>Ga0210044_10001662_pt1 | contig 34044 bp, 45 predicted proteins | sample CryGey13umfilter_2_FD_183959 | JGI IMG/M metagenome (GOLD analysis project Ga0210044, IMG submission 183959) | Groundwater microbial communities from aquifer in Utah, USA - Crystal Geyser 4/9/14 3 um filter (SPAdes) (version 2) | ecosystem: Environmental > Aquatic > Deep subsurface >...
AGCAGACCGCGCACGTGCTGCGGGACGGCTGGTTCTACACCGGCGACCTGGGTCGCTTCGACCGCCGCAAACGCCTCTACATCGTCGGCCGCAAGAAGGACGTGATCATCGCGGCCAGCGGCAAGAACGTTTATCCGGACGAGCTCGAGGACTACTTCTCGAAACACCCCAACATCGAGGAGCTCGCCATCGTCGGCCTCCCCGATGGCAGCGGCGGCGAGCGCGTCGCTGCGCTGGTGCGACCGGACTACGACTCCGAGCCGGAGATGAGTCGCGATTCTATGAAGGCCGCCATTCGCGGCTACTTCGAGGTGGAGAACTCACGGCTCGCTTTCCACCAACGCATCAAAGTGCTGCGCTTCACCGACGACACGCTCCCACGGACCGCGACCCGGAAGGTCAAGCGCAACTTGGTGCAGACCCAGCTCTTGGAAATGGAGGAGGTGCGCCCTGGTCACGAGGTCATTCGCGACGACACCAGCGCTTGGCTCTTCGGCATCCTCGGCGACATCGGGACGACCAAGGCGGAGTTCATCAGCCACGACGATCAGATGATTTCAGACCTGGGGTTCGACTCCCTGATGCTCACCGAGCTGGCCTCGCGCATCCAAGAGCGGACGGGCGTCGAGCTGGACATGGAGGCTTTGGGCTCGTCCGCCAGAGTTCGAGATGTGCTCGAGGCTTCGGGCGGCGAGGTCGACCCGAAGGAGGCCACCACCGCCGTCTCCGAGACGCCCAACTATGTCGTCGAGGAGGGCCGCTTCGCGCCGACGTTGCCCGACGAACAAGCGCGCGACTTGTGGTCGAGGATCAGCTGGAAGGGCACAAACGGCCTGGAGTTCCCCGAGCTCGTCGCCAAAGGCGGCAGCCGGCTGCTCGACTGGGCCCAGAAGGCCGCCTATGCCAAGGGGTTCAACGTCAAGGTCTACGGGAAGGCCAGCATCCCCTACAATCGTCGCGTCATCGTGGTCGCCAACCACAGTAGCCACCTCGACATGGGCGTGATCAAGTACGCGCTCTGGGACTTTGCTCCACAGCTCAGCGCCTTGGCCGCCCGCGACTACTTCTTCAAGGAAGGCGCTCGCAACACGTACTTCAGCCACTTCACCAACCTCATTCCGGTCGAACGCTCTGGTACGCTCGAGGAGTCGCTGTCGAAAGCCAGTGAGGCTCTCGAGCAAGGGCGGCAGCTGCTCCTCTTCCCCGAGGGCACGCGGTCGGTGACGGGCGAGCTGCAACCGTTTAGGCGCGGTCTCGGATATCTTGCGGTAAGACACCATGCGGACATCCTGCCGGTGCACGTCAGCGGGACCTTCCGCTCGTTGCCCAAGGGCAAGTCCATTCCGCGCGCGCGACGGCTCGAGGTGCGCATCGGCGAGCCCCTGACCGCAGAGTGGCTGGACCAGCATGTGCGGGGAATGCCCAAGGGGGACGCCTACACCAAGGTCGGCGAGTTCGCGCGCGACGCCTTGCTGGCCACGAAGGTGGGCAAGCGCTACCTGACCCCCACCGGCGAGATCGCCGCCGAGGACGACGAGAACGCCGCTCTCGAGGGTCTCTTCGGCTACTTGGAAAAACGCTTCGTGCCCAAAATTGTCGACCACGAGGTGAGCTATTACTTCTCCATTGGCGAGGCGAAATGGACGCTGCTCCTCGGCCCCGAGGCCTGCTCCTTCAGGCCAGGTAAGACCTTCAATGGCCGGGCTGGCTGCGTGCTGAAGTGCCAGCTCGACATGTTCAGAAAGATCGTCAAGGACCATTACACGCCGAGCTTCGACGAGTTCATGGACGGAACGGTGAAGACCAACGATCCCACCCTCCTGATGAAGTTCCAGACTGCGTTTGCGCTGTGAGCTGCGAACGGCGGCAAAGACGAGAAACGGACAGACCATGAAAGTGTGCGTGACAGGTGCGAGTGGGTTCCTCGGACGGCATCTCGTGCGGCAGCTGATCGAAGAAGACGGGTACGAGGTGCGCGCACTCTGCCGTTATCCCGACGACGAGCTGCGGGAGATGGGCGCGGAGCTCGTTCCGGGCTCGGTCCTCGAGCCCAACGAGCTCGAATACGCCTTCGAGGGCTGTGAAGCGGTCTTTCACGCCGCTGGTCGGGTCGAACGGCTGCCCGAGCGCAGCCACTTGCTCTACGACCTGCACGTGCGGGGCACGCTGGCCGTCATCGACGCCTGCAAGAAGACCGGCGTCCGACGTCTGCTCTACGCCTCCAGCTCTGGCACCGTTGGCGTCAGCGAAGAGCCCCGGCTCATCGACGACCGCGCCCCTTATGCCGAGAACCTGTGCGGCCGCTGGCCCTACTATTTGTCCAAGATCTACGCCGAGAAGGCCGTCCGAAAGGCCGTCGAGAAGGACGAACTCGACGCGGTGATCCTGCGGCCCACCCTGCTGCTGGGGCCCGGCGACGTGAAGGGCTCTTCCACCGGTGACGTCGTTCGCTTCATGCAGAAAGGGTTGCCAGTCGTGCCCTCGGGCGGCATGTCGTTCGTCGACGTGCGCGACGTCGCGGCCGCGTTCCGTTCGGCCCTGCACAAGGGGAAGAAAGGCGAGTCCTACCTGCTGGGTTCGATCAACCTCAACCTCAACGACTTTTACCACCGCCTCGCTCGCCTCTGCGACAAAGCTCCGCCCTCATTCGTTGCGCCAGACGCGGCCTCGTCTGCAGGCGTGCGGCTGCTCTGGGCACTAGGCGAGCGCCTGCAAGAGCGCGTCGACCTGGATCCGGTCACGCTGTCGATGGCTCGGCACTTCTGGTTCATCGACTGGACCAAAGCGATGTCCGAGCTCGGCTTCGACCCCCGCGATCCCGGCGAGACCCTCTACGATACGGTCGACTGGCTCCGGCACAACTCCATGGGCGCGCGCCGCGAGCGGCGCTCTTCCATGGAGGAAGCGCCGTCGTTGGGCGGCCTCTGGTCGTGGCGCGAGGGTGTCGGCGAGGCCGGTGAGCGCTGGGCGCGCCGGCTGGGGAGCGCCGCACGCGCTGCGGCTGTGGTCGCGAGCGCCGTGGGTGACCAGGTCCGCGAGGCCGGCCGCGCCGCGGCCCGCAAGGTCGACGACACCTCCGACCGCGACAGCAACGGCGGTGGTCTCGAGTCGCTGTTGCGGGCGACGCGCGACCTCGAAGAGCGTTTGGGAGAGCTCGAGAGTGCGTCGGAGTCGGCCGAAGAGACCGAGCTGCGCGAAGAGCTCATGGCCGAGATCGAGGACGCCAACCCGGAGCAGCTGAAGGCGGCGCTTTGGGCCGCAAGGCGCGCCAGAGACTAGTTCGTCCGGAAATACCCCATCTGCGGCGTCGCCTTCCTCGCTGTACTGATGGTCGCCTGCGTCGCTCGCTCGTCGCCTCCCTGCAGCTGGGGCATTTCCGAACGAACTGGGGAAGGTCGCTCTCCTGAAAACTCTCTGCGACTCCGCGCCTTTGCGACTCTGCGTTGAGATCAGACCCCCAGGCTCCCCAGCCGACCTCACCCCGAAAACTCATTGGCGATGGCCAAGCGCGCCAGCTCGTCGACCTTCTCGTTCAAAGCGTGGCCAGCGTGGCCTTTCACTTTGACCAAGCTCACGTCGTCGAACTCGGTGAGCTTGCGCCGGATCTCGGCGATGAGCGCTTGGTTGGCTTTGGCCTTCCAGCCCTTGGCCAACACGCCGATGGAGTAGGCGGAGTCGGTGTAGAGCTCGACCGGCTTCGCCGTGTCCTTGATGGCCTCGAGGGCCCTCAGAATCGCCGTGAGCTCGGCGACGTTGTTGGTCGTCTCGCCTAAGTACTCAGAAATTTCCTTGGTGTGCTCGCCGAAGGCTAGCACCACGCCGAGCCCGGCGGGACCTGGGTTGCCGGAGCAGGCGCCGTCGGTGAACGCCATGATCACGCCAGGTGGGGGGAGCTCGGGGACGGAGATAGGGCGGTCGACGACGCTGAGCCGATGATTGGCAGAGCGGGGTCGTTGGGAAGAGCTCGGCGCCGGCTTGCGCGGCTCACGGGAGACCGCCTCAGTCGAAGACGGCTCCTCGACGGGAGGTCCAGGCGCCTCGGGCGCTTGACCGCGACCGACTTGCAGCGCTGCGGTCGCCAGCTCGTCGGCCCGCTCGTTCCAGCGATGTCCCTCGTGGCCTTTGACCTTGAACAGCGTGAGCTCGCCCATCTTGGCCATCTGGGCCTTGATCGCTTCGATGAGCTCGACGTTGGCCTGGGCCTTCCAGCCCGTTCCCAGCACGCCGATGGCGTAGGTCGAGTCGGTATAGAGGTGGACGGGCTCGGGGCGGTCGCCCACCGCGATGAGGGCGCGCTCGATGGCGGTGAGCTCGCCGATGTTGTTGGTGCCATGGCCGAGAAACTCAGAGATTTCAATGGTCGGCTGCCCGTACTCGAGGATCACGGCGCCGGCGCTGCAGGGTCCCGGGTTCGGGTCGGCGCCGCCGTCGGTGAAGACTAGGAGCGTGCCCTTTGTGGCGCGCATGGGGATCTTGCCGGTCTTTTCGCCGACCTTGACGTTGGGCGAGATGCTGCTCGGACGGGCGGCGTCCGCGTCGGGCACCTCGATATCGACGATGGGTTCGCCTTTGATGGGGGCGAGCATGGCGGGGTGCGTGGTGTACTCGCGGGGATCGTCGAGCTTGTAGCGAAGGGCGACCTTGTTGTTGACCGCGAGGGGCTTCCCGTCGGTGTCCACGTGGGCGTAGACCTTCTGCTTGCCTTTGAATTTCATGCGCAGCCAGGGCATCGCTCGCTCCAATGAAGAATCGAATCCGAAGGGGGGGATCTACTGGCTCTTGTCGGTCTGAACCACCGCGGCGAACCCTTCGACTCGGGCGATGTTCTCGAGAAAGGGCTCGAGCTGGGCTTCGACCTCGTCGGGCATCTCGATGGGGGCGGCGTGGCTGCCCCCTCTCAGGACGGCGAGCTGGCTGAAGGGGATGCTGCGGTTCATGTGGATGGAACAGCGCAGCGGGCTGAATTTGTCCTTGTCGCCAGCGATGATCAGGGTCGGGACATCGATGGTTTCGAGCACGTCCTTGGCCGAGTGGTCGATGGCGTGGCCGAGCATGTGGAAGAAGACCTCGGGGTCCATCCGACCGAGATGTTTGAGATAGGGCATGAAGTCGGCGGCGCGGACCAGGTGTCGGTTCAGCTCGGCGATTCTAGCCAGGTGCAGCCCCAGCTTGGACGGCGTGAGGTGCCTCCAGAGCAAGGCGGCGACCTTGGAGGTGGTGAAGAGGCGAATCGCGGCGTCGAAAACGGGGCGGTAGCGGTCGGTGTCGTGGAAGGTGTCGGCGGGCCGTTCGTAGGAGCCGCACATGGGCACGAGCGCCGCGACGCGTTCCGGATGTCGTCGATAATATTCTAGAATAACCTGGACGCCCATGGAGTGTCCGGCGAGGACGGCGCGCTCGATGCCTAAGTGTTGCAGGAGCTCGTGCAGGTCCTCGGCGAGGTCCTCGATGGACAGGCCCTGAGGCGTGGGGGGGGACTCGGAGCGGCCGTGGCCACGGTAATGCCAGCGCAGGAGGGAATAGCTGTCGGCGAAGTGGTCGACGACGTAGGGCCAGATGAAGCCGTCGCAACCGATGCCGTCGGTGAGCACGACGGGGAGCTTGTCTTTGCAGGTCAGGCCGTACCAGATCTGGGTGCCATCCCGTGTCTCTAGGAGTCCTTCGTGCTTCATTCTCGGGGCGCTCCAAGGTGGGGACAGGGTCGACGGGTTCGTTGAGCCCTACGGCCCAGTTCTGATTCGAGATCTCCCAGGTCGCGACCCATACCAACCCGGGTGGGCGTTGTCCAACAAGACCCGCGCTTCAAGGCATCAATGAGAGGCGCAGCAATAGGACCCACAGCAAGAGGACCCACAGAGCGGGTGACCAGCGATAGGCAAAGCAACATGGCCGCAGCGCGATCACCCCGCTACTCCAAGGGCTGCGAGGGTCGCCTTGGCGTCGAGCTGGGCGCTCACTGGCAAGCACCCGCTTGGCAGGTGCCAAGGCAGCAATCGCTGTCACTCGTGCAGCTTGTTCTTGCGACACAGAGTCCGTTGGCGCAGGCGCGCCCAGGGCCACAGCCGCAGCTCGAGATGCAGGCCGCGTCGGTGAGTTTGCCCTGCGCGGCGAGGACCGCGGCAAACATCGACAGCTCGTAGCTGTCGGGGGGCAACTCGAGCTGCGGGTATCCGTTGCGGATCGGGACCTTGTCATAGCTGGAGTCGCTCAGATCCTCGACGAGGACGACGAGGCCGTCGCGTGTCGAGGACATGAGGTTGGTCACAAAGACGCCCTGCAGCAGTGGCCGGCGGGTGTCGTGGAAGACGAAGAAGCGGCCGAGCAGTCCGTCGGTGAGCGCCTCGATGCGGCTCTTCAGGAGCGGCGCAGCGTCGGCTGCGAGGGTGAGGGTCCGGCTGGCCAGGTCGAAGCTCTCCACCTCGCTCAGCTCGGTGAACACCGTGTTCTCAAGGGGGTAGTCGACCAGCGCGGTACCAAGAGAGGGGATCGCCTCACCCACCAGGCTGACCTGCCACTGTAGCGCTGGTGCCTCTCCCCAGAGCGTGAACGCCGCCACCGAGCCGCACTCTGGCGAGAGTGTCAGGTCCTCGACCGGAGCGGTTGACCAGGCTTGCTCACCAATCTCGAGGAGGCTGGTCGCCCCCGAATTTCCGCTCAACGTGCAGAAGTCGGCGAGGGTAATGGCGCCTCTCGGGACGGCCAAGGAGAAGACACAGGCCTCGACGTCGACGGGCTCCGGGGAGGAGAAAGACGACCAGGCCCCACACACACATCGCGCCAGCTCTTCGCAGCCCAACATGGTGCGAGCGTCGAGCGAGCACTCGAAGACGGCGTCGCTGGCGGGATCTCCGACCTCGACGAGGCAAGCCTTCGTCGGCACCACAACGAGATCCGCTTCGCCGTCCACAGAAGTGTCCGTGAGATCGATTTCCGTGTCTGTTGGTTCGACTTCCGTGTCCGCCGAGAGGTCGCTGGCATCGGTCACGGACCCATCGGTCTCCTCGGTGAGGGGCTCTCCCCGCGACTGCGAGTCGCAAGCGGCCAAACCGAAGCAGCAGACAATCAGCAGAACGCTAAGGAGTTTCATGGCCCAGTCCAAGTCGTCGGTCTTGATGGTGGGGAAGTGGGTCGCCGAGCGCTGAGGTTTGGGTCGCTCGGCAGAGAGCGAGAGTCTCATCGATGGCGTCGACCGAGTCGAGCTTACGCAACTTGAACCATTGCTCACGCGCCAGGAGGAAGGCCAGCCGCGCGCGCTCGAACTGGTGTTCAGCGACGGCGCAGTCGCCCGCGAGGCAAGCAGACTTCGCGATGTCATCGTCGTTCATCGGCGCCTCTCGCAGCCAGTGGGTCGCCAGCGCGTAGCGTGTCAAACTCGTCCCACATACGCCGCCGCGAGTGGCTGCAGGATTCGAAATGGCTCGAGCGTGATGTCGTTTGCGGTCTTGCTCAACAGAGGTCCCCAGATGGAGCCACCCGCCAAGTGCCGGTCAACCGCGTTCCCTCAGACCTCGATTCGCGGCGAGTCCTTGAAACGCCGCGCGATGGATTCCAAGAGCAACTTGAGACTCTTACTCTGGCTCCCGTTGAGCCGATTGAGGAATCGGAGGGCAGGATTCGATACCTCAATGGACTCGGTGACCCGAACCCGCGTCCCGCTCTTCTCATCGCTCAGCTCATACAGCCAACTCCCCTGAAACGGAAGATTGCTGTCGACAATTTTGCGCTCGAGCTTGTGAAAACGCTCGAGCTCGACGGCCAACAAGGTCAGTGGTGGCCCAAAGTGAAGATGCTCTCGCCACAGCACCTCGCCCCCCCGCTCCACGCGTTCGATGTGCTTGATCTCACGTCTCCAGTCGGCCTGCGAGGCAAAATTCGTGAGCACGCCCCAGACGCTCTTGCGCGACGCCTTGAGCCAAATCGAGCGAGTGGTTTGCCGAGACCGAGCCATCATCATTCCTGTCAAGAATGCGAAGACGAGCGGACCGAGCAAAATACTCAGAGCGGCAATGACCCAGATCAACAGTACCCTCCCAAATGCAGCCGACCATGCACCCAACAACCCCTTCGAAACCTTGGGCGTCCTCCTAGCAGAAGCGTGCGAGAACCTCACGCAACCAGACCGACGCCGTAAGTCAACGCCATGTCCGATTGGGAGCCAGCCTGCCGATCGAGGTGGAACACCCCGTCGATATGCGGGTTTCCGGTCTGTCTGTACATTTCCAGTTCGCTACGGGGTTGCGCTTTCGAAGTTTTGTGATAGTGCGGGCCACGTCGAGCGGGTGCAGAAACTCCAACTGGATGGCATGTGATATGAAAGTTGGCATTGCGAGAGAGGTCTTCCCTGGTGAACGCCGGGTCGCGGGCAATACAGACACCGTTCAGCGTCTGAGAAAATTGGGCTTTGAAGTGCTCGTCGAAAAAGGCGCGGGCGCTTTGGCCATGTGTGCAGACACGGCATACGTCGAGGCAGGAGCGACGCTTCGCTCCGCCAAAGAACTTTGGGATGAGTCGGACATCGTGATCAAAGTCCGACCGCCCATGGACCACCCAGAGCTCAAGAAGCACGAGACCGAACTCCTGAAGGATGGGAGCACCCTGATCAGCTTCTTCTGGCCAGCCGAGAACAAAGAGCTGATCGAGAAGCTGAAGGGCCGTCCGGTGAACGTCATCGCCATGGATGCGGTGCCTCGAATTTCCCGTGCTCAGAAGCTCGACGCGTTGAGCTCGATGGCGAACATGGCCGGATACCGCGCCATCATCGAGGCGGCGAACCAGTTTGGGCGTTTCTTCACGGGGCAAATCACCGCGGCTGGGAAGATGCCACCGGCAAAGGTCATGATCATTGGCGCCGGCGTAGCAGGCCTCGCCGCCATTGGAGCGGCGAAGGGGCTCGGCGCCATTGTGCGCGCCTTCGACACGCGGCCTGAAGTGAAAGAGCAGGTCGAGAGCATGGGAGCCGAATTCCTCGAGGTCGCCTACGAGGAAGATGGCAGCGGCGAAGGCGGCTACGCCAAGCTGATGAGCCCAGAGTTCATTGCGGCGGAGATGGCCCTCTTCGAGGCACAAGCCCGAGACGTCGACATCATCGTCACCACCGCGCTCATCCCCGGTAAGAAAGCGCCGATTCTCATCACCGAGAAATGCGCCCGAATGATGAAGCCCGGCTCCGTCATCGTCGACCTCGCCGCCGAGCGCGGCGGCAACTGCGAACTCACCGTCGCAGACGAAATCAAAGATTACGATGGCGTCAAGGTCATCGGCTATACGGACCTCCCTGGTCGCATGGCCCTGCAGGCCAGCCAAGCTTACGGCACCAACCTCTGCCACATGCTCGACGAGCTCGGCAAAGCCGAGGGCTTCAAGTTCGATTTGGAGAACGAGGTCGTTCGCGGCTCCCTGATCATCCATGAAGGGGAGTTGATCTGGCCTCCTCCCAAAGTCGAGCCCAAGGGGGCACCAAAGGCTGTGGAGAAGCCAAAAGTCGAGGCGAAACCAGCATCGGTCGAAGAAGAGGAAGAGGATGACGGTTGGGGAACCCGCGCGAAGAAGGAGCCGCAACGGGATTTCACGAAGAACAACATGACCCTGGCGCTTGGCGGCACCCTGTTGTTGCTCATCGGCTATGGAGCGCCCCAAACGTTCCTGATGCACCTCACGGTCTTCGTACTCGCTATCTTCGTCGGCTACCAGATCATCTGGAACGTCACCGCTGCCCTGCACACCCCATTGATGAGCGTCACCAACGCCATCAGCGGCATCATTATCGTCGCTGGGCTCTTGCAAGTGACTGACACCGCTACCGCTGCGACTTCGATTCTTGGAGCCATTGCCGTGCTGGTCGCGACCATCAACATCTCAGGTGGCTTCTTGGTCACCCAGAGAATGCTCAAGATGTTCCATCGATAAATCCCTGAGGCGTCGTGGGCCCGAACAAACCCGGTCGAAGCTGCAGAGGGCTCCCGGGAGAGCAGATCCCTACGCTTTTTGATTAAGTAGGAGTTCAGAATGTCCAATGAGATGTTGACTGTCGCGTACATCGCGGCGAGCGTCCTCTTCATCCTCAGCCTCGGGGGGCTAGCGAACCAAGAAACCTCAAGAAGAGGAAACGCGCTCGGAATCATCGGGATGCTCATCGCGCTCGGTGCGACTCTGATGTCTAAGGACGTCCATGGTTACGGCCTGCTCGCAGCAGCGATCGCGGTGGGAGCCATCATTGGCGCGGTCCTCGCTGCGCGGGTCGCGATGACCGCGATGCCCGAGCTGGTCGCCGTTCTACACAGCTTCGTTGGCCTCGCCGCTGTCCTCTCCGGTATCGCCAACCATATCCATCCGACCATCATTTTCCCAGGGACCGAAGCGACCATTCACCACGTCGAGGTTTTTGTCGGCATCTGGATTGGAGCCATCACCTTCTCGGGTTCGGTCTGCGCGTTTTTGAAGCTGAGAGGAAGCATCAGTGGCAAGCCGCTCATGTTGCCTGGCCGTCATTGGCTCAATCTCGCACTGATCGTCGCCAGCGTGGTCATGGGGTACTTCTACCTCGCCGGGCACGGGGCGCTCGATCCACTGGTCGCGCTCCTCATCATGACCGGCATCGCCCTCTTGATTGGAGTCCACATGGTCATGGCCATCGGCGGTGCGGATATGCCCGTCGTCGTCTCCATGCTCAACAGCTACTCTGGTTGGGCCGCTGCGGCTGCCGGATTCATGCTCTCCAATGACCTCTTGATTGTCACCGGAGCTCTAGTGGGCAGCTCCGGGGCGATCCTGAGCTACATCATGTGCAAGGCCATGAACCGCTCTTTCATCAACGTCATTGCAGGGGGTTTTGGAACCGACGGCGGTTCGACGGGGGCCTCCACTCGCGTCATCGAAGGAGACGTCACGCCCGTCGAAGTGTCCGAGGTCGTCGACCTCCTCGTCAACGCTCGCGAGGTCGTCATCGTCCCTGGCTACGGAATGGCCGTCGCACAAGCTCAGCATGCAGTGTACGACGTGACTCGCTTTCTGAAGAAGAAGAAGGTCAAAGTCCGGTTCGCAATCCACCCAGTCGCCGGTCGGTTGCCTGGCCACATGAATGTGCTCCTCGCCGAAGCGAGTGTCCCCTATGACATCGTCTTGGAGATGGACGAGATCAATGAAGATATGCCCCGCACCGATGTCGTTTTGGTCATCGGCGCCAACGACATCGTGAACCCCGATGCGCTCGAGGACCCCAACAGCCCAATCGCTGGCATGCCTGTCATCGAGGTCTGGAAAGCCAAGATCGTCATCGTGATGAAGCGGTCGATGGCCTCTGGTTACGCAGGCATCGAGAACCCACTCTTCTTCAAACCAAACACCCGAATGCTGTTTGGCGATGCCAAAGACAACGTGACGAAGATCTTGACCGGCCTGCAGGGCTGAACGGCCCGAATCGGGAAAAGGGAAAGGGCACTCCGCGGGGTGCCCTGTCCTTTTTTCGTTTTGCGCGTTGAGGGCTCGAGCTGTCTCGAAATCAGACGGGATGAGCAACTCACCACCATTCGCCGATGCGCGCTCGTATGCCGTACTCTGTGGTGTAGCCGACGAGGGAGCTTTGGATTCGTCCCTCTTCGTCGATGAGGTAGAGGGTCGGAAAGGCGCCGACATTGTACAGTTCACTGATCTTGGAGGTGCCGATGAGTACGGCGTATCGCACCTCGTTCTTCTCAACGAAAGTGTTTATGCTGTCGGGGTCCTCGAAGCTCAAGACGACTGAGAGCACGGTAATGTCCGGGTCCTCGTTCAGGTTCGAGAGATTCCCAGTCTCCAATCCGCACACCGTGCACCAAGGCGCCCAAAACACCAGAACGACCTTCTCACCTCGGTGGTTCGAGAGGCTGTCGACCGTGCCGTCGAGCGTCCGCAACTCGAAGTCCGGCGCCAGGGCTCCAGCCGACACCAAGTTCCTCGACTGCCAAAGGGTCACTCCCCAGAGGACGACGAGCACCACCAGGGTTTCGGTCCCTAGCCGCCCCCACCAGTGAGAACGTAGCTTTCTCCAAAGAGCCAACGGCCGTGAAAGGACAGTCGTCTTTGGGGTCTTGAGCGGATCTGGTTTCATCGGGGAATTCCAAACGGCTGCGGACGCTTTGAGGCCAAACAAGAACGCGCACTACGGGCGCAGAGTAATCACCAATTGCGGAAGGTCAGGTCAGGGGGGAGGAATCCATCATGAGAGACCACAAGCTCGTCGTCGCCGACGACGACAGAATGTTGCGCCTCCTCCTCGCAGCTTTGCTCAAGGAGTACGAGGTGTTACAGGCCATCGATGGGCGTAGCGCGGTGCAGTTGGTGGAGGAAGAGCTGCCAGACCTACTCATCTTGGACCGCAGCATGCCCGACATGGACGGACTCGCTGTGTTGAGGGCGATTCGGGCGTCCGCAGCAGCAGCAAAGACCCGCGTGGTCATCCTTTCGGCTTTTGATGCACCACAAGACGCGCAGCAGGGGATTGCTGCTGGTGCGGATGCCTACCTCTCTAAGTCGGAGCTCACCACGAAATTGCCGGAGTTGGTCAAGCGACTGTTGGCGGCGACCGATGAGTGACACGGACCTTCGGTGGTTAGAGGGTTGTCTTTGGGCTCGGAGCGTCCAATATTGCATGCCAGAGGCATATAAGTCCAGCGCCGTTGGTGACCCGAGCAAACAGGAGAACAAATTGGCCATTTTGACAGACATTGACTCCATCAAATCAGTACTCTCCAAAGCCAAAGTCGTCGCAGTGTTGGGCGCCCACAAAGACACGACGAGGCCGTCGCACTTCGTTCCTGCGTACCTGGCCGAAAACGGTTACGAGGTGGTCCCAGTCAACTCCCAGTTTGAAGGAGAGGACCTCTTCGGCAAGTCCGTCGCGACCTCGCTCGCCATGATTGGAAGGCCAGTTGACGTCGTGGACGTCTTTCGACGCAGCGAAGCCCTTCCTGGTCACCTGAGCGAGATTTTGAGCATGCAGCCAAGGCCAAAGGTCGTTTGGTTCCAGAAGGGCATCAGGAACGACGAAGTTGCCGAGCAGCTCTCCAACGCGGGAATCGATGTAGTCCAGGGCCGTTGCATGTTAGAGGACCACAAAGACTTCGGTCTCTAGAGTCCCAAGAATCCGCGCAGCGGGAGGAGCAAGGCATCCGAGACCTCCATATGGAGGTGATGGTTCCCCTCAACGATCAGATGAGTGTGGTTCTTGATCGCCTGGAGTCGATGGGACATCTGTTCGGCGTCGTGGGGCCATCCTCGAGTCGCACTGACGACTAGAGTCGGGCAGGCGATTGCATTGAGGAAGCCAAGGACCATGGACTCGGTCATTTGTAGAATCGAGGGGAGTCTCAATCGCGGGTCGTGGGCGAAGACCCACCCACCATCGACTTCTCGCAGAGCTCTCTCAAAGAGCCGTTCTAATGGCTCATCGCTCAGCCAGGACCGCGAGTCTCTGAACTTTGCGAAAGCCTCCTGTTTGTCGGGATACACTCTTGGGACCCTGAAGGTCTCGGCCTTCAACGAGTCTGCTAGCCGCTTGGGGGCTCCCTCGGCGGAAGTTGTCGTAGGGCCGAGCCCTTCGAAAAGCACGAGGCTTCGGACTCTGTGCGGAAAGCTCCCGGCGAGCAGCGTGCCAACTCCAGCACCCATCGAATGACCGAGGTAGGTGCAACGGTCCCAGCCTAGGCGGTTGAGTATCTGAACAATATCGGCCACATAGTCAACGAAGTGTAGCCTCGCACCGAGAGGTCTGTGGGATGAGCGGCCATGGCCGACCAAATCGACGGCCACGACGTTGAGCTCTGGGAGCCTTGCTGCAAGCGCGGACATGGAACCGAGATTATCGAGCCAGCCGTGGATCGCGAGGGTCGGTTCACCGGCGGGGTCCCCAAAGGCCCTAGCAGCGATGGTGTGGCTGCCGACGTCGAGTTGAAATTCCTTCATTGTCGCATCTCGCAGAGGAGGGTATTGGGGAGTGTAAGTGGTGAAGCACCGATTGGCGAGTGCTTGGACGGCGTCCATCGCGCAAGAGTTTGTTCTTCTGTTGGAAGCTGGGATTGGTCCGCTCTTGGTGGGGACGGGTGAGAGCGCGCAGCCCGAATGCTCGAGCCAGCATTTCGTGCTTGACAGTTTGATCCGTATCTCTATACTTCCGGGGTTCTGGCGGTTCGCTTTGGCGCGGAATTGCCTGAAGTAGACTGCAACAATTTACTGGTATTTAAGCGGAAAGTAGATCCGCAGAGTCGCGAGAAGAGGTCAACTCGAATGCCGACCATCAATCAGCTCGTACGCTACGGTCGTTCGCGCAAGCGCAAGAAGACCGATTCACCAGCGCTCAGATCGTGCCCGCAGAAGCGCGGCGTCTGTGTGCGTGTAGGGACGACCACTCCCAAGAAGCCCAACTCGGCGCTTCGGAAGGTGGCTCGTGTTCGCCTAACCAATGGGATGGAGGTGACGAGCTACATCCCTGGTGAGGGTCACAACCTTCAAGAGCACTCTGTCGTTTTGATCCGCGGTGGCCGTGTGAAGGACCTGCCCGGTGTGCGTTATCACGTTGTGCGTGGAACGTTGGACGCGGTGGGAGTGACGGCTCGTCGTCAGGGTCGATCGAAGTACGGCGCCAAGCGGCCGAAATCCTAAGCTTTTTTTGGCCCATGAGGGTCGACGGAGAGGGCAGCGATGCCAAGAAGAAGAGAAGTTCCAAAGCGCAAGGTCCTTCCGGATCCCAAGTTTCACGATCGCCTAGTCACCAAGTGCATTAGTTGTCTGATGCTCGATGGGAAAAGAAGCACCGCCGAGGGGATCCTCTACGGTGCTTTGGATGTCATCGCGCTGCAAACGCAGGGTGGTGAGGACGATCCTGTGACGGTGTTCAAGAAGGCCGTCGACAACGCGCGTCCGGCGGTCGAAGTGAAGAGCCGCCGCGTTGGCGGTTCGACCTACCAGGTTCCGGTTGAGATCCGCACAGAGCGGCGCACAGCGCTGGCGTTGCGGTGGCTGGTTATGCACTCCAGGCGTCGCCCGGAGAAGACCATGGTTGAGCGGTTGGCGCACGAGTTGATCGATGCGTATCACAACCGTGGAACGACGGTGAAAAAGAAAGAGGATACCCACCGAATGGCAGAGGCGAACAAGGCCTTTGCGCACTACCGGTGGTAGTTGCTGGCTAGGGTCGTACAAATCCTAGCGGTCGAGTTCTCATTCATCCGCGGCGCCTCCAGCAATGGTGGCGCCGCTTGTTTGCGGTATGGACTCCCGCACATGGCGTGTCGGGAGTCTTTCCCTCTCGGGGTGTGTCCAGCGCTTGTTCCTTATCGGTCATATTGACCGGGGTGACAGGCCTTGAGGATTACCGTGTCGCGTCAGTTTTCCATCAGTCTTGTGCGCAACATCGGCATCATGGCCCACATTGATGCTGGCAAGACCACTACGACCGAGCGGATCCTCTACTACACGGGAAGGACTCACCACATTGGTGAGGTCCAAGACGGCGCTGCCACAATGGATTGGATGGAGCAAGAGCAAGAGCGCGGCATCACGATTACGAGCGCCGCAACGACTTGCGCCTGGGTTCGAAACACCAAAGAGCACCGAATTAACATCATCGATACTCCCGGCCACGTCGATTTCACGATCGAGGTAGAACGGAGCCTACGGGTGTTGGATGGGGCGGTGGCGGTTTTCTGCGGAGTCGGAGGAGTCGAGCCGCAGAGCGAGACGGTGTGGCGTCAGGCCGATAAGTACGGCGTTCCGCGCATTGCGTTCGTCAATAAGATGGACCGAGTCGGGGCCGACTTTGAGGCGGTGATCGAGCAAATTTCGAGTCGCCTGGGTTGCCACCCGGTTGCAATCCAAATCCCCATCGGGGTGGAAGAAGAATTTCGCGGTGTCATCGACCTGATCGAGATGAAAGCGCTCATTTTCGACGACGACACTCTTGGTGCGACGTACAGCGTAGTCGACGTGCCAGAAGAGCTCGAGCTCGAAGCCATCGCTTGGCGCGAGCGCTTGGTCGAGGCGGTGGCGGACAAGGATGAGGGCGTTCTGTCAAATTTTCTGGACGGGCGGGAGAGCGAGCCCGCAGCGTTACGACTCGCCGTCCGGCGTGGTTGCTGCGATCTCGAGTTGGTGCCGGTCACCTGTGGTGCTGCATTCAGAAACAAAGGAATTCAGCCCCTATTGGACGCGGTGGTCGACTTTCTCCCGAGTCCGGTAGACATCCCGCCATTGATGGCCGTCACTCGCGAGGCTGCGGATCGCCTCGAGGTTAACGGTGAAGAGCCGTCCAAGAGCGACCTGGTGCAGATCGCCCCCGAGGACGACGCCCCATTTTGCGCGCTTGCGTTCAAGGTAATGGTCGATCCGCAAGTTGGGCAGCTGACCTATTTCAGGGTGTACTCTGGGAGCGCAACCAGTGGGCAACAGTTCTACAACACGACCAAGCGTCGGAAAGAGCGCTTCGGGCGGCTGTTGCAGATGCACGCCAACAAACGGGAGGACCTCCAAGAGGCTGCAGCGGGTGATATCATCGCCGTACTGGGGCTCAAAGATACGGGCACTGGCGATACTCTCTGTGACGAGGCGCGTTCGGTCATCCTCGAGTCGATCACTTTCCCCGAGCCAGTCATCTCGATGGCCATCGAGGCGGTGAGCGATGAGGACCAAGATCGCCTCAAATTCGCACTAGGACGACTCGCTTCTGAAGATCCTTCTTTCGTTATCTCTACGGATCATGATACAGGGCAGACCGTGATCGGCGGGATGGGCGAGCTCCATCTCGAAATCATCGCGAGTCGCCTACGTCGAGAGTTCCAGGTCAATGCGCGGATTGCCAAGCCACAGGTGACGTACCGAGAGACCATCACGAAGCCCACTGAGGCCGAGGCGCGGTTTGTTAGGCAGTCGGGTGGGCGAGGGCAGTATGGGCACGTCAAGCTGCGCTTGCGGCCCAACACCCGCGGCGCTGGCATTACCTTCGAGTCGACTGCGATCGGTGGTACGGTCCCAAGAGAGTTCTGGGGGGCGGTCGAGAAGGGTGTGCGTGCGGCGGCTGAGTCTGGAGTCGTGGTTGGGTATCGCGCGGTCGACATCCATGTCGAACTGTACGATGGTTCGTTTCACGAGGTGGACTCAAGTGAGGCTGCCTTCCAGGTCGCTGGCTCGATCGGGTTCAAAGAAGGGTGTGCGAAGGCAAGCCCAATTTTGCTCGAGCCAGTATTCGAAGTTGAAGTTGTGACTCCAGCGGCGTACATCGGGGACGTCATCGGAGACATCAATAGCCGACGTGGGCGAATCCAAAAGCTCGAGCTTCGGCGAGCAGTTCAGGTCGTGAGGGCACATGTGCCGCTCGCGGCAATGTTTGGTTACGCGACGGACTTGAGATCAATGACTCAAGGGCGTGCGACTTTTTCGATGCAGTTCAATCGTTACGAATCACTTCCTAAGACACTTGCCGACGACGTCATGGAGCGGTATGGGTCTGCGGCTGTTTGAGCCGATTGGAAGAGAGACCAGAATCCCAAGAGGAGCCTCGAAATGGGCGATAGGATCCGAATCAAGCTGAAGGCCTACGATCACAAGCTGCTGGACGCTTCCGTAGCCGAAATTATCACCGCTGCCGAGAGGACCGGCGCGAAGATCGCGGGGCCGATCCCCCTTCCGACGTCCATTAATCGGTTTACGGTTCTTCGTGGGCCACACATCGACAAGAAGAGCCGTGAGCAGTTCGAAATTCGGACACACAAGCGCTTGATTGATATTGAGACTACCGAGCAGACGGTCGACGCTTTGATGCGCCTCGATCTGTCGGCCGGCGTCGATATCAAGATCCGTTTGCGTGACTGATCGACCCAAGTAGGCGAGCCGGTCGTGACGAGAGCACGGCAACAAGATAGGGAGCCCTGAGATGAAACTGGATGTTTACAGTCTGGCGAACGAAAAAGTGAGAGAGGTCGAGGTCGCCGATGCGGTCTTTGGGACCGAAGTGAAGCCTTACCTCTTTCATGAGGTCGTACGGATGCAGCTGGCGAATCGTCGCCAAGGCACACACCAAACCAAGAGCCGCGCCGAGGTGAGGGGCGGTGGTGTGAAGCCATTCAAACAAAAGGGGACTGGCCGCGCTCGTCAGGGCACGTCGCGTTCCGTACAGATGGTCGGTGGTGGGCATGCGTTCGCACGTAAGCCCAACGACTACAGCTACAAACTCAACAAGAAGAAGCGTCGCTTGGCCCTGCGCTGCGCGCTCTCAATGTTGGTTAAGGAAGGGACTCTAAAGGTCGTGGATTCCCTTGAGTTCGAGACGGCTCGTACCCAGCACGTGGCTGGTGCTCTCAAGACGCTCGAAGTCGTGAAGGCCATTGTCGTCGATGGGTCACCTACTGATGACGAGACCCGATTCACGAACAACGAGAATCTTCGCTTGAGCGTTCGTAACCTTCACAAGTACAAGTACCTTCGGCCCGATGGCGTGAACGTTTACGACATCTTGAAGTTCGGCGCGCTTGTGGTGACCGAGAAGGCCCTGAAAGGGCTGGAAGCGAGGTTGGAGCGATGAAAAGTGTCTACGACGTAATTCGACGTCCAGTCATCACCGAAAAGTCGACGGCCCTCAAAGAAGTCGAGAAGCAGGTGGTGTTCGAGGTGGACAAGCGAGCCAACAAGTTCGAGATTCGCGAGGCCGTGCAGACGCTTTTTGGCGTGAAAGTGGCCTCAGTCAACACCGTCATTATGGCAGGCAAGCCGAAACGTTTTGGCCGCTTGATGGGACGGCGTGCGAAGTGGAAGAAGGCGGTGATCACCCTGAAGCCAGGGGAAGAGCTCGACTTCTACGAGAGCGTAAACGAGGACGGCGCCGAGGTGTAGCCTGGAAGGTTGCGCTGCGGGACTACAGAGCTAGTGAGAGGATTGATCGATGCCACTGAAAAAGTACAAGCCGACCTCGCCTGGGCGCCGATTCATGACGGTGTCCACCTTTGAGGAGGTTACCAAGACGACCCCCGAGAAGCGACTTCTCGAGAAGCTGACCAAGTCGGGCGGACGAAACAACCACGGCCACATGACGAACCGTCATCGTGGTGGTGGCCACAAGAGACGATACCGTGTGGTGGATTTCCGCCGCGACAAGCTCGGTGTGCCTGCCCGCGTAGAAGCGGTCGAGTACGATCCAAACCGCACCGCGCGCCTCGCGTTGTTGGCGTATGCCGATGGCGAAAAGCGCTACATCATTTGGCCCGAAGGGCTCAATGTTGGCGACACAGTGGTTTCGAGCGCACATGCCGACATCAAACCCGGCAATGCGATGAAGCTGAAGTACATCCCACTCGGTACGATCATTCACAATGTCGAACTCAAGCCGGGCCACGGTGGACAGTTGATCCGCTCTGCGGGGACGGGTGCGCAATTGATGGCGAAAGAGGGCGCCTACGCTCTGCTTCGTATGCCGTCGAGCGAGCTGCGCCGGGTTCATCTCGACTGCTGCGCAACGCTCGGTAGTGTTGGCTTGTCCGACCACTCCAATGTGACAATCGGCAAAGCCGGACGTAGCCGGTGGAAGGGCATTCGCCCGAAGGTCCGCGGTGTCGTGATGAACCCGGTGGATCACCCCCATGGCGGTGGCGAGGGCCGCACCAGCGGAGGGCGTCACCCAGTGACGCCTTGGGGCATCCCGACGAAGGGTAAGAAGACTCGTCACAACAAACGCAGTAGTCGGTTCATTGTGAAGCGACGTGGCAAGAAATAGCGGCCTTTGCCGTCAGTCCAACCGGCGGTTTCAGAGGTTAGGAGGATTAGATGCCGAGGTCGGTTAAGAAAGGTCCCTTCATCGATGATCATTTGATGAAGAAGGTCGACCAGTCGAATGTGGCTGGAAGTAAAAAAGTAATCAAGACGTGGTCACGCCGTTCGACGATCATGCCCGAGATGGTTGGAATGACGTTCGCCGTGCACAATGGGCGCGCGTTCATCCCAGTCTTCGTCACAGAGCATATGGTTGGGCACAAACTGGGTGAGTTCGCTCCGACGCGAACCTTCCGAGGACACGCAGCAGATCGCAAGGCGAAAAAGCGCTGACCGAGTTTCGGAACGGTGTGCACGGCGACGAATGTACTAAGGGAGCGAGGGGCATGGGTAAGCCGAATCGTAAGAAAGAAAATCACGGGACCAATAGGGTGTCCGCCCACGGGGTGCGCATTGCACCTCGCAAGGCTCGTGTGATCGTAAACATGGTTAAGCACAGCTACGCGGACGAAGCGTTGCGTGCATTGAAGTTCACGCCACGGCGTGGGGCGAGAGTTGTCGAAAAGCTGATCGAGGCTGCGTTGAGCTCGATGGAAGCGGACGGCAGTTGGGACATCGACGAGGTGCGAATCGCCGAGGCGTGGGTCAACGAAGGCCCAACACTGCGTCGATTCCTACCCCGCGCGATGGGACGCGCGACGAGGATTCGCAAGCGAACGAGTCATATTCACCTAGTCTTGGATAGTAGCAGGAAATCCGCAACTCCTCAGGAGTCGACGGTTGATGAAGGGCAAGAATAGCCCGGGAGGACGAGTTGGGTCAGAAAAGTCATCCGACGGGTCTTCGCCTCGGCATCATTCGTACTTGGCAGTCCAAGTGGTACGAGGAGAAGAACTACGCAAAGTGGCTCCATGAGGACTTGAAGATCAAAAAGTTCATCAAGGAGCGTTTGTTTCACACCGGCGTAAGCCGAATCGAAATCGAGCGAGCTGCCAGCAAGGTCAAGATCTGCGTCTACACCGCTAAGCCCGGCATTGTGATTGGGAAGCGTGGACGTGATGTTGAGCGCCTGAAAGAGCAGCTGCGCGAGATGACCAAGAGCGAGGTTTTCCTGAACATTCAGGAGATTCGCAAAGCAGAGCTCGACGCACAGTTGGTCGCGGAGAATGTGGCGCGCCAACTGGAGCACCGAGTGAGCTTCCGACGCGCCATGAAAAAGGCCGTTCAGACGGCGTTGAAGCTGGGGGCCAAGGGCATTCGAATCGGTTGCGCAGGGCGTCTGGGTGGTGCGGAGATGTCGCGTCGTGAGTGGTACCGTGAGGGTCGGGTGCCCCTCCACACACTGCGTGCGGATATTGATTACGGATTCTCCGAGGCTCGCACGACCTATGGTGCGATCGGAGTAAAGGTGTGGATCTTCAAAGGCGAAGTTTTGGGGGGCGCCGCGGTCCCCAAAGCAAAAACGACCTAGACATTGATTCGACCCAAAGGTCCTCGTCGTGAGACGAGGACCTTGGAGACCGTTCGGGCGCCCTTCGGGGCGGACCTCCGATGCCGATGCGGCAGTGGAGAGCGTGAAGCATGAGTGGAGCAATTCCAGACCTTACTTCTCGCTGAAAATCCGTGATGGCTAAGAAAAGGCTTTACAGGAAGCCTTCATGGAGTTAGCTTTGCGCGCCTTCCCGAAAGCCGCTGAGATGGCGGCGTTCGGGGATTGAAGGGGCAGGGTCCGAACGGCCTGATGCATGTTTGGTGTGGTTCGTCGAATCGCGAATCATAAGGAATGAGCGATGCTAAGTCCTAAAAAAGTCAAATGGCGCAAAGTCCAGAAAGGTCGTCTCAAGGGGACTGCCACTCGAGGGAGTGAGGTCAACTTCGGCGACTATGGTTTGATGGCGACCTCAGCCGGCCGGCTGACGGCGCGCCAGATCGAAGCCGCTCGTATTGCGATGACGCGCTACATCAAGCGTGGCGGAAAAGTCTGGATTCGAATCTTCCCAGACAAGCCTATCACGAAGAAGCCTGCTGAAACCCGCATGGGTAAGGGAAAGGGCAGCCCGGAGTTCTGGGTAGCCCTCGTTCAGCCAGGCCGGATGCTTTATGAGATGGACGGCGTGGAGGAAGACGCTGCCCGTGAGGCCTTCCGCCTTGCATCCCACAAGTTGCCCATTGCCACTAAAGTTATTGTTAGGGAGCGCGAGCTATGAACGCCGCAGAGCTTAGAGAGAAGAACTCAACGGAGCTTCGCGAGATTCTTGGTGAGGTGCAGCAGGAGCGCTTTGGCCTTCGGATTCAGCACTGCACCGGGCAGCTCGAGAAAGTGACCCGCCTGAAGGAGACTCGCCGGATCGTTGCGAGGATCATGACTATTCTTCGCGAGCGTGAGCTGGCCGCGAAATAACAGCCCTGGAGAGCATTGTGGAACGCAAGCGAGGCAATCAGAAGACTCGGGTGGGCACGGTGGTTAGCGACCGCATGGAAAAGACCGTGGTCGTTATGGTAGAGCGTAAGTACCTTCACCCGATGTACAAGAAATACGTGCAGCAGAGACAGAAATACAAGACCCACGACCCCTTGAACAGCGCCCGGATTGGCGATCGGGTGGTGATCGAGGAGACTCGACCTCTCTCGAAGGACAAGCGCTGGAAGCTCAAAGAGATCGTGCAGCGAGCGCCGGTGCTCTAGAGCCGGGGAGCTTAGGAGGAGGGTGCGATGATTCAGATGCAAAGTATGCTCTCGGTTGCAGACAACTCGGGCGCAAAGAAGGTTCAGTGTATCAAGGTTATCGGCGGGTCACAGCGGCGCTATGCCGGCATCGGTGACATCATCGTCGTGTCGATCAAAGAGGCGATTCCCAATTCGAAAGTCAAGAAGGGTGATGTGCATCGCGCGGTCATCGTTCGGACTGCGAAAGAGATTCGAAGGGCCGATGGGTCCTACATTCGCTTCGATGGAAATGCAGCGGTTCTGGTCGACGGGCAGAGTGCCCCGATCGGGACACGAATCTTTGGGCCGGTCGCGCGAGAGCTGCGTGCGAAGAATTTCATGAGAATCATCTCATTGGCGCCGGAAGTGCTCTAGCGTCAGGGGAAGCGCAATGCGAATCAAGAAGAACGATCTAGTAGTGATTTTGTCCGGCAAGGAGCGTGGCACCACCGGGCGAGTTCTGCGGGTACTCCCTGACAAGAACAAGGTCCTCATCGAGGGTGGCAATATTGTGCATCGGCACACGAAGGCCAACCAGCAGGGCAGCGAGGGGGGTATCATCCCCAAAGAGGCGCCAATCAACGCCTCGAACGTCGCGCTGTACTCGGAGAAGACGAGTCGCGGGGTTCGAGTAAGGGCCCGATTTGTGGGAACAAGCGGTCAGCTCTTTCCCAGTCATGCGGAGGCGGCCGCTAGTTTTGGTGACGCCGTTCCTTCAAGGATTACCAAAGTCCGATTTGCGCCGAAGACCGGTGAGGTCTTCGACTAGATAGGAGGACGCCGTGGCGCGCCAACTCGACCGATATAAGAATGAGATCGTGCCCGCTCTGGTCAAAGAGTTCGGGTATACGAATCCAATGGAAGTCCCTCACGTCGTCAAAGTCGTGCTGAATATGGGCCTTGGTGAGGCGATTCAGAACGTCAAGCTCATTGATGCTGCTCGAGAGCAGCTCGGGGCCATCTCTGGTCAGCGACCAGTGGTGTGCCGCGCGCGACGATCGATCGCGACTTACAAGTTGCGTGCAGGAATGCCGATCGGCGTGAAAGTAACTCTTCGACGTGCCCAGATGTACGAGTTCCTCGATCGACTCATCAATGTCGCATTGCCTCGTGTTCGAGACTTTCGCGGTGTGAGTTTGGATGGGTTCGACGGCAAAGGGAACTACTCCTTGGGAATCAAGGAGCAGATCATCTTCCCAGAGATCAACTACGACAAGGTCGAGAAGATCAAAGGGTTGAACGTGACGGTCGTCACCTCGGCGCGGACCGACGAAGAGGGAAGAGCACTGTTGCGCCTCATGGGCATGCCATTCAAGAAGCTGAGCCGCTGAGCGTCGGCTGGACAACACAGGAGAAAACAAAGTGGCTCGAAAGGCAATGATCGAAAAGCAAAGCCGTCGCCCCAAGTTCAAGGTACAAGCATACAACCGATGCACACTGTGTGGCCGGCCCCGCGCCTTCCTTAGGAAGTTCGAAGTCTGCCGTATCTGTTTCCGTATGCTCGCCCTGAACGGTGAGCTTCCGGGCGTCACCAAAGCGAGTTGGTAGCCGAAGGTTTGGCTGACACAAAAGGAAGAGTGAGGAACCGATCATGATGACAGACCCTATCGCGGACATGCTGACGCGGATCCGAAATGCGCAACTCGCTCGACATAACAGCGTGCGTATTCCAGCGTCGAAGATGAAGCGCAGCATCGCTGAAATCATGCTTAAGTCGGGATATATCGCCGCGGTCGAAGACGCCAAGGACTCGAAGCATCCCGCACTGGACATCACGTTGCGTTACGCGAACGGCGAGCCTCTGATTCGCGAAATCATGCGTAAGAGCAGACCGGGCCGCCGGATTTACGTCAAGCAGGACGAGATCCCCGAAGTTCTAGGCGGATTCGGTCTTTCGATTCTCTCGACGAGCAAAGGCGTCGTCAGCGGTGCTGTCGCGAAAGCGAGCAACGTCGGTGGCGAGCTGCTCTGCACGGTTTACTAGGTTTGAGCTACGTTCGTCCGTATTGGGTGAACTAGAATGGGTGTAGATATGTCGGAAGAAATCAAACAATCCCGTGTTGGGAAGAGTCCAGTGCCACTGGTGGGTGTGCAGGTTACGCTCAGCGGGCGCGACGTGACCGTCAAGGGGCCCAAAGGGGTGAGCCAGCGAACGCTGCCTCGCGGCGTCGAAGTAGAGAAGACGGCTGATGAGCTCGTCATCCATATTTCGGGGCGGTCACGGCAAGCTCGGGCAATGCAAGGGCTCGTACGGGCGCTGTTGAATAACATGGTCGTCGGTTGTTCCAAGGGTTTCGAGCGCAAGCTGGAAATCACGGGTGTGGGGTATCGCGCTGATTCGAAGGGTGGCAACACTCTTCTCTTCCAGCTCGGTTACAGCCACCCAATCATGTTCGAGCTTCCCGCGGGAGTGACTGCGGAAGTGGCTCGTGACAACTCGATAATGTTGCGGTCCCATGACAAGGAACTGCTCGGCAAGGCGGCGGCGAAGATCCGGTCGTTCCGCCCACCGGAGCCTTACAAGGGCAAGGGCATCAGATACGCCGACGAACACATCATTCGCAAGGCTGGGAAGGCTGCGGCGAGATAAAGTCCGCGGAGGGACGAGAAGTGGCAAAGACGAGCAATAAAGTTTTGGCGCGCCTCAGGCGTCAAAAGAGCATTCGGAAGAGGTTGGTTGGAACCACGGAGCGTCCGCGGTTGAGCATCTTCCGGAGCACCAAACATATCTACACCCAAGTCATCGATGACAGCACCGGAACAACTCTGGCTGCGGTTTCCAGTCTGAGCGCGGGTCTTGAGCTCAGCGGCAAGACAAAGAAGGACCAGGCGAAGGTTGTCGGCGAAGCGGTGGCGAAGATGTGCCTCGAGCGCAACATCACGAAAGTGGCGTTCGACCGAAATGGCTTCATCTACCATGGCCGGGTCGCAGCAGTCGCAGAAGGTGCGAGATCAGGTGGTCTGGAGTTCTAGCAATGCTTATCAGCTCTAGGGCTGCAGCAGAAAGGAGTGTGACGTGGCGAACGGGCGATACGCTCAGGAAACTGAATTCCGCGAGAAAGTGATCCACATCAACCGCGTAGCGAAGGTCGTCAAAGGTGGACGGCGCTTCAGCTTCGGGGCCATTGTGGTGGTTGGTGATGGCGACGGGAAGGTTGGGGCTGCTCACGGCAAGGCCAACGAAGTTCCTGAAGCCATCAACAAGGGAACAGACAAAGCGAAGAAGAGCATGGTGCGCGTCCCCATCATTGATGGAACGATTCCCCACAGTGTCGTGGGTCGTTATGGCGCAGCGCGGGTGATGTTGCGACCCGCAAGCCGTGGAACTGGCGTTATCGCCGGTGGACCAGTGCGTGCGGTCCTCGAGGCGGCGGGATATGAGAACGTTCTGACGAAATCGCTCGGCTCGAACAATCCACACAATGTGGTGCGTGCAACGATGAACGGGCTCGGTCAACTCCAGAGCCGGCAGCAGTACATGGCGCGGCTTGGGCAAACGGATGCCGCGGCTGAGGCCTAAGCTCATCGAGGAGGTTTGCCATGAGCAAGCTCAAGATTACGAGAACCAGGGGCGACATTGGTAAGACGGCGCGGCAGCGAGCCACAATGCGGCACTTGGGGCTGAGAAGAATTGGTTCGACGGTCACTCAGGACGACAGCAAGGTTGTCCGTGGAATGATCGCAAAAGTCTCGCATATGGTTAGCGTTGAGGACGTCGAGTAGCGCTCGACGGCCCGTCCTAAGCGGCAGCAGGAGTTCGCGATGTTTGATTTGAGCAACCTCAGTCCCTCAGCTGGCGCGACCAAAGCACGAAAGCGTAAAGGTCGTGGCGTTGGGAGTGGACTTGGAAAGACCGCTGGTCGTGGGCACAAGGGGCAAAAGTCTCGCTCGGGTGGCGCGCCTCGTGTTGGGTTCGAGGGCGGGCAGATGCCTCTCTCGCGACGTCTCCCCAAACGTGGATTCTACAATCGCTTTCGCACCAACGTCATCGAGGTCAACGTTGAGGATCTCGAGCGATTCGAGGTCGGCACCATCGTAGACGAGGCGGCCTTGAAGGCAGCAGGACTCATCAAGGGCGATTACACTGTCGTGAAGTTGCTGGGCAATGGAGACATCGAGAAGGCTTTGACATTGCGCGTCCATCGAGTCAGCGCCAGCGCCCGTCTCAAGGTCGAGGGCGCAGGCGGGACGATCGAGGTGATCGGTGGCTAGTGGATTTGCCAACATCACGAAGATACCGGAGCTGCGCAAGCGGATACTCTTTACGCTTGCGCTTCTGGCCGTCTATCGAATCGGCTGTTTCATCACCTCGCCAGGGGTCGATCGGGGGAAGATGTCTTCTCTCTTCGGAGGAGACGACGGACAGGGATTTCTGAACCTGTTCAACTTCTTTTCGGGCGGCGCGCTGGAACAGATGTCGATTTTCGCGCTGGGTATCATGCCGTACATTTCGGCATCGATCATTTTCCAGCTGCTCGCTGTAGTCGTGCCGACCGTCGAGCGCCTTCAAAAGGAGGGTGAGCAGGGCCGACGTAAGATCAACCAGTGGACCCGCTATACTACGCTCATAATCTCTGTGGTTCAGGGCATGAGCATGTCCTTCTACCTTCAGAGCATGAGCAGTGGCGAGGTCAATGGACTGGTCACCTTCGAATCAGTGTGGGGCTTCCGGCTGATCACGGTTCTGTCATTGACGACTGGCGCTGTATTCATCATGTGGCTCGGCGAGCAGATCAACGAGAGGGGAATCGGGAACGGGATTAGCCTCGTGATCTTTGCCGGTATCGTGGCGCGGCTTCCAAATGCGCTTTGGGGCACATGGGAGCAGGCCACGGGGAATCAGGCAGGGGCCGTCGGGCTTACGACTTTCCAACTGGTTATTCTGAGCGCGATCGTAGTGGCGACTATTGGTGCTATCTGCTTCTTCGAGAGGGCTCAGAGGCGTATCCCTATTCAACATGCGAAGAGGATGGTCGGGAAGCGAGTGTTTGGCGGACAAAGCTCCTTCCTGCCGCTGAAGATCAACACCGCGGGTGTGATTCCGCCCATCTTCGCGAGTTCGATTCTGATGTTCCCGGCGACAGTGGCGTCCTATTTCCAGGATGTGGAATGGATCCAACTCGTCCGAGTTGCTCTTTCGCCCGGTGATTGGCGATACGATGTCATCTATGTAGTGATGATTCTTTTCTTTTGTTTCTTCTACACGGCGGTGGTTTTCAACCCAGTGGATGTTGCAGACAATCTGAAGAAGAACCAAGCCTCGATCCCGGGGATCCGACCAGGAAAGCAGACAGCTCAATACATCGACCGAGTTCTTTCGCGAATTACGGTGGCCGGCTCGATCTACATCGCGGCGGTATGTATGCTCCCGATGATGTTGATCCAGTCGTTCCAGGTGCAGTTCTACTTCGGCGGCACGGCTCTGCTCATCGTGGTTGGCGTGGCCCTCGATACGGTACAACAGATCGAAGTGCATCTGATCACCAGACACTACGACGGATTCTCTGGACCCAGTGGTTCAAGGATTAGAGGACGCGCGGCGGCCTAGTCGAGGGCAGTTGTGCACGGAGCAAGCATGGGTATTCGTCTCATCATGTTGGGCCCACCCGGGGCAGGCAAGGGTACACAGGCTGTCAAGCTTGCTGAGGTTTTGGGGATTCCTAAGATCTCAACGGGTGACATGCTGAGAGAGGCGAAGTCTGCCGGGAGCGCGTTGGGGCGCGAAGCCGCGAGGTTCATGAGTGAAGGGCAGCTGGTGCCCGACGAGGTGGTGATAGGGATTGTAGACGAGCGGTTGAAGAAGCTGCGTGATGGAGGGTACATCCTCGATGGTTTTCCTCGGACGGTCGCTCAGGCTGTTGCATTGGGTCAGCGAGGTTGCAATCTCACTGCAGTGGTCTCAATTGAAGTACCGAACGATTTCCTAATCGAGCGGATCACGGGACGTCTCGCTTGCATCTGTGGGCAAACCTATCATCGCATCAACAAGCCACCGAAGGTCGAGGGGGTGTGTGATGCGTGTGGAAGCGCCCTGACCGTTCGTGCGGATGATGTGGAATCGGTGGTTCGTGAAAGGCTGGAGGTCTACGCCAAGCACACCGCTCCACTTGTTGCCTACTATGAGGCGCAAGGCGTGCTTTTGAGAGTGAATGGAGTGGGGGAGATGGGGGAGGTGTTGGACCGCATCCTAAAAGAACTTGAAAGTGCTCGTAAGGATTGATAGGAAGGCGCGCTGTTTGAGTTGTCAATGCAGCCCCCCTGGGCACGAGAGGGCCAAGGCAACGTGTTTGCTCGAGTGTTAGCGACAATCACTCCGCTGCGTAGCGGAGCAAGGTGGTAAAAGTGAAAGTACGACCTTCAGTGAAAAGAATTTGTGAGAAGTGCAAAGTAATCCGCCGCAAAGGCATTGTGCGGGTGATTTGCGAGAACCCTAGGCACAAGCAGCGACAAGGCTGAAACCCGCGGACGGACAGGAGGAAGCCGCATGGCACGCATTGCAGGAGTTGATCTTCCCAGACGGAAGCGCATCGATATCGCGCTGACCTACATTTACGGAATCGGTCGTTCACGAGCGACCGAGATCCTCAAAAAAGCCTCAGTAGAGGCACAGCGTGTGACGGATGAGCTGACCGAGGCCGAGACGCGACGTGTCCGGGAAGTGATCGACACTCAATATCAGGTCGAGGGTGAGCTTCGTCGCACTATTCGAATGAACATCAAACGACTGATGGATCTAGGAGCCTACAGGGGTCTCCGACACCGACGTGGTTTGCCTGTTCGCGGACAACGAACGAAGACGAACGCAAGGACTCGGAAAGGCCCGCGTCGCGTTGTGGTCAAGAAGAAACGACGATAGCTCACGCTCGAGAGAGGTAGAGGTCAATGGCGAAGGCAAAAGTAAAGGGCGGCGGTAAGCGTGGGGCTAAGCGTCGCGTCAAGAAGAACGTCCAGACGGGCGTTGCGCACATTCAGTCGACGTTCAACAACACCCTCATCACGATCACCGATCCCAATGGTGATACCCTCTCCTGGTCGAGCTGTGGCTCGCGGAGCTTCAAGGGGTCGAGGAAATCCACTCCTTTCGCCGCTCAGATGGCCGCCGACGACGCGGCCAGAAAGGCGATGGAACATGGATTGAAGTCGGTTGCCGTGTACCTGAAAGGGCCAGGCTCTGGCAGAGAGGCAGCGCTGCGGGCACTGCAGCAGGCCGGCTTGAAGATCACGCTGATTCGCGACGTGACGCCGATCCCACACAACGGTTGTCGACCCCCGAAACGACGCCGAGTCTAATAGACAATCGCATATCTGACTCATCGATATCGTCGCGAGCGAAGCTGAAGCGAATCGCTTGCGACGCGTCGTCAAAAAGACGATCCGCGACACGTTGTCGAAGGACGCGGAGGAGAGCATGTACCGAAACTGGCGAGATCTCATCAAACCCCGTGGCGTAGAGGTCGACAAAGAGACGAGGAAGGGCACCTACGGGAAGTTTGTGTGCGAGCCCCTAGAGCGTGGCTATGGTTACACCCTCGGAAACGCACTGAGACGAGTACTGCTCAGTTCTCTTCAAGGGACCGCGGTTACCGCAGTACGCATCGAAGGTGCACTACACGAATTCACGACCTTGCCGGATGTCAAAGAGGATGTCACCGAGATCGTGCTCAATGTGAAGGAAGTGCTCCTCAAGAGCTCCGCGGTCGAGCCTCGCGCGCTGCGGGTGAACAAGAGTGGTCCAGGTCCAGTGACAGTCGGTGATTTCACTGGTGATGGCACCGTTGAGATTCTCAATAAGAAGCATGTCATTGCGACCCTCGGCGAAGGCGGACGACTCGAGATGGAGTTGCGCATCGAGAATGGAAAGGGGTACCGACGAGCCAGCCTCAGAAACGACCCGGAGATGCCTATAGGCAGCATCCTTGTCGATGCTCTGTTCTCGCCCATCAAGCGCGTGAACTACACCGTGACAAACGCTCGTGTCGGTCAACAGACGGACTACGACAAGCTCACGCTGGAAATTACGACCGATGGGTCGGTGACTCCTGAGGACGCCCTTGCGTTCGCAGCGAAGATCATCAAAGAGCAGATGTCGGTTTTCATCAATTTCGACGAAGAAGCTGAGCCGGAAGAAGCGACTGAGGACGAGACGAACAAGGAGTTCAACGAGAACCTCAACCGGCCCGTGGCGGAACTGGAACTCTCGGTGCGATCGGCGAACTGTCTGCAAAACGCAAACATTCGCTTCATTGGTGAGCTCGTCCAAAAGAGCGAACCAGAGATGCTGAAGACGAAAAATTTCGGTCGAAAGAGCCTGAGGGAAATCAAGGATATCCTCGCAAAGATGAACCTAGAGCTCGGAATGGCCCTAGACAGCTGGAACGCGCCTGACGCTAAGTAAACCGCTGATGCCGCAGTTTGAAGTAAGGTAACAATCATGAGACACCGAAAGGCAGGAAAGAGACTTGGCCGCAATGCGTCGCACCGCAAGGCGATGATGTCGAACCTTGTGACCAGCCTGTTTCGCTACGAGCGAATTCAGACCACCGACGTCAAAGCCAAGGAGCTGAGACGCATTGCAGAAAAGCTCATCACTCTCGGAAAGAGAGGAGACCTTCATGCACGGCGACTTGCCCTACGGCAAGTCCGTGATGCTGAGGTCCTTGACAAGCTCTTCTCGGACATCGCCGACCGAAATCGGGAGCGTGAAGGGGGGTACACGAGGATCTTCAAGCTGCGCCTCCGCAAGGGTGACGCCGCCCTCGTCTCCGCCATCGAGCTCGTCGAGAAGTCGGAGAATGCTCCAGCGCAACCCGCAGAAGAGGTCGAAGAAGCCGACGAATGAAGGCGGGAAATCTCAAAAGAGATAAGGCGGCACTATCTTAGTGCCGCCTTTTTTCTTTGGCTGGACGGAAAGAGCGTCGGGTAATAGTGGACCCCAGTTCTTGGACGGTAGTTCAAGCTGTGTCTGGCAAGCTGAGGACGGCGAAGATGAGCGAGAAACGACAGAGGAAGACCCACAGCGCTGAGTTCAAGGCGAAGGTCGGTCTTGAGGCGTTGAGGGGCGTCAAGACGCTCAACGAAATCGGCCAGGAGTATGGGGTCCACCCGATCCAGGTTGGAATTGGAAGAAGGCCATCCAGGACGAGGCTGCGAGCCTGTTCGCGAAGAAGCGTGGGCCGAAGCCCATCGTAACCGTCCAATAGCCTGATTTGAAAAACTGCGTCTCGATGACCGATCCTGTTGGCGTGCGGCTCAGCGCACCAACTCATGGAAGGAGAGGTCATGGGGTCAGAGTCGAAGGAATTTCGCAGGGTCATACAGCTGCCGTATTGGCGGCGGGCTGAGGCTGACCTGATTCTCGAGGCGTGGCAAGATAGCGGCGAGACGCTGGCAGCATTCGCGCGCCGTTGGTCTGTGAATGTGGGACGCCTCGCCAGGTGGGTTGCCGAGATGGATGAAGAAGAGCGGCCGTCTCTTGGATTCCACCGCGTTGAGCTCGTCAACGCCAATTCTGCGCGCGTCGCAGTCGATGCGACGCCGCGTCTGCTGGCGGAGCTGGCCTGTGGGGCGTGGACGGTTCGGGTGCCTATTGGCTTCGACCCAGAAGAAATGGGGTGTCTGCTGCGCTTGGTGTGTGAGGAGGTGGCAGCATGCTGACATTGCCATCTTCCGTCAGGATCTACATCGCGGCTGCTCCAGTGGATCTTCGCAAGGGCTTCGACAAGTTGGCGCAGTTGGCGCGAGCCGTCATCCGAGAGGATCCGCTCAACGGCCACATCTTCGTCTTCCTCAACAGGCAGAGAAACAGGGTGAAGTGTCTCTGGTGGGACCGCTCAGGGTGGCTTCTCCTCTACAAGAAGCTCGAGCGCGGCACCTTTCAGGTTCCACTAGAGCCGCTGCTGGGGAAGGCTCATGTCGAGGTCGACGCGGGTGAGTTCGCCCTCATGCTCGAGGGCATAGACCTTCGGGGCGCAACACGGAGGCGACGTTGGCGGCGGCTGCCTCATGAGTTGTAGCACACGCAACAGGATGTCGCTGTTTCCAGCGATGAGGCAGGAGCTCGACGAGCTGTTGCGTGGACATTGGGCAAGAGAGTTGATCGAGGATGTCACACAAGTACTCGTTGAGGTTGAGCTAGTGAGATTTGGCCGTCGCCAGGACACAATAGATTGCGGCCATGCGCGTTGCGGCCTCGTCCGAGCCAGCAAAGAAGAAGTTTCGCTCGCCGATGCGCACCCCGCGAAACAATCGCTCAACATCGTTGTTGTCGAGCGGGATTCGACCATCCTCGAGGAACCGAGTGAGCGCATCCTTGTGGTTAATGTAGTACCTCGCTGCCTTGCCGATCGGGTCCGTGGGGGTCGTGTCTCGTGCCAGCATCGTAACATAGCGGTAGAGCTTTTCGAGCACTGGCTTCGAACGTCGTTGTCGAAACGCAGTGCGCTCCTGCCAACTCAATCCTTGGCTGTCGGCCAGTGTCTCAAGCCGGTAGAGCCGGCGGACGAGCTGCAGCAGATAGGCTGAGCGAGGATCCCCGTCTTCTGCTTTGAACTTGCGGCGCGCATGGGAATGGCATCCGACCTCGACGGCGGAGGCAACCCTGCCGTTAAATAGACGGTCGAAGGCATTGCTGGCATCGGCCAGAATGTATCCATCTCGTCTTCCTGGTATCTCCCATGGGCCGAGTTCGGCCTTACCGGTTGGAGTGTACTGCATGAAAATGTTGGGCGGGTGGCTCGGATCCGCTGACCGACCAAGGTAGGCGTGGAAGGTCCCCCGGTGAATGTGCTCCGGGCCATCGTCAAGCACCCGCATTCCGGTTGCGTCCGTCTGAACCAAGAAGCCGGCAAGTACTTCATCAAGCAGAAGGGGGGCCAGCCGCTGCAAGGCGCGTCCGCCCCAAGCCACCCAGTCGGCCAGCGTGCTGACCGGCAGGTCGATGCCCTGCTCGCGGAGAAACTGGCGGTGCATGCGATGCAGCGGCATCTCCTCCTCGAACTTACGTACGAGCAGCATTGCGATCACATCGTTGGCCGCCATCCCGTTTGGCACGATTGTCGCCGGTGCTGGCACGACTCGATCCCCGAAAGAGCCATCCTCTTGGGGCTCTGGATTGCGAACGACTGCTGATGGATCTCCTCGACAAAGAAGTGGGCCGGCGAGTAGTGCAGTCGCGACCGGCTCTCCTCACCGACTACCTCCCAGCCAATTTGCTCCGCGGGTACGGGGAGATAGGTGTGTGTAACCTCGAGCCCCTCAGTCTTGAGTGCTTTGTTGCGCTGCCGCTTCTCCCTCTTAGGCTTGTCGTCACCATCTTTGGCCTGCGTATTGGCTTCTTCGATCTCCTTGTCGAGCGCGGCATCCGCCTCCGCCTCTTGCTCTAGTGAGCCGTGAAGAGTTGATCCAACATGTTGCTCCTTTCACCGGCGTGATTGCCGAGTGGAGAAGACACCTTATTGTGCCGCGTAGCACTAGGAAGTTGGGGTTGTGGAATCCCATAATTATGGCGGGTGAGGATCCAGAAATTCTGGCGGGTTGACCTCGCCATGTACGACCTTGGGTCTCCGGTACTTGGCGAAAACAACTACGGAGGCCCAAGAGGTGATAGACATC
>Ga0210044_10001663_pt1 | contig 34041 bp, 23 predicted proteins | sample CryGey13umfilter_2_FD_183959 | JGI IMG/M metagenome (GOLD analysis project Ga0210044, IMG submission 183959) | Groundwater microbial communities from aquifer in Utah, USA - Crystal Geyser 4/9/14 3 um filter (SPAdes) (version 2) | ecosystem: Environmental > Aquatic > Deep subsurface >...
CCCCCCCCCCCCTACGGCACGTCGCTCTGCCCCGCGCTGTCGTCGCCCCAGCAGCTCAGGTCGCCAGCGCGGGTGATGGCGCAGGCGTGGGCGCCGCCGACCGCGAGGTCGCGGAAGGGCCCGCGGTTGGGCGTGAGCGCTGGGCCGTTGCTGAGGCTCCAGCACTCGGCCGAGCCGTCGCGGCGCAGGCCACAGGCGTTCGCGTCGCCGGCGGCGAGCTGCGTGAAGTAGCCCGAGCGCGGCGTGCGCGACGTCTGCTCGTTCCAGCAGAGCAGGCGCTGGTCGACGGTGAGGGCGCAGCCGTGGTCGGCGTCGTCGCTGCTCGCGAGGGCGAGGACGGCGAAGCGGCCAGCGGGCGGCGCGGTGGCGGTGCCCCAGCAGCTGAGCGCGCCGCTGTAGGCGAGGGCGCAGCTGCGCGTGTCGCCGCTGTCCAGGGCGCGGAAGGCGGAGGCGGGCGGGGTGCACACGCCGTCGGTGCAGCCGCCCCAGCAGCTCGGCTTGTCGTCGAGGCCGATGGCGCAGCTGTGTGCGCTGCCCAAGCCCGCTGAGAGCACGCCAGGCCGTGCGATCGGGGCCTGCCCGTCGCTGTTGTCGCCCCAGCAGCGCAGGCTGCCAGCGGCGGTGAGCGCGCAGGCGTGGTCGTCGCCGGCGAAGACGCTGGCGAAGACACCCGAGGGCGCGCCGGACACGACGCCCGCGCGGTCGTCGCCCCAGCAGACCACCGCGCCGCTGCCGCGCAGGCCGCAGGTGAAGTCGCGGCCAGCGGCGACTTGGCGCCACGCGCCGGTGGGACAGGCGAAGGTGGCGGCGTTGCGGTCGTCGCAGTCGCTCGCGTCGGCGAGCCAGCCAGCGGGGGCGGCGCAGGCGTCGAGGGTGAGCTCGGTGGAGCCGTGGCCGTCGCGGTCGAAGTCGGCGTGCCAGGTCGTCGCGTCGACGGCTTCGCCCTCATCTTTCACGCCGTCGCAGTTATTGTCGGCGCCGTCACAGACCTCGTCCGCGCCGGGGTAGACCGCCGCGTCCCAGTCCTTGCAGTCGCCGCCCGCGTCGACGTAGGCCGCGACCGCTGCGCAGGCGTGAATCGGGTAGCCGTCGCGGCCGAAGCCGTCGAGGTCCTTGTCCAGGTACCACAGCGGCGCGTCGACCTCGTCGCCGTCGTTGAGCTTGCCGTCGCAGTCGCTGTCGACGTTGTCGCAGCGCTCGTCCGCGCGCGGGTGGCGGGTGGCGTCCGTGTCGTCGCAGTCGGACTTGTTCGGCACGAAGCCCGTCGGCGTGTCACACGCTTGGCGCGTGGTGAGCGCGTCGCCGTAGCTGTCCGCGTCGCCGTCGCGGTACCAGACGCTGCCGATGCCCTCGTCCGCGGTGCCGTCGCAGTCGTTGTCCAGGTGGTCGCAGACCTCGGCGCGGCCGGGGGCGATGGTGCGCTCGGTGTCGTCGCAGTCGTCCGCGATGGAGGCGTAGCCGGTGGGCTGGTTGCAGGCGGTGGTGGTGCTGGTGGCGACGCCGTGCCCGTCGCGGTCGGCGTCCTCGTACCAGGTGAACGGGTCGACGGGGTCCTCGTCGATGGCGCCGTCGCAGTCGTCGTCGAGGGCGTTGCAGCGCTCGGGGGCGTTCGGGTACACGCCAGCGTCCCAGTCGCGGCAGTCGCCGCCGATGGTGGTGGTGCCGGCGGGCTGGGTGCAGGCGCTCACGAGCGAGGTGTCGCGGCCGTAGCCGTCGAGGTCGCGGTCGAGGTGCCAGGTGAGCCGGTCGATCTCGTCGCCGTCGTCGGTCTTGCCGTCGCAGTCGCTGTCGACGCCGTCGCAGGACTCGGCCGCCCACGGGTGAACGCTCGCGGCGGTGTCGTCGCAGTCGCCGGGGGTGCGCGACCAGCCGGGGCCGGCGTCGCACACGACGCGCTCCTGCTGCTTGACGCCGAAGCCGTCGTTGTCGGCGTCCGCGTACCAGCTCACCCCGCCGCTCTCGTCGATGGCGCCGTCGCAGTCGTTGTCGCGGCCGTCGCAGCTCTCGGGGCGGCCGGGGGCCGTGCCCCAGCGCGTGTCGTCGCAGTCGTCGGCGACCGCGGACCAGCCGGGTGGGTGCTCGCAGGCGAGCTTGGTGAGCTCAGGGTGGCCGTGGCCATCGCCGTCGGCGTCCTCGTACCAGAGCGACGCGTCGGAGGCGTTGTCGTCGAGCAGGCCGTTGCAGTTGTCGTCGCGCCCGTCGCACGTCTCAGGTGCGCCCGGGTACGCGCTCGCGTCGCGGTCGTCGCAGTCGCCGACGATGTCCGTCTGGCCGACGGGCGCCACGCAGGCGAAGATCGGCCAGTCGAGGGTGGCGAAGCCGTCGCCGTCGCGGTCGATGTACCAGGCTGGCGCGTCCACCGGGGTGTCGTCGACGGCGTTGTCGCAGTCGTCGTCGCGCTGGTTGCAGGTCTCGGGGGCGCCTGGGAACGTCGCGCTGCGCGTGTCATCGCAGTCACCCGCCTCGGAGACGTAGCCGGGGAGCGGATCACAGGCGATCGTCGCCGCTCCGGCGCCGTAGCCGTCGTCGTCCTTGTCGGCGTACCAGCGCGGGGCGCCCACGGGCTCGCCCTCGTCCACCAGCGCGTCGCAGTCGTCGTCCAGGTCGTTGCAGGTCTCCACGCCGCCGGGGTGAATCGCGTCGACCGCGTCGTCGCAGTCGTCCGCGTTGCCCACGAAGCCGGGGGGCGCCGCGCACGCGAGCACGGCGTCGCCAGCGCCGTAGCCGTCGTCGTCGTCGTCCGCGTACCACGCCGCGCCGAGGTCAGCGCCTTGGAGCGCGTGCACCTCAAGGAGCCAGGCGCCGCCTTGCTGACGCGAGGTGGGCGCGCCCGCGAGCAGGGCGGGGGGCGCGCTGTCGGTGGTCGCGCTCAAGCTCCAGCCGAGGCCGGCGTGCGCGGGGCCGCGGTGGGTGGTGTCGGCCTCGTCAGCGCCGCGCTCGCCCTCGAAGGGGCCGCGGAAGACCGAGACAGTTCCCGCGCCGTCGTTGTCCTCGGGGGCGCCGACCGCGAGGTCGTCGTGGCCGTCGCCGTCGACGTCGCCGAGGCAGGTGAGGGCGTGGCCGAAGCTCGAGCCGCGGTGTCCGGTGAGCGTCGCCACCGGCGTTGCGGTGCTGAGGTCGGCGGGCAGCGGCGACGCGTAGAGCCGCACCTCATCGCGCTCGGGCAGGGTGATGGCGAGGTCGTCGTGGCCGTCGCCGTTCACGTCACCCGCCGAGGCCGCGCCCCAGCGCTCGCCGTGGGCGATGGGCATCGCGCTGTGGGCGCGCTCGCGGCCGATCTCCCCGGCGAAGGGGCCGCGGTAGACGCGCAGCTCCGCGTGCTCGCCGCCGCTCTCAGCGATGGCGAGGTCGTCGTGGCCGTCGCGGTCGAGGTCGCCGAGGTGGGCGACGGCGGGGGCGCCGAGCTCGTCGGTGTGCAGGCCGGTGAAGTGCACGTCCGCGCTGCGCAGGTCGCGCTCGCCGCGCACCGGCCCGTAGAAGCCGTAGACCTCGCCTCGCCCTTCGCCCCAGGTGGACAGGAGCAGGTCGGGGTGTCCGTCCCCGTTGAGGTCGCCCGCCGCTGAGACCGAGGCGCCAGCGAGCTCGTCCTCGTCCTCGCCGCGCAGGATGGCGTCGGCGTCGCGCAGGTCGTGGTCGCCCGACACCGGGCCGTACACGATGTAGACGCGGCCGTCGCCTTCGCCCGGCGCCCCCACGATGACGTCGTTGTGGCCGTCGCCGTCGAGGTCCGCGCTGTCGAGGGCGTAGCCGGTGAGCGCCACGTCGCCGCGGTCGTGCTCGCGCTCGCGCTCGCTCTCGTGCTCGTGCTCGCGGCGGTGGTCGCCGGGGCACGGGCCGGTGGTGTCGCCGTGGTCGAGGTGCGCGGTGAGCGCGGGCTCGCCGACCTCGATGGTGATCGGGTTCCCGGTGTTGCCCGGCGGGAGGTGGCAGAGGGTGGCCTTGCGGCCCTCATCGCTGCCGACGCGCAAGGTCGCGTGGGCGTCCCGCAAGCGCTGCGGGCCGTCGATGGGGCCGAGGAAGAGGTAGACCGCGCCGCGATCCCCGTCCTCGCCCGGCGCCCCGTAGAGCCAGTCCGCTTCGCCGTCGTCGTCCACGTCACCGGCAGCGGCGACCGCCCAGCCGGCCTCGCTCGCGCTGGCCGCGTCGTCCAGCACGGGGCTCGTCATATCGGTCGCTTCGACCGCGACGAGCACGCCCTCGTGCAGCACGGCGAGGGCGTCGAGCTCGCCGTCGCAGTCGTTGTCCACGCCGTCGCAGACCTCGGGGGCCTCGGGGTGGATGAGGTTCGCGTTGTCGTCGCAGTCGCCCGCCTCGCTGACGAAGCCGTCGGGGGCGTCGCAGCGCTGGAGGTGGTCGGCGGCGTCGCCCCAGCCGTCGGCGTCGCGGTCGGCGAACCAGGTGGTGCCGTCGGGCAGCTCGCCCTCGTCGATGGCGGCGTCGCAGTCGTCGTCGAGGCCGTTGCAGCGCTCCTGCCCGCCCGGCTTCACGTCGGCGAGGCTGTCGTCGCAGTCGCCGCCTGCGGTGACGAAGCCGGAGATCGGCTCGCAGGATGGGATGGGGATGCCAGCGCCGTAGGAGTCGCCGTCGGTGTCGGCGTACCACCAGCCGCGCAGGTCGTGCCGCTGGTCCGCGCCGCCTTGCACCGCCCAGACCCGCCCGCCGTCTGGGCCGAAGGGCCCGCCGAGCAGGACCTCGCGCAGACCGTCGCCGTCGATGTCGCCCGCGGGCGAGAGGGCGTAGCCGGCCTCGGTCTCGGCGACGCTGCTGCTCCACGTCGTGTGCGCGGTGCGCTGCACGCCGGTCGCGAGGGCGGGGAAGAGCAGGACCGCGCCCGCGCTGCCGTTGCGCCCCGGCGCGCCGATCGCGACGTCGGGGAGCCCGTCTCCGTCGAGGTCCCCCGCTGAGGACACGGCGTAGCCGAGCCGATCGCCGGGGTCGCCCTTGTAGACGGCGCGCGCGCGGCTGGTGGGCACGTCGCCCGCGAGGGGCCAGCCAAACAGCAGCGCCTCGCCGCCCGCCGCGCCGAAGGGGGCGCCCACGAGCACCTCGTCGCGGCCGTCGCCGTCCACGTCGCCCGCGCTCGCGACCGACCAGCCGAGCAGGCCGCCGGCCTCGTCGCCGACGATGCGCGCGGTCGCGTCGCCCTCGGTGAGCGCGCCGGCGAGCGGACCGCGGAAGAGGTAGGCGGAGCCGGCCTCAGCGCTGTCGCCCAGGTGACCCCACGCGCCGACGAGCACGTCGTCGAAGCCGTCGCCGTCCACGTCGCCCGCCGCCGCGACGGCGCTGCCCACCCGGTCGAGCAGGCCCGTGCCCGCGAAGATGGCGGTGGCGTCCTCGAGCCCGAGCGCGCCGGTGAAGGGGGCGGAGACGAGGTAGGTGACGCCCGCGGCGAGGCCCGCGTCGCGGCGGTCCTCCGCGCCGATGAGCAGGTCGTCGAGGCCGTCGCCGTTCACGTCGCCCGCGCTCGCGAGGGAGGAGCCAGCGAAGTCGAAGCGCCCCTCGCCGACGAGCACCGCGGGCACGTCCGCGAGGTCGACGCGACCCCACACGGGCCCGGTCGCGACGTAGACGGCGCCCTCGACCCAGCCGTCGCTGCGCAGGGTGTGGTGCCCAGGCGCGCTCACCGCGAGGTCCGCGTAGCCGTCGCCGTTCACGTCGCCGGCGCCCGCTACGGCGTAGCCCGCGAGGTCGCCGGGGGCGGAGCCGACCAGCACGGCGTCCGCGTCGGAGAGCACGAGCTCCCCGCGGCGCGGCCCGTAGAACAGGTAGGCGGCGCCTACCTCGCCGAGGTCCGAGGGCACGCCGACGAGCACGTCGTCGAAGCCGTCGCCGTCCACGTCGCCCGCAGAGGCGACGGACCAGCCCGCGTCTTGGTCGCGGGCGTCCGCGAGGATGGTGAGGTCGGCGCCAGCGAGGTCGCGGCTCGGCTCGCGCGGCACGAGCACGCTGTCGGTGAACTGGTCGCAGTCGTTGTCGAGGCCGTCGCAGACCTCGGCCGCGCCGGGATAGACGGCGGCCTCCGCGTCGTCGCAGTCGGTGTTGGTGGTGACGTAGCCGACCGGGGCGGCGCAAGCCTCGACGCTGTCCGCGGCGTCGCCGAAGCCGTCGCCGTCGCCGTCGAGGTAGTAGGCCTTGACCGGCAGGCCCTCGTCGACGCCGCCGTCGCAGTCGTCGTCGACGTCGTTGCAGCGCTCGGCGGCCTGCGGGTGGACGGCCTTCGCCGTGTCGTCGCAGTCGCCGTCGCGCTCGGCGCCGCCCTCGAGCTTGCAGGCGATGACCGCGTCGCCGACGCCCCAGCCGTCGCCGTCTGCGTCGGCGAACCACGGGGTCGGGTCGATGGCGTCCTCGTCGACGCTGCCGTCGCAGTCGTCGTCGCGGTCGTTGCAGCGCTCGTCCGCGCCGGGGAAGGCCTCTGCAGCGCGATCATCGCAGTCCGTGGCGTCCGCGACGTAGCCGATGGGCGCGCCGCAGGCCCGCAGCACCGCCTCGGGGTCGCCGAAGCCGTCGCCGTCGGCGTCGCGGTACCACGGCACCGCCTCGGGGGCGGCCTCGTCGTCGAGCTCGCCGTCGCAGTTGTTGTCGACGCCGTCGCAGACCTCGCTCGCGTCGGGGTTCACCGCGACGTCCGCGTCGTCGCAGTCGCCGTCTGCGTCCACGGTGCCGTCGGGCAGGACGCAGGCGATGAGCTGCACGTCGCCGAAGCCGTCGCCGTCCTCATCGAGGTAGCCGGTGAGCGTCACGTCCTCGTCGAGCTTGCCGTCGCAGTCGTTGTCGACGTCGTCGCAGACCTCGTCCGCGCCGGGCAGGATGGCGGCGTCCGCGTCGTCGCAGTCGTCGCTGCTGTCGACCGCGCCGCCGGGGTCCTCGCAGTCGTCGAGCAGCGCGCTCGGGTCGCCGTAGCCGTCGCCGTCGAGGTCGGCGTACCAGGGCGTGCCGTCCTCGTCGATCTTGCCGTCGCAGTCGTCGTCGAGGTCGTTGCAGACCTCGGGCGCGCCGGGGTAAACGGCGATGAAGCTGTCATCGCAGTCGCCGCCGACCTCGACCAGACCGGGGCGAGGAACACACAGGGTGAGCGCCTCGCCGCCGAAGCCGTCGCCGTCCTCGTCCACGAACCAGGTGCCGGTGAGCTCCTCGTCGACGGCGCCGTTGCAGTCGTTGTCGAGGCCGTCGCACAGCTCCTCGGCGCCGGGGACCAGGCCGGGGTCGTTGTCGTCGCAGTCGCCCGCTTCGGCGGCGTACCCGCGCGGCCCGTCGCAGGTGGTGACCCCGTCGCCGGTGCCGTAGCCGTCGAGGTCCGCGTCGAGGTACCAGGTCGTGACGACGTCCTCGTCGACCTTGCCGTCGCAGTCGTTGTCGAGCTCGTCGCAGCGCTCGGGGGCGTCGGGGGACACGTCGACGTCGGCGTCGTCGCAGTCGCCCGCCTCCGTGACGTAGGCGGGGAGCGGCTCGCAGCTCAGCACGCCGGCGCCAGCGCCCCACGCGTCGCCGTCGCGGTCGGCGTACCAGGGGGGGGCGTCGGTGGCGTTCACGTCGATGGCGCCGTCGCAGTCGTTGTCGAGGCCGTCGCACAGCTCGGGCAGGGTCGGGCTGCGCTCGGGGTCGCCGTCGTCGCAGTCGCCGGTGGCGAGGACCCAGCCCTCGGCGAGCTTGCAGGTGAGCACGCCGCTCGCGAGGGCGCCGACGCCGTCGCCGTCCGCGTCCGGGTACATGGTGAGCTGGTCGATGGCCTGGTCGTCGACGAGGCCGTTGCAGTCGTCGTCGAGGCCGTTGCAGGTCTCGTCCGCGCCGGGGAAGGTGGTGGCCGCGGTGTCATCGCAGTCGGTGTGGTCGCCGACGAAGCCGTCGGGCGCCGCGCACGCGAGGGTGGAGCTGTTCGGGTCGCCGAAGCCGTCGCCGTCGGCGTCGGCGTACCAGAGGCCGCCGATCTCAGGAGGCGTGAGCTTCACGCCCGCGAAGACGTCGACGCGGCCGGTGCTGGCGGACCAGCCCGGCGCCCCGAGGGCGAGGTCCGCGAGGCCGTCGCCGTCTTGGTCGCCCGCGCCGGCGACCGCGTAGCCCGAGCCGTCGGCGACGCGGCCGACGAACCAGGTGTCGGCGTCGCTGTCGACCACGTCGCCGCCGCTCACCGCGCGAAACAGGTAGGAGGCGCCTACGCCGTCGGGCACGGGCGCGCCGAGGAGCACGTCGCCGAGGCCGTCGGCGTCGACATCCCCCGCCAGTCCGACGGACGCGCCAAAGTAGCGCCCGCTGGTGCCGAGCCAGCGCACCTGCGCCTGCCCAGGCTGGAGCTCGCCGCTCGGGTCGCCGGCGAACAGGTACGCGGCGCCCGAGACGCCGGGGGCGCGCAGCTTGGGCGCGCCGATGAGCAGGTCCGCGAGGCCGTCGCCGTCGACGTCGCCGCCCGCCACCGCCCAGCCCGCCGCCGCGCCAGCCGCCTCGCCGTGAAAGACCGCCGCCGCGTCGATGGCGTCGAGGTTCTCGGTGATGGGTCCGTAGAACAGGTAGGCGGCGCCTGCCTCAGCGCCGCTGCTGTCCTCGCCCGGCGCGCCGATGAGCACGTCATTGAGGCCGTCGCCGTTCACGTCGCCCACGCCCGCGACCGCGAAGCCGAAGGCGTCGCCCGCCATGTCGCCGCGAAGCTGCAGGCTGTCGGCGAGGAGCCCGGTGCCGACCATCGGCCCGCGCACGACGTAGGTCACGCCCGCGCTGGGGGCGCCGGGCAGGTCGCGCTCGCCCGCGCCGACGAGCAGGTCCGCGTAGCCGTCGCCGTCGACGTCGCCCGCCCCCGCGAGGGCCTCGCCGGTGCCGTCGGCCAAGCGCCCACCGAGCAGCTTCGCGCTCGCGCTCGCGAGGGCGCGGTCGGCGTCGAAGGGCCCGTAGAGCACGTAGACGGCGCCCTCGGCCCACCCGCCCGCAGGGGAGGTCTCGCGGTGCCGCGAGGCGCCCACCGCCACGTCGTTGTAGCCGTCGCCGTTCACGTCGCCGACGCCCGCGACCGCGCTGCCAGCGGCGTCGCCCGGCTCCTCGCCGAGCAGCTCCGCCACCACCACACCCTGCGACACAATCCACGCGCGCCCGGGGTCGTCGCCGTCACCCGGAAGGCCGATGATCAAGTCCCCGAGCCCATCTCCGGTGAGGTCCCCCGCGTTCGCGACGCTGTAGCCCCCGCGCTGTCCCTCGCTCGCCGCGGGCAGCTTCCAGCTCGCGCCCCACAAGCCGACGCGCCCCCGGAGCGCGGCGACGGGCAGGTCGACCGTGCCGTCGCAGTCGTTGTCGACCTCGTCGCACACCTCGGACACGCCGGGGTGGACGCCTGGCGCGCCGTCGTCGCAGTCGCCCGCCCGCGCGACGAAGTCCGCAGGCTGCTCGCAGCGCAGCATGCGTCGGTCCTCGGAGCCCCAGCCGTCCTGGTCGTCGTCGACGGACCACCACTGGCCGGCGTCCTCGTCGACGGAGCCATCGCAGTCGTCGTCGACGCCGTTGCAGGCCTCGACGGCGCCAGGGTGCACCGAGGCGTTGCTGTCGTCGCAGTCGCGGGAGGCCGCGTAGCCGTCGCCGTCGCGGTCGACCTCACACGCGGGGGTGAGCAGGAGCGCGACGGCGAGCAGGAGGACGGAGGAGGGGTGGGGGCGAATGGGACACCTCGGGCGCTGGGGGACCGGAGCCCAGGTTCAGCTTGCCGGGTGCGCGCGGCCCGTCTTTGACGGCGGGGGACAGGGGGCGCGTCGTCGCCGCGGTGATAGTCGCCGCCCCATGAACACCTCCTTCGCCGCGCTTGGCCTCCGCCCTGAACTTCTCGAAGCCCTGACTCAGATCGGCTACGAGGAGATGACCCCCATTCAAGCGCACGCGCTGCCCCCCCTGCTGGAGGGCGTCGACGTCATCGGGCAGGCGATGACCGGCGGCGGCAAGACGGCGGCCTTTGGCCTCGCGCTGCTGCAGAGCCTCGACGTGGAGCGCTACGCCCCGCAGGCGATGGTGCTCTGCCCGACGCGCGAGCTCGCCGATCAGGTGGCCGCCGAGCTGCGCCGCTTGTGCCAGCGCCTCGCGAACGTGCGCCTCGTGGTGCTCTGCGGCGGGCGTCCTCCCCGCGATCAGGTGCTCGCGCTGCAGCACGGCGCGCAGATCATCGTCGGCACGCCCGGGCGCGTGAGCGACCACCTGCGCCGCGGCACGCTCTCGGTGCGCGACCTCGGCTTCCTCGTGCTCGATGAGGCCGACCGCATGCTCGACATGGGCTTCATCGACGAGGTGCGCGCCATCCTCGCCGAGTGCCCAGCCGAGCGCCAGACCTCGCTCTTCTCGGCCACCTTCCCGAACGAGATTCAGAGGCTCAGCGACACGATTCAGATCCGCCCACGCTTCATCGAGGTCGCGACGCAGGTCGAGCCGACCCAGCTTCGCCAGCTCGTGTACACGGCGGAGCCCGGTCAGCGTCACCCGCTCGTGGCCAAGCTCCTCGCGGAGCACCGCCCTGAGTCCGCGCTCCTGTTCTGCGAGACGCGCAGCGACTGCGATGTCTTGGCCTCCTACCTGACAAAGCGCGGGGCGCCTGCCTTGGCGCTCCACGGCCAGATGGAGCAGCGCGACCGCGACGACGTGCTCGTGCAGTTCGCGAACGGCAGCGCCCGCCTGCTCGTCGCCACCAACGTCGCCGCGCGCGGCCTCGACATCCCCGCCCTGCCGATGGTGATCATCACCGAGCTCTCCCCCGACCCCGAGAGCCACCTGCACCGCATCGGTCGCACCGGGCGCGCGGGCGAAGCGGGGCTCGCGATCAGCGTGGTGGCCACGCCCGCAGAGCAGCATCGCCTGGAGCGCATCGAGGCCTTCCTGGAGCAGCGCATCGAGCCGGGCCCGCCGCTCACCGCCGGCCCGGGCTTGAGCTTCCTCGCCGCGCCCAACCGCACGCTGCTGCTGCTCGCCGGGCGCCGCGACAAGGTGCGTAAGGGCGACGTGCTCGGCGCCTTGGTGAAGGAGGGCGGCCTGCCGATGGAGTCGGTGCGCCGCATCGACCTGATGGACCAGAGCTGCGCGGTCGCCATCGATCGCGAGTGGGCCGAGCAGGCGCTCGATTACCTACGCCGCGGAGGTCGCATCAAGAAGATGCAGGTGCGCGCTATGTTGTTGGGCAGCTGGCAGTGAGCGCTACTCGTCGTCCTCGGGGGCGTCGATAGGGTCGACGGGCAGCCCGGCGGCCTCTTGCGCTGCGCGGTAGGCGCGCTGGCTCGCCCGGCGCTCGTTGCGCTTGCGCTTGCGCTCGATCACCTGCTGGTCGGCGACGTAGAGCTGCTCGACCTTGGCGCGGGCCCAGGCGGTCTTGCGCAAGAACTTGAGGCTGGAGGAGACGCTCGGGTCCTTGATGAAGCAGGCGATGTTCACGTGCGCGGCGAGGTCCTCCCAACCCCGGCGAGCGACCAGGTCCTCGACGATGGTCTTGAGGGTGACGCCGTGCAGCGGGTTGTTGGGTTGGTCGGCGGTCATGACGCGCTCCGAGTCGGGCGAGCGCCTAACGCGCGGCGCGCTCAGCGAGCTACGAGGCGCGCGCGGCGTGGAACCCGAGTCCACCTATGCGGTCGTCGAACGGCTGTCCTCAGTCCTCGCGGTGCAGCCAAGGGAAGAAGCGCGACCCCGTCGAGCACCAGCGCGGTTGCGATGATTCCCCGGTAGGCGCTGACCTCTTTGTGCAGTCGCGTGAGCACGCCCCACTGCAACATCATGTCCATCGTCAGGCAGAAGAAGGCGGCGAAGAAGGCGGCGAGGACGGCGACGTAGACCAAGGTGTGCTGCTGGATGTCGCCGGGCATGCCGAGGTGGCTGTGGGGGATGATGTCCATCTCGGCGAGCATGGCCAGCATCCGCGACACGGCGAACATGCTCGCGAGGATGCACGAGCTGGTGGCGATGAGGGCGATGAAGGCGATGGCGACGGTGAGCCACACGCCGTATTCGCCGATGAACGAGCGCTCGAGCGATGTTCTTCTTTGGCTCGACCACCTCCGCGCCGCTGTTGGTGATCGTGGCGAAGCCCTTGAAGGCGAGGATGGCCAGCGCCGGCCCCGGCGCCGATCATGACGCGCGTCCCCATGGCGGTGGTGCCGGCCAGCGACAGGCTGCCGGACTCGTACCCGGGGTGGTCGTGTGCAGCATCGGGCCTGTTGGCGGACGAGGGACTCATTCCCTGAACATGTGGATCGCCTTGGTGGGGCAAGCGTCCACGGCGTCGACGACGGACAGCTCTTCACGCACGCGCCGGCGGTGTCGCACTTGAGCGGGTCGACTCGGGCTTTCATCGTTCGTTCTCCCTGGGTTCAGCGAGATCGAACCGGTCCGCGTTCATGACCTTGGCCCAGGCCGCGACGAAGTCCTCGACGAACCGCCTCTTGTTGTCGTCCTGCGCGTAGAGCTCGGAGTACGCGCGAAGGATCGAGTTGGACCCGAACACCAGATCAACGCGCGTGGCCGTCCACTTCACGGCGCCCGTGTTGCGCTCGCGAACTTCGTAGAGACCATCGCCTGCAGGCGCCCAGATGTGGCGCATGTCGGTGAGGTTGACGAAGAAGTCGTTGCTGAGGACACCGACCCGATCCGTGAACACGCCGTGCATCGTGCCGCCGTGATTGGTCCCGAGGACGCGCATCCCACCGACGAGAGCCGTCATCTCGGGGGCGGTGAGGCCCATGAGCTGGGAGCGATCGAGCATCAGCTCCTCGGAGCTGACGGCGAATTCGCGCTCAAGCCAGTTGCGGTAGCCGTCGTGGATCGGCTCAAGCGGCGCGAAGGACTCGCCGTCGGTCATCGCTTCGCTCGCGTCGCCCCGGCCCGGGAGGAACGGAACGGTGATGTCGACGCCCGCGGCGTGGGCCGCCTGCTCGACACCGGTGTTGCCCGCGAGGACGATGACGTCCGCGACGCTCGCGCCCGTGTCCGCGGCGATGCCCTCGAGCACGCCAAGCACGCGGGCGAGGCGGGTCGGCTCGTTGCCTTGCCAGTCCTTCTGTGGGGCCAGGCGAATCCGGGCGCCGTTGGCACCGCCGCGCATGTCTGAGCCGCGGAAGGTGCGCGCGCTGTCCCAGGCCGTCGTGATCCTGTCGCTGATCGACAGGCCGCGTCCCACGATGCGCCTCTTGACGGCGTCGACGTCGTAGCGGGTGTTGCCGGCGGGGACCGGGTCCTGCCAGATCAGGTCGCCCGTTGGCACGTCGGGGCCGAAGTAGCGGGCCCTCGGACCCATGTCCCGGTGGGTGAGCTTGAACCAGGCGCGCGCGAAGACGTCGGAGAAGTAGGCCGGGTCCTTGTAGAAGCGCTCCGAGATCTTCCGGTAGGCGGGATCCCTCGCCATCGCCATGTCGGCGTCCGTCATGATCGGGTTGAGGCGGATCGACGGGTCCTCGACGTCGACGGGCTTGTCCGCTTCCTCGATGTGCACGGGCTCCCATTGCCACGCGCCAGCGGGGCTCTTCTTCAGCTCCCACTCGTGGGTGAGCAGCATGTGGAAGTAGCCGTCGTCCCAACGCGTGGGGTGGGTCGTCCAGGCCCCCTCAAGGCCGGCCGAGACGGTGTCGCGCCCGGAGCCCTTGCCAGTGGGACTGCGCCACCCGAGGCCCTGCTCAGTGAGCTCGGCCGCTTCTGGGGGCGGGCCCAAGACGCTCGCGTCCCCGTTGCCATGGCACTTGCCGACCGTGTGCCCGCCCGCGGTGAGCGCGACCGTCTCCTCGTCGTTCATGGCCATACGCGCGAACGTCAACCGCACGTCTACCGCCGTCCGGAGCGGGTCCGGCTTGCCGCCTACGCCCTCGGGGTTGACGTAGATGAGGCCCATCTGGACAGCAGCGAGGGGGTTCTTGAGCTTCTCGCGGTCGTCACCGTCGTAGCGGTCGCTCGCGAGCCACTCCTTCTCGGAGCCCCAGTAGATGTCCTTCTCGGGGTGCCAGATGTCCTCGCGACCGAACCCGAAGCCGAAGGTCTTCAGGCCCATCGACTCGTAGGCGATCGTCCCCGTGAGGACGATCAGGTCGGCCCAGCTGATGCTGTTTCCGTACTTCTTCTTGATCGGCCAGAGCAGGCGGCGGGCCTTGTCGAGGCTGACGTTGTCCGGCCAGGAGCTGATGGGCGCGAACCGCTGGTTGCCGGTGCCGCTGCCACCACGGCCGTCGGCGATGCGGTAAGTTCCTGCAGCGTGCCAGGCCATGCGGATCATGAGACCGCCGTAGTGCCCCCAATCGGCAGGCCACCACGGCTGGCTGTCCGTCAGCAGCGCGGTCACGTCTCGCTTCAGCGCGTCGACGTCGAGCTTCTTCAGCTCCTCGCGGTAGTTGAAGTCGGGGCCGAGCGGGTTGGTCTTGCGGTCGTGCTGATGGAGGATGTCCAGGTTCAGCGCCTTGGGCCACCAGTCCACGGTGGAGGTGTCGATCGTCGTGTTCCCCCCGTGCAGGACTGGGCATTTGCCTGGGTTGCTTTGGGTGGACGCCGTGGCCTCCTTCTTCTCGTCTGGCATGATTTGCTCCTCGGTGCGCGACCCGCCCGTGATCTCGGCCTTTTTTGCACCATCCGTGCCACGAAGAACACCTCGGACCCCTCCAGCCATAGGCGCCACGCCAACCGAACGGCTTCGATCACGTCATCCAGTCGCGTCGCCGATCGCGCCCATCAGAATGGTTCGCAGTACGTCATTTCGAGTGGCGTGTTTCGACGGTCGTCCAGCGGCGCGACGCAGAACCGCACCACGGTCGCCGAGGTTCACACGCTCATCGTGGCGCCCAAGGACAGCAGCACGCTGCGGGCGAGCTTCTTGCTCTTCGACGACGGCGTGCACACGGACGTCGCCCCAGAGCACGAGCTCTACCTGACGATGCACGACCTCTCGGAGATGGCCGAGGCGAGCTCAGCGCACCACATCTCGGGCATCAACGAGCTGATCTCGTCGCGCCGCGTCGAGGGCGGCATCTACGAGGCGGTGCACCTCACCACGCCGGTGACGGTCGCTGAGACCTTCGTGGGCGAGAAGTAGCGCGCGAAACTACGCCGCGGGGTCGCAGGCGTGCTTCAGTCCCAGCTTCGCTAGGAGGACCTCAGCCGGGCACCACTGGGTGAGGCCCGACTGGAGCAGGTTCGCGCCCACAAAGAGCGTGAACCAAGCCCAGGTGGGGCCCGCGGTGAGCGAGAGGTCGCCCGAGAGGTGCGCGAGGCCGAGACTCAACAGGATGAAAGAACCTGCGAGGATGCGGGTGGCGCGTTCGATGGTCATGGTGGTTCACTCGTTGGGAGGCTGTGCCGCGCGTCGCGGCCGTGCCCGTTCGTAGGATGAGCGTTTTGCGTGGCCGAGTGTGCCACCTCTGTCGGCGAAATGGCGACGAGCGCTGAAGCCTTGTCTCCCTCTAAACATCGCACCCGAAGGGGCCGACAAGCAGGGGAGCTGAGGTCCATCCACATGCTCACGCACACTCCGTCTGGTGACGACGCCGAGTACGTCAAAGCGCGGCTGCTCTTGCGCTTCAAGCATCAAGACATGGACGACCCCTTCGTGCGCGCCCTGTTCGACGAGGCGCTGCGCCGCCAGCTCGGCCTGCCACGGGAGAGGCCATGACCCCCGAGTCCTTCGACGCCGCGGAGCGCCTCATTGGCGACGTCCCCCAGATCGGCAGCTTGCCAGTGGCGTTCACGGAGCTCTCCAAGCTGGTGGACTCGCCGAGCGCGACCGCCGAGGACGCGGCGCGCGCGGTCTGCACCGACCCCGCGCTCACGGCGCAGATCCTGCGCTTGGCCAACTCGCCGGCCTACGGTGGCGTCAACATCCAGACCGTTCCGCGCGCTGTCGCGCACCTCGGCCTGCGCAGCCTTCGCGAGCTGGCGCTGGCCTCGTCCGTCGTGCACATGTTTCGCTTCATGCCCGAGAACGTGCTGAACATGGACCTGTTCTGGCGGCACAGCTTGGCGACCGCGCTGTGCGCGCAGGAGCTCGGCAAGCAGCTTCGGCGGCCCGCGAGCGACGGCGTCTTTGTGGCGGGGCTGCTCCACGACATCGGCACGCTCTTGCTCTGCGTGCAGGTGCCTCGCGTCGCGCGGCGCCTGCTCATGCAGACGCAGAACGACCAGCTGCCCGCTGAGCAGGTCGAGCAGTCCGTCCTTGGGACCAACCACGCGACGCTCGGCCAGGTGCTCCTGCAGCGCTGGAACCTGCCGATGGAGTACCAGATCGCGGTTGGCTTTCACCACCACCCCACAGCGGCGCCCGGATTTCAGCACACCACGGCCTTGGTTCACGTCGCCGATGTGATCGTCGAGGGGATCGCCCTCGGGGGCTCGGGCCAGCTCGTCGTGCCGACCCTCGACCCGCAGGTCGTCGCAAAGCTAGGGTTGCGACCGCATATGCTCGCACCGGTCATTGATGCGCTTGAGGCGAACTTCGAGGACACGGTGGTGGCGATGTTTCCGAAGCGGGCGGCGGCGTAGGGCGCACGTGGGATAGGGACCTCGTCGAACGGAGGTCAGCTTCTCCATGCCCTTTCGCCCCGCCGACCTCCGCCGCGTCGCCACCCGCGCGCTCGCCGGCTTCGGCGTGCGCCCGGAGCGGCTGCGCCTCCGCTTGGCGGCGTACAACACCACCTTTGAGGTGCACACGGCCGCTGGCGAGCGCTACGCCTTGCGCGTGACGCGGCCAGGACCCGACCGCGCCCATGTGCTCTCCGAGTGCGCGTGGGTGCTCGCGCTGGACCAGCAGACCGAGCTCCGCGTCTCCACGCCCCTCGTGGGGCCAGACGGCCACGTGGTCGAGGTCGACGGGCGCTGCTGTGTGCTCACCCGCTGGGTCGATGGCGCCCAGCGTCGCAAGTGGCGGTCGCTCGCCGATCTGCGCGCGCTCGGCGTCGCGATGGCGCAGCTTCACGCGCACGCGAGCTCGTGGTCGCCGCCGCCCGGCTGGGGCCGCCCTCGCTTGGACGACCTCTGGGACCACCACCCGTCCCCCCTCGACCGCCTCCCGAGTGACGCCGCCGAGGTCTTTTCGCGCTGCGAGGCGCCGCTTCGGGCGCTCCTCGTCGCGCTTCACCGCGAGCCCACGCACCTGATTCACGCGGACCTGCACGGCGGAAACGTGCGCTTCTTGCCCGGTCATCGCGTGGGCGTCCTCGACTTCGATGACTGTGGCCTAGGCCATCCGGCACAGGACGTCGCTATCTGCGCCTTCTACCTTCGCACTCAGCCGAACGCGGAGGCGCTCGTCGCGGCGCTCCGCGAGGGCTACACCTCGCTGCGCCCCTGGCCGGCCCCGCCCGAGCAGCTCGAAGCCCTGGTGGTCGCGCGCGCGCTCACGCTCTGCGCCGGCCTGCTCGCCCACCCCGATCCCGCGCTCCACGCCTGGCTCGATCGCGTGCTGCCCCGCTGGACGCGCCTCGCGAGCGGGTGGCTGGCGCGGGGCGTCGCTTAGCCGCAGCCATATTGCTGCACAGACTCACAGCCGTGCGGTGCGGCCACCCCTTCGCATACCACGGGTTCGAGAACCCTAAGACACATGGGTCTATCGGCATGACATCGACTTCAATTCCGCCGCGCTCGTACCGGCACAACGGAGCGCCCGCCCGCTGGCAATCGACAAAACCGTGTGCCCGCAGGCGGCTACCTATCGCTGAATACTCGGTGTAGGTCAATGACTTCACCACGACGTTGACGTCTCTCGTTGGACGGAGCTCTTGCCGCGCGAGCTCGCCGAGGTGCAGGGGGACTACCGTTCCGCCCGTGTACACAACCTCGATGTCGGCCTCTTCCAGCCAACCGGCGACCTCATCCAACAAATCGATCGGGTGGCCTCTCAAGTCAGACGCTCGGCTAGCAGCCCGGAGGCGAGGCTACGTTCGCGCGCAGCTCCTACCCGAAGCGAATCAATCAACGCCAAGAGCTCATACAACAGGGCGTCTTGCGACGTCGCGTGCACCACACAGCCGTGAAGCGGCTCTACGGTGTCTCCTATCAGCTCGCCGGACTCAGACGGCCACACAAGTGGAAACGTGCCCTGGCCGGCGAGAGTCATGGACAACGGCGCCGCAGAGCGTCCCGTCGGCACTCCACGGGACCGCGCGCCCGGTTGCGCGGGGAACGCGTACTTCACTCCGTGGAGCAAGAACTCCGATAGGTTTCGCCGATGAACTCGGCGGTCCTCGCGGTCATACAGGTGCGCGCCACTCGCTCGCACCAATGAACGGTGAATTTGGGACGCTGATATGCCCAGGTCCTCGGAGAGAGACTCATACGTCCACGCTCCGATCCCGAGCGAGATCAGCTTCAACAGTACGACGACATCCTGGGCCTTGAGAGCATGCATTCTATCTTCCAGAATATGGAATAGCGCGGACGCTGTCAACCGGCCATCGCAGGAGTCCATGTCACCCACGGGTTCCGGATCCATGGCTCCACCCGTGGGCGCGTCTTCGCCGGGACGCCATGGGAAGGACGAGCGAACCTATGGTTTGTGGAACCGGTTCCAGTGGGTGTCACGCCAGCAGCTGCCTGAGTCGCCCCCTCGGGGGGGGCGCTGCGGTGCCGCAGGCGGTGAGGAGGAGGAGCCCAGGAAGGAAGGACCTCAAGGCTGCACGCAGTCCGGCGCGGTGTCGTCGGTGATCTCGTTGACGCGGCAGGCGCAGTAGTCGCACTCCGCGTCGGCCATGCAGCTCGGCATCGCCTCCATGGCGAGGGCGTAGGCCCGCTCCATGCAGGGGAAGGAGGCGCGGTCGCCGTACCACCTGCGCGCGCACCCTGGCGCCTGCGTCCAGGGCGTGACCTCACCGAAGGCGACGCGCTCCTGGGTGACGACGTCGTACGCCACCACGGTGAAGCGCGTGCCCTCCCACAAGGTCAGGACGCCGTCCACATAAAAGGCGCTTCCGGGCACCGAGGTGACGATGAAGCTGTTGGCGTCGGGGCACGCCGTGGCACCGAAGTAGTCGCACGTCGGCGTCGAATACATGCCGTATTTGGTGGTCTCTTCCGTCCAGCGCCCGCCTACCTGTCGCTCTCTATCGGGGATCTCGCCGAACCAGCAGCTCTCGCCGTCGCGCACCTCGCAGCCGTCCGGTGCGCCCTCGCCGCATGGGGGGGGCGCTGCGGTGCCGCAGGCGGTGAGGAGGAGGAGCCCAGAAAGGAAGGACCTCAAGGCTGCACGCAGTCCGGCGCGGTGTCGTCGGTGATCTCGTTGACGCGGCAGGCGCAGTAGTCGCACTCCACGTCGGCCATGCAGCTCGGCATCGCCTCCATGGCGAGGGCGTAGGCCCGCTCCATGCACGGGAAGGAGGCGCGGTCGCCGTACCATCTGCGTGCGCACCCTGGCGCCTGCGTCCAGGGCGTGACCTCACCGAAGGCGACGCGTTCCTGGGTGACGACGTCGTATGCGGACACGGTGAAGCGCGTGCCCTCCCACAAGGTCAGGACGCCGTCCACATAAAAGGCGCTTCCGGGCACCTCGGCGAGGATGAAGCTATTAGCTTCGGGGCAGGCGGTGGCACCGAAGTAGTCGCACGTCGGCGTCGAGTGCATGCCGGATTTTATGCCCTGCTCCGTCCAGCGCCCGCCTTCCATTCGATCGGGCGCGGGGATCTCGCCGAACCAGCAGCTCTCGCCGTCGCGCACCTCGCAGCCGTCCGGTGCGCCCTCGCCGCATGGGGGGGGCGCTGCGGTGCCGCAGGCGGTGAGAAAGATCGCGAGGATGGTTGAGCGGATGTGTTGTGTGTGGTACATGACGCTACCCAAGTATGGAGTGATTATGATTGGTGCAACAGTGGCCCTGGCTCTTCATCTGACCATCGGACAAGCTTCCGCACAGGAGTCTAACCCCCCCCCCCCATAATCTACCAGTTGTCTCTTGGATGGGGGCCAATTCACCTGTCGCTCGGGGAGTAGCTCCGGCGAATAGCGCGACCCCCGCGCAGCTCGCGGCCTTTGGTCGCGCGCCGGATCCTACGCGCGTCGGCACCATGGGTGGCTTTGACGTGCTGCTGCGGCACCCGAACACCGGACGTCCGGTGCGATTGCATCAGGTCCGGCACCAGATCGTCTTCCCGGGCAGCCACACTTGGGTCGGACAGGCTCAGCCGGGGTCGCTCGATGAGCTGGTGTTCACCGTCATGGACGGCGCGCTCGCGGGTGTGTTGCGCTTGGACGGGGGCACATGGAGCGTGTCGGGATCGCTCGCGCGCCCGATCATCGAGCCCGAACAAGGGGAGGACTCCTGCGGCGCCGACGAGGTGACTAACACCCCACCGCTGCCGCTCGTCCGTTCGCGCCTTGCTCCCGCGACCCGCGCGGCCACGGTGAGCGGCGGACCCTACGACTCTGCGGGGTTGCCGGTGGTGGACATCCTCGCGGTGTACGGTGACGCCGCCATTGCGGCAACGGTTGGGGGAGAGTCGTCGCTACGCGCCAAGATCGTTAATGATGTGGCAGACCTTTCCAATGCGCTCGCGTGGTCGAGCGTGCAGGGCCGGGTGCGCTTGGTTGGCATGGAGTGGATCGACTGGAATCCGAGCACGCTCGTCGCTGGCACGAACAAGCTCTCGGGCGGCGCGACAAAGGCCGAGCTGGTCACGGACGGCGATGGCGTCGCGGACGACGTCTTCGCGCTCCGCGAGCGTTTTGGCGCGGACGTGGTGATCGGCATGGCACCACCCTTCTTCGGGGACGACGGTGTGGGGTGGGGGGGCGTGAGCCCCATTCCCGTGACGCCCTCCTCGAACTCAGCGGCGGGCGCCTACACGCTGCTGTCCGTCACCGCGATGTCCACCTCTCTCGCGCACGAGCTTGGGCACCAAGCGAGCCTCAGGCACCATCGTGATGAGGCATCCTCGGGAGGAAGCTCGACCTGCCAGGATACCGTGGGCGCACCCCGGGGGCGCTTTGGCTTCGTGTACCCGACAGACTTCGACGTGCCGCCGGGCGCGGCCTTCTGTGCCACGAACGGCTTCAAGAGCTTGATGGAGTCGCATCACAGCACCGAGATGGTACACGGAACGCCAATCCTAAAAGCAAATTACGTTCGTCTGAACCGCTTCGCGAACCCCGACGTGAACCTCTCCATGTACTGCGACGCTACCGGCGCCTACGTCGTAGTCCCCACCGGCTCGTCCATCCCCAACCCGAACCTCGTGAGCAATCCGGCTGACGCGTGCACCGCGGAGGCAGCTTGGCGGCTGAACGAGACGTGGGGCGCGGTGTCGGACTACCGGCCTGCGCGCGCGGGCGTGGGCGGCGCTGAGCTGCTGTGGCCGACACCGGGGTCCGTCGTGAGCGGCAGCAGCACCTTCTGGTGGGATGGGACGGTGAGCCCGCTGCAGACCTACTGGTTGCAAGTGTATGCCCCGGCCACGGGCCAAGTCTTCTTCGACCAGATGGTGATGTCTTCCGGGACGTATGGGCTGGCGTCGGTCTCCGGACTGCCGGTCACGAATGATGTGCTGGGCGTGCGCTTGTGGACCTACCTGCCGATGAACGACTCGGGTGCATCCCTGCCACAGTGGACGTACAAAGAATTCCGCTACAACTCGGCGAACAAGCTGGTGAGCTGCGGGGCCGAGACCGAGGGCATCGCGCCAGACCCCCAATACGCCAACGGGACGTGCGGCGGCTGCTATTGGAGCGCGTCGTCGGGCTTGGCGTACTGTTCGGCGTCCAGCGGCGCCTTTGGCGCACATCTGTCCGCCGTGTCGGGGTTTGTGCCCGGTGACGCCTATGATCTGGCCTTTTGGGGGCAGCGCTCCAACGGCACCGCCCTCTGCTGCCTGATGCACGATCCCGTTGACGCGGTCAACGACGTGCGGCTGTACGGCGGCGTCAACGCCGACACGCTCGCCTTCCACGACGCGAGCACGGGGTGGGAGCTCGCGCCCTACGGCCAGCAGGCAATCACCGCGATGCTGTCTGGGAGCAGCGGGAACGACGTGCTCATTGGCAGCAACAGCGAGGATCCAGCCTACGCAGAGCGCCTTTACGGCTCGTCGGGAGACGACGAGCTCCACGGCGGTGCTGGCAACGATGATCTGTTCGGTGGCACGGGCAATGACCACATCTACGGTGAGAACGGCGCAGATCTCCTCTCCACCGACGGCGGCGCCGACGTGGCGTACGGCGGTGCAGGAAACGACACGCTCGTGTCCCGAGGCTCTACGTATACGAGCCTGCGCGGCGACACCGGATCGGACGTGCTGTGCGCGGACCACCTTGGCGTGAACATGGTGGGCTCGCCTCCCGCGACGGGCGGCTTGAACGTGCTTTACTGGTCCTCGACGGCGTCGGGATCCTCGTTCGAACGCGCCTTTGGTATTTCCGGGAGCCAGGCGAATGGCTCATACTCATGGTGTGGACACACCTCGTTCGCGGGGCTGTTGTCCTTCTGCAGCTGGGTGACGCTCTCGCAGGCGCCGACCAACTGTGCGGCATACGGCCTGCCCAACTGACGTGTGTGGTCGACGCAGGGTGCGCTTCACCCTGCCCCCCCCCCCCCCCCCCCCCCCCCACCCCCCCCCCCCCCCCCCCCCCCCCCCCCCCCCCCCCCCCCCCCCCCCCCACCCCGATAGGCTCCCGGCCTCGCCCCCGGAGCCCCGATGACCGCTGCCCTCCTCCTCCTCGCCCTCGCGTGCAAGCCGAGCCCCGCCCCTGAGGCGGTGCTCTGGAGCGGCGAGGACCTGCGCGTGCCCCTCGATCACAGCGCGCTCGCTGACCTGGAGCTGGGCGCGCTCTCGCTCTTCGCGGAGCGGGTGGAGGGGCCGGTCGCGGAGCGCCCGAACGCAGCGCATCGCGGCAGCTACGCGGTAGGCAACGGCTACGCCTTCGCGCTCATGGGCCTCACCGATCCGCTCAACACCTTGCACAGCGCGGTGGGGCCCGCCTACGACCGCGGCGACCACTTCTTCGGCGACCTCGGCATGGTGCTGCGCGTGGACGGCGAGCTGCGCGACTTCGACCGCGAGTGGCTCTCCCAGGTGCGCGGCGCGCCGGTGAGCGTCACGCGTGGGGACGTCGGCGACAACGTGCTCTACACCGTCGACCTCGCGCCCATCCCGGCCTCGGGGCCGGTGCCGGCGGCGATCCTGCGCTGGCTCGCGGTGCAGCCCGGCGCCGAGGGCCAAGCGCTCGAGGTCTGCGTCACCAGCTACCAGCCCTTGGCGCTGCAGGAGGGCGTGCCCATGTGGGCCCAAGGAGGCGGTCGCAGCCTGGCGCTCAGCGGCGATTGGGCCGAGCGCGACGGGGCGTGGTGCCTCGACCTCGGGAGCCCGACCGAGCCCGTGATGCTGCCCGTGCTCTTCGTCTTCGCGGAGGACCCGCAGACCGCCGCCGCCGCGGCGCAGGTGGACGACGCGACCGCGCGCGCGTGGACCGCCGACACCCTCGCTCACTGGGCCGACTTCTCGGCGACGGGCGTGCAGCTCAGCAGCCCGGATCAGCGCATCGAGGACCTGTACGCGGGCTTGCGCACCAGCGTGCGCGTGCAGCAGACGGCGGCGGGCGGCATCTCCCCCATGAGCCGCTACACCGGCGTGTGGCTGCGGGACACCATCGGGCCGGTGCGCTTCTTCTCTCGGGCGGGGCTCTTTGACGAAGCGCGGGAGATGCTCGACTATCTGTATCTGTGTCACCAGGACCGCGGGGACTTTGGCAACGCCTGCGCGAGCGACCTCCCCGCCGACGCGGTGCTGCCGGACCCCGACTGGGCGAACCTCCCCCCCCTCGCGGGGCGCACCGCCGCCGAGGGGCCCTCCTACGTGCCCCTGGCGTGGACGACCTGGGCGCGCTGGAGCGGTGATTGGACGCCGATCGCCGACCACTGGCCCTACCTGTCGCGGGCGGTGCTGGCGCAGCAGATGGACGAGCAAGGCCGCCAGACCTGGTCCGGGGACGAGACCTTTCGCATCGCGATGAACGTCGCCTTTGGCCTCGAGCTGGAGGTGCCGTGGCAGGACATCGCGTGGTCCTCGAACTCCTCGCTGCTCATGGCCGCGGCCTCGGACGCGATGGCGGACGCGGCGGGGCGCGTGGGCGAGGACGCGGCGCCGTTCGAAGCGAGCGCCGCCCTCGCTCGGCACGCGCTGGACACCACCTTCACGCAGCCCGAAGGCCACATCGCGGCGGCGCAGTACTACGATGGCACGCCGGAGGGCCGCCCCTACGAGGACGTGCTGCTCAAGATGTTGTGGCTCCCGGTCTATGACGTCGACGACCCCCGGGTGCTCCGCGCGGTGGGCAGCCTGCGCACCTACGCCCAGCCCGCGCCCGGGGCCTTTCAGTCGCCGATGGACCCGCGCTACCAGGACAACAACCTGCTCGGCGGCGCCACCCAGGGCTACGGCACGGGGATGACGCCCGGCTACAGCTTGTTCGCCCTGAATAAGCTCGGCGCCGCGGACACCGAGGCGGCGTTCAACTGGCTGCCCTACTACGCCGACGCCGGCGGCCAGTACAGCGAGGGCGCGATCTGGGACGACGGCTCAGCGGTGCAGTCCGGCTACGACCCCGGCGGGCTGCTCGGCGACTTCGCGGCGCGGTACCGGCCTTGGGAGGGGGGCATCGTCGGAGATGCGCTGCTGGCCTATCTCGTAGGCGCGGAGCCCACTCCAGACGGCCTGCGGCTGCGCCCGCACCTGCCCAACGGCTTGCCCTGGCTGGACGTCGAGCAGGTGAGCGCGCGCGACCAGGTCGTGGACCTGCGCCTGGAGCAGGACCGCTCCGGCCTGCGCGCGACCATCACCGCGCGCACCGCGGCGACGGTGAGCTTGGAGCTGCCGGTGCCCGCGTGGATGGCCGACGACGCGCTCCGCTACGACGGCGAGGAGCGTCTGCTGCCCGGCGGCGAGCGGCTGATCGTCTACCCCGCCGTGACGCTGCGTGCGGGCGAGGCGTGGAGCGCGGCTGTCGATCGGTAAGCCGCTTAGAAGCAGGAAGAGCGCGAGGTCATGCTCATGAAACCCTGCGGGGTGATGGTCTGCGACGGCCACGCGATGGTGGCCACGTTCCAGACCTGGCTGCTCTCCGTCAGGGTGTCGGAGTAGCTGGCGATCTCCGCGCCGCCGAAGAAGATCTTGACGGTGGCGGGGGAGGCGGGGCAGGGCACCGGCGACGGGTTGGAGTCCGAGTCGATGCAGCTGTTGTCGCCGTGCAGGCCGTAGTAGATCACCTTGACGGCGTACAAGTCGTCGGTGGGCACCTGGATCGTGGTGGTCTCGGGGCCGTAGCCCTCGATGGCGTCCCAGTCGAGGGAGGGGTCATCGGTGGTGCCGCTCACGCCCCAGTCCGACTTCTTGTGGCAGTAGGACACGTCGAAGGCGTTGTTGTACAGCTCGTCCGGGTTGGTGTCCGCGTGGCGGAGCAGGTGCAGGTCGAGGTCCGCGCCCGAGGTCCAGGTGAGCTGGACGTAGAAGTCCTGCGAGGGCTCCGCGTCGAAGTGGACGCGGTCTGGGGTGCTGTCCCAGATGTTCGCGCTGTTCTTGACCGTGAGGTCGAGGTCGTAGCCGCCGGCGACGTCGAACATGAGCGTGGGCTGCTTGTTGGTGGCTTGCAGCAGCGTGGCGTGGCTGGTGGCCGGCTTGCTCACGAGCGTCCACTTGTAGGCGGTGATCGCCAAGCCGCCGGGGTCGTAGGAGGCGGAGCCGTCGAGCAGGTTCAGGCGGGTGGCACCCAAGCAGAGCAGCGCGTTGCCCGAGCAGACCGGCGGGCTGATGGTCTGGTCGGGGCCGGCGATCGCGATGGGCTCGCCAGCGACGGGCGGATCGGTGGCGGGCTCCGTGGCCGGATCGGTGTCCGTGGCCGGCTCCGTCGCGGGGTCCGTGTCGGTGGCGATGTCCGTGTCCAGGGGCGCGTCCGGCGGGTCGTTCACGCCGTTCAGATCGTAGTCGTTGCAGCCGGTGACCAGCAGGGTGAGACCAAGGTAGCGCCACATGAAGACCTCGCGGATGGACACGGGCGTTTTATCTGCTCGAAGCCCCGGCCGCTCAAGAAGCTTCGGCGAAGATGGGCAGCGGCCTTCAACCTCGCTAGGCTGCTCGCAGCTTGTTCAGGAGGTCCCTTGCTCATCTCGCTCCTTCTCTCTGCCCACGTCGCCCTCGCCGACATCCCGCCGTCGCCCGACTATGTCGAGCGCTGCACGGTCGAGAACTACGCCAGCGCGGAGCTCGAGTGCGCGTCGTGCTCCGCCTACTTTGGCGGCCGCGAGCCCTGCGAGGCGCTGGAGCAGAAGGGCTACTCTCAGCGGTGCCGCACGTCGGGGGCCTCGGTTTGGGAGGAGGTGATGTGTCGGCCAGGTACGTCCAAGCCGAGCCCGCCGGTCGCGCCCAAGTCCGGCGACGAGCCGGCGCCGGAGGCGACGCCCGAGCCATCTCCCAAGCGCGAGCGTCGCTGTAGCACCACGGCTGGCAGCGCGTCGTGGCTCGCGCTCTTGGGCTTGGTCTTCGTCGGTCTGCGGCGCTCGCGTTGAGCCGCTGACGCGATAAGCAGCCCAGCTACAGGAGCCCGCCGAGCATGGCCGACGAGACCGAAGGCATCGACACCGACTGGCTGCTTGTCTTTGGTGCGTGGTTCATGGCCTTGTCGGGCACGCTCGGCAGCCTGTTCTTTAGCGACGTCATGGGCTTCGCCCCCTGCGTCTTATGCTGGTACCAGCGGATCTTCTTGTATCCGCTCGTGCTCGTGCTCGGCGTGGGCATGCTGCCCTTCGACCCCAAGGTCGTGCGCTACGCGCTGCCGCTCACCGTAGGCGGCTGGCTCGTCGCGCTTTACCACACGCTCCTGTACGAGGGCTTCATCCCCGAGAGCGCCTCGCCGTGCGCCCGCGGTGTGTCGTGCTCCGAGGAGTACATCGAGCTGCTCGGCTTCCTCTCCATCCCCGCGCTCTCGCTGCTGGCCTTCACGGCGATCGGCGCGTTGTTGCTCGTCCTTCGCTCGAGGCTCAAGTCATGAACAAGCAGATCTTTGTTGTCGCCACCGTCGCCGTGCTCTTGATCGCCTTCGTCCTCGGGTCGAGGGTCTACAAGCAGCAGCACGTCGACCAGATCGCCTTCTTGTCCCAAGCCAACGCGGAGATGTTCGTGCCCGCCGACGCGCAGACCTACGGCGCCCCCGACGCCAAGGTCTACATCGTCGAGTTCTTCGACCCCGCGTGCGAGACCTGCAAGGACTTCGCTGGCTATGTGAAGGACATCGTGGCCGCGCACCCGGGCCAGGTGCAGGTGGTGCTCCGCTACGCGCCCTTCCACCAGGGCTCCGACAACGTGGTGAAGATGTTGGAGGCGACGCGAAAGCAGGACAAGTACTGGGAGACCCTGGACACCATGTTCGCCACGCAGCCCTACTGGGCTAGCCACGACGGCGCCAAGCCCGACCTGCTCTGGCAGTACCTCGCCCGCGCGGGCGTGGACGTGCGGCGCTTGCAGGTCGACATGGCCGACCCGGCCCTCGACGCGCTGGTGAAGCGCGATCTGGCCGACGCTGCCGCGCTTGGCGTGCGCGCGACCCCCGAGTTCTTCGTCAACGGCAAGCCGCTCCCGAGCTGGGGCCTCCCGCAGCTTCAGGCGCTCGTGGACGCCGAGGTCAGGGCCAACTACGGCGCGCGCTAGCGCCACCGCTTGGAGCTCCCCATGCGCATCCTGTACGGCGTCGTCGGCGAGGGCATGGGCCACGCCACCCGTAGCCGCGTCGTCATCGAGCACCTGCTCGACCAAGGCCACGAGCTGCTCGTCGTGGTGAGCGGGCGCGCCCACGCCTTCCTCGCGGACGTGCTCGCCCAGGCGGCGGTCCGCGCTCCGGGTGCCGTTGAGGTGCGCGAGATCGCAGGCTTGCACCTCATCTACGACGAGGACGGCGTCGACCGCTCCGAGTCCGTCTGGTCCAACGTCGCCGCCGCCCCCGCCAGCCTGCGCACCAACGTCGGGCTCTACGCCGAGGTCGTCGGGCGCTTCACGCCGGACGCCGTCATCAGCGACTTCGAGTCCTGGGCCTACCTGTTCGCGCGCGTTCGCGACATCCCGGTCGTGAGCATCGACAACATGCAGGTGCTCAACCGCTGCGCGCACCCCGCGGCCATGAAGCGCACCGAGACCGGCCGCCGCGACGCGGACTGGACGGTGGCCAAGTGGTCCGTGAAGGTCAAGCTGCCCGGGGCGTGGCACTACATCGTGTCGAGCTTCTTCTTCCCGCCGGTGCGCAAGCCGCGCACCACCTTGGTGCCGCCCATCCTGCGCCCGCAGATCCTCGCGGCCAAGCGCGAGCGCGGCGAGCACGTGCTCGTCTACCAGACCGCGGCGAACAATCAGCCGCTCCTGGCCTTGCTCTCAGCGCTGCCGCACCGCTTCTTGGTCTACGGCATGGGCACCGAGCGCTCGCCCGACCTCGGCGCCAACGTGGAGCTGCGGCCCTTCTCCCAAGACGGCTTCATCGACGACCTGCGCACCGCGCGCGCGGTGGTCGCGGGGGGCGGCTACTCGCTCATGGGCGAGGCGGTCCACCTCGGCGTGCCCATGCTCGCCCTGCCGCTCGCCTCCCAGTACGAGCAGATGCTCAACGCGCGCTACCTCACCGAGCTCGGCTACGGCGACTGGGCGCCCGAGCTGACCGAGGAGGCGCTCAACGCCTTCCTCTCAGCGCTGGATGGCTACGAAGCGGCGCTCGCCACCTACCCCCGCCAGGGCAACGCGATGCTGCTCGGCTGCGTAGACGAGGTCCTGCGCCGCATCGGCTTGGGCGAGCCGCGCCGCGACGCGCTCGACGCGCCGTCCATGGGCGACCGCGTCAGCGCCAAGATCGACGCGGCGCTGGAGGAGTAGCGGAGCCTGAGCGAGCGCGGGTGACGAGGCGAAGGCTCACGTCGCAGCGGACGTGATCGCGACCGCCGCGTTGGGGGTGAGCGCGTACACCTGGGTCTTGAGGGGCGTTTGGGCCAGGGCGCCGCTCGTCGGCGCGGGAGAGGGCGCTGCACCTTGGTGAGCGGACGCTCTGCTGTGCGCGTCGTAGAGCGCGAGCCCGACACACCAGGCGCTCAGGAGAGCGAGCCCGAGCTTGGCTTCCATCTCCATCTCCATTGCCATGGCCCGAACCGACCAGTGGTTGAGCTCACCAACGCCTAACTGTGTCGATATCGTCCACGCCACGAATGTGGTCGAGAAGAACAGTCCCGTCATGAGGCGTGGCGCGTAGAGGAAGACAAGGGCAGGGAGGAGCAACACAACGCCCGTGTCCTCGCGACTGCGGGCTGTGAGCACGTCGCTCGCCAGAAAGCAGAAGAAGGCCCCGACCGCGTGGGCCGCGATCGCACGCCTCTTTCCAAGATACGTGTAGGCGCCCATCACGGCACCGATGAGGAGCAGGGGAATCAGACCCAGCGGGCCGAGCAGGCGCGTGCTGAGACGCGTCGCGAACTTCGTCAGCAGGTCGTTCGCGTTGGCGCGATCGGCCGACCACGTGCTTCGGGCCCCGACGAGTACCCCGATGAGCGCGATGTGCCCGCAGAAGTCCGCCGCATTGAACGATTGCTTGGCGTTACTGGGGAGGAAAATCGGCCAAGATGGAGCGAACAGAGGTTCCCATGGAGCCCGGAGGAGCGCCATCACGCCGCACGCGACGGCAAACAGGACGGCCAACCCTCGCCACGCCGGTCGGGAGGTGCTCTGCACCAGAATGAGTGCCCCCACAGCCAGCAGGATCGAGGCGGAGACGTGAAGCCGAACAGGCGCGGGGAGGGCCAGCTCCGGCAGGTGTGTCGTCTCGATGAGGGCGATGATCGACAGGGTTGCCCAGGGCCAGAGCGGCCAGCGCTGTTGCTTCGCTAGAATCATGCCCGCCGGAACGAGCAAGAGGGTGGCATTGGCTCCCTTGGTGCTGGCATCGACGATCAGCAGGGATGTGACCCCTACATAGCAAAGGAAGCCTAGAAACGACACGCCATCGGTGGCGTCCTCACCCTCCATGGACCGCTCGGCTTCAAGGTGCTCCACGTTCGCGGGGAGCGGAGGAGTGTCTGCGGGATCGGTCGATGCCATTGGAGCTCCTGCTCGCCCACACGGTGTGGTGAATACTGTACCGCTCACGAAGACGACGGCTTCGCGCGAGCGGTTCATGCTACTTCAACTCGTTTTCGCTCGCAACGGTCCTCGGATTGGCGTAGGCGATATGGGGGCGTCGTTTCCCGTGGGGCGCCTTCGCGGTGCCTTGTCACGGTCGGCCGGCGGCTCCATGGGGCGCGGCGAAGACGCTCCTACGGGTGGCGCCATGGATCCGGAACCCGTGGGTATACTGCACACGCTCACCTCCAACAGGGCGGTCGCGCTCGTGTTTGTTGCGGTGTGCCTCCGACGGCCCTGGGGAGGGGCCCGCTCCAGACCGTTGGGGCGACCGGTGCAATTGCCGCGTTGGCGCACCACCTGCCCGCGCTCGGCGTCGACTGCAGGGTGGACGGACACGGCGGCGAGGTCGCTGGCAGAGCCCGGCGAAGAGGGGATACTCCGCGGCGCGCTCGTCGAGCTCCCGCCCAAAGCGACTCAGCGCTCCAACGCCCGCGCCCGCAGCTGGCCGCAGCCGCCGTCGATGTCCTGGCCCGCCGACGTGCGCAGCTTGGTGAGCACGCCGCGGCGGTGCAGGTAGCGCGCGATCTCGCGGGAGCGCTCGACGCTCGGGCGCTGGTAGCCGAGGCCCTCGTTGCTGTTGTACGGGATCAGGTTGAGCACGGCGTACTTTCCGGCCATGAGGGCGATGAGCGCGTCGAGCTCGTCCTGGCCGTCGTTCACGCCGTCGAGCAGCGTCCACTGGACCTGCGTGGGGTAGCGGGTGGCGCGGGCGTAGCGCTCGGCGAGCTCCAGCAGCTCGGCGGGGTCGACGCGGGGCGCCTTGGGGAGGAGCCTGGCGCGCAGGTCGGCCTTGGTGGTGTGCAGCGAGAGCGCGAGGGCCGGCTTGACCCGCTGCTCGGGCAGGCGCTCGAAGACCCGGCGGTCGCCCACCGTGGAGAAGACCAGGTTCTTATGGCCGATGTCGCCGGCGGTGCCGAGGACGTCGATCGCCTCCAGCACGTTGTCGAGGTTGTGCGAGGGCTCGCCCATGCCCATGAACACGACCTTCTTCACCGGGCGGCGCTGCCGGCCGAGCACCACCTGCGCGACGATCTCGGCGCTGCCGAGCTGGCGGAGCAGGCCGCCCTTGCCGGTCATGCAGAACACGCAGCCGACGGCGCAGCCGACCTGGGTCGAGACGCAGAGGCCATCGCGGGGCAGCAGCACGCTCTCGACCGTCTGGCCGTCCGCGAGGGCGACGAGCATCCGCACGGAGTCGTCGGCGCCGACGTGCTCCTCGCGCACGGTGGCGAGGGCGGCGAGCTCGGCCTGAAGCGCAGGGAGCTCCTGGCGAAGTCGCAGCGGAAAGCACTGCTCCAGCGGCTGCTTGGCGGTGCCGACGGGCACGAGCTTGGTCCACGCCTGCAGCACCCGCGCCTCGTGAAAGGCGTTGGCGCCCAGGCCGCGAAGCCGCTGGCGGAGGGCCTCGACGCGCATCAACGCTCCACGCTCGCGTCGTCGAGGAGCGCGCGCACGGTGATGGCCTCGCCGACGACGTGACCGTCGGCCTCGAGCTCGTGGCGGTGGGCGAGGCCCGCGTCGCAGGCGACCCGCTGGCTGCGCACGACGACGCGCTCGTTCGCGAAGACCGGGCGGCGGAAGCGCACCCACTCGGCGACGGGGCGGAGGGCCTGAGCGTCGCCTCCGGCCGCGACGAGCGAGGTGGCGAGCGCCTCGTCGCACCAGTCGATGAACAGCGGGTGGTTGGCGTGGCCGAGGGGGTCCATCCAGCTGTGCCAGGCGACGGTCTCCCACGAGGTGGGCTCGCCGAGCTCCGGCCCCGTGGCGGGCAGGCGCACGCCGTCGCGGCCGGGCAGGGGCGCGAAGGCCTCCATCAGCTCCACAGGGGCGCGTGCGGGGCGGCCTTGGCCGAGGTGCGCCCAGTCCTGACTCGCTGAGAGGCAGGCGCCGAGCGCATCGTAGAGGTCGAGCTCCCGGCGGCACAGCAGGCCGTGGCGGAAGCCGGCGATCCAGGTGTCCCCGCGCAGCGGCTGCGCGAAGCCGGGGGTGCGCTCATAGACGACGGTCATCTCGCGCACGACGAAGGCGGAGCCGAGGCTGCGGTAGCGCTCGGGCGGCCATCCGACCGCCTCGGAGCCATAGAGGGCGAGGCCTTGGAGGACGCGCCAGACGGCGCCAGCGCGGACGGCGCCTCGCGGTCCGTACGCCTCGCGAGGCAGGCTGGTGGGCATTGTGACGAGCATGGCGCCCGGCTAACGCCGCCTCAGCTATCCTGCGCCATGCTGCTGCTGCTCCTCGCTACCGCCGCCCTCGCCACGCCGGGGCTCGATGACCTCCCAGCCCCGGTCCTTGCGGCGGTGCCCGACGCCGCCCTCGACCTCGCGCGCGCCCAGCTCGCCCAGCTCGAAGCTGAGGGCCGCCCCCTCGACCGCGGCTGTCTTCACCTGCGCGTCGACGGGGTCTTCGATCAGCTCGACGTCAGCGTCGAGCACGCCCTCACCGACGGGCGCACCCGTGACAGCGTGCGCTTGCTCGACGGCGACCACGAGGCGCGCTGGGTGAACGTCGCGCGCGCCACCTTGGACGCTGACGGGCACGTGCGCCACGCCACCCTGTGGGAGGACGGCGACCGCGCCGAGCGCCGCAGCGAGCGCTGGCGCGACGGCCTGCGCGTGAGCCGCGTGGTGCGCGCCGAGCGCTACGGCCCCACCAAGCGTGTCGAGCGGTGGGCCTTTGATGGCGACGGCCGTGAGCGCCTGTACACGAGCGACTACCGCGAGGGCCCGCTGCACATCCGCATCAGCGAGCACACCACCTACAACGAGGCAGGCCCAGAGCGGATCTTCGCGCGCTCGGACCACGGCTCGAAGGCGCGCTGCCTCACCACGAGCGAGCCCGTCGAAGGCGGCCGGGTGGAGCACACGGACTGCGGTGAGGACGCGGCGCCGGTCACGCGCACGCTGCGGTGGGACGACGCGGGGCGCCTGCTCCTGGACGACCGCCGCAGCCCCTTCGGCGACGGTTCCGGCGACGAGGTGCAGCTCTGGAGCTGGACGTGGGCCGGTGAGCAGCTCGTCGCGAGCCACCGCGAGGCGCCCTTCGTCGGCGAGCGCGACGCCACCTGGTTCTGGGCGGACGGGCGGCTGGTGGGGCGCTCCGAGCCCGGCGACGACGTGGTGGACGTGGAGGCGTGGTGGGGGAGCTGCCCGGCGTGGCCGCTAGAGCCGCTGCCTACGGCCGACCGGATGGCGCGGCCGTAGCGGGCACGCCGTTCTGTCGCTCAAACCCGCAGTACAGCAGCGTCGCGCCCACGACCGCGGCCGGCAGCGCGGCGAGGTCGAGCACGGGCACGGCGATGAGCACCATGGTCGCGACGCCGAGCCCGAGGGCCTCGGCGCGGTGGTCGTCGAGGTAGCGCAGCTTGGCGGCGAAGCTCAGGCGTCGGCGGCCGAGCGGGCCGTCCAGCAGCTCGCGGGCGAGGTAGGCGGCGGTGAGCAGCACCTCCAGCAGCGGCGCGAGCAGCTCGCCGACGACCGGCACGAGCGCGAGGACGAGCAGCGCCGCGCTCCCGGTGGCGTAGAGGCCGAGGGCCAGGGCCGAGTGCCCGAGGGCCAAGGCGGCGTCCGTCAGCAGCGACTGCAGGTCTGAGTAGTCGAGGTCGATCCCGAGCACCTCGGCCTCGATGCGCTCCGCGATGGCGCCGAACAAGGGGCGCGCCAAGGCCCCCACGAGCGCCCACTCGACCACCGCCAGGCAGACGAAGACCAGCAGCGCGATGACGTAGGCGGCGAGCAGCCAGATCGCCTGCAGCAGCTCGATCGGCGGCGGCAGGCCGAAGTAGGTGGCGAGCAGCACGGGCACGCGCTCCCAAGACCACAGGGCGGTGGGCACGAGCGCGAGCACCAAGATGACGACGGGCCCGAGCACCCACGGCCACAGCTTGGGGCGGCCTGCCAGGAAGACGAGGCCGCGAAGCGGGCTTAGGAGGCCTGTGAAGAAGCGTCTCAACGCGGGT
>Ga0210044_10001667_pt1 | contig 34016 bp, 35 predicted proteins | sample CryGey13umfilter_2_FD_183959 | JGI IMG/M metagenome (GOLD analysis project Ga0210044, IMG submission 183959) | Groundwater microbial communities from aquifer in Utah, USA - Crystal Geyser 4/9/14 3 um filter (SPAdes) (version 2) | ecosystem: Environmental > Aquatic > Deep subsurface >...
CTTTCAAACATCTTAATGGTTTTTGTTCTCTTCAAATGACCATTAGTCCAAACCTTCCTTGGCCAAAAATTCTCGATCTTTCACCTCCCAAAACTTGGAATCCAGGCCCCCAAAAGTGAACGGTTACATCTTCATTCGTCTCAAGGATTTCTTTCCCGGCCTCTCGGTACTCTTCGAATGTTGGGTTGGTGGTCATTTCGCTGCTTTCGCACACCACCATGTCCGGGAGACGGTATTGGACATAACCGTCCTGACATTTGAAAAAGGTCTGGAGGCCAGCCGACGCGGGTGTTGTTGTAGCGGTAACTGTGATAATAAATAACAGAAGCAGCAGTCTATTCATCTCTTCGTCTCCTTATGATGTTGATAGAAATCAAAAACTCTTAAATTATGGCATATTTAAAATGATTTGTCAATATTAACTGACAAATTAGATACTCTATACTCAAAGCAAGATCTCTAAGTTATACTTTGATTATATGAAAAGAATTTTATTTTTTACATTTTTTATTTTTTTATTACCTTTTTTGTTTATAGGTGCTGGTTGCGGTAGAGACACATCAAATACAGAAAATTTACCTTCTAAAGAATCTCAGAATCAAGATTCCCAGGTTGAATCAAATAATCAAAATAATACTCAAAATAATGAATGGGTAGAAACTAGTGAAGTATTATCTGAAAATGAATTAGGCTTTACAATAGAGCCAACAGAAGCGTGGGGAGAATTTTCTGAGGTTTTGTATAATAGATACTTATCATCTGAGCCTGACCTTGGTGAAGATAAAGAAATTCGTGGCGCTTTTAGTAATGAGAAAGATGTGGTTTACCGTGCTACATTAAGTGCAATCGCACGTGGAGGATATGTTGGTGATAATATTGGTTACAAGAAGAAATCTGATGGATATTATGTTGTAAATCTTACAGGGGAGATAAAGATCCCAGATGATGTTTTGGTCCGTGAAGTTCCTCTTAGTAATGTTTCAGCTCTATTATTAAGCGGACCGAATGAAAGTGAAGGCCCAAGTTTTTTTCCGAATCAACCAAATGAATTTGCTGCCATAATAAATACACCAAATGGTATTGCTCCTGGAGGTGTATTTATTGCAAATTTAGGTGGTGGCAATGTAACAATAGAAGAATTTCAAGAAATGTTAACCAGAGTAAAAATTGATTTGTAAGCTTTTTACATGCCTGTCTTCGATCAAAAAAGAATCTAGGCATGATGAAATGAGATTGACAAAAAAAGATTTTTATGTTATATTTTTACTTAAATTTTAGTCGCATGAAGCGCTAAATAACCGGCTCGAATCTTTGTGTCATTAAGAAGTGACCCAGTAGAAACTCGGGTCATTTCTTTATTTTATGAAACAAACAAAATTAAACCAATTTGGTTTTAATGAGCTTGGTATTAGCTCAGTGTTATTGGAAGTTTTAAATCATCTCAAGTTTATTTGTCCAACCCCTATTCAAAATCAATGTATTCCAGTTGGTTTGCAAGGGAAGGATATTATAGGAATTGCTCAAACAGGTACAGGAAAAACACTTGCATTTGGCATTCCCCTTATTGAATCACTTGTTATTAAACCAACAAGACATCAAGGGTTAATTTTATTACCAACTCGTGAGCTTGCTCTTCAAGTGAACGAAGTATTGGAAAAAATTGGTCGTTCTTTTGGTCTGCGTACCGCTGTTTTGATTGGTGGAGCTTCAGCTTATCGTCAAATAGCAGCTCTACGTCGTGACCCTCATATTATTGTTTCAACTCCTGGACGTTTGATTGATCATTTAAAGCAAAAAAGACTTTCTCTTGAACGAGTTCAAATGGTTGTTTTAGATGAAGCAGACCGTATGTTTGATATTGGTTTTCTTCCACAAGTTAAAGAGATTTTACATTTTATTCCACACGTTCATCAGACTTTTTTATTTTCGGCCACTATGCCCAGGGCAATCCAGGATCTTTCTTTACAGTTTATGAAAAACCCACAGCGAATTGAAGTGGCTCCAGAGGGAACCCCAGCTTCAGAAGTAGAACAAGAAATATTTGTGATACATAAAGAGGGACGCACTAAACTTTTAGATAAACTTCTTGTAGATCATCTTGGAACTATTCTTATTTTTTCCCGCACTAAACACGGAGCAAAAAAATTAGCAAAATCCGTGAGAGATATGGGACACTCTGCAACAGAAATTCATTCCAATAGATCATTGTTTCAACGACAAGCTGCTCTTTCAGGGTTTAAAACAGGTAAATATCGTGTGCTCGTAGCAACTGATATAGCAGCTCGTGGTATTGATGTAGAACGTATTTCTCTTGTTATTAACTATGATTTGCCAGATAACCCTCATGATTATATTCATCGCATTGGTCGCACTGGCCGAGCAGGAAATTCTGGCAAGGCGGTTTCTTTTGCTGGTCCACAGGAAAGAGGGGCAGTAAGACAAATTGAACGGCTCATTAAAAAAAATATTCCTGTGGCCACCCTTCCTTCTTTACCAGAATTTCAAATTGATCCTATAGAAATGAAATCAGATTTTAACACTAGACCACGTAGAAGTAGACCATTTCATAATCGAAGGCAAAATTTTCGTCGACATTCATCTTGATTTCTCTTGTCATCTTTGTGTGAAGAAGATACGGTAAAGATGTATGAATAAATTTACGTTTTTATCTAACTGGTTCATTATTATTAGTTTAGTGATTTTTTTGATTATTCTTGTTTTGATTATTTGGTTTTTTCAAGCGAATACTATTACTTTATCTCCTCTTACTAATATAAACTCAATTAATTCAAGTCAAAATAAATCACTTTCAGAAAATTTGAATACTTCCACAGAAGGTCAAACTATTACCGAAGAAGTGATTGTTTATTCACCCAAGCGTCAGGAGCAAGTGACTTCACCGCTTGTGATTGAAGGACAAGCACGGGGAATGTGGTTTTTTGAAGCTTCTTTTCCAGTAGTACTTAAAGATGTTCAAGGTAATATTATAGCTCAAGGTATTGCAACAGCCCTGGATGATTGGATGAGTGAAGATTTTGTTCCATTTCGAGCAAGTCTTGTATTTACCAGTCTGCCACAAGCAGGGGCTGGAACCCTTATTTTACAAAAAGATAATCCATCAGGATTACCAGAAAATGATGCTTTAGTAGAAGTGCCAGTGATTTTTGCTTCACCAATCTCATTATAAAGACAGATTATTTTTTGTTTTTTTTTGTTTATGTATGAAGTGGTGAATAATCAGTGGTAAAAAAGAAACAATAATAACAAGGAAAATAATCATCGTGAAATGATCTTTGACAAAAGGAATAGTGCCAAAGAGATATCCTCCACCAACAAATAAAATCACCCAAACGATTGCTCCAAATATATTAAACATAGTGAAGACGTTTGCCGACATATGGCTAAGCCCGGCTATAAATGGAACCAGTGTACGGATAATTGGAATAAAACGAGCAAGCACTACAGCTTTTGCCCCATGTTTTTTATAAAATAAATGAGCTTTGTTGTAATGCTCTTGTTTAATTAGATTCCGTTTAAGAAGCCATTTACCGATAGTTCGGCCAATCCAATAGTTGGTAGCATCTCCAAGAATAGCAGCTGCACAAAATAGAAGTGTGAGCCAAATTACAGATATTGAACTTTGGTGAGAAAGGGCGCCAGCAGTAAAAAGAAGCGAATCTCCAGGAAGAAAAGGGGTAAGAACCACACCTGTTTCAAGAAAAATAATTAAAGCAATAATAAGAAAAATATCATTCCCATAAATATTCATGGCAGAAATAAGAAAAGAATCAAGATGGAGAATTATGTTTAAAATTATTTGAAGAAATTCCATATATAAAAGCTATTGTACAAGCCGTGTTTATTTTGGGCAAAATATATTTATGAAAAAAATGTTTTTTTATTTTTTGAAAATATTTTTTGTTCTATCGATCATTATTTTTATGATTGGCATTATTGAGTGGTCAAAAAAGAATACCACGATAAACCGACTTACAGAAAATAAAGAAATAAAATTACAAGAGAATCAAGTATTAAATGACAATAGTTACGTGATAGAAACTATAGCTCAAAATTTAGAAGTTCCTTGGGGTATGGCCTTTACCAATGAAAATCGACTGCTGGTAACTGAGCGACCAGGCAGAGTTCGATTGATAGAGAATAGTGTTCTTCAAAAAGAACCCCTGTATGTTTTTGATGAAGTAATTGCACAGGGGGAAGGTGGGCTTATGGGACTTGCGATTGATCCTGCTTATAATGAAAATAAATTTGTCTATATGTCTTTGACTTATATTCAAGATGGAATACGTTTTGTAAAAGTGGTCCGTCTGCGTGATCAAGGAAATAGACTGGAAGAAAAAATAACTATTTTTGATGGAATTCCTGCGGCTCAATACCACGTAGGAAATCGTCTGGCTTTTGGTCCAGATGGAAAGCTCTATATAACGACTGGTGATGCTTTGCAGGCAAGTGAAGCTCAAAATATTGATTCTTTGGCAGGAAAAATTCTCCGGATAAATGCAAACGGATCTATACCTGAAGATAATCCATTTCCCGGAAGTCCTATATGGAGCTATGGACACCGCAATCCGCAAGGGCTCGCCTGGAATCCAGCGGACGGTTTGCTTTATGAAAGTGAACATGGACCATCTGGATTTGATGGATCAGGTGGGGGTGATGAAATAAATCTGATTCAAAAAGGGGGTAATTATGGGTGGCCGCTTGCTTCACACGAAGAAACGTATCCAGGAACCATTGATCCGCTTATTACATTTACACCAGCTAAGGCTCCAGCTAGTTTATTATTTTATACAGGCGAAAAATTATCTATCTTTACTAATCATCTTATTTTTGGAGCCCTTGTTGGTCAGGCAATCATCGATATTACTCTTGATTCTGATGATCCAAATTTAATTGTTTCAACTAAGGAGGTTAATAGTGTGCAAGAGGGGCGCATAAGAACGCTTATCCAAGGACCAAATGATTGTATTTATTTTTCTACTAGTAATCAGGATGGTAGAGGAAATCCAAAGCCAGATGATGATAAGATTATGCGTATGTGTCCAGATATTAATTAAATTAAAAAACTTGGCTTTATAAGCATCTCATTTTATAGTAATACAAGAGACATTGATTTATTATTTTGCATTGTATGTATACAAAAATAATTATTACTGTGATTATTCTTGTCGTGATTGTGGCTATTGCACTTGCGATCGATTGGTCACGTTTATTTTCTTCATCCAATCTACCTAATATTCAAGAAGAAATTGAACAAATAGATCCAAGTGAAATTCTTAATAAGAATCAAAATCAGAATTCGTCACAAGATAGTTCTAAAGACCAGCTAATAAATAATTCAAATGAGCAAGTAAAGATTATTCAAATAACAGGAACTAATTTTGTTTTTTCGCCAAATGAAATTCGCATAAAAAAAGGAGACCAGGTTCGTATTATTTTTACTAGCAATGAAGGATTTCATGATTGGGTGATTGATGTTTTTAATGCAGCTACAGAGCGTGTTCAAAGTGGACAAACAACTGAAATCGTGTTTATTGCCGATAGAGCCGGAAGTTTTGAATATTATTGCAGTGTTGGTAATCATCGAGCGCAGGGAATGGTTGGAACACTTATTGTTGAAGAGTAACTTCATGTTTTCTTCATGTTTTGTATGCTAGGTTTAAAGTGTTATGAAAATTTTGGTAGTTGAAGATGAACCAAAACTCAATAAGGGTTTAGTTGAAGGTTTACAAAATCGTGGCTATGCCGTTGATTTTGCTTTTGATGGGGAGGAGGGCGAACAAATGGCAAGAATCAATGATTATGATGTGATCATTCTTGATATCATGCTTCCAAAGCGTGATGGTTTACAAGTATGTGATCATTTGCGATCTATAGGAAATCATACCCCAATTCTTTTTTTAACAGCTAGAGATTCTGTAGAAGATAAAATAATTGGGCTTAATTTAGGAGCAGATGATTATCTGGTAAAGCCTTTTTCTTTTGAAGAACTAGTTGCTAGAATTAGAACACTTCTACGTCGTCCTCGTTTTTCAACAGGGGATATTATAAAACTTGATAAACTTCATTTGGATACTCGGTCACAAGAATTGATAGTAGATGGAAAATTGATTCGCCTTACACTGCATGAATACGGTGTTTTAGAGTATTTTTTACGCCATCTTGGAGAAGTGGTAACACGAGAAGATTTGCTTACCCATGTTTGGGATCGATTTTTTGATTCATTTAGCAATGTTGTAGATGTGCATGTAAAGAATGTGCGTAAAAAATTACCAAAAGTCTATGCGAAACGTATTCAAACGGTCTGGGGAAAAGGGTATCGGCTTGTTTAGAGAACATCTTTTCCGAGCAAGAATAACTCTGACTATTCTTTATACCATTATTTTGGCTATAATTCTTTTTTTATCAAGTGGTATTACTTATTCTTTTTTTTCTAATCGTCTTGAATATCGTTTTAATAGATTTCATCTTCCAGCTCATCTTATTCTTATTGAAGAGCGATTTGTTCCACCTCGGATTGAGCAAGTGCGCCAAGATCTTTTTCATGTTTCTTTTGCAGTTAATAGTTTGCTTCTTGTGGGAGCAAGTATTCTTAGTTATTGGCTGGCAGGAATCACTTTAAAACCAATTCAAACATCTTACGATCGTCAACGTAGATTTTTAAGTGATGCTTCTCATGAACTTCGGACACCTCTTGCTATTTTACAGACTAATCTTGAGAATGAAATTGGAAATACTCATTTATCTGAACATGTCCATGCACAGGCAAAAAATCATTTAGAAGAAGTTGAACGAATGAGTCGTCTAGTGCGTGATCTTTTAACTTTATCGCGTCTTGATGAAGATGTGGTACTTAAAAAAGATTTGCAATCAGTTAATATTATTTCAAGTATTGAACAAGCCATTATACGGCTTGAACCTATTGCTAAAAGATCATTGGTAAATCTTTATTTTTCAAATCATCCTCCAACTATTTTTATTTTGGCAAATCCTGATCTTTTACTTCAAGTATTAAGTAATGTTATTAAAAATGGCATTATTTATAATAAGAAGCAGGGAAGAGTAGATATTGAAGTGAAGCAAAAAGGTTCCCGAGTGGAGGTGGTAATAACAGATACAGGTGTTGGCATTGATCCGCTTGAACAAGAAAAAATATTTGAAAGATTTTATCGGGTTGATAAAAGTCGATCTCGCCAAAGTGGAGGAAGTGGGCTTGGTCTTTCAATTGTAAAATCTATTATGGATCAATTTGGTGGATCTATTAGCCTTAAAAGCACTAAAGATAAAGGAACACAGGTTTGTCTTATCTTTCGTATCCACAAAGCTTCATAATTTCTTCATCTGGTTTTTTGTATAATTATTTTATGAGACAAGATAGATTGCATGCATCTATTTTTCTCACCTATTTATTCATAAGATTTATCTTTTGACTATGAAAATATCTACCAAAAAGATGACTATTGCAGGCTTATCTGCATTTGTTCTTATTATAGGCGCAGGTATTGCAACTTCCTTTGCTGCTCAAGGAAAAATTATTACATTTTCTGACCGAATTACTAATGAAATTGTTCATTTTGAGGAAGGTCGAGAAAATTTAATCAATGCCATTGCGGAAAAATTTAGCTTGAATGTTACTGATGTCGAAGCTGTCTTTAATGAGCATCGAGAGGAAATGTTTGCAGATCGTGAAGTTTATTTTACTCAACGAGTAAATGAACAAGTAACAAATAGTGAGCTTACTCAAGCTCAAGCAGATGCTCTTATTGCCAAGCGCGCGGAACTTATTGATTTTGCAAAGACTTTAGAAGGAAAGAGTCCAGAGGAAATTCAGCAAATTGTGCAAGAACAAATGGAATCATTAAAAGTTTGGGCACAGGAAAATGATATTACGCTTAAAGATTTACGTGCTCTTCATTTAGGTTTTGGACCAATGCACGGATCTATGCATGGTCATGGTAAAATGATGCGTGGATTTTAACCAGTCGTTTTATAACAAAAACAGTCGGATTAAATTCCGGCTGTTTTTGATTTAGCGGCAGGTTCACGTCCTCTTTTACGTCTTTATCTTCTAGAATGACTCCGTCAATTATTTCAGCAGCGTGAAAGCTGCCGACTGCTTGATTGAGTTTTTCGATAGCAACAAGACATCCCCCCTCGTCTGTTTCTGGTGGCAGATTCATTCCATACCCCCACCAGAGTCCATACACCACCCCCGCCATAAGAGCATATGAAATTAACCAATCTACAATAACGATTACAGGAAGAATCCATGTCCATACGTTTCTAGTATCTACCTTACCATTTTTCCAGACTTTCTTTTGTGTTTTTTGTATCCATTGACAAAGAAACATTTTTTCCCTCTTTCTAAACAGGGGAACAGTTTAAGGAAATAACTCTACAGACGTTATTATTTTTTTTTATTTTTGTCAATATTATGCAACAAATTTGTCTACTATCCTATTTCCTGCCCGCTGATTTTCGCAAATAATAGGAAAACAACTGTAAGCCCAATAGTCATAACAATTGGAGCAATAATAGATATCCAGTTTCTTTTTCCAGGTGCAAAACGTTTGAGGAATAGGGAATTAGTAACAACAGATACTGAGCTAAAAGCCATAGCAAGGCCAGCAAGTTCTGGTTTTAAGATAATACCAATGCCAGCAAAAACACGCGCTGCCACAGGGATACCAATGGTATTATAGAACAAGGAGAAGAATAGATTTTGTTTAATTTTGCTTAAGGTCTCACGGCTAAGGGCAATTGCTGTTACAACATCTTGTAAATCACTTTTCATAAGTACCATCCCGCCAGTTTCCATAGCAACATCTGTGCCAGCTCCCATTGCAATACCAACATCCGCTTGAGCTAGAGCCGGAGCATCATTAATTCCATCTCCAACCATTGCAACTGTAAGGCCAGTGGCTTGAAGTTTTTTGACTTCATTTGCTTTATCCTCTGGAAGCACTTGTGCAAGCACGTTATCAATACCAACTTGTTTAGCAATTGCTTGGGCAGTGCGTTCATTATCTCCAGTAATCATAAAGACTTGTAGACCAAGACGCTTAAGTTCGCTTACAGCTTTAGCTGATGTTTCTTTGACAGTATCAGCTACCGCAATAATTCCTAAAATTTCTTTATCTGTGGCAAGCAACATCGCTGTTTTTCCAGCTTCTTCTAGACGTTTCATTTTTCGTTCAGCTGTGTGTGAATCAAGGTGAATATAATCATCTATAAGACGACGATTGCCCAAATAATAGGTTTGTCCATCGACGACTCCACGTACTCCGTGTCCAGGAATAGCTTGGAAATCAGATGATTGTGGAATAATTATTTCCTCATCTTTGGCATATTGGCAGATAGCTTCCGCAAGAGGATGCTCTGATTTTTGCTCAAGAGAGGCAGCAATTTCCACTAAACGTTCTTCATCTGAAAGAGAAAGACCAACAATATCTGTAAGCTCTGGTTTGCCTTTGGTAAGAGTTCCAGTTTTATCAAAGATAATAGCCTTTACTTTGCAAGCGGCCTCAAGTGGTTCTCCACCCTTAATAAGAATTCCATGTTCTGCTCCCTTGCCAGTGCTAACCATAATAGCAGTCGGAGTTGCAAGCCCAAGCGCGCATGGACAAGCGATTACAAGTACGGCTGTAAAAGCCATAAGAGCAAAACTTAAAGAAGATCCAAGAAAAAGAAACCAAACGATAAATGTAAGAAGAGCTATTATAATAACTGCTGGAACAAACCAAGAAGAAATACGGTCAGCAAAAGCAGCAATAGGTGCGCGTGAAGATTGAGCTTCTTCAATCATGCGAATAATCTGCGAAAGCATTGTTTCTGATCCAACCCCAGTAGCTTTAAATTGAAAGTTTCCATTTTTGTTAATGGTCGCGCCAATTACTCTATCACCAATTTGTTTTTCAACAGGCAAACTTTCACCAGTAAGCATTGATTCATCGATTGATGAGGAACCACTGACTATTTCTCCATCTACAGGCACTTTTTCTCCAGGGCGAACTTCTACAATATCTCCGATAACTACTTCTTCAATAGCAATATCAAAAGTTTTGCCTTCTCGAATAACACGCGCTGTTTTTGCTTTAAGCCCCATTAGTTTTTTAATTGCCTCAGAAGTTTGACCCTTAGCTTTGCTTTCAAGCCATTTTCCAAGAACAACGAATGTAATTAAGAAAGCAGCAGTTTCAAAATAAAGTTCAGGAATTTTTTCTCCATTTAAACCAAGAATACTTCCTTTTGTGACAGCATATATAATTATGTTTATAAGACTATAGAAGAAAGCAGCAGAGGTTCCAATTGCAATCAAACTATCCATGTTGAACATTCTCATGCGTAAACTAGACCAAGCCCCTTTGTAGAATCCAGCTCCAATCACAAATTGAACCGGAATTGTGAGAACTAGAGAAATAATTCCCACCCAAGGAAGGATTTGTGATCGTAGAGGGAAAAATGATATAAAGTCGAGCAACATGAAAAAGAGCATTGGTAAACTAAGAATGAATCCAGCAATAAATTTTTTCCAATAGGAATTTGTTTCTGCTTGTCGTCGCAAGCGTTCTTCTTCCGGGTTTGCTGTGCTTGCTATTTTTGCAGAATACCCAGCTTTTTTTACACGTTCGATAATCTGTGGCATGGAAACCTTGGCAGAATCATACACCACACGTGCTTTGGCAGCAGCAAAATTTACACGAGCTCCTTCAATGCCATCAAGTTTTTTAATACTCTTTTCAATAAGCCCAGCACAAGAAGCACAGTGCATGCCAGTTATAAGAAGTGTTTCTTGTTTTTTTCCGGAAGCCATAGTAGCTTCTTGTTTTTCCGACTCTGTTATTGACGTTTGTGCGGGCATTATCGAGGTAGGTGTTGTGTTTTGATCAAGACGTTTAGTTCCATCAAGTGTAAGACCAAGGTGCAGAGTCCTTGATAAATGATCGACGATTTTTTGAAGATCAGGAATATCTTTTGGTGAATCCACGCTTTGTTTTTTTGAGACAGTTACTACCCCTTCAAAAGTAGGAGAACCTGTTTTGTCTGTTTGCACTTTTCCTTCCGCAGTTGCTGTCATTTCATAAGAGAGTTTGACATGTCCTTCAGGAGATATGTCGTGTTTTGTTTCAGATTTTTCTTTGATCGTCTCCGATGTAGTTGTCTCTATTATTTTTGTTTCATATCCAAGATTTTGGATTTCTTCAACAATCTTTGTTACATCGGCTTGTTCATTAACTTCAATATCACCTGTGCCTTTTTGGGAATCAATATTTGAATGCACAACACCTGGTAAATCTTCTAAAGCTAAAGCAATAGTCTTTTCACAAGAAGCGCAATGCATTCCTTTAATTTGTAGATGAATCATTTTCATAGAATTTTAGACCTCCTTTATATGATAACCGTTTTTTTCAAGTTCTTTGTTGATAACACTTAAATCAAGATGGGTTTTAGAAACTATATTAGTTGTTCCATCTTCTTTAATATCAACAGATTGTACGCTTTCCATTTTTTTTATGATTATTTGGCACAGCTTTGCGCAAGAAGTGCAATGCATGCCAATAATCGTGAATGTTTGTTGAGTCATAGAGATTTATTGCACATGAATAAGAGCTCGTCCCATTCCCATTGGGCAAGTGATTTCATAATCTCCTTTTTCAGTAGGAATAAAGTTAATTGTTGTTGGTGATGGATAAGTATCATCGACTGCAATACCAAGTTCTTCATTATAAAAACCAACCATACAACCAATAGGAACAGAATCTGGAGTTATGGTCCATTCAGCTGGAATATTTACAGAAACAGTAAATTCATCTGGTGACAAAATACTATCTGACTCAATAGATTTAATAATCTGTTTGTTTCCACTCATGATAGCTTTTTGAGATATAGTATTGGAATTATCTGTATTTAATAATGAGGAAGATGGTCTTCTGCCTCCGCATGAAGTGGACGTTGAATCAGTATTATCAGCATAAGCCGCTTGTGCTTGGGCGGTGATACCACTAGTTTTCCCACTTGTCTCTACCACATCAAAATATCCTCGATACATACCCATAGAGCAGGAGAAGGGAATGCGTCCCGTTTTTTGTGGGGTAAATTCAATAATGTTCTCACCCTTTTTTAGATTTTTTTGAATTCCCAAACTTGGAACACTTAAGGCAACCGCGCAACTAAATTGGCTTTGTGAAGTAATAACCCAGCGTACTGGAATACCCTTAGTAATCGTAAAGCGATTTGGTTTATAGCCAGACACTTCTTGAGTCATACGTACAATTTGTAAGTTGACTTGGTTTTCAACTGAAGTATTTGTCGTAGTTTTTTGGGAAGTATCATTGCTAAAACCCGCTAAAACCATAGCATTACTAAAGTTTAGTAAACCAAAGATGAACAAAGCAAGCCCGACTGTTGCATAGAATTTTTTTGCAAATATTCCTTTAATAACTGATGTGAGCCCACCAATACCAATAAGGGCTGGTGCCGTACCTAGGGCAAAGAGTCCCATAGCAATAGCGCCTTGTGTAAAATTTCCAGTACTAATAGCATATAATTGCATAGCCTGAGTAAATCCGCATGGCAAGAAGAAAGTCAAACTTCCCATTATAAATGATGAACGATGGCTATATTCTTTTTGGTGTTTTGAAAAACCAAAGCGTTTTGCTAACCAGCCGGGGAGAGTTAATAGAGAACCTTCACTTATGCGTGGTGAAATACCTGATAATTTAATACCAAGCACGGTCATGACTATAGCAATAACTAATGTGAGTAACGCGAGAGTACTGTTTGATAAACGGAAAAACTCGCCTAAAGACCCAAGTAGTCCTCCTAAAAATGCATAACTAAGCACACGACCTGTATTGAAATACAGGTGTGGTCGGAATTTTTGCCAAGCCGAAGCTTCTGGATGTTTTTCCGCGTGTCTAGAGGAAAGACCCAAAACTAAGCCACCCACAAGAGCCATGCAGGTAGATACACCTGCTACAAGCCCAACAAAAATAGCAAAAAATGGAGTAATAGTACTTGTTTCATTGAGAGATATATCAAAAATTCCTATATTTTTTCCGATCCAGTAGAGAATAAAAAGTAAAAATCCAGCTCGGATGAGATTTTGATAATCATTTTTATCTTTAGAAAACCAAGGTGATTTTCCTTTTTGGCCAATTTCATACCCAGCCTTTTTAATTGCTTGTTCAAGTTCTGTTTGATTAACAGCTTGGTCAATTTTAAGGTTGACATGAACAGTAACAAGACCTTGTTTTACATTAACATTAACTTTTTGAACGCCAGGCAATTCCTTAAGAGCCTGATCGATTACAAGTTCGCAAGAGCTACAATGAAGTTTACGAACAGGTATTATTATTGCGTGATAATTTATATGGTTTTGTTTCATAGAATAAAAAAACACAAGAATAAAATATTTCTTTCTTAAAAAGAAAAGATATCCTTGTGTTTTCTATTCTCGTTTGATAATTGTAAGCAGCGGATCTGTGTCGCGGAAAACATTCGATTTAAGAAAAATAGTATTTATTTTTTTTGTTAAATTAATAGGGAAGATAATGGGTTCTGTAATCAATAAGACATTTTCTAAAAGTGGTGAAACTGTTTTGGTTTCTACTGTTGTTTTCGTTTCGTTCTTTACCAAAGACAAACAATGAAGAGCACAACTATGAGGTATATTTATTGGTATGGAAGTTTGATTACTGCTACAAGGATGTTTTTGAGAAGTATGTTGATGCGCAAAAACAGCTCGCGGTCCAAAAATAAGAGCGATTATTATAAAAGATAAAAGAAAAAATTGAGAAAATTTATGATGCATCATATCGTCAATAATCAATTATTTTACATTACTTGATGTCGACGACGTTCGTGTTCTTTGAGATATCGTTTGCGAATACGAATTGATTTTGGTGTTACTTCAACTAGTTCATCTTGATCAACGTACTCGAGAGCCCGTTCAAGATTCATTTCCATAGGTGGTGTGAGTTTGATGGCCATATCAGCACCAGAGGAACGCATATTTGTGAGTTTTTTACCACGAATGGGATTTACTGTTATATTTTCTTTCATACTCATTCCAATTACCATTCCTTCATATACTTCCACACCCGCATCAACAAAAAGCGGTCCACGATCTTGCAATCCTTCAAGGGCGTAAGCTGTGGTTACTCCATCAAAGCCAGAGATAATAGATCCAGTTGTTCGGCGATTAATTTCGCCTTTCCATGGAGCATAATCAGAGAATTGATGAGAAAAAGTTCCTTCTCCTTTTGTATCTGTTAAAAATTCAGAGCGATATCCAAGCAGACTACGAGTCGGAATATTATATTCCAAACGAGTCGAACCATTTTCACTTTTCATATTTATCATTTCTCCTTTGCGCACTCCAAGCTTTTCAATGACTGATCCTACGTAAGCATCTGGTATATCTATCACTGCAATTTCAATTGGCTCTAGGGTTTGTCCATCTTTTTCTTTAACAATCACTTTTGGTTGGCTTACTTCTAGTTCAAATCCTTCACGTCTCATTTGTTCAATAAGAATCGATAAATGCATTTCTCCTCGACCGCTTATGGTAAACACATCACCAGCATCTGAAAATTCAATTTTTAATCCAACATTTACTTCAAGCTCTTTAAGTAGTCGATCGCGAATTTGTCTGGAAGTGATAAGTTCTCCTTCGCGTCCAGAAAACGGAGATTTATTGACAGCAAAATCCATTTTAAGAGTTGGTGGATCAATGGCAATAGTAGGGAGTGGTTCAGCTTGTGGATCTTCAGCAATGGTATCTCCTACATAAATTTCTGGAATACCAGCTATTTGAATTATATCCCCAGCTTCTGCTTCTGTAACTTCAATTTTATTTAATCCTTGATGATTAAAAAGTTTTGTTACTTTATAGTTTGATCGACTTCCATCTGGGGAGATAACAGTTACTATCATGCCTGTGCGTAGTTTTCCTTCATAAATACGTCCAACAGCTAAGCGTCCAACATAAGAATCGTAAGCAAGATTAGATGGCTGCATGCGCATAGGAACACTAGTATTATGGGCAGCTGGTGGAACACTTGAAAGAATAAGATCAAATAGGGGGCGTAAATCATTGCTTTCATCAGTAAGTTCGCGTTTGGCAATTCCCTCTCGACCATTAGTAAAAATATGTTGGAAATCGAGCTGTTCATTAGTAGCTCCAAGTTCGACAAAAAGATCAAAGACCATATTTAATACTTCGTGTGGACGTGCCATTGGTTTATCAATTTTATTAATAACCACGATCGGTTTAAGTCCAAGAGCAAGGGATTTGCGTAAGACAAATTTAGTTTGAGGCATAGGCCCTTCAAAAGCATCAACAAGCAAAAGAACACTATCAACCATACGTAAAATACGCTCAACCTCAGATCCAAAATCAGCATGTCCTGGGGTATCGACAATATTAATTTTTATTCCATCAAGTACAATAGCTGTATTTTTTGCATAAATTGTGATTCCACGCTCTCGCTCAAGCTCATTTGAGTCCATAACACATTCTTGAACCACCTCTCGTTCATTAAAAGTTCCAGATTGTTTAAGCAAAGCATCCACAAGCGTTGTCTTGCCGTGGTCTACGTGGGCGATAATAGCAATATTTCTAAATTCCATAGATCGGAAGAGTATAATATGAAAATCAATTTATGGGAAGCCCTATGACAATATGTTATACTTAATTATTAATTCCTAATTTTTTTTATGGATGGATATATTATTAATATCGAAAAAAAGACGCTTGATAATAATGCTTATCGAGAAGTATTATTTACTACCAAGCGTAGTCAACTTGTTGTCATGACCCTTCAACCAGAAGAAGAAATTGGTATGGAAGTTCATGAAGAACATGATCAATTTATTCGTGTGGAAATGGGGGAGGGGAAAGCAATTTTAAATGGAGAAGTTCATTTGCTTGAGGATGGAAGTGCGGTTGTGATCCCAGCAGGAGTAGAACATAATATTATAAATGCTTCTGCCATTCATCCTTTGCGTCTATATACAATTTATACTCCACCAGAGCACCCAGAAGGAACAATTCATCAAACAAAGCAAGAAGCTCGATAAAATAAAAAGCAACGGTTTAAACCGCTGCTTTTTTTGTGGGCACATTTATTCTTCTAGAAGGTAAGTTACATTTACATTTAATTTTACCTCTTTGGTTCCTGTTGGAATGGTTGGAGCACTTTCACCACCACCCATTCCAATTGCTGCTGATTTTTCATAATATATAGGTCCTACAGAATTATCGTACCATTCTGAATAGCCTATAATTTTTCCAAGTTTTAACCCAAGTTTGCCAGCAATTTGCTGTGCTTTTTCTTTGGCTTCTTCTAAGCCTTTTTCTCGTGCCTGATCTTTCAAATTTGTTAAATCATCAATTGAGAAAGTAGGTCCAGAAATATTAGTTACTCCTTTTTGCCCAGCAAGTTGTAAAACTGAAGAAATGTTTTTCATTTCACGTATTTTTACCATCAGTTGCTGACTGACAATCCAATCTCCCTTTTTACTTCTTTGAGTTTCCGGATCCCAATAATCTTCTTGATAAACCGTATAGGAAGCGGTTTGAATATCTTCTTCAGTTATATTTAATTCTTTTATTCCCTCAATAATTGTATTCATGGTTTGAGTATTTTTTTCTTGAGCAGTTGGAACATCTGTAGCTCGTGTCTCAACCCCAAGAGATAATTGGGCAATATCAGGTGTGGCCACCACTTTGCCCTCAGCATCAATCATAATCGTGTGTTCATACGGTGTTGGTTTACCAACTTGTTTTGCTTCAAACACGACTTGAATTGTTTTTGCTGCAAAGAACAAAATAAGAAGAATAAAAAGAATAAATAAAGGAACCGCAAAGGCGCGCTGTGCCTTAAAAGATGGCCACATACAAAAATAAAAGTAATGTTTAAAATGATCCTTGTGGGATCAGGAAGATATTATACGTTGTTTAATAAAAAGTAACAAAAAATATTTTTTAGAATTTATTTATAAAATTTGGATAGTGATTTTATAAACCAATTTCTGATGTGATTGATTGCATTGCTTTAATTGAAATTTCAAAAAATTTTGATTTTTCTAATCCTATTTTTTCAATATCAGATATAAGATCACGAGAAACATTTGCAGCAAATTTTTTGTCCTTAAATTTTTTATTGAGAGAACTTGCCTTCATTCCTTCTAATTTTTCCGGTCGCATTAAAGCATAAGCATAAATCAGGCCAGTAACGCTTTCACCTGCCGCTAGAGCATAATCAAGCTTACTCTCACGAACTATTTCCGTATGCTTTTCGTTATGTGCAGAAATTGCATGAGCCACTTCTTTTGATATTTCACAATCTTCATTTTTTAAAATATCCATAGTTTTTATTCCGTGTTGATTCCAATTTTCAGAGGTTTGCTCCCAGTCTAAATCATGTAAAAGACCTGCAAGTCCCCACATTTCTTCATCCTCTTTTAATTCTCTTGATAAAGCTCTCAACACAACTTCACTTTCGCGAGAATGGATTTGATTATTCTTATCTTTTAAATATTTCTGTACAAGTTCGTGGGCTTTTTCAGTTGTTATTTGCATAAAATCTATGTCAGATAATTATGGGCGTTTATATTGGTCGGCCTTGCATACCACAGATTGAACCGACGGATACATGGTTCACAATAATTTTAGATGAAACATTAATTTTTTTACAAGATTATCTTTCAGGATTCGATATTGCTGATTTAATATCGGCTAATAAAACTTCAAATTCTGTATAACCGGAAGCTTCATTAAAATGACCTGCATTTTTAATCAAATTAATTTCCACATTTAATTTATTCGATATTCTTTTTGCTTTATCTAAAGACAAGTATGGATCATTGTCTGAATGATAAATCTTAAAGCTTTTGCAGTTTTTCCTAATGGTACTCCAATCGAAATCTCGTTGAGCAAAAGTTTTCATACCTTCATCAAATTCATTTTCAGCTTTTCCGATAAAACCAGCTACTAAAAAAGCGGCTTTAACTGGATATTTTTCAATAACATTAAGTGTAAAAGGGACACCTAAACTGTGACCGACCAATATAGCATCTTCATTTATGTATTTTCCGTATTTCTTAAGTACTTGCATCCATGAATCTAAAGTTTGGTTTTCTGGTGTTGGGAATTGTGGAATGAATACAGAATGTCCTTCTAACTCAAATTTCTCCTTTAACCAAGGAAACCAGTTTTCTTTAGGATGTCCTCCAACCCCATGAAATACAAAGATATTTGCCATATTATTTGTTAATCATAGAATTTATTAATCCAGAAAGCATTTTACCGATATTCAATAATTTATCATATAAAATTGTATATTGTTTTTTATCGATAATTTTTTCCAGCTTCAAAATCCGCAATAAGGCGACACATTCATTAACCGAACCTCTAGAAATAATATAGAAATTTTTCTTATCATTTTTGCTATATTTGCCCGCACCTTCTGCAATGTTTAAAACAATGCTCATCGAAGCACGTTTCAACTGATCTTTGATATCTTTGGATATTTTATTTTCTTGAAATATTTTTAATACTTCCAAATAAAACAATTCAGATTCTTGATATACTGGAAATTTTTCAAAATCAAACATAGCTATTGAATGATTTTAACCTTGTAAAAACGTGAATTGATTATAACAAGGTTTAAAATACAATCCTTAATTCTAAACCTAAATTCTTATTCTTAATTCTTAGAAATTTGCGTTGGATTGGCGTATTTAAGAGAAGAATTAAGGTTAAGGATAAGATTAAGAATTAAGGGAAATTTGCTCATCACAAATTTCTGGTCGGGCTGGCGGGATTTGAACCCGCGACCTCATCGTCCCGAACGATGCGCGCTACCATCTGCGCTACAGCCCGATCTAAAAGATTAAATAACAAGTTGTCCGCAAGCTGCTTGGATTTCATCACCAAAGCTTTTACGAATAGTAACTTGCACCCCATGTTCTTTTAAATAGTTTTGAAAAAAGTCCATTTGCTGTTTAGATGTTTTTTTAAGTGCAGGATCAGTAATATTGTAGGGAATAAGATTAACTCTTACATTTGTGATCAAGTGAATTAATTTTACTAGAGCTTTTGCATGATGTTCGTCATCATTTATGCCACGCAAGAGAATATATTCAAAAGTAAGATGTTGGCGACGATGAGCAATTTTTTCCTGATATTTTTTTGACCATGTAATTAATTTTTTAAAAAAATCATCATAAGAGCTTGGAATGATTTGTTTACGGGTGATAGGATCAGCACTATGTAAAGAGATAGCTAAGCGTACTGCTGGCCATTTCGGATCCGTCAAAATTTGTTCAAGACGAGGAATTATTCCGACTGTTGAAACGGTTATACGGGTTGATCCAAGAGAAGTAAAGGCAAGAAGATCATGCAGAGCTTCTCTCACAGATTCATAATTTGCAAGCGGTTCTCCCATTCCCATAAATACAACATTGCTTATACGCTCAGATGTACTTATATGTGAAGACAGATATATTTGCCAAAACCGATATTGATCGACAATTTCGTCACTTAGGAGATTTCGTTTGAGCCCCATTTTTCCAGTTGCACAAAATGTACAACGCATAGCACAACCGACTTGTGATGAGACACAAACTGTCCACTGTTTTCTAGTATTCTTCATAATAACGGATTCAATAAGAAATCCGTCTTGTAAGCTAAACAAAGCTTTGTAGGTATTTTTTTCTTTACTAACAAACATGTTTTGAATCACAAAAGAGAGCCAAGGAATTTCTTCTTTAAGCTTATTTCGCACGGAAAAAGGAATAGTAAGTACTTGATGCCAATCCGTGAAATTCGGATGAAATAATCCCGTTTGAATTTGTTTCCATCGAAAGCTTGGCTCAAGAGGAAATTGTTTTTGAAACCAGGTTAATCGAGTGAGCAATGGTTCATTCACAGATTATTTTTTTGATTCAGCGCTTCAAAAGCACGAAGAATTTCAACTGGAATAGCAAATATAATCGTATTTGATTGATCAGAGGATAAATCATTAATAGTTGAAAGTGTGCGAAGATGAAGAGCTCCTGGAGTACTTGAAAGCATTTCGGCAGCACGGCGTAAATTTTCTGCAGCTTGAACTTCCCCTTGTGCTTTAATGACCACAGATCGTCGTTCGCGTTCCGCTTCTGCTTGTTTGGCAATCGTACGTTTCATTTCTTCTGGCAGAGTAATATCTTTAAGTTCCACATTTTCAATTTGGATACCCCATGGATCAGTTAAAACATCTACAATTTCTTTAATTTTTTTCGATGCTTGTTCTCGTTTTGAGAGAAGTTCATCAAGATCAAGTTCTCCAACTACATTACGCATGGTTGTTTGGGCAAGCTGGCTTACAGCATAACGAAAATTTTCAACCTCAATTACTGCTTTAGCTGCATCCCGAACCTTATAATAAATAACTGCATTAATACGGGCGGAAATATTATCCTTAGTAATTGCTTCTTGATCTGGAACATCAACTGCCTTTATTCTAACATCTACCTTGGTCATTGATTGAATAATAGGAAGAACGATTCTCCAACCTGGATCAAGTGTGCGATAATATTTGCCGAAAAGAAATTTTACCCCACGTTCATATTGATTAATTTGACGAATACTTATAAGTAAAATGAAAAGCAATATAATAAATAGAAGAAGCAGAAATTCCATAAGAAAAAATTAAATTATTTTGTTTATAAGTTTAGTCTTTTTTTTATCTTTTGTCATGAATGATTTTTTGCGATAAAATATTTTCTCATGTCACAGATAAAATCTCAGATTCATCAAAAAAAATTATGGGGCTTTTTTAAGCCATTTATATGGCCGGAGAAAAAGACAATTTTTCTGGTCGTGTTTTTATTTTTGATAACCTCAATGACTCAAGTTTTTGAACCTGTGGTTTATGGTCGGATTGTAGATATTATTATCAATTCGTTAAACGGAGGAGCTATTCAAAATCTTTTTGAACAAATTGGTTCATGGTTACTAATTTGGATTTTGCTTTTTGTTACAACTACTCTTTTTTCCACAATAGCTCTCTATTTTGTATGGCGAATGGGTAATAATGCTACAGATCGTTTCTGTTTATGTGCAATAAAAGATGTTCTTGGTTGGAGTCACGAACGTTATGCGGATATTGCCACTGGAAAAATCATGAAATATTTTGATGACGCGCTTGATGGGTTATTCATTTTAGTTGATGATATTCTTAATAATGTTTTGCCAACTGTGCTTACTTTTTGTTTTGTGCTTGGAGTTGGATTTTGGATTGATTGGCGGTTAACCTTGATTTCGCTTGGTTTATCTCCTCTTTCTATTATTTTGGGTTGGTTTTCTTGGAAAAAAGCTGGTCCCAGACAACATAAAATTAATCGTGCTTGGGGTAATGTATCGCGGCATTTAGCCGAAAGTGTGGCTAATATTAGTTTGATTCAAAATTTTGTTCAAGAAAAAACACGAGAGCGTGAATATACAGATCATATTAGTAAAGCCACCAGCGGACAGCTGCGTTTAAATATTTTTTGGGCGATTTTTTATGGAGTTGGAGGAAGTTCTATTTTGCTTGCTCGTGTACTTGTCTTTGTTGGAGGTATTTATTTTGTTTCAACAGGATCTTTAACCATTGGAACTCTTATTACATTTTTAGGATTTTTAGGTTTTATTTTAAACCCTATTCAACATTTTCTTGCCTCCACACTTCCGCGTCTTTCAAGAGGTATGGTTAATCTTGAGCGTTTTCGCTTACTTCTTTCAAAACCGAATCTTATTCAAGATCCAAAAGCAGCAAAAATACTTAATTTACGTGAGGCGAAGATAGAGTTACGCCATGTTTGGTTTACGTATAAAAATCAATCAAAACCAACTCTTCAAAATATTCATTTAAAAATTCCAGGTGGAACTAGCTGCGCTCTTGTTGGACCAAGTGGTGCAGGTAAATCAACTCTTATTAAATTGCTCAATCGTGTTCTTGATCCGCAAAAAGGCTCTATTTTTATTGATGGTCAAGATCTTCGTACCTTATCACTCGCTTCTTTGCGTTTACATATTGGCATTGTCAATCAAGAAACCCTTTTATTCCATGATAGTATTTTAAAAAATGTTCGTTTTGTAAAACCAAAAGCAAAACGAAGTGAAGTGATTGAAGCCTGCAAAAAAGCTCAGGCTCATGAATTTATTTCAAAACTTCCAAGAGGGTATGAAAGTTTAGTCGGTGAGCGTGGGGTAAAACTTTCAGGTGGAGAGCGTCAGCGTCTTGCCTTAGCGCGTATTTTTCTTGCAGATCCCCCTATTCTTATTTTGGATGAGTCAACCAGTGCGCTTGATAGTGAAACCGAATATCGGCTTCAATCTACTTTGCAAGAAATTATGAAAGGCCGCACAACAATTATTATTGCTCATAGACTTTCAACAATTTATCTTACTGATCAAATTTTTGTTATTAAAGAAGGAAAAATTATTGATCACGGTATTCACGAAGAGCTTATGAAAAAAGGTGGTCTATATGATCATCTTTGGAAATTACAATCAGGTGGGTATATTAAATAATTTTTTACTCACCTGTTTGACAGATTAAAATAAAAATAATAAAACTTAAGCGGTTTTTAACCTTATTTTTTGAAACCTGATAGAGGGGCAAACAATGATAGATGATGACAGAAATTATGTAAGGTTTGGTTATGTTTGTATCTGTGGACTGTTATTTTGTGGCATATTTATTCTTGTAATGTGCCTATTGGCTCAGTAAGTCAGTTCTCGCTTGGTCGTCTGACCCCCCCCTGCCTTTTTCGTACAAGGCAGGGTTTTTTGTATGCCTTGACCACTTTATAAAAAATACGCTATAAACTCTTTTGGGTGAAATACATGGTGTATTTCATTGTGGACCCATGACTAGTAAGAGAAACACCTTCATGGAAGGGGTCCCGCAATGCAGAAGATAAACGTTATTTTGTTTCCAGGTGCTTGGGGAAATCAAACTGAAAAACAAATAATCTGGTGGTTCCGGTTTGCGATAGCTTTCTTGATGGCGTTTTTTACCAAAAAAGGTCAAACGGTTAGAGTAGTTCCGGTTGTCTATCATGGTAGTAGCCGGAAGGAAATCATCAGTAACGCTGTTTATCAACTCTCGACTCTCGACTCTGCTGCCTATAATCTGGCTGTCTGCTACAGCACTGGTGGGCAGGTCGTTCGGCTTGTGGCTCAAAATATAAGATTTGATGATGTTCTCCTCATTAGTAGTTTAGAAAGAGGTGGAGTGCCTATTGAACGATTGCTGAAAGGGTTCAGGGTCATGTTGATCCCTTTCCTTCGGGCGATGTTTACGAACATGCTTTTTCTTACAGAAAAAGGATTGCAGTTTGTTTTCGGAACTCTGGAAGGGATTAGAGAACACATTCACCACCAAATTTTTTGGCCGTGTCTGGCGCTCGACATGCCAATTTTTTTGCCACCTCGACTTTCTTGTACTTGTGTAAAGGCAGTCTATGGTTCTGAGGATTTTTTTCTTGGCAGGCCAAGATATAGATCAGAAAATGTACAAGGGGTTGAGGTTGTAGGTGCTGGTCATGGCCTCATTCTAGATAAAGAGAAGCTGACTCAGGCTTTGAGTCAGTTATATACACAGTGATCTTTTTGTAAGAGTTCTGGCGCGCGAGGGGGGCGCGCTTTTTTGTTTATTCTTTTCCAACTGCTTCAGAAATATTTTTAAACCCATCTTGTTTTAGAAGTTTTTCTAAACCAAATTTTATTTCACTTATAACTTGTGGCCCTTTATATATCATGCCAGTAATAAGTTGAAGCAAGGAAGCGCCAGCTTTGATGTAACTATAAGCATCTTTTGCTGTAAAAATACCTCCACAAGCAATAAGTATTTTTTTGCCATTAAAATAGTTATATAAATAGCGTATTTGCTCAAGAGAAAGATCACTTACAGGTTTACCACTAAGACCGCCATTTCCATAAGAATGTTTCTTTGTAAGATTGGTACATATAAATCCATTGACTTCATGTTTTTGCGCGACTTTTGCGATCGTTTCTAGTTCATCTTGGGAAAGATCAGGTGACATTTTTAAGAAAAGTGGTTTTTCATTACGCACTGCATTAATAGCTTTTAATAAATGATCAAGATGTTCTGGATCAGTAAAGGGTTGTCCGCCATAGGCATTTGGACAACTAATATTAATTGTGTCATAACTTCCGATCGAAGAAAATATTTGATATGTTTTTACATAATCTTCAATGGCTGTTTGGGTCTGTGCAGTTTCTTGACAATTCGTTTTGGCAATACTAATTCCAATAGGAATTTGAAATGAAAAAGATTGCAGATGTTTAAAGATTGCTTGAGCTCCATCATTTTTTAGTCCGTAATAGACACGCAAGCTTTGAAGATCTGGATGTCGCCAAAGCCTTGGTTTAGGATTTCCTTGATAAGGATTTGCTGTAATCGAGCCAACTTCTTCAAACCCAAATCCAACCCTTGGAAGAATTTGTGTAAGCCTTGCATCTTTATCAAATCCTGCGGCTAGACCAATCGGATTTTTAAAGTGAATGCCCGCAATAGTTTGTTCAAGAATTGGATGAGATGAATCAAACATTTTTCCAATTAATTGTTGTGTCCATTGAAAAGATCCAAGATGTCTTCCTATAAAAGTAAAAGTATTGTGAACATGTTCTGGATCAATAGTAAAAAGAATTGGTTTAAGTATTTTTTGATAGAGAAAACCGAAAACTGTATTACGAAGAGAATAAGGATTCATAGCAGAGACATCCTAACAGAAATCAGAAAAAAATTCATTAGTGTTTAAATTTTTGCTATACTATAATCTTTCTTTTTATTTTTTAACTTATGGCTTCTTCGTCAAAAAAAAATTCTAAACCATTTCCACCTGCTTTGCCTTTACGTAAACTCATTGGTCCAAGTTTTGTTATTCTCGCTCTTGGTCTTGGTTCTGGAGAAGTGATTCTATGGCCGTATCTTGTTTCGAATTATGGGCTGGGTATTGCTTGGGGAGCTTTAATAGGAATTACTTTTCAGTATTTTATTAACATGGAAATTGAGCGCTATGCACTTGTAAAGGGAGAAAGTGTATTTGTGGGACTAGCCAAACTTTGGCGACTGGCTCCATTTTGGTTTATTTTTTCTACCTTTATCGGTTTTGGACTTCCAGGTATTATCGCCGCATCTGCAAAGGTTTTAAGTTCTTTACTTGGTTTTGAAGATTTTCGTTGGATGGCTATTTTGTTTCTTTTGCTGATTGGTTTTATTTTAAGCTCAGGAAAAACGGTTTACGGACTTATGGAAAAATTAACGAAGATTGTTTTGCTTATTGGTGTTCCATTTATTTTTATCTTAGTTTTTTTTGTGAGTCAGCCAAGTGATTGGTGGCAACTTGCTCAGGGTTTAGTGGGTAATGGAGAAGGGTATTGGTTTATTCCAGCTGGAATGGTTCTTGCTACATTTCTTGGTGCATTTGCTTATTCAGGTGCAGGAGGAAATTTGAATCTCACTCAATCAATTTATATTAAGGAAAAAGGATATGGAATGGGAAAGTACGCTCAAAAAATTGCTGGGCTTTTTAAGCGTGGTCAACAAGAACAAGAAATTCAATTAGAAGGAGTTGATTTTCCATTAAACGATCAAGCAAAAAAATATTTTTCTCTTTGGTGGAAACGAATTAGTATTGAACATTTACTTGTTTTTTGGCTTATGGGATTTATTTCCATTGTCTTATTAATGTTGCTTTCCTATACCACAACGTTTGGACAAACCACTAATACTCAAGGAATTCAATTTGTTATTCATCAAGGGGCGGCTATTGGATCATTGTTGTCGCCAATAGTTGGATCACTTTTTCTTGTATCAGTATGTATTATGCTTTTTCAAACTCAACTTGGAGTTATGGATTCAACATCACGTATCATGGCTGAAAATACTGCCCTGATTCAAACATGTCACAAACAAAAGAAAACAGTTCATTTATCAAAAATATATTTTCTTTTTGTTTGGGCACAAATTGCTTTTGGAATTTTATTATTTTTGTTTGGTATTTCTGAACCCAGAACCCTGATTGTGCTTGGTGCTTGTCTTAATGCGGTTGCTATGTTTGTTCATATTGGTTTGGTTTCTTATTTAAATCAACGTGCTTTACCAGAAGTTTTTCGTCCAGCCATTTGGCGTAAAATTATTTTAGGATGTATTTTCGTCTTTTTTGGATTTTTTAGTATTTTGGTTCTTCTGGATCAATTATTTTGAAGTTTATTCAATCGGCCAAGCAATAGGTAGTATGCCAGTAAATGGATGGTCTCCAAAAATGACATCTGTGACTCCCGAGCCTTGTGTGCCTGGTAACCAAGCGGTGATAATCACGTCTATATCATGATTAATATTTTTAATATCTATTGGTCGTCCACAAATTAATAAGACAATCAGTTTTTTACTTTTCTGTTTTAGACGTTCTATTACCAGAAGATCTTCTGTAGAAAGATGAAGTTTTTCCTGATCTCCTTCTCCTTCTGCATATGGTTTTTCTCCTACAACAGCTATACCAATATCCGCCAAATCAGTTATTTGAGGAAATTTAGCTTCCTCGCTATATTCAACCACAGTAGTTGTATCAACAGTTTGTTTAATAGCTTGTAAAATAGTTGTCCCTGGAATTTGATTTCCGTTTATTCCTTGCCACTCAATAGTCCAACCGCCTGATTGTCGACCTAAATTATCAGCACTTGATCCTGCCACAAGAATATGAGAATTATTTTTTGAAAGCGGTAGAACATGTTCTGTGTCTTTAAGGAGAACAACAGATTTACGCACAGCTTCTCTGGCAAGTTCTTTGTGAGACAATAAATCTATTTCATAAAATCGTTCTTGGTCTGTAAATGATTTTTCAAATAATCCGATTTGAAATTTTGCTAATAGAATTCGAGAGACTGCATCGTTTAAACGTTTTTGAGAAATATCTTCTTTGGCAAGTGCTTCATACATAACCTCAAAGAACTCTTTATAATCATCTGGTATCATCACCATATCAATACCTGAGTTTATAGCTTTCACAACACTTTCATATTTGTTTGTTGGATTGATCTGATTGACTCCATGCCAATCAGAAACAATAAAGCCCTTGAAGCCTAATTCATTCTTTAAAACTTCAGTTAGTAAATAAGAATGGCCAGCCATTTTTTCTCCATTCCAACTATGTAAACCAGCCATAATGGAAAAAACACCTTCTGAAATAGCGGCTTTAAATGGAGTTAGATGAGTAGAGCGTAATTTTTCTTCAGTAATAGTGCTTTGACCTTGATCAAGAAAATAAAATTGATTCGTTGACGTGCCCCATTTAGTTGCGCCTGCTCCAAGATAATGTTTGGCAGTGGCCATAACTATTGGTTCATTTGTAGACGTTGTTTGTAATCCTTGGATAAGGGCGCGACCAAGACGAGATACAAGATCTGGGTTAGATCCAAATGTTTCATAGGTTCGGCCCCAACGGTTATCTGTGGCAATATCAAGAGACGGAGCAAAATTCCAGTAAATACCCGTAGCTCGAAGCTCTTTAGCTACAGCCTCACCAATACGTTTTATAAGATTTTCATCATGCGTAGCTCCAAGACCAATTTGATGAGGAAAAATGGTTGCACCAGCCAAATTTCCGTGTCCATGAACTGCATCAACTCCATACAAGAGAGGAATCTGTAATCGAGTTTGCTGAGTTTGCTCTTGAAAACTATTAATCATTTGAGTCCAACCTTGCGGAGTATTAGGTTCTGGAAGAGAACCGGCTCCACTTAAAAGAGCACCAAGTTTATATTGAGCAATATCATTGATATTTCCAAGATATTTTCGTTCAACCAAAGCCATTTGGCCTATTTTTTCTGATTCAGTCATACGGCTAAGTAGATTATTAACACGTTCTTCACTTGATAGGCTTGAATCTTGATAGGGAAGTTTAGAATTATTTTTTGGTTGATCTTCATTTTTTTCTAAACTATAAGTGGATACACTTTTCTCATTTAATTTACGAGCAGATGAAATAGACCAATAAATCAGAGCAAATAATCCAGTAAGTAAAAGAAAGATATATTTAATTTTCATAAAAGCAAGCATAAAATAGATTCACCATTTGAATTGGTGAATATTTATTTTGTGAATAATCAGCTTAATGGCTTATGTTTTTATTGAAGAGTTGGAAGAATAGAGTAAATTTTTACTCCATAAATAGTGAAGAGAATAGATTTCCATTCATCTTCTGGGATGAATTTATTGGAAAGAGGATATTGTATTTGTCCTTCCCGTTCATGGTGTTTTGTTAGAGCCCTATACAGGTGGTGGCCTGCATAGTGAATTTTTTGGAGATTATAATTTTCAAATGCTTGTTTAACTTGATCTAATAATTTTAAGATATTTTCATGATCGCGTTTAGCAATAACACTTGGTCCCATGCCTTTTTTAAGACCAATATATTCATCAAAACGTGGAAACAGAATTTGATCTTCAAGCAAGATATGTTTTTCAAGGTGAATAGAAAATATTGCGAAGATATTTTTTGCCCGCTGAGAATCAATTTTTTCTGCAATGACTTCATCAAGAAGTCGAACAAGATATTGATGATCAGCATCCATGAACATGGAAACATGATTCATAAAAATAAATAACCATTTAGCATTTCTGATGCAATCTTTAAATTGACCTCTTTTCATCTTATAACGATTGTAAGAAAAAACAATACATTTTTTTAAAATAAAATTTTCTTATAGTTGACGCTTTTTTTCTATTTTGTATTCTGGATAGTAGGGTCTTCTTTTTTCTATAAAGAGGACATAAACCAGGAGGTTGCCGTGGGTAGAAGAACCCAGCAAAATATATACAGATTAGATCGTGACGAAGAGGTTCTCTTTCCGGTTCTCCCAGACCTTGGAGAACTGGACGAGTGGGTAGAGGAAGATATTCAGAGGCTACTTGAGGAGCCTGCTAAACAAGAGGAAGATGACAGTGTTTTCCTTTTGACTGAGGTTCTGTTACAACCTGAACCTGTCCCGCCGCCAATTATCACAGAGGAAGATGGAGGGGATAAAAAAACTCGACTTATATTTATTTTAGTTATGAGCCTTGTAGGCTTCTTTATGCTTTCCTATTCCTACTGGCAAAATGAAGTGGCTCCTGAGACTTCATTTGTCGAGTGGGACTCATGGGACGTAAAGATTGATGCCCAAGATTATATGGGAGGGTGTTCCAGAACCCCAATTCTTGTTTCGGAGGTTGTTTCAAAAAAATTCGATCCAGGACTCGCGTCTTGGGTTATAGTAATAAGTGTAGAAAATGAGGGTGAGGGTGATGGAGCAGGGGCAGAGCAGATGCAGACGTGTATATGTGGAGTCCCGTTTAAGGAAGGGGGGGGACGAGATTTTAGTAAATTTGTAGACTGTATACCGGAAAGCTGGTGAGTCACAAATAAACGAACCTGCACAACGTGTGATTCTTCATGTTGTGCAGGATTTTATTTTTTTTTCGTTGGATTACAATATATTGAATTTTAAAAAATTTTTACGCTCGGGTGGGCAAAAAGGAATGTGGTTGGGGGGCGAATTTCGTGCCAGCAAAGCTGGCGCGTTATCTAAAATTAATCGCAGAAGTTCGGTTTTAATATTTCGTCCGGAAAATTGTATTCAGCCTTCAATCTTTCGCAATCAACGCTTCCGTTCCCGTCATACACAACCTCCCAAATATTGCCGGAGCGTACTGCTAAAAACATACCCCCAGCCGAAGACGCCTGACCAAACTTAACATTTCCGGCCGCGTGATTTTCTGTTTGTTTTGTAATAGCAACAGTTACCTCATCAATTGGTTTATTGTATTTACTGGCCAAAAAATATTGAATTTCCTGTTCAGTGTTGGTATAGCATTTTTCTTCCCAAATTCTCAAACATTTCTCTTTCGGTTCGCACCAAGAATATCCTGCTGATCCGATACAGCCGTGTTCATCCTTGTCTGCGCCAACAGTCTGTTCAATTTCTTCACTAAATATCTGTTCACCGTGCTGGCATTGGCGAGGATAACTCTCCATAACAGGATTACCAGCCTCTACACATTCTTCAAAATTGGTCACACTAACCTGATTATTTTTTTCACTGTATTTTCTTATTTGTGGTGTAATGAGAAAAAAGATAACCAATACAACAAGAATCGCAAGCAAAATCACGATTAATAAATTTTTTATTGTTGGTTTTATGCTCATATTTTTAAATTAATTATTTTAAGCCAATCCAATTGATTTGATTAGGAAAACCGAGGGTATAAATAATGTTTGCATTAAAATCACAAAAATATGATTACTGTTTTCGTTTTGCTTTCGCAAAAGGTGACTATTGAACCCAAAAAATTTTGGTAAATAATATACAGTTTGGCTCCGGGGCAGGGATTCGAACCCCGATTATCTGGGCCAGAACCAGACGTCCTGCCTTTAGACGACCCCGGAATAATGCTCAAAGAATAATCGTTTTACCAAAATCAATCAAGAACTTGTTTTAAAATTTTTTAAAAACGGTTAGAATAGATTTCTATGTTGCAACAACATATTTATCCAGAACATCTTTATGACCCTTTTCGTCGCTCTACGGCTGTTGAATATATTCAACATGAAATGCGCAAGCTTTTTCCTGGTATTAAAGATCGTAACCTTTGGGAAATGATTGATCGAGATATTCGTGGTTGGTACAGTGAAAATCCAACCCTTATGCCTGTGCGAGATTTTTGGAATGGTTTGCATGCAATTTCCCATGGTTTTCGTTTAAAAAATATTGTCAGCTTTTTAACCTCAAAAAATATTGCTTGGCATGAAGAAGAAGTTCGTGTACAAGCGCTTTCATTTGGTTCTTATTTTGAAGAATTTGAGCCTCTTGGCATTATGCCAACCGTTGTTGCTGTGCATGATTGGTTTTTTGATCCAAAAAATAAAGAAGCTTTAGAAATTGCTCGAACTAAATCTAAAGAGCAAAGTGTACTTACGGTTAATCGGGATGATGATCGTATTTTTGTTGTTCATAAAGGAGAACACTTGCGTGTGATTGATGGAAATCGACGCGTTTTAAATACGGTATTGTTTGGACAAAAAACCATTATTGCTAACATTGGAGAACCAATAGCTGAGCCAATGATTTATGACGCATGGGTTCCAACATCAACTCTTGTAGATCTTGTTTCTTTTCATCGATATTTTTTTGAAAATAATCATCAGATTACCGAACGGATTGCTAAAGTAGTTGCTCAGTTAATTGAAACTTCAACCGCTGGACAGCATGAATTTAGAAATTATGCGATTTCTTCGCATCTTCAAGAAGATCAAACATTATTGGAAGAAGTGGAAAAGGAACTTCTCAGTTCATCTAATATTGTCTCTACTTCCTCTACAGTTAATACTTGAACCATTTTCATTCTAAGATTTTTTATATTTGGAAGACCTTTTAAATACCAACAAAGATGTTTACGAAAACGAATGACTGATTTTGGTCCGTATTGTTGTATATGAAAATTAAGATGTTGTTTTATGATATATACACGTTCTTGAATGGAAACAGGTCTAAGAGATTTTTGGCAAAGGGTATCTTCTATTTGAGAGAATATCCATGGGTTTCCCAAGGCTCCGCGACCAATAAGTACACCATCACATTTTGTTTGATCAAGAGCTTGAAGAGCTAAATCAGCAGAAAAAATATCTCCATTAGCAAGAACAGGAATAGAAACCTGTTTTTTTGCTTGAGCAATTACTTGCCAATTGGCCTTGCCACTATATGCTTGTACTTTGGTTCTTCCATGAATGGAAATAAGATCCGCACCAGCACTTTCAAGACTTTTAACAAATTCGATACATTCGTTTGGATCACTCCATCCAGCTCGGATTTTAACGGAAACTGGAATGGCAATTGTTGATTTGACTTTTTGAACAATACGACAGGCTAATCCAGGATCTTTCATAAGAGCTGCTCCATTAAAATTACTGATCATTTTATAAACTGGACAACCCATATTAATATCAATTCCATCTGGATAAAATTGTTCTTCGATTATTTTTGCGGCTTTGGCCATAGTATCTGGATCTTTACCAAAAATTTGTTGGATTAATAGATGTTCATCTTTATGAATTTTTGTCATGTTCAGTGTTTTTTGATTGCCACGGATAATAGCTTCGCTTGATACCATTTCACGAAATATAATTGGAGAAGCCAAGCTTTTGACAGTGCGACAAAATGGAGCATCTGTCATATCTGCCATTGGCGAAAGAGCAATGATTGGTCTATTTATTTTTTTCCAGCTAAACACAATGAAGTAACATTTTTTAAATACTAGATTCTAGTTATACTGGTCGGGCTGGCGGGGCTTGAACCCGCGACCTCAAGACCCCCAGCCTTGCGCGCTACCATCTGCGCCACAGCCCGATGTGTCATTAAAATACAATCAATTTTGAACAAGAACAATACCGAATCCCACAATGAGCTTATTGTCATTGCCGAGGATAGGTAAAGTAATGATCAAGCATTTTTTAAATCATTAGAAGATTACAATTAATTTATTATAAAAAACACCCTGGCCAGTCTCGCAAGAGAAAAACCAGGGTGAAGAACAGTTCCTCCTGAAAAATGTCAGTCAAGCGGTGTTAGATTTCCTTCTTCCCATATGTATCCGACCACAAAATCGATTGGCTGGCTACATCCATCCGTGGTGTATAACACCTTACAGAATGGGTCCTCTGTAGTCTGGCAGAACAAGTTAAGGTTTGTGACAACCCAAGGACACTGAGTCGCTTGGTTTGAGATGAACCTGAAGGTACCAACTTGGTCAGTCAGACCAGTGAAAGAGAAATTCCAATAACCAGAGGAAAATGGAATAAGTTTGGACTGGTCAACATTTGAGTACCCACCCGAGGTCAACGGTTCGCCTTGCGGGTAAACCGCCCCAGTGTTATATGGATAATCCATAACCATCTCCGCCATGATTGAGATGGTTTCGAACTTGCCATCCCCGTCATGATCTATGACGTTGATGGCGTCGATCCCGTTTTCGATTCCATCGCTATCCATGTCCTGGCAGTCGAAATCAGACTCATCGATCTGTCCGTTGCAGTCGTTATCGACTTCGTCGGCGCAGTAGTCGAAGATGGACCCATCCTGGATCCAGATTTCCTTCGCAGACTGATTAACCTCTGGATCCTCGTCGTCGCAATCGCCGGCCTTGTCAGTGTATCCACCAACCAGCCAGCAGTTTTCGACTGTAACGTACGGATCACCATAACCATCCTGATCACCGTCGCGATACCAGGTTGGCGCATCCTCAACATCATCGATCTGCCCATTGCAGTCATTGTCCAGATAATCGCAGACCTCAGTCGCGCCTGGATTCACGGTAGCCTTTGAGTCATCGCAGTCTCCGGCCTGGGCGACGTAACCGGCTGGTTTTTGACAGGATTGGGTTGTTACAGTGTTCCCCCCCCAGCCGTCCTTGTCGTTGTCCTGGTACCACGTAAGCGTGGCACCCTCGTCTACTTGTCCATCGCAATCGTCGTCGATCGCGTTGCAGGTTTCGGTTGCGCCGGGGTAGATCGATGCGCTGTTGTCATCACAGTCACCCGCCTGGGCGACGTACCCATCCGGCTTGGAGCAGGCCACGGTTGTGCTTGAGCTGCCGTAACTGTCCTGGTCTAGATCCCGGTACCAGGGAGTAAACGAAAGGCCGTCATCCACTTGTCCATCGCAATCGTCGTCGATCGCGTTGCAGGTTTCGGACGCATCTGGGTTGATCGTTGGATCTGAATCGTCGCAGTCGCCGCCTCGGGCGATGTAGTTGCCGTCTGGTTTGGAACAAGCCGAGGCCTAAGGTACATTTTTGGGGACCTAAATTGATCAAAAATTAAAGGACTTCTTTGAGTCTTTTTTTGTTTGGGGAAATAGTGGAGGCAAGAAAGATAGTGTTGAGTATTTTTTGTTTGTGTGGTCT
>Ga0210044_10001668_pt1 | contig 34001 bp, 35 predicted proteins | sample CryGey13umfilter_2_FD_183959 | JGI IMG/M metagenome (GOLD analysis project Ga0210044, IMG submission 183959) | Groundwater microbial communities from aquifer in Utah, USA - Crystal Geyser 4/9/14 3 um filter (SPAdes) (version 2) | ecosystem: Environmental > Aquatic > Deep subsurface >...
CGCTGGCGCAGCTTCTGAAGCTGACCGAGCGCTATTGCGTGGTCTATCAGACCATCCGCAGCGGCCCGCCGGTGGCGGTGAGCATGGTCAACGCGGGGTAAGCGCGGCGCGGGGGCAGGGGGGACGCCGATCTCACGCGCCCGGCCCGCCCATCACATGCAGCCCCTCGGCGATCAGCGAGACGGCGGCGCGCACGCCGGGCGCCACGCCGTTGCGCTGCGCCACCCGCAGCGGCAGCGAGAAATGCAGCGGCAGTTGCGGCGCGTGGTCGGGGCGCAGCGCGATCTGCACCGTCTGGCCCAGCGTCAGCGCCTCGGCCACCACCCCCGACACCGGGTTTTCATGCTCGCCGCGCGAGGGGCGGTCGCGGCGGTGCAGCGCCACATAGCCGTCGGGGATCACCCAGTGCACGCGGGCGCCGTGCGCGGCGCGGGCGCGGGTCTCCAGCGTCAGCCCCGCCCAGTCGAGCCGCGCGAAGCCCTCGGCGTCGGGCGCAAGCGCGGTCGCCTCGAACAGGTTGCGCACGCCGATCAGGCGGGCGACCTCGGGGCTGGCGGGGCGGGTCAGCACCGCCTGCGGCGCTCCCTCCTGCAAGGTGCGCCCCTCGCGCAGCACCACCAGCCGGTCGGCCAGCCGCGCCGCCTCGTCCATGTCATGCGTCACCAGCGCGACCGGCATGGTCAGCCGGGCGCGCAACTCGGCGATCTCGCGATACAGCCGCTCGCGCGTGGCGCGGTCCACGGCGGAGAACGGCTCGTCCATGAGCAGCGCGCGCGGCGCGCGGGCCAGCGCGCGGGCGACGGCGACGCGCTGCTGCTGGCCGCCCGACAGCTGCGCCGGGCGGCGGTCCTCCAACCCGGCGAGGTTGACCATCGCCAGCAGCGCCTGCGCCTGCGCCGGACGCGCGGCGCGGGGAACATGGCCCATGGCGGCGGCCACGTTGTCGCGCGCGCTCATGTGCGGAAACAGCGCGTAGGACTGGAACACCATGCCCACGGCGCGGCGGTGCGCGGGCAGGAACACGCCCCTGTCCGCGTCGAACCAGACCTCGCCCTGCGCCGCGACGCGCCCGCCCGAAGGCCGCGCCAGCCCCGCGATGGCGCGCAGGATGGTGGATTTTCCCGACCCGGAGGGGCCGACCAGCGCCACAAGCTCGCCCGCCGCCACCGAAAAGCGCGCCGCGAGCGGGATCGGGCCGTCGGCCCGCAGATCGACCTCCAGCATCAGCCGAGCCGCCTGCCGACGCGGCGCGACATGGCGAAGCTGAACGCGATTGTTCCCAGCGAGATCGCCAGCAGCGCCAGCGACATCTGCGCCGCCGCCGCGCCGTCGAACGCCTGCACCCGGTCATAGATCGCGATGGCCACGGTTTTCGTCTCGCCGGGGATCGCGCCGCCGACCATCAGCACCACGCCGAACTCGCCCAGCGTATGCGCAAAGCTCAGCACCATCGCCGTCAGCACCCCCGGCCAGGCCAGCGGCAGCTCGACCGACCACAGCCTGCGCAGCGGCCCCATGCCGCAGCAGGCGGCGGCCTCGCGCACCTCCGGCGCGATCGCCTCGAAGGCGCGCTGCGCCGGTTGCACCGCGAAGGGGATGTTGACGATCAGCGACGCCAGCAGCAGCCCCTGAAAGCTGAACGCCAGCGGCTGGCCGAACATCTCGCGCCACAGCGCGCCCAGCGGCGACTGCGCGCTGAAGGCGACCAGCAGATAGAACCCCAGCACCGTGGGCGGCAGCACCAGCGGCAGCGTCACCAGCGCCTCGACCAGCCCCTTGCCGCGAAAGGCGCCATAGGCGAGTCGGCGGCCCAGAAAGATCGACAGCGGCAGCAGCAGCGCCACGGTCCAGAACGCCAGCCGCAGCGACAGCCACAGCGCCTGCCAATCCATGCCCGTCTCTCCCGATGCGCTATCGTCTGCGCCTACATCGCCTCGCCGGGCGGCAGAAAGCCATAGCGGCGCAGGGTTGCGCGGGCGGGCGCGCCGCTCAGGTAGGCGTAGAACCGCGCCGCCGCCGGGCTCGCGTCGCGCAGCAGGACCATGCGCTGGCGCAGCGGGCTGTGCATGGACTCCGGAATCAGCGCGTGGGTTCCCTGCGCGGCGATGGTCGGCGCCAGCGCCAGCGACAGCGCGATGATCCCGCCCTCGGCGCCGCCCGACAGCGCGAATTGCGCCGCCTGCGACACGTTTTCGCCCAGCACCAGTTTCGGCTGGATCGCCTCCCATATCCCGGCCGATTGCAGCGCCTCCTGCGCGCGCATGCCGTAGGGCGCGTGCTCGGGGTTGGCGATGGCGAAGCGGTTCAGCCGCCCGTCGGCCAGCGCCGCCGCCAGATCGGCGAGGGTTCCGTCCATCTCCAGCGGCGATCCCTGCGGCAGCATCAGGGCGACGCGGCCCAGCGCGTAGAGGTCGCCCGAGTCGCGGGTGAAGCCTTCGCGGTGCAACTCGGCGATGAACTTTTCGTCCGCCGCCATATACACCTCGAACGGCGCGCCTGCGCGGATCTGGCGGGCGAAATTGCCGGTGGAGCCGAAGGTCAGGCGCACGGTCTCGCCGGTTTCCGCCGTATAGGCCGCGGCGATCTCGGCGAGCGCGAACTGAAGGTCGGCAGCGGCGGCGATCACCGGCGTGGGGCTTTGCGCGGCGGCGGGGCCGGCGAGCGCGAAGGCGGCGAGGGCGGCGATCAGCGCCCGGCGCAGCGGCGCGGCGGGGAGGGGCATGGGCGGCTCATGCGCGATATGTCCTTCCATACCTATCGTTGAAGCCACCCCGGCGCGCAAGCGTTATTTCTTATCGGCAATATCGGCGCGCATCCGCTCCAGCGCCGCGATATCCGCCGCCGCCGCTGCGCGCGCCTTGCGCTCCAGCGCGCGATAATGGCTCAGCGCGGCGTCGCCCGCCGCCGTCAGCCGCGCGCCGCCATGGCCCGCGCCGCCCCGGCTGCTCTCGACCAGCGGCGCGGCGAAGGTGGCGTTCAGCGTCTCGACCAGCAGCCAGGCGCGCTTGTAGCTCATGCCCATCCGCCGCCCCGCCGCCGCGATGCTGCCGGTCTCGGCGATCAGCGTCAGCAGGTCGGCCTTGCCGGGGCCGATCATGGCGCCGTCGTCGAACACCAGCCGGATGCGCAGGCCGGGCGGCGACGGCGGGCGGGCGGATGCGGCGGTCATGGCGCCAACCGAAACCGCAGCGCGCCGTCGGCGCCTTCCTCGGCCGCCGCCTCGCCGCGCGCGCGCAGGTGGTTGAGGTGGGCGACGGCCTCCGCCGTGGCCAGCCCATACACGCCGTCGTCGATCTCGCGCTTGAACAGCATCGCAAAGCACTCGACCGCCGTGCGCGGCGCCTGCGCCAGATGGCGGCGCAGCCGGGTGAGCGCGCCGGCGTGGTTCTCGGCCAGTTGCCTCAGCCGCAGCGGCAGGCCGGTGAACGGCGCGTTGTGGCCGGGCAGGGCGAGGCGGCGCGGGTCCGCCAGAAGCGCCAGCCGCGCGCAGCTCTCCAGCCATTCCGACAGCGGATCGGCGTCGGGCTCGGTGGGATAGACGCCGATGTTGGAGGAGATGCGCGGCAACACCTGATCGCCGGTCAGCGCCAGCGCGCCGTCCTCGCTCCAGAACGTCGCGTGTTCCGGCGCATGGCCGCCGCCCATCGCAACGCGCCAGCGCCGGGCGCCCATGGTCACGGTCTCGCCTTCGACCAGGCGGCGAAAGCCCGGCGGCAACGGCTCGACGCTGCGCGAAAAATTGAACGGCTCGCGCGCGGCGTATGCCGCCAGCCGCGCCGCCGACCAGCCCGCGCGCCTGTAGAAGCGCAAGGCTTCGGGCGTGGGGCGGGCGTGATGGTCGAGCGTCAGCATCCGCGCGGTGAGCCACGCGGTGCGGGTGGTCCATAGCTCGGCGCCCCCGGCGATGAACGACCCCGCCAGCCCGACGTGATCGGGGTGGTGATGGGTGACGACAAGGCGGCGCACCGGGCGGCCCGCCAGCGGCCCGGCCTTGATCTGAGCCCATGCCTCGCGGCAGCCTGAACAGGCCAGCCCCGCGTCGATCACGGTCCAGCCGTCGCCGTCGTCCAGCGCATAGACGTTGACGTGGTCCAGCGTCATCGGCAGCGGCAGGCGCAGCCACAGCACGCCGGGCGCGACCGTCACGGCCTCGCCCGGCGCGGGGGGGGCGAAGGGCGTGACCAGCCCGGCGAGGCTTTCGCCCGCCGCCAGCGGCGCGGCGGTCACGAGGCCAGCGCGTCGGCGAACACGCTGTCGGCGCCGTCCGTGGCGGCGGCGCAGTGCGCGGCGATCGCGGGGGCCTCGCGGCGCAGGAAGAACGCGGCCAGCGGCGCGCGGGCGGGGTCGGCCTTCGCGCCCCTGCACAGGTAATGCGCGCCGAGCAGCAGCCCCCAGGCGCGCAGATAATCCGCCGCGCCCGCCTGCCGGTCGCGCACCGCCGCCGCCAGCATCCAGTCGGTCGCCTGCGTCACGGCGGCGTGGGCGGCGGCGAGGCGCGGGTCGTCGGCCTCTGCGCCGATCTCGGCCAGCAGGGCGCGCGCCGCCGCGCCGCCGTCGGCCAGCTTGCGGCCGACAAGGTCCATCGCCTGCACGCCGTTGGTCCCCTCATAGATCGGCGTGATGCGCGCGTCGCGCAGCAGTTGCGCGGCGCCGGCGTCCTCGACAAAGCCCATGCCGCCGTGCACCTGCACGCCCAGGCTTGCGACTTCGCAGCCGACATCGGTGCCGAACGCCTTGGCGATGGGGGTCAGGAACCCTGCGCGCGCGGCCCATTCCGGCGCGGCTTCGGCGGCGTCCATGTCGATGGCGAAGGCGCAGGCGTAGATGATGGCGCGCGCGGCGGCGGTGCGCGCCTTCATGCTCATCAGCATCCGCCGCACGTCGGCGTGGCCGATGATGCCGCTCTCGCCGGTCGCGGTGGCGCCCTGCCGCCGCTCGCGCGCATAGGCCAGCGCCTTTTGCAGCGCGGCCTCCGCCACGCCGACGCCTTGCGCGCCGACGCCCAGCCGGGCGTTGTTCATCATGGTGAACATGCAGGCCAGCCCCCGGTTCGGCTCGCCGATCAGCCAGCCCTTGGCGCCCTCGAACGCCATCACGCAGGTGGGCGAGGCGTGGATGCCCATCTTGCGCTCCAGCGACAGCGCGCGCAGCGCGTTGGCGACGCCGGGGGCGCCGTTCGCGTCGGGCAGGTATTTCGGCGCCAGAAACAGCGAGATGCCGCGCACCCCCTCCGGCGCGTCGGGCAGGCGGGCGAGCACCAGGTGGCAGATGTTCTCCGCCATGTCGTGGTCGCCCCAGGTGATATAGATCTTCTGCCCGGTGATGCGGTAGGCGCCGCTCCCGTCCGGCTCGGCCTTGCTGCGCAGCGCGGCGAGGTCGGTGCCCGCCTGCGGCTCGGTCAGGTTCATGGTGCCGGTCCACGCTCCGGCGATCAGTTTGGGCAGATAGAGCGCCTTCACCGCGTCGGGCGCGTGGGTCTCCAGCGCCTCGATCTGGCCCTCGCTGAGCAGCGGCGCCAGCGCCAGCGACAGGTTCGCCGCGCTCATCATTTCGCGCACCGCCACCGCCACCGTCTGCGGCAGGCCCATGCCGCCGAACGCGGGGTCGGCGGCCACGCCCACCCAGCCGCCGTCGCGGATCGCGGCATAGGCCTCCGCAAAGCCCGGCGCGGTGCGCACCACGCCGTTCTCCAGCCGCGCGGGGTGCTGGTCGCCGACGGCGTTCAGCGGCGCCATCACCTCGGCGCAGAGCCGCCCGGCCTCGGCCAGCACCGCGTCGCGCGTCTCCGCCGTCGCCTCGGCGTAGCGGTCGGTCCGTGTCAGCGCGTCCGCGCCGATCATGTGGTCGAGGGTGAAGGCGATCTCGCCAAGCGGCGGCTGATAGGACATGAGGCAGGGTTCCTTGGCGCGGTTGGGGGCGCGGTTGGGGGCGCGGTTGGCCGGGATCGCCAGCGATGATAGAGCGCGGCGCAGGCGGTGCAAAGGCGGGGGCGATGACGCAAGGCGCAACACGGGGCGCGACGCAGGTGTGGGGCGAGGGCGACATCGGCGCGGCGGCGGCGGCGCTGCGCGGCGGCGCGCTGGTCGCGTTTCCCACCGAGACGGTCTATGGCCTCGGCGCGCTGGCGGGCGACGCGGGCGCGGTGGCGCGTTTGTATGAGGCCAAGGGCCGCCCGCGCTTCAACCCGCTGATCGCCCATGTCGCCGATCTGGCGGCGGCTGAGCGCGTCGCCGCGCTGCCGCCGCTGGCGCTGCGGCTGGCGGCGGCGTTCTGGCCGGGGCCGCTGACGCTGGTCGCGCCCAGGCGCGCGGGCGCGGACGTGTGCGATCTGGCGGGCGCGGGGCTGGCGACCGTGGCGGTGCGCGTTCCGGCGCATCCCCTGGCGCAGGCGCTGCTGCGGGCGGTGGGGCGGCCGGTGGCGGCGCCCTCGGCCAATATCTCCGGCCGGGTCTCGCCGACCACGGCGGCGCATGTGCTGGAGGGGCTGGCGGGGCGGATCGCCGGGGTTCTGGACGGCGGCGCCTGCCCGGTGGGGGTGGAGTCGACCATCGTCGGGTTCGACGGCGAGACCCCGGCGCTGCTGCGCCCCGGCGGCGTCGCGGCGGAGGCGATAGAAGATGCGCTGGGCCGCCCGCTGGCGCGCCATGACGCGGACGCGATCTCCGCGCCGGGGCAGATGGCCAGCCACTACGCCCCCGGCGCGCGGCTGCGGCTGGGCGCGGCGGCGCCGCGCGCGGGTGAGGCGTGGCTGGGCTTCGGCCCCGATCCGGCGGGCGCGCGGGGGCTGAACCTGTCGCCCTCCGGCGATCTGCGCGAGGCGGCGGCCAACCTGTTCGCCCATCTGCGCGCGCTCGACGCCCGGATGGGCGGGGCGGGCGTGATCGCGGTGGCGGCGATCCCGCAGACGGGGCTGGGCGCGGCGATCACCGACCGGCTGCGCAGGGCGGCGGCGCCGCGCCCGGTGGCGCCGCCGCCTCACCCCGACCCTCTCCCCTGAGGGGGAGAGGGGGCGCGCGGGGGCTGACGGCGCCCGGGGCTGGCGGGCGGCGGCGCCGCCTGCGCCGGACGGGCGCTGTGCGGCTGCGCTTGCTGCGGCGCCGCCCCTCACCCCGACCCTCTCCCCTGAGGGGAGAGGGGGCGCGGGGGACTGACGGCGCCCTGGGCTGGCGGGCGGGGCGTGTTATCCGCAGAAAAAGGCGGCGCGCGTCTTTTGGGCGCAGGCTTGGCTGCGCGCTCCGCTCCCCTTGTGCGCGGCCTTGCGCTCCGCGGGGGCTGTCGCGCGCGCCGCGTGCGCCCTACAATTGGCCCATGACGCTGAACCCTCCCTCCGCCGCTTTCCTCGACGATCTGCGCGCGCTGCTTGGCCCCTCCGGCTGGCGCGACGGCGCGGATGCGGCGCCTTATCTGGTCGAGCCGCGCGGGCGCTGGCGGGGCCACGCGGCGCTGGTGGCGCGGCCCGCCGACACCGGCGCGGTGGCCGAGGTGGTGCGCCGCTGCGCCGCCGCCCGCGTCGGCGTGATCCCCTATGGCGGCGGCACCGGGCTGGTCGGCGGGCAGGTGATGGAGCGCGGCCCGGCGCCCATCGTGCTGTCGCTGGAGCGGATGAACGCGATCCGCCGCATCGACCCGGCGGAGGGCGCGATGATCGTGGAGGCGGGCGCGATTCTGGCGCAGGTGCGCGCGGCGGCGGAGGGCGCCGACCGGCTGTTTCCGCTGGCGCTGGCCTCGGAGGGGTCGGCGCGGATCGGCGGGCTGCTCGCCACCAACGCGGGCGGCGTGAACGTGCTGCGCTATGGCAACGCGCGCGACCTGACGCTGGGGGTGGAGGCGGTGCTGGCCGACGGCTCGGTGCTGCACGGCCTCAAGACGCTGCGCAAGGACAACACCGGCTATGACCTGCGCCACCTGCTGATCGGCTCGGAGGGCACGCTGGGCGTCATCACCGCCGCCGCGCTGAAGCTGTTCCCCCGCCCGCGCGAGACGGCGACGGCGTTCTGCGCCACGCCCTCGCCGCAGGCCGCCTGCGATCTGCTGCCGCGCCTGCGCGACCGGCTGGGCGAGACGATCTCGGCGTTCGAACTGCTGAGCGCGCAGGGCATGGCGTTTCTGGCCGAGCACCTGCCGGAGGTTCCGCGCCCGCCGGTTCAGGGCGCCTGGTTCGTGCTGGTCGAGGTTGGGGCTGGGCGTGAGTCGGGCGTCGCGGCGGCGCTGGAGGCCGGGCTGGCGGAGGGTTTCGAGGCCGGGCTGGTCACGGATGCGGCGCTGGCGCAGTCACAGGCGCAGGCGCAGGCGTTCTGGCGCATCCGCGAGGACACGCCCGAAGCCAACCGCCGCGTCGGCGCGGTGGCGAGTCACGACGTGTCGCTGCCGCTGGCGGCGCTGCCGCGCTTCATCGAGACGGCGGCGGCGGCGGTGGCGGCGCTCGACCCGGGGCTGCGGATCAACTGTTTTGGCCATATCGGCGACGGCAACCTGCACTACAACATCTTTCCGCCGCAGGGCGTGGCGCGCGACGCCTGCGACGCGCTGCGCCCGCAGGTGGTGCGCGCGGTGCACGATCTGGTCGATCAATATGGGGGGTCGGTCTCGGCGGAGCACGGAATCGGCCGCTTCAAGACCGGCGATCTGGCGCGTTACGGCGATCCGGCCAAGCTGAAGGCGATGGCGGCGATCAAGGCTGCGCTCGACCCGCTGGGCATCCTCAACCCCGGCGCGATGATCGCAGAGGCGAAAGACGACGCGGCGTGACGGGGGCGGCGTGACGGCGGCGGCGCGACGGGGGCGCCATGACGGCGGCGGCGTGAGGGTTGCGCCGACCCCGTCCGCCCCCCTCGACAGGAGGGGGGCGGCGGGGTCGGAACGCCACGCAGACCCCGACGCCACGCAACCACCGGCGCTTGCGCCACGACGATCTCTAAAGGCAAAGGGTAAGTTTGCCGTTAGGATCACGCCGCAGGTTCGACTCAAATTGCGCCATCGCGCGGCGGTTACTCGGACAGGTCCATCATCTTGCGCGCATGGCTGGGGATGTCGGCGCGCATGAGGCCGATCTGGGCGAGTTGCGCGTCGTTCATCGCATGAAGAACCTGCGTCATCCGCGCGATCTGCACCGCGCGAAACGCGCCGCCGAAAAAGTGGCCGACGGCGGCGAGCGCCGCGCGCACGCCATGGGCGGCGGGTTGTGAGGCGGGGGCGATGTAAGCCATGGATAATCCTCCTGTTCAGACGCGCGCGGCGGCGTCGCGCGCGATCTGCGCGATGTCGCAGCGGCTGAAGCCGATGTCGGAAAGCTCACGGTCGCTGAGGCCGTCGAGCTCACGCCAGGTCTGCAGATAGGCGGCCCGGCGGCGCGCCCATGCGGCGTAGCGGGCGCGCAGGTTGTCGAGCGCGCCGGAAAGGCTCGCGGTCGCGCCGCCGCGACCCTGGCGGATGATGCTGGTTGCGGACATGGTCTGTCTCCTGTCGCCTTGGGTTCGCGCGCCTGACGGTCAGGCGCGAAATCGGTGAAGCCCCGGCGTTTCCCCTCGTGCGGCGGCTTTAGCGGTCTGTCGCCGCGTTCCCTGTCCGCACTCGTGATGTTGCATCGCACAAATTAGTGGTCATGGTGTTGACGGGAAACCCGCGCGACGGTGAAAGCGGCTTTGCGTTCGGGTCACAACGGTCCTGATTGCGGACCTTTGCAGCGGAGAGGCCGGTGGAGCTTTCGTCACGCATGATCCTGTTCGCGCAGGTGGTGGAGGGCGGCAGCTTCTCCGCCGCCGCGCGCGCGGCGGGCCACGCGCCCTCCGCCGTCAGCCGTCAGATCGCGCTGCTGGAGGACGGGCTGGGGGTGCGGCTGCTCAACCGCACGCAAAGCGGCATCACGCTGACCGAGGCGGGCGCGGCGTTTCACGCCCGCTGCGCCGAGGTCGCGGCGCTGGTGGCGGAGGCGGAGGGCGCGGTGGCGGGCCTTGGCGCCGCGCCGCGCGGGGCGCTGCGGGTGGCGGCGACCGTCGCCTTCGCCAAGGCGCAGCTTCTGCCGATCCTGCCCGCGTTCCTTGCGCGCCATCCCGAGATCACGCTGACGCTGAGCCTGACCGACCGCCCGGTGGACCTGGCGGCGGAGAACATCGACGTGGCGATCCGCTTCACCGAGCAGATCGGCGAAGCGGCGGTGGTGGCGCGCAAGCTGGCGCACAACCGCCGCGTGATCTGCGCGGCGCCGTCCTACCTCGCCGCGCACGGAACGCCGCAGACGCCGGACGATCTGGCGCGGCACAATTGTTTGCGGCTGTCGAGCGTGGCGCGCTGGAACGACTGGGGGCTGACCGGCGCCGACGGCCACCCGGCGCCGATCAGCGGCAATTTCGAGGCCAACGACGCCGACGCGGTCTATCACGCCACGCTGGCGGGCGTGGGCGTGGCGCGGCTGTCGTCGTATCTGGTGATGGAGGACATCCGCGCCGGGCGGCTGACGCGGGTGCTGCCCGGCTACGCCAGCGACGACAGCGACATCTTCGCGCTGTATCTCGACCGGCGGAACCTGTTGCCGCGCATCCGCGTGTTCATCGACCACCTGACCGCGCATTTCGGCCCCGTCCCGCCATGGGAGCGGGAGGGCGGCTGAAGCGGGCCGAGAGCGTCCCGGCCCGCTTCAGCCGCACCGCCGTCAGGCCTTCGGCCCGGCGTATGTCAGGCGCAGATGCTCCAGCCCCACCGCCGCACCGACGCCGGCGCCGCCCGAAAGCACGGCGGGTTGCAGCGTAAAGGAGTTGTCGCCGCCGCCCACCAGCACCTTGGCGCCCACCGCCACGCCCACCGCCACGCCCAGCGCGGCGTCGGCGCTGGCGCCGACATAGGCGCCGTCGAGCGCGCCCGGCGCGGTGTCGTTGCTGGGCGCGAACACCACCCAGACCAGTTCATTCTGGTTGATCACGGTCAGATCGACGCCGATCTTGTCGATGGCGCCGGTGTAATGCTCGGTGGCGCCGTCGCCGCCGGGCGCATAGACGCAATCGAAGGTGCTGCCGGACACCAGCACCAGATTGGTCGATGAGGTCAGCGTGCAGGTCAGCGCGCCGGCCTTCACCCCGGCGTCTCCGGCCAGCGCCGCCCCGGCGCCGACGATGGCGACAGCTGCGGCTGCGGCGAGTGTGATTGAGCGGCTCATGGCGAATGCTCCCCCAGAGGTTGCGATGCCCCTGAGATGGCGACGCCGCGCCGCCCGCGTCAGCCCCGTTCACCGCAACGTGGCGCGCCCTGCCAGGCGCCTGCACGGGGCGGTGAAGGCCGTTCAGAAAGTCGCGACCGCCAGATAGGCGGCGCCATCGCCGCGCCTCGGTCGGGAGCAGCCGCAGCGCCCGCCGAAACCGGCTTGGGAATGCGCCGAACCAAGCCCGCTGAGCACGAACACGCCCGCGCAAATTGCCGTCTCGCGCACCGGCGCCGCCATCGGCCCCCCGCTCTCAGCCCAACTGAAAGCCCGGCGTCGAGCGCGACAGCGCCAGCTCCTCGTCGTCCATGTCCTCGACGATCCCCTCGAACAGCGGCGTGGAGAGATAGCGCTCGCCCGTGTCGGGCAGCATGCACAGGATCACCGTCCCCTCGGGCGCGGTGGCTGCGAGCTGCATCGAGATTGCGAATGTCGATCCGCCGGAGATGCCGGTGAAAATGCCCTCCTTCTGCGCCAGCGCCTTGGCCCACTTGATCCCGTCCGCGCCTGCGACCGGGATCAGGTCGTCATAGAGCGCGTTGTCGATCGCCTCCTGAAGCACCAGCGGAATGAAATCCGGCGTCCAGCCCTGGATCGGGTGCGGCTCGAACGCGGGGTGGCTGGCGGCGGGCGCGCCGTCCGCAAGGCGCTGCTGCGCGTGACCGCTGGCGATCAGCTGCGCGTTGGCGGGTTCGCTGAGGATGATCTTCGTCTCGGGCCGCTCACGGCGCAGCACGCGGCCCACGCCGGTCACCGTGCCGCCGGTGCCGTAGCCGCTGACGAAATAATCCAGCCGCTCGCCTTTGAAATCGCTCAGGATCTCGCGCGCCGTGGTCGTCTCGTGGATCGCGGCGTTGGCCTCGGTCTCGAACTGATGCGCCAGAAACCAGCCGTTCGCCTCGGCCAGCTCGACCGCCTTGCGCACCATGCCGAGACCCTTTTGCGCGCGCGGCGTCAGCACGACTTTGGCGCCCAGCATCCGCATCAGCTTGCGCCGCTCGACCGAAAAGCTGTCGGCCATGGTCACCACCAGCGGATAGCCCCTGGCCGCGCACACCATCGCCAGCCCGATGCCGGTGTTGCCGCTGGTCGCCTCCACCACCGTCTGGCCGGGTTTCAGCGCGCCGCTGCGCTCCGCCGCCTCGATGATGTTGACGGCGAGCCGATCCTTGACCGATCCGCCGGGGTTGAACGCCTCCGCCTTGACGTAGAGACGCACATGCGCAGGCGCCAGCGCGTTGACGCGGATGCACGGCGTGTCGCCGATGGTGTCGAGCACGCTGTCATACAGGCGGCCGCGGCCCTCGGTCGCGCGGATTCCGGTTTCCGAATTCATTTCTCACCCCCCTCGCCATGGATGCGTTAAGGTTTAGCACGGCACGCGCGATTGAACTAACGTCATTGGCGCAGAATGTCTGACGCCGCGCCCGGCGGCTGGAGAAGGTGATGGCCGCGACTGCGGACAAACCCGTTGAGCGACGCTTGGCGGCGGTCCTGATGGCGGACGTCGCGGGCTATTCGCGGCTGATGGGGCTGGACGAGACCGCCACGCTTGAGGCGCTCAAGCGGCTGCGCCGGTCCGTCGTCACGCCGCAGGTCGCCGGACATCGCGGCCGCATCGTCAAGGTGATGGGCGACGGCGTCATCGTGGTCTTTTCCAGCGTCGTTGACGCGGTGAACTGCGCCGTCGCCATTCAGCAGGCGCTCGCCGCGCTGAACGCCGAAGGCGCCGCAGAGTCCCCGCCCGACCCGCGCATCGCGCTGCGCATCGGCGTCAACCTGTGCGAGGTGATCGTCGAGGGCGGCGACGTCTATGGCGACGGCGTCAATGTCGCCGCCCGCCTTCAGGCGTTCTGCGCGCCGGGCGGCGTCGCGCTGAGCGCAGCGGCCCATGAGCACGTCGTCGGCAAGGTCGCCATCGCCTTCGCCGATGCGGGCGCGCAGAACTTCAAGAACATCGCCCAGCCGGTGCGGGTGTTCCGCTGGCCGGTCGAGGGCGATCACCGCGCGCCGGACCGCGCCGACGCGCGCCCGCCGCCGCCGTTGCCCGACAAGCCCTCGGTCGCGGTGCTGCCGTTCGACAACATGTCCGGCGACCCCGAACAGGAGTATCTCGCCGAGGGCGTGGTGGAATCGCTGACGGCCGCGCTGTCGCGCATCCGCTCGTTCTTCGTGATCGCGCGCAATTCGGCCTGCTGCTACAAGGGCGCGCCGCGCAACGTGTCCGAGATCGGGCGGGAGCTTGGCGTCGCCTACCTGCTCGAAGGCTCGGTTCAGCGCGCGGGCGGGCGCGTGCGCGTCACCGTGCAGTTGATCGAGACCGCAGGCGGCGCGCATCTGTGGGCCGAGAAATACGACGGCGCGATCGACGAGATCTTCGAGATCCAGGACCGGCTCTCGGAGGCGGTTGCGGGCGCCATGCAGCCGTCGATCCGGCTGGCCGAAATTGCGCGCGTCATGCGCAAGCCGCCGCAGGACCTCGGCGCTTATGACTACGCCATGCGGGCGATGCGCCATGTCTGGACGCTGGAGAAGGACCAGGTGGCGCGCGCGCTGGAGCTGCTGGAGAACGCGCTGGCGCTGGACCCCGACTATCCGCTGGCGCTGGCGCTGGCGGGGTGGGCCTGGGCGCAGCGCGCGGTCTATGCTTGGGTCGATGACATCGCGGACGCGCGGGCGCACGCGGTGCGGCTGGCCGAGCGGGCGGTCGATCTGTCGTCCGAGGATCCGCTGATCCTCGCGATTCTCGGCGCGGTTCACACGCTGGCGCGCAATCACGGAACCGCGCGCGTGCTGCTTGAGCGCGCCGTCGCGATCGATCCGAACGCGGCCTGGGCCTGCAATCGCCTCGGTTGGCTGGAGGTCTACAGGGACAGGCCCGGGTCGGCGGACGCGCATTTCGAGCGGTCGATGCGCCTCAGCCCGCTCGATCCGCTGAACTTCAACAATTATGTCGGCATGGCCTGCGCGCGCCAGATCGCCGGGGACTTCAGCGCCGCCGCGGACCTTTTCCAGCGTGCGCTTGGCGAACGGCCCAGCGCGCTATGGATCTATCGCAACCTCGCCCCCGCGTTGCTGGCCGCAGGGCGCCGCGACGAGGCCGAGGCGGCGGGCGCGGTGATGAAGGCGGCCTATCCCGACCTCACCATTCGCCGCTTCAAGGAGGCGATGCTGTTCACGCCCGCGACGCTCGAAAGCATCGCCGCACATCTGCGCGCGCTGGGCGTGCCGGAGGTTTGAGGGGCCGCCCGTTCACCCCGACGCGGCGCGGTGAAGCCGGTTCAGAACGTCGCGACCGCCAGATAGGCCGCGCAGGCCGCAACCAGCAGCCCCATCGCCGCGTTGAAGCCGCGCAGCCGCGCCTCGGTCGAGAGCAGCCGCCGCAGCGCCGCGCCGAAACCGGCCCAGGAATGCGCCGAGCCCAGCCCGCTGAGCACGAACACGCCCGCGCAGATCGCCGCCTCGCGCACCGGCGCCGCGCCGCTGACGAACGCCGCCGCCGTCGAGACCGCCATCGCCCAGGCTTTCGGGTTCACCCACTGGAACGCGGCCGCCTCGAGGAAGCTGAACGGCCGCGCCCGCCTCCCCGCGCGCGCCCGGCCCGCCGAGCCGATTCGCCACGCCAGCCACATGAGCAGCGCGACGCCCGCCCAGCGCAGCCCCTCGCGCAGCGCCGCGTTGCGCTGGAACGCCTCGCCCAGGCCCAGCGCCAGGATGAACAGCATCAGCGGAAAGCCCAGCGCCACGCCGAAGGCGTGCGGCCAGGTCGCGCGCCAGCCGAAAGTGGCGCCGGAGTTGGCGAGCATGATGTTGTTCGGCCCCGGCGTCCAGGTCGATGCGACCGCCAGCGTCGCCAGCGCCAGAAGCAGTTCCGCGTTCATCGCCGCCCTCAGCCCGCCAGCGCCGCGAGGATGCGCGCCCAGCTGCGCATCCCCTTGCGAAAGCTTTCGAGGTCGTACTTCTCATTGGGGCTGTGGATGCGGTCGTCGTCCAGCGCGAAGCCGGCCAGGATCACGTCCATGCCCAGCGCGTCCCTGAACTCGCGCGTCACCGGGATCGAGCCGCCCGAGCCGGTGAACGCCGCCTCGCGCCCCCATTCGCCGCTGAGCGCCTGACGCGCCTGCTCGAAAGCGGGCGCGGCGGTGTCGAAGGTGGTGGCGCGGCCCGAGCCGTGCTCGATGAACGCCACCGAGCAATCGGCGGGCAGGCGCGCGCGCACGAAGGCGCGGAACGCGGCGCGGATCTTGTGCGGGTCCTGCTCGAACACCAGCCGGAACGACACCTTGGCCGAGGCTTTCGAAGGGATCACCGTCTTGAAGCCCGCGCCCTGGTAGCCGCCGCCCATGCCGTTGATCTCCGCCGTAGGGCGCGACCACACCATCTCCAGCGCGCTGCGGCCCTGCTCGCCCGCCGGAACCGACAGGCCCACCGCGCCCAGGAACGCGCTGGCGTCGAAATCCAGCGCCGCCCATTGCGCGCGCAAGGCCTCGGGCAACTCCGGCACGCCGTCGTAGAAGCCGGGGATCGCCACCGCGCCGTGTTCGTCGTGCAGGTCGGCCAGAATCCGCGCCAGCACATGGTTGGGGTTGGCGGCGGCCGAGCCGTACATCCCCGAATGCAGGTCGCGGCTGGCGGCGGTGATCACGATCTCCTCGCCGCACAGGCCGCGCAGCATGGTGGTGATCGCCGGGGTGTGCGGATCGAACATGCCGGTGTCGCAGATCAGCCCGATGTCGGCGCGCAATTCGTCGGCGTTGGCCTGCATGAACGGCGGCAGGTGCTTGCCGCCCGATTCCTCCTCGCCCTCGATCAGCAGCGACACGCCGATGGGCAGCGCGCCGGTCACCGCCTTCCACGCCCGGCACGCCTCGATGAAGGTCATCACCTGGCCCTTGTCGTCGGAGGCGCCGCGGGCGCGGATCTCCTTTAAGCCGTCGGCGCGGGTGATCAGCGCGGGGGCGAAGGGGTCGCTTTCCCACAAGTCCAGCGGATCGACCGGCTGCACATCGTAATGGCCGTAGAACAGCGCCGAGGGGCCGGCGGCGGCGCGGTCGTGCGCCACCACGATCGGGTGGCCGTCGGTGGGCCGCACGCCGGCGTCAAAGCCGATGCCGCGCAGGTCGGCGGCGAGCCATTCCGCGGCGGCGCGGCACTCGGCGGCGTAGGCCGGGTCGGTCGAGATCGAAGGGATGCGCAGCAGCGTGAACAGCCGCGCCAGCGCGGGTTCGGCTTGCGCGTCGAGGTGGGCGAGGACGGCGTCGAGGTGGGACATGGGGCGTGCTCCGGGGTCGGGGTTGCGCGCACCCTATCAGCGGCGGCCGCCCTTGCGCTAGCCGCGCGCGATCCAGCCGCCGCCCAGCACCCGCGCGCCGTCGTAGAACACGCAGGCCTGACCCGGCGCCACGCCTTCCTCCGGCGTCTCCAGCACCACCGTCGCCGTGTCCGCGCCCTCGGGGAGCACGCGGGCGGGGGCGGGGGGCCTTGTCGAGCGCACCCGCGCCTGCGCGCGCCAGCCGCCCGGCGGCGCGTCGGCGAAGGCGCCGTCGCCCAGCCAGTTGACCTCCGCCACCCGCAGCCGCGCAACGCCCAGCGCCGCGCGCGGGCCGACGATCACCCGGCGGCTCTCCGGCTCAAGCCGCAGCACATGCAGCGGATCGCCGCCGCCAAGGTTCAGGCCGCGCCGCTGGCCGACGGTGTAGTGGATCACGCCGCGATGCGCGCCCAGCACGCGCCCGTCGAGATGCACGATCTCGCCCGGCTCGGCGGCGCCGGGGCGCAGCTTCTCGATCACCGCCGCATAGCCGCCCTGGGGCACGAAGCAGATGTCCTGGCTGTCGGGCTTGTCGGCCACGTCGAGGCCGAAACCGGCGGCCATGGCGCGGGTCTCGGCCTTGGTCGCGACGCCGCCCAGCGGAAAGCGCAGGTAGCCGAGCTGTTCGGGGGTGGTGGCGAACAGGAAATAGCTCTGGTCGCGGGCGGGGTCGGCGGCCTGATGCAATTCCGGGCCGCGCGCGCCGATGATTCGCCGCACATAGTGCCCGGTGGCCAGACAATCGGCGCCAAGCTCCCGCGCTGTGGCAAGAAGGTCACGAAATTTCACGCGCTGATTGCAGCGCACGCAGGGCACCGGGGTTGCGCCCGCAAGATACTGGTCGGCGAAATCGTCGATCACGCTTTCGCGAAAACGGCTCTCGTAGTCGAGAACATAATGCGGAAAACCCATCCGCGCCGCCACCGCGCGCGCGTCGTGGATGTCGCGCCCGGCGCAGCAGGCGCCCTTGCGGCCCAGCGCCGCGCCGTGGTCGTAGAGCTGCAGCGTGACGCCGATCACGTCGAAACCCTCGCGCGCCAGCATCGCCGCCACCACCGAGCTGTCCACGCCGCCGGACATGGCGACGACCACGCGGGTGTCGGCGGCGGGCCGGTCGAAGCCGAGCGCGTTGAGGGCGGTCACAGGGGGCGTCACAGGGGGCGTCATGGTGGTCATATTCCGCTAACTAGCGGTTGTTCACGCCATTTTAAAGCCGCAGCGCCAGCTTCTCGGCCATGTTTCGGTGTGAGCTGGCGTGGAGTTCCGATGAGCAACCCTGATGGCGGCCCCCGCAGTTTCGAGCGGGCGAAGGCGACTTTGGCGGACCTGCCGCCGCGCGACACCAAGCGATGGGTGGCCAGCCGCAAGGCCGCCGTGGTGGCGGCGGTGCGCGAGGGGGTGCTGACGCCCGAGGACGCCTGCGCGCGCTACTCCCTGACGCGCGAGGAGCTGGACAGCTGGCGCATCGCGCTCGACGAACACGGCGTCGGCGCGCTGCGGGCGACCCGGATCCAGCTCTACCGGACAACCTGAACGCGAGTTAATGGCGTTCACTCGCCATTCACGGTAATTTTTCATTTACCAATTGGCCGTTAAGGTGTCTCATGTTTGAAACCATGAGAGCCAAGGGGGATCCATGCGAGTCCTGTTGATCGAAGACGATCCTTCGACCGCTCGCAGCATCGAAACCATGCTGCGCAAGGCCAACTTCAACGTCTATGCGACCGACCTTGGCGAGGAAGGCATCGACCTCGCCAAGCTCTACGACTACGATCTGATCATCCTCGACCTCAATCTGCCCGACATGTCGGGATACGACGTGTTGCGCAAGCTGAGGCTCAGCAAGATCGAGACGCCGACGCTGATATTGTCCGGGCTGGACGATATGGAGAACAAGGTGAAGGGTTTCGGCTTCGGCGCCGACGACTATCTCACCAAACCGTTCAACCGCGAGGAGCTGGTGGCGCGAATCCACGCCATCGTGCGCCGCTCCAAGGGCCACGCCCAGTCGGTGATCCAGACCGGCGAGGTGCGGGTGAACCTCGACGCCAAGACGGTCGAGGTCGGCGGCCAGCCGGTGCATCTGACCGGCAAGGAATATCAGATGCTTGAGCTGCTTTCCTTGCGCAAGGGCACCACGCTGACCAAGGAGATGTTTCTCAACCATCTCTATGGCGGCATGGATGAGCCGGAGCTCAAGATCATCGACGTGTTCATCTGCAAGCTGCGCAAGAAGCTGAGCCAGGCGACCGGCGGCGACAACCATATCGAAACCGTCTGGGGCCGCGGCTATGTGCTGCGCGATCCGGCGCCCGCGATCAGCGAAGCGCCGCGCCGCGCGGTGGGCTGAGCGCCGCGCCAAGGCTTTGGGGCGCGGGCGGCGCTTGACCGCGCTGCGGCGCCGACGCAGTTTCCGCCCGGATGATCGGGCGGAGACACGACCATGGACGCGCAGGCTGATCCGGGCGGCATGACGCGCGCAGAGGCCGCCGAGGCGCTGGCGCGGCTGGGGGCCGAGATCGCCCGCCACGACATCGCCTATCACCAGCAGGACGCGCCGGAGATCTCCGACGCCGACTATGACGCGCTGAAGCGCGAACAGGCGCGGCTGGCGGCGCTTTTCCCCGACCTCGCCCCGGCGCCGCGCGTCGGCGCCGCGCCCGCCGCAGGCTTCGCCAAGGTGCGCCATCGCGTGGCGATGCTGTCGCTGGGCAACGCCTTCTCCCCCGACGACGTGCGCGCCTTCGACGAACAGGTGCGCCGGTTCCTCAACCTCTCCGCCGACGCGCCGCTGGCTTACGTCGCCGAACCCAAGATCGACGGGCTGTCGCTGTCGCTGCGCTACGCGCGCGGCGCGCTGGTCGAGGCCGCCACCCGCGGCGACGGCGAGACCGGCGAGAACGTCACCGCCAACGCCCGCGCCGTGGCCGACATCCCCGCCCTGTTGACCGGTGCGCCCGAGGTGCTGGAGGTGCGCGGCGAGGTCTATATGACCCACGCCGATTTCGCCGCGCTGAACGCCCGCCAGCAGGCCGACGGCGCGAAACCCTTCGCCAACCCGCGCAACGCCGCCGCAGGCTCGCTGCGCCAGCTTGACCCGGGCGTGACCGCCGCCCGGCCCTTGCGCTTTTTCGCCTATGGCTGGGGCGAGGTCTCCGGGCCGCTGGGCGCGACGCAGTGGGAGGCGCTGGCGGCGCTGGGGCGTTTTGGCTTTGCGGTGAACCCCGACGCCCGCCGCTGTGACGGGGTGGCGGCGCTGCTGGCGGCCCACGCCGATCTGGCGGCGCGGCGCGCATCGCTCGGCTACGACATCGACGGCGTGGTTTACAAGGTGGACGATCTGGCCTTGCAGCGGCGCCTGGGCTTTCGCGCCGCGACGCCGCGCTGGGCGATCGCGCACAAGTTCTCCGCCGAGATCGCGACCACGGTGCTGGAGAAGATCGAGATTCAGGTGGGCCGCACCGGCGCGCTCAGCCCCGTCGCAAGGCTGCGCCCGGTCACCGTGGGCGGCGTCGTGGTCGCCAACGCCACGCTGCACAACGAGGATTATATCGCCGGGCGCGGCTCGGACGGCGCGCCGATCCGCGACGGGCGGGACCTGCGCGAAGGCGACACCGTGACCGTGTATCGCGCCGGCGACGTGATCCCGAAAGTGCTGGACGTGGATCTGAGCCTGCGCCCGCAAGACGCTGTTCCCTATGTCTTTCCCGACCATTGCCCCGAATGCGGCGCTGCTGCGCCGCGCGCGCCGGGCGAGGCGGTGCGCCGCTGCACCGGCGGGCTGACCTGTCCGGCGCAGGTGGTGGAGCGGTTGCGCCATTTCGTCAGCCGCGACGCCTTCGACATCGAGGGTCTGGGCGAGAAACAGGTCGCGGCGCTGCACGCCGACGGCTGGATCACCGAGCCCGCCGACATCTTCACGCTGGAGGCGCGCTTTGGCGACGGCCAGTTGTCGCAGCTGAAGAACCGCGACGGCTGGGGCGAGAGGTCGGCGCGCGCGCTGTTCGCCGCCATCGAGGCGCGCCGCGCGATCCCGCTCGACCGGCTGATCTTCGCGCTTGGGGTGCGCCATGTGGGCGAGACCTCGGCGCGGATGCTGGCGCGCGCCTATGGCGCGTGGGGCGCCTTCGCGCAGGCGATGCGTGACGCCGCCGACCGCGACGGCGAGGCCTGGGCGCATCTGATGGCCATCGACGGCGTTGGGGCGGTGCTGGCGGGGTCGGTGGTGGATTTCTTCGCCGAGCCGCACAACCGCGAGGCGGTCGAGCGCCTTCTGGCGCACCTCGACGTGCAGGATGTCGCCGCGCCCGCGCCGGTTGACAGCCCGGTGGCGGGCAAGACGCTGGTGTTCACCGGCAAGCTCACGCGGATGACGCGCGACGAGGCCAAGGCGCGCGCCGAGGCGCTGGGCGCAAAAGTCTCAAGCGCGATCAGCGGCAAGACCGATCTGCTGATCGCGGGCGCGGACGCGGGGTCGAAGCTGAAAAAGGCTGCGGCGCTGGGCGTGACGGTGATCTCGGAGGATGCGTGGATGGCGATGGCGTCCGCAGACCCTTAATGCACACGATCTAGGCGCCGCGTCATAAAGGCGTCATATGAGATCATGACCCGCGAAATTGAGCTGAAGTTCCTTCTCGACGCCGCCACCGAGGCGCGCCTGCGCGCGGCGGACCCGCTGCGCCATGCCGAGTGTCAGCGTCTGAGCGACCAGACGCTGCACGCGATCTATCTCGACACCGACGCGCGCGCGCTGGCGGCGCTGGGCGTGGCGCTGCGGCTGCGCAAGGAGGGGCGGCGCTGGGTGCAGGCCGTCAAGGCGGGAACCGGCGTGGTGGCGGGGCTGTCCAGCCCGCGCGAATCGGAATGCGCCGCGCCCGGCGGCAGGCTCGACCTTGCCGCGATCCCCGACGCGGATTTGCGCGCGCTGGTGACGCAGACGGTCGGCGATACGCCGCTGGCGCCGGTGTGTGAAACCGTGATTCGCCGCAGCCGCCGCATCCTGAAGGGGCCGCACGGCGGATCGGTCGAGCTGGCGATCGACGTGGGCGAAATCCGCGCGGGCGGTCGCGCCGAGCCGATCCGCGAGGCGGAGCTTGAACTGAAATCCGGCGATCCGCGCGATCTCTACGCCGTGGCGCGAGCGCTGTTCACCGAAGGGCCGCTGCGCTTTTCCCGCCGCACCAAGGCGGCGCGCGGCCATGCGCTGGCGCAGGGGCGCCCGGCGGTGGAGGCGGTCCCGGCGCCGATCCTCGCCGCGCCGGTGGCGCTGAAGCCGTCGCAGACCACCGAATCGGCCGCCGCCAGCGTGCTGCGCGGCTGTCTCGACCAGATCGCGGGCAACGCGGCGGCGGCGGCGCTGGGCGACGCGCCGGAGGGGCCGCACCAGTTGCGCGTCGGGCTGCGGCGGCTGCGCACGGCGGTCGCGGTGTTCGGCCCGGTGATCGACTGCCCCGCGCTGACGGCGCTGGCGGCCGAGGCGCAGGCGCTGGCGGCGACGGTGGGCGCGGTGCGCGATCTCGACGTGCTGGCGCAGGAGCTTGTCGCGCCGATGGCGGACGCCGACCCCGGCTTCAAGCCGCTCGCGGCGGCGCTGGAGAGTCGGGCGCAGGCGGCGCGGGCTGCGGCGCGGGCGCGGCTGGCGGCGCCGCAGACGGTGGCGCTGATCCTCGATCTGGGCGCCTTCGTCGAGGCGCGCGGCTGGCTGCGTCCGGCGGATTTCGACCAGACCGCCGAGTTGGCGCAACCGGTGATCCGCACCGCGCAAAAGGCGCTCGATCGGCGCTGGCGCAAGGCCGCGCACCTGGGCGCGCAGATCGACAGCCTTGAGGGCGAAGCGCGCCACGACCTGCGCAAGGCGCTCAAGAAGCTGCGCTACGCCATCGAGTTCTTCGAGTCGCTGTGGCCGAAGCGCAAGGTCAGGCCGTTCCTGACGCGGCTCAAGACCCTGCAAGACGATTTTGGCGCCATGCAGGACGTGCTGACGGCCGAGACGCTGCTGCTCGGCCCCGACGCCCCCGCCGCGCGCGACCCCGCCGCGCAACGCGCCGTGGGCCGTCTGCTGGGCGCGGGCGAGGCGGAATCGGCGCGGCGCTGGGCGCGCGCCCGCGACGACTGGGCCGCGCTGGCGCAGGCGAAGCATTTCTGGGCCTGACAAGGCCCGCCCTCACCCCGGCCCTCTCCCGCCGGGGCGGGAGAGGGGGCGAAATCGGCGGAGCCTGCGCCCGGTCTCGACGCGCGGCGCCGTCGGCGACCCCCTCTCCCCATCGGCGAGAGGGTCGGGGTGAGGGGTTTCTCCGCCTGAAGCGCCCGCCTTTACCAGGCCGCCACGCCGCTCTTTCACTCGCCCGCGCGATGGCGCATCGTCCGCGCCATGACCGGACGCCCCGAAATCCTCTGGCCGCTGTTCGCCGAGATCGCCTCGTTGCCCGGCGTCGGCCCCAAGACCGCCGCGCTGCTGGCGCGGCTCGACTGCGCGCATCCGGTCGATCTGCTGTTTCTCGCGCCGCAAGGGCTGATCGACCGCCGCCTGCGGCCGTCGCTCAGCGGGGTGGCGGATGGCGAGGTGGCGACGGTCGAGGTCGAGATCGGCGTCCACCATCCCCCGCGCTCAAGGGGCAAGCCCTATCGCATCGCGGCGCGCGACGCGGAGACCGAGTTCATGCTGGTCTGGTTTCATCCCCGCGACGACTGGCTGCGCTACGCGGCGCCGATCGGAGCGCGGCGCATCGTGTCGGGCAAGATCGAGATTTTTGACGGCGTGCGCCAGATGACCCACCCCGACCATCTGATGACCGCCGCCGAAGCCGCCGCGCTGCCGCCGTTCGAGCCGGTCTATCCGCTGACGCAAGGGCTGGGCCAGCGCGCGGTCGCCAGGGCCGCGCAGGCGGCGCTGGAGCGGGCGCCCGTCTTGCCTGAGTGGCTCGACCCCGCGTTCAAGGCGGCGCGCGGCTGGCCGGAGTGGCGCGACGCGGTGCGCGCGCTCCATGCGCCCGACGGCGCGGCGGCGCTGGCGCCCGAGGCCCCGGCGCGGGCGCGGCTGGCCTATGACGAACTGCTCTCGCACCAGCTCACCCTCGCGCTGGCGCGGGCGAAGGTGAAGCGCGGCAAGGGGCGGCCCTCGGTCGGAGACGGCGCGCTGCGGGCGCGGGCGCTCGCCGCGCTGCCCTTCGCGCCGACCGGCGCGCAGAGCCGCGCGGTCGCGGAAATCGCCGCCGACCTCGCCTCGCCGCTCAGGATGCACCGGCTTTTGCAAGGCGACGTGGGCTCGGGCAAGACGCTGGTGGCGCTGATGGCGATGCTGACGGCGGTGGAGGCGGGCGGGCAGGCGGCGATGATGGCGCCGACCGAGATCCTCGCGCGCCAGCACTTCGACGGCCTGGCGCCGCTGGCGCAGGCGGCGGGCGCGCGGCTGGCGCTGCTGACCGGGCGCGACAAGGGCGCGGCGCGGGCTGAAAAGCTCGCGCTGCTGGCGGCGGGCGACATCGACATCGCGGTGGGCACCCACGCGCTGTTCCAGCAGGACGTGGCGTTTCACGACCTGCGGCTGGCGGTGGTGGACGAGCAGCACCGTTTTGGCGTGCGCCAGCGCATGGAGCTGGGCGCCAAGGGGCAGGCGGCGGACCTGCTGGTGATGACCGCGACGCCGATCCCGCGCACGCTGGCGCTGGCGGCTTACGGCGACATGGACGTGTCGGTGCTGGATGAAAAGCCGCCCGGCCGCCAGCCGGTCGAGACGCGGCTGGTCTCGATGGCGCGGCTGGCGGAGGTGGTCGCGCGGCTGAAGGCGGCGGTGGCGGGCGGCGCGCAGGCCTATTGGGTGTGCCCGCTGGTGGAGGAGTCCGACCTCTCCGAACTCACCGCCGCGCAGGACCGCTTCGACGCGCTGCGCGAGACTTTTGGCGACGCGGTGCGGCTGGTGCACGGCCAGATGCCGCCTGCGGAGAAGGACGCCGCCATGGCCGACTTCATTTCGGGCCGCGCGCGGGTGCTGGTGGCGACCACGGTGATCGAGGTCGGCGTCAACGTGCCCAACGCGACGATCATGGTGATCGAGCGCGCCGAAAGCTTTGGCCTCGCGCAGTTGCACCAGTTGCGCGGTCGGGTGGGGCGCGGGGCGGGGGCCTCGACCTGCCTGCTGCTCTACGGCCCCTTGGGCGAGACGGCGCGTGCGCGGCTTCAGGCGCTGCGCGACACCGAGGACGGGTTCCGCATCGCCGAGGAGGATCTGCGCCTGCGCGGCCCCGGCGACGTGCTGGGGCCGCAGCAATCGGGCCTGCCGCGCTTTCGCCTCGCCGACATCGAGGCGCAGGCCGACCTGATGCGCATCGCGCAGGACGACGCGCGGCTGGCGCTGACGCGCGACCCCGATCTCGAAAGCCCGCGCGGCGGGGCGCTGCGCACGCTGCTGTGGCTGCACGCCCGCGACGCGGCGATCCGCTATCTCAAGGCCGGATGAGGCGGTTGCCTTATTGTTCTTTACTGCGCCGTGTTCATGCGGCACATTATGAGAACAAATCAGGAATAGATGCGGAGAATCAGATGAGCGGGATCGCCAGAATCGTTTCTAACGCCGGCGTGTCGCCGGCGTCGGCGCTGATCGACGCGGTGGGCATGGGCGCGCTCACCGCGCTGATCGTGCTCGGCTTCGGGCTGGGGTGAGCGCAGGGTGTGCGGGCGCAAGACTTGAGAGCGCCGGGTTTGCGGGCGGCCTCAGCTTGCGGCGCGGGCCTGCGCCTCGTCGATGGCGGCGAGCGTGGCGTCATAGGCCAGCATGATCGAGGCGTGGCGGTTCTTGTAGTCGCGCGCGGGCCGCAGCGCCTCCAGCCCGTCGAACGGCGCGGCGGGCGGCTGTGCGCCATCCTTGAGCATCGCCTTCAGCGCGTCGCGCGCGGTCTGGATCTCCGTCCGGCTGCGCCCGATGGCGACGGCGCCCAGCACCGAGGCCGACGCCTGGCCCAGCGCGCAGGCCTTCACGTCCTGCGCGAAATCCGCGATCCGGTCGCCGTCGAGCGCCACATCGACGGTGACGGTCGAGCCGCACAGCGGCGAGCGCTTGTTGGCCGAGCCGTCGGGGTTGGCCAGCCTGCCGACATGCGGAATGCTCGCCGCCAGCGCCAGGATGCGGCGCGAGTAGAGCTGGATCAGGTCGTCCGCTTCGGCCATGGTGCGCGTCTCCGTTGTCGTCGTCGCACAAATAGCGCGCGCGGCGCCGCTGTAAAAGGGCTTCGCGCGCAGCCCGGATCGTGACAGGCCAGAGCCATGCCCTTCGACCCCGCCACCCTGCGCTACGACGCCGCAGGCCTGATCCCCGCCGTGGCGCAACAGCACGACAGCGGCGAAGTGCTGATGGTGGCGTGGATGAACGCCGCCAGCGTGGCGCAGACGCTGGCGGAGGGGCGGGTGGTCTATTGGTCGCGCTCGCGGCAGGCGTTCTGGCGCAAGGGCGACACCTCCGGCCACGTCCAGCGGCTGGTCGAGATGCGCATCGACTGCGACCGCGACTGCCTGCTGCTCATGGTCGATCAGACCGGCCCGGCCTGCCACACCGGCGCGCGCTCATGCTTTTTCACCGCCGTGCGCGAGGCCGGGGAGACGCCGGTTTGACGCGCTCAGAGGCCGACCATGCGGCGGATGTCCTGCGGCGTCGCGCCCTCGGCGCGCAGGGCCGCCAGCGCGCGGGCGTCGTCGCGCTTGGCCAGCCTGCGCCCGGCGGCGTCGCGGATCAGCCGGTGATGGCGCCAGCGCGGCGTCGGCAGCCCGAGCAGCGCCTGCAACAGCCGGTGCAGCGGCGTGACGGCGAACAGGTCGCGCCCGCGCGTGACGTGGGTGACGCCCTGAAAGGCGTCGTCCACCACCACCGCCAGATGATAGCTGGTCGCCACGTCCTTGCGCGCCAGCGCCACGTCGCCGACCGTCGCCAGCAGCGCGGCGGGGTCGAGCGCGATGCGCCCGGTCTCGCCGTCAGGCCCCGCGCCCAGCTCCTCGAACCACAGGCCCCGCCCCGCCAGCGCCAGCGCGCGCGCCATGTCGAGCCGCAGCGCTGCGGGGGCGCCGTCGCCGCCTGCGTCCCGCCGCCCCCGGCAGGTTCCGGGGTAGGGCGCTCCCGCCGCTTCCGCTCCTTCCTGCGGCGCGCCCATCGCGGCGGCGATGTCGGCGCGGGTGCAGGCGCACGGGTAGAGCAGCCCCAGCGCGTTCAGCCGCGCCAGCGCGGCGGCGTAGGCCGGCAGGCGCGCGGACTGGCGCAGAACCGGCGTCTCCCAGCGCAGGCCCAGCCACGCGAGATCCGCCTTGATCCCGCCCTCATAGTCCGGGCGGCGGCGGCCCGCGTCGATGTCCTCGATGCGCAGCAGGAACCGCCCGCCCGCCGCGCGCGCCGCGTCATGCGCGGTGATCGCGGAAAAGGCGTGGCCAAGGTGCAGCCGCCCGGTGGGGCTGGGGGCGAATCGTTCGACCTGGATCATGGGGCCGGTGCTTGGCCCCGCGCGCGGCGGTGCGTCAAGGCGCGCGTCAGGCGATGAGCGGGCGGCTGATCGTCACCGAGGCCGACATCGACGAAGGCGTGGCGGCGCTCGTCGCCCGCGCGCCGCGCTTCGCGGACGCGCTGGCGCGCGCCGGGCGCCCGCCGCTGCGCCGCCGCGAGGACGGTTTTGCGGCGCTCTTGCGCATCATGGTCTCGCAGCAACTGTCGGTCGCGGCGGCGCAGACCATCTGGACGCGGCTGGAGGCGGCGGGCGGCGCCGAACCGGAGCGGCTCGTAAGCCTCGACGACGCGGCGCTGCGCGCCTGCGGCCTGTCGGCGCAGAAGATACGCTACGCCCGCGCGCTGGCGGCGGCGCGGCTCGACTACGCCGCGCTGCACGCCCTGCCGGAGCCGGACGCGATCGCGGCGCTGACGCAGGTTGTCGGCGTCGGGCGCTGGACCGCCGAGATCTATCTGATGTTCTGCGTCGGCCGCGCCGACGTGTTCGCGCCTGGCGATCTGGCGTTGCAGGAGGGCGCGCGGATGCTGTTCGACCTGCCCGCGCGGCCCGCGCCCGCCGCGCTGGCGACCATGGCCGAGGCGTGGTCGCCGTGGCGCGCGGTGGCGGCGCGGCTGCTCTGGGCGTATTACGGCGCTGCGAGAGGCCGCGAGGGAGTGGGCGCATGAAGATGACGGGACAGCGGCGCGACGCCGCGTCGGGGCGCGCGCGGGCGCTGGTGGTGCTGCTGCACGGCTATGGCGCCGACGGGGCGGACCTGATCGGGCTGGCCGATCCGCTGGCGCCGGTCCTGCCCGACGCGGTGTTCCTGGCCCCCGACGCGCCGGAGCCGTGCCGCGTCAACCCCATGGGGCGGCAATGGTTTCCGATCTCGTGGATCGACGGATCGCCTGAGGCCGAGATGCGCGCGGGCTTTCTGCGCGCCGCCGACGCGCTCGACCGCTGGCTGACCGAGGCGATGGCGGCGGAGGGCGTGACCGAGGCCGAGACCGTGCTGGTCGGCTTCAGTCAGGGAACCATGATGGCGCTGCATGTCGGCCCGCGCCGCGCGGCGCCGCTGGCCGGGATCGTCGGCTTTTCCGGGCGACTGGCCGAGACCGGCCCCAACGCCGCGCCGGTGCGCGCGCGCCCGCCGGTGCTGTTGATCCATGGCGATCTTGACGAGGTGATCCCGGCGCAGGCGCTGGTCGAGACGCGCGAGGCGCTGGCGGCGGAGGGTTTCGCGGTGCAGTGGCATCTGAGCCGGGGCATCGGCCATGGCATCGCGCCCGACGGCCTGCGCGCCGCCGCGCTGTTTTTGCGCGCGCGCCTCGCTTCGGCCGCGTGAACGCGGCGCAAGCGCGCGGCGGTGACGCACAAGGTTCATCATGTGGGGGGTTCAAACCGCGCGCCTCCCCATATACGGTGAAAGCCATCAGGGACAGGCGCGTCCCGTCCCCGCCTCGGAGGCGCCCGCCTCCGGTTCAGGAGACGTGTCGCCATGAATGCTCCGTTTGCTGCGAGTTTTGTGCGAAGTCCCGCCAGTCTGCGCGACCACCCGGCGCTGGTGCTGAACGCCGATTACCGCCCGCTCAGCTATTTCCCCCTGTCGTTGTGGCCGTGGCAGGAGGCGGTGAAGGCCTCGTTTCTCGAGCGCGTGGTGATCGTCGCCGAATACGAGACCACGGTGCGCAGCCCCTCGCTGGAGATCCGCCTGCCGTCGGTGGTGGTGCTCAAGGACTATGTGAAGCCCGCCGTCTGGCCCGCCTTCACCCGGTTCAACCTGTTCCTGCGCGATGAGTTCAGCTGCCAGTATTGCGGCGCGAAGGGTGAGATGACCTTCGACCATGTGGTGCCGCGCGCGCGCGGCGGGCGCACGACATGGACCAACGTCGTCGCCGCCTGCGGCCGCTGCAACCTGCGCAAGAGCGACATGACGCTGAAGGCGGCGGGCCTGTCGCTGGCGCGCAAGCCGCGCCAGCCCACGGCGGCGGAATTGCAGAACGTCGGGCGCAAGTTTCCGCCCAATTTCCTGCATGAGAGCTGGATGGACTATCTCTACTGGGATGCGGAGCTGGAGGCGTAGGCGCGCGCGAACAGCCCCGCCAGCCCCAGCGACAAGAGCGCGTTCCACCCCGCCATCGACACGCCGAACAGCGACCATGCGATCTCGTCGCAGCGCACCAGCGGCGCCGCCATGATCTGCGCCAGCAATTGCTCGGCGCTCAAGCCGCCGACCGGCGCGGCGGAGCAGGTGGTGATCCCGGTCCACCAGTGCTGCTCGACGCCGACGTGCATCACCCCCAGCCCGGCGCCGATCAGCATCGCGAGCGCGCCCAGCGCCATCGCCGCCCGCCAGCCCAGCGCGGCCGCCAGCGCGCCGAGAATTATGGCCGCGCCGTGCGGCCAGCGCTGCCAGAGGCACATCTCGCACGGCGCCAGCCCGCCGATGAACTGGAACCCCAGCGCCGCCAGCAGCGTCGCCGCCGACCCCGCCGCCGCCAGCGCGGCCAGCGCGCGCGGGTTCCCGAGCGCGCCGTTCATGCGATATACCGCGCCGCCAGAAAGCCGCCGAACAGCAGCAGGATGGATCCGGTCGCGATCAGCCCCAGCCGCCGCTCGATGAAGTCGCGGATCGGATCGCCGTAGCGGTTCAGCAGCCAGGCGATGAGGAAGAACCGCGCGCCGCGCGCCACGACGCTCGCGACCATGAAGATCGCGATGTTGAGGTGCGTGGCGCCGGAGAAGATCGTGATCACCTTGTAGGGAAACGGCGTCATCCCGGCGAACAGCACCGCCCAGAAGCCATAGTCGTTGAACCGCGCCGCCAGCACGGCGAACTGGTCGAGCTTGCCGTAGAAATCCAGCACCGGCTTGCCGACCTCCTCCAGCAGCCAGGCGCCGATGGCGTAGCCCAGCATCCCGCCCAGCACCGAGGCGACGGTGCAGACAGCCGCGATGCGGAACGCCCGGTCGGGGCGCGCCAGGATCATCGGAATCAGCAGGATGTCGGGCGGGATCGGGAACACCGAGCTTTCGATGAAGCTGATCGCCGCCAGCGCCCACAGGGCGTGGCGCGACTGCGCGAGGCTCAGGGTCCAGTCGTAGAGGCCGCGCAGCATCTCGCGCTCCTGTGATTGCGTGCGAGCGGGGTGCTAGCATCCCGGCGCCGCGCCGTAAATCGCGCGTGTGCCTCCGGCGGCGCCGAAGGCGCGCGGGGCGGGGGCTGGACATTCCGGCGCGGACGCGCTCATACATCGCCGCACGCTGCGGGCGTGGCGGAACTGGTAGACGCGACGGACTCAAAATCCGTTTCTGGCGACAGAGTGTCGGTTCGAGTCCGACCGCCCGCACCAAGCCATCTGACCCCGAGGAGCGCGCGATGCCCGACGCCAGCGACCTCCGCCCCGGTGAAGTGACGGTCGCCACGCCGGAGGCGTTCGACGCCGGGCTGTGGTTCATCGGCCGGATCGAGACGCCGTGGGCGCGCCGCGCCGACTGCCCGCGCCGGGGCGACGCCGAGGCCGGGCCGCTGTGCCGGATCACGCTGTTCGCCCCCTGGGCCGCCGGGCTGGCGGGGCTTGAGGGCCGGGCGCGGGTGCAGGTGCTGTATTTCATGGATCAGGCGCGGCGCGATCTGGTGCGGCAAAGCCCGCGCCGCGACGGCGAGACGGTGGGCACGTTCGCGCTGCGCTCGCCGGTGCGGCCCAACCCCATCGCCTCGTCGGTCGTGACGCTGGTGGCGGTGGAGGGCGATACGCTGCTGGTGCGGGGGCTGGACTGCGTCAGCGGCACGCCCTTGCTCGACCTCAAGCCCGAGGCCTGCCCGCACGCCTGACCGCTTCAGAAGATCAGCGCCCACAGCAGCGGGACCAGCGCGGCGGTGGCCAGCGCGTTCAGCGCCATCGCCAGCGAGGCGAAGGCGCCCGCCGTCTGCGACACGCTGAGCGCGCGGGCGGTGCCGATGCCGTGGCTGGCCAGCCCCATCGCGAAGCCGCGCGCGCGCATGTCCTTCAACCCCGCCGCGTTCATCGCGAAAGTGCCGAAGGTGGCGCCGACGACGCCGGTCAGGATCACCAGCACCGCCGTCAGCCCCGGCAACCCGCCCAGACTGTCCGACAGCGCCATCGCCACCGGCGTGGTGACAGACTTCGCCGCGACCGAGGCGAGCATGGTCTGCGAGGCGCCGAACAGCCACGCGAACCCCACCGCCGACAGCGTGGCGGCGACCGAGCCGAACAGCAGCGCGCCGAAGATCGGCGCCGCCGCGCGCCGCACCATGCTCATCGCCCGCCACAGCGGCACCGCCAGCGCCACCGTCGCGGGCCCGAGCATGACATGGACGAACTGCGCGCCCTCGAAATAGCGCGCATAGCCCACGCCCGAGACGGTGAGCGCGCCTGACAGCAGGATGATCGCGATCAGCACCGGGTTGAACAGCGGGATGCGTCCCGCAGCCTTCCAGATCGCATCGCCCGCCAGATAGGCCGCCAGCGTCGCGGTGATCGCGGCGAGCGGGTGGGCGGAGAGATAGCTCCAGAGCCGGAACGCCAGATCGGCCTCGCTCATTGCTCCTCCTCCGAATGCGTCAGCCGCGCCAGCCAGCGGAACGCGAACGCCGTCGCCACCATCGCGACCAGGGTGCCCAGCACCACCGCCGCCAGAATCGCCGGCCACTCGTCGGCCACCGCGCCCAGATGCAGCGTCACCCCCACGCCCGCAGGCACGAACAGCAGCCCGAGGTTCTCCAGAAACCCCCGCGCCGTGGCCTCCTGCGCCTCGGTCGGCCCGCCGCGCAGCGCAAAGATCGCCAGCAGCCCGGCCATGCCCAGCACCGGGCCGGGCACCGGCAGCGCCAGCGTGTTGGCCAGCGCCTCGCCCGCCAGTTGCAGCGCGAACAGCAGCGTCAAGGCCCGGATCATCGCACACCCCCCTGTTGAAACAGCCACAGCGCCAGCGCCGCCAGCGCCAGGCCCGCGAGAGTCGCCCCGGCGATCTTGCTCCACGACCACGGCCGCGCGCCGCGCACCGAACCGGTGCGCCCGTTGATCACCACCCGCCAGCTTTTGCCGCCATACTTGTAGGCGCCGACCCAAACCGGCAGCAGCACATGCTTGAAGGTCACGTCCGAGATGCGGGTGTCGAGCCGCGCGATGCGCTGCTGGTCGCCGCCGATGGCGGCGCGCACGTCGCGGCGGATCTGGTCGTCCATCAGGCGGCGCGCCTCGGCGTAGCCGTCCTGAAGCGGCACGGTGTAGCTCTCGGCGCGAAACCCGGCCAGATAGTCGCGCGCATAGGGTTGCAGCGCGTGCAGGTCCCACGGCGCCAGCGCGTCGGTGTCGGCCTTGGGCAGCGAGGTCGCGCCCAGCACCAGCACATCGTCGAAGCCGCGCCGCACCCGCCCGCTTGCGGGGCGCCAGCGGATGCGCGCGACCTGGCTCGGCTTGCCGTCCGCCCCGCGCACCGTGACGAAATAGGTGTCGCCGCGCTCGCCCGCATAGGCGTTCTCGGTGCGGGCGTCGAAGGTCCAGTAGGGGGTGTAGATCCCGCTGAGGCTGGCGCCGGTGCGGGCGAATTTCTTCAACCCGTTCGGCGCGAACCAGAGGCCCGACAGCCAGCGCCGGATCCGCTCCTGCGCCTCGCGCTCGGGGATCGCGAACGGCAGCAGCGCCTGCGGGCGGATGTGGCGGTCGGGGGTTGGGTCGGCCACCAGCGGCGTGGCGCAGAACGGGCAGGTCGCGGCGTGCTGGTTGGGGTCGAACGTGACATGGGCGCCGCAGGCGTCGCACTGGACGGTCTGCGTCACCTCCATGTCGGCGCCCGCCGCGCCGTCGCGCAGCGCCGCCGCGAAATCGCGTTCGCGCATCGCCTCGGCGCGCGCGCGGTCGTCGCCTTGCGCGATCTCGGTGACGGCGCCGCAGAACGCGCAGGTCAGCACATGCTCGCCGGGCTGGTAGCTGAGGATCGCCCCGCAGTTGCCGCAGGGGTATTGCGAGGGCGCAAGGTCGGGCGGCGGCGCGGGGACGTCCGCATCGCCATCGTTCTCCGGGCGCGCCGCGCCAGCTTTATCCGGGCGCGCCGCGCCAGTCTTGTCCGGGCGCGCCGCGCCAGTTTTGCTTGGGCGCGCCGCGCCCCAGGGGCCGACGCGCACTCTCATCGCGCGCCCCTCAGACGGCGGGCGGCGGCGGCGGCGCCACGGTGAAAAGCTGCGCCAGCTCGTCGAACGCGCCCGCCTGCGTCCAGCCTGCGGCGCCTTGCGTCCACACCAGCGTCGCGCGGGTCATGCGGCCTTCCTGCGCCATCCGCCCCAGATCGGCGCGGCTGAACGGCCCCTGCGTCGCGCCGCCCTCGGCGATGTGCCAGAGCTTTTCCGGCGGCGGCGGGGGCGGCGGCGGCTGCATGGCGGAGGGTTGGGCCGCCCCTGCGCCCCACGGCGCCATCGCCGCCCCACCCACCGCCGCCCCACCCATCGCCGCCCCGCCCATGCCGACGCCGACCATGGTTCCCATCGCCGAGCCGGGGGTCTCCGCCGCCGCGCGCATCGCTTCGGCCGCCTGGAACTGCGCATACTTGCCAAGGTCGCCAACGATGCCCATCGACGTGCGCTTGTCGAGCACCGCCTCCACCTCGGCGGGCAGCGAGATGTTCTCGATGAACAATTCCGGCGTCTCGATGCCATAGGCGGCAAGCTCGGGCGCGATCTTGCGGCGCAGCATGTCGGCGAGCTGGTCGGTGTTTCCCGCCATGTCGAGCACCGCGATCCCCGAGGTCGCCAGCGCGTTCGAGAACCGGCTGACGATCACGTTGCGGGACTGGAACGCGATCTCCTCGGTGGTGAAGTCGCCGTCGGTGCCGACGATCTCGGTCATGAACTTCGCCGGATCGGTCACCCGCAGCGTATAAGTGCCGAACGCGCGGCAGCGCACCATGCCGAACTCGGGGTCGCGCATGATGATCGGGTTCTTGGTGCCCCACTTGAAGTCCTGAAACCGCCGCGTGGCGACGAAATACACCTCCGACTTGAACGGCGAGGCGAAGCCGT
>Ga0210044_10001671_pt1 | contig 33983 bp, 27 predicted proteins | sample CryGey13umfilter_2_FD_183959 | JGI IMG/M metagenome (GOLD analysis project Ga0210044, IMG submission 183959) | Groundwater microbial communities from aquifer in Utah, USA - Crystal Geyser 4/9/14 3 um filter (SPAdes) (version 2) | ecosystem: Environmental > Aquatic > Deep subsurface >...
AACAGAAGGATTAAATAACCTAATTAGAAGTGTAAGAAGGGCTGCATTTGGTATGACCAAATTCGAACATCTTAGATGGAGAGCATTAGCCATTTCTGAATAATCCACAAAAATTGTCAGATAACCATACAATCATTTTAGAAGAAAGACAATAAAAAGTTATCAATCCAATGAACAAAAATTTCATACACACACGCATACAGGAAAGCATCGCTACAAAAGAGCGAATTTTGACAAATGAACCTTTATTAGAAAGCATTTCGAAGGCTGCACAGGCTTGGAAAACGACTTTTGAAAAAGGTGGAAAAGTTCTTTTTTGTGGAAATGGTGGAAGTGCTGCCGATGCTCAACATATTTCTGCCGAACTTTCTGGGCGTTTTTATAAAGACCGAAAACCACTTTTTGCTGAAGCTCTGCACGTCAATTCTTCCTATCTGACAGCCGTAGGAAATGATTATGGTTATGACATTGTTTTTGAAAGAATGGTACAAGCAATGGGAAGAGAAGGCGATGTTTTGGTAGCGATTTCTACTTCTGGAAATTCTCCAAATATCGTAAAAGCCGTCGAAGCAGCCAATCAAATTGGAATGATTACGATAGGAATGACAGGCAGCAAAGGAGGAAAACTAAAAGAAATTTGTGATATAATTTTGAATGTTCCTTCTGATGATACGCCACGCATACAAGAAAGTCATATTTTGGTAGGACATATTTTGTGTGAATGGGTAGAATTGGCTTTATTTGAATAATAATTACGTATAACAGACTTCCCAGTCTGTTCGAAAAAAACAGACTAGGAAGTCTGTTATACAAGTATGCTACAAAATCTACATTCCATTTGGAAAAAACACAAAGTTCAAAAAGTCTATTTATTTGGTTCTTACGCTCGTAATCAGCAAAAGCCAACTAGCGATATAGATTTTTTGATACACCATGCTCATGATTTTTCTTTATTTGATTTAATAAATTTACAATTAGATTTAGAAAAAGAATTAACAATTAATGTAGATTTGATTAGTAATGATTCGGTTTCTAAGTTCTTAAAAGATTCTATAAATAGAGATAAAATACTTATTTATTCACAAAATGAAGCGTTTGAGAATATTTTTAGCGAACAAAATAAATTTTAGTTTGTAGTTTTGATTCAGAGTATGAGTTGTTGGTGTCGCTATCGCTAAAACACCAACAACGGCAAAAAATAAGAAATTAACTGATTACTGGTAACTGATTACTGATAACTGTAAAAAAATGATATTAAGAGCAGAAAATTTAATCAAACGCTACGGAGGCAGAACTGTTGTAAATGGCGTTTCGATAGAAGTAAATCAAGGCGAAATTGTAGGTGTTTTGGGGCCAAATGGTGCTGGAAAAACGACTTCTTTTTATATGATTGTAGGTCTTGTAAAACCCAATAGTGGCAAAATTTATCTTGACGATAGAGATATTACTTCGCTTCCTATGTTTCGTCGTTCACAACTTGGAATTGGATATTTGGCGCAAGAGGCATCTGTTTTTAGAGAACTTACCGTAGAGGAAAATATTCTTGCTCCTTTACAGATGCGAAATTTATCTAAGCAAGACCAAAAAGAAAAAATGGAGGAGCTTATCGAAGAGTTTCGTTTGAAGCGTTTCAAAACTACAAAAGGAAAATTACTTTCTGGTGGAGAGCGTCGTCGTACAGAAATTGCTAGAGCCGTAGCGACTAATCCAAATTTTATTTTGTTAGATGAGCCTTTTGCTGGTGTCGACCCAATTGCTGTGGAAAATATCCAAATGCTAGTAGCAAAATTAAAACAAAAAAATATTGGCGTGCTTATTACAGACCACAACGCAAACGAAACGCTTTCTATTTGTGATAAAGTTTATATTATGTTTGAAGGCGATCCTTTTGCCAACGGAACACCTGAAGAAGTATCAGCAGACAACCGAGTAAAAGACGTTTATTTTGGTCGTCAGTACGAATACAAACGTAAAATATTTAACTTTGATACTGATTTTAATGATGAATTTTAATAAATTAACCGTCGTTGAGGCATTGCCATCAATGAGGTTTTAATGCCGTTGTTGGTGTCTCCACCAACGACCTCATACCAATAAAACTATGCAAAAAATAAAATCAACAACCGTTCTTGCCATTTCTCACAACGGACAAATCGCCATCGGTGCAGACGGACAAGCCACCATGGGAAACACAGTAGCCAAATCTACTGTCAAAAAAATTCGTAAAATTGCTGACGGAAAAGTAATGACAGGTTTTGCAGGCTCAACAGCCGATGCCTTCACACTTTTGGAACGCTTCGAAGAAAAACTAAACTCCTATGGTGGAAATGTAAGACGCTCTGCTATTGAGCTTGCAAAAGACTGGCGCACAGACCGTTACCTCCGAAAGTTAGAAGCCATGATGATTGTAGTTGATAAAGATGGAATCTTGACTATTTCGGGTTCGGGTGATGTCATTGAGCCTGATGAAGAGGTAGAATCGATTGGTTCGGGAAGTATGTACGCCAAATCGGCTGCACTTGCACTCAAACGCCACGCACCTCATTTGACAGCCGAGCAAATGGTAAAAGAAGCCTTAACCATTGCAGCCGATATTTGTATTTATACAAATCATAATTTTGTGATTGAGGTGCTTTAAACCTTTAAACCCTAAGGGTCTTCGAAGACCCTTAGGGTTTTTTATTGCGTTAATTCGAAAAATTTCCTCCAATAAAATAACGCTCATTATTTTTGATGAGCGTTCCTTCAAAACTCCCTTTTGTTATTCCTGCCGAATCTAAAAGTAGAAGTTTTACCGTTCCATTTTCCAAATCTCCTTCTATTTTTTCTTGTCCTTGTGTGAGCATTACATGTACAGTTGCGTAAGGAAGATTATTTTTAGCAATCGGATAAGAACCTTTTTGCAGTTTTTTGGCAAATAATAAAACTTTTGCGTGTTTGTTACTGACACTTAACTGCTCGTTTTCGCTAGAACTTTCACTAGAAACATCACTATTATTTTTGGTGTCTTTTACTTTTATTACCCTTTCGATAGTAAATTTTTGTTCTGGAATAAGAATTTGTTGTAAGGGTTTTGATTCTGAAACTGGATTTGCATCTTCAGCTTGTTCTTCGACCACTTCGTCCAAATCATCTTTTTCAGATTCTTCTTTGTCTTGATTAGTGGTAGTTTCGCTACTTTCCATACTTTCACTTGTGGGAGAACCCGATTTTTGACTAGAACAAGATTGTAAAAAAAGAAAAATAACCGAACAATAAATTATAGTTTTGAAGCAATTAGTCATAAAAGCAGATTTAATTTTTGAGTAGAATTTTTAGGTAGGACAAAATTAGCATAAAATAATTTTAAAAATGTATTTTGTTCTCTGTGTTCTCTGCGAACTCTGTGTTTAAAATGTATTTCATTTTCCTCACAAAATCACTCCAAAGACTCCTTCAAAACAACTCTATCATCAAACTCAAAACGCTCTCCGTTTATTTCTTGATAAGTTTCGTGTCCTTTTCCTGCCACCAAAATAATGTCATCTTTCCCTGCCATACTACACGCTCTTTCGATAGCTTCTTTTCGCAATGTAATAGTTTGATATTTTGAAGGTTCTACTTCTTTTACGCCTTCTAGCATATCTTGTATGATGCTTTCTGGCTCTTCTGTTCGTGGATTATCCGATGTAAAAATAGACCAATCACTATAATTAGTCGCTATTTTAGCCATTTCTGGGCGTTTGGTTTTGTCCCTATTTCCACCACATCCCACAACAGTTATTAAATGCTGATTCGATTTTTTAATTTCACTAATTGTCTTCAAAATATTTTCAAGTGCATCAGGCGTATGAGCATAATCTACAATGGCATGAACTCCCAACGACGAGGTATAACGCTGAAAACGACCATTTACACCTTTTATATTGGATAATTCGGTCAGAATTTCGTCTTCATCTTCTCCCAAAAGCATCGCTACACCATAAACAGCAACTAAATTATACGCATTAAAATGACCAATTAATTTAGTCCATGTTTCTTTTCCGTTGATTTTTCCGTTCTGCTTTTCTTCAATCTGTAAGTGCATTCCTTCAAAAGAACTATCCATAATTCTGACTTTATAATCCGACATAGATTTCATCGAATAGGTAACATGTTTGGCTTTACAGTTTTGAAGCATAACCAATCCTCGTTTATCATCTTGATTGACAAGCGCAAAAGAGGTATGAGGAAGTATATCAAAAAAACCTTTTTTAGCTCTAATATATTCTGCAAAAGTGCCATGATAATCCAAATGATCGTGCGAAATATTCGTAAAAACAGCACCCTTGAAATGAAGTCCTTCGATACGTTTTTGTACGACAGCATGTGAACTTACCTCCATAAAAACGTGTGTACAGCGTTTTTTGACCATTTCGGCAAGTAATTTATTGAGTTCTACTGGATTAGGTGTGGTATGAGTAGAAGCATAAATTCGACTTTTTATTTTGTTATGAATCGTCGAAATAAGTCCGACATTATAGCCTAATTTTTTGAATAATTTATAGAGAATTGTAACGACGGTTGTCTTTCCATTTGTACCTGTTACGCCTACTAATTTGAGTTTTTTAGAAGGATTTCCATAAAAATTCCCTGCCATTATTCCTAAGGCTTGTGCCGTATTTTCTACTTGTACATAAACAATATGAGATTCTAAATAAACAGGTAATTTTTCACAAATAATCGCTTTTGCACCGTCTTGAATGGCTGGTTTGATAAATTGGTGTCCGTCTGCTACTGTTCCTTTTAGAGCTACATAAACATCATCTTTTTCTATTTTACGAGAATCGAATTGAATTTGATTAATCGTTTCTTCTAAATCTCCATGTATAGATTGTGTTTTTATATTTTTGAGTAATTCGATTATTTTCATGACTGAATTTTTATTTATTGGAAAGGTCTTTTATTAGTGAGTTATTGCTGTTTTATAAAATCTATTTCAAGCTACTTTGTTTTGAACCGTTCTGATAAAATCACATAAAATAGCGTTAGAATTTACTAAAAATCGACAAAAAAAGCAACGCAATTTAATTAAAAATTGCATTGCTTTCTGTTTTATTAAAATCTTAATTAATAATTACTAAATTAGTTCTGGCAATAAATATACAAATATACCTACTACAATAGTAACAATACCTCCATATAGGTTTAAGAATAAAAGACTTACAATACCTAATACAATCAACAAAATTCCTAAAAGGTGAAATAAAGAAGTACTGTCTTTTGTTTGATTTGGGTTTTTAGTATCTTTTTTATCAGCTTTTTTGAGTTGTTTGATGAGAAGTTTGTTAGCAATACGCTCCTTCAACGTCATGTCTTTTTTGTTAGCTTCATAATTAGCTTCTATTTTTGCTTTGAGTTCTTTGGCAGTAACAGTTTTAGTAGTTTCTGATTTTGGTTTTTCAGAAGTTACAGCTCTGTTTTTTTCTGATGTAGAGTTGCTTTCAGCAGGAAAAGAAGGCATAAAAGCAAACGAAGAAAATCCGAATACCAAAAGAACGAGAGTTAAAAATGTAGTTTTCATAAAATAAAAATTAGGGTTAGATTGAAAAAATATATAACAATAAAAAAATCCGAAATTAAGTAGAAAAATCGATCAAAAACAGTTCCTATAATCACAATTATATTAATAATTTGAGAAAAAATCCAAAGTACGTCATCAACAGTTCCTGTATTGCCCTTTTCTACAAAAATCAAAAGTAGAAAAAGAATAGCACTACAAGAAGCTAAAATACCAAGCAAAAAATGTCCTGTAAAAAAAGCCATTACAGCTACAAGAACACTTGACCAACTCAAAAGACCAGCCGTATGCTGACCATTCCACCTCACACGTTTTTTTGTATGATGTTTCTTATTGTTGTGATGTTTGTTTTTTAGAACTAGCTTTAAGATGGAAAGTTTTTTTCGAAACGATATTTTTTGCTTTTTAGTCTTTTGTATTGTACTTTCAAAAGCAGAAGCTGATTTTTTAGTAGTTTTTTCTTTACTTTGATTCTTATTTTTACGGCTAAACTTTAATTCTTCTGTTTCTTCTACTGGCTTTACTTTGTAAGAAGGATTGAAAGCAGTTGTGTTTTGAGAAATTCCAAGCAAAAAAATCAATAAAGATAAAACAGTTAGTTCCCTAACACTAATAACGAGGTAGTTGTTTTTCATAATAATTAAGTTGTTTTTTAGTACGTTGCATCTTGTTAAAATCCCTCTCACGCTAAAGCGTAAGCTACAAGAATAATTAAAAAATGATTAACTTTCCCAGACCATTTGCACAAAAAAGGTTATTAGCTTACACAATTATTGCAAAAAGAAACTCTATAAGTTAAGTTTGTGATATAAAAAAATTGAATTACTGAATTTTAAACCCTAAGGGTTTTGAAAACCCTTTGGGTTTCGATACCAAGTAACGATAAAATATGAAAATTAATAAAAAATACTTTTTTCATCTGCTCACTCTAATTTTCTTTTGGGGAAATTTTGCTTTTTGCAATTTTTCTAGTTTTGCACAAAATAGCAATTCGGAAGATAATAACCTTCCAACCATAACAGGTTCTTTTTCAGAAGATAGTTTGAAAGTCGGAAAACATATTCCATTTAAAATAACCTTTGTTCATAATTATGACAAAGAAGTTGTTTTTGCAGATTCGGCTTATGATTTTGAGCCTTTTGAATGGGTAAAAACAGAGGCTTTTCCTACTCAAACCGATTCGAAAGGAATTGCGACCGATAGTGCCATTTATTGGTTACGCACTTTCGAACTAGACACTATCCAAACGCTTAAACTACCTGTTTTTGTACTCAATCAAGAAACAGGCGACACACTAAAATATTTTACAGAAGTTTCTACCAAAGAAACCGAATTTGTTTTGTCAGAAGCAAACTTAGCAACCATGCTACAAAAAGATAGCATTACTTTTTATCAAAACACTACTTTTATAGAAATCCCAAGATTTGTAAATTATCCTTTATATGGACTGATTGTAGTGGTTTTATTAGTTGGAATTATTTTGTTTTTTGTGTTTTTTGGAGAAAGTATCAGAAGAGGTTATCGTTTGAAACGTTTGCAGAGCCAACACGAAAAGTTTATACAAGAATATGCCAATCAGTTGAAACAAATAGAAAATTCAGAAGCCACCGACCATACGCTAGGAATGTGGAAAGCCTACATCGAAAAGCTCAAAAACGAACCTTTTACGACTTATACATCTAGTGAAATTTCTCGTCTTACCAAAAACGAATCTTTAGGGCAAAATCTTAAAGTAATTGATAGAGCAATTTATGGAGGGCAGATAGACGAAAACACAGAATTAGCACTCCGAAATCTAAAAAATTATGCTATCAATATTTTTGAAAAACGCTTGGCAGAACTGCGAGTAACTTCTGAAAATGACCTAAATAAAAATTCAAAAAAACAAAATTCGTCTGTTGAGAAACAAGTCAAGAAAAGAAATAAAAAATTAAATCAAGAAGAAAATGTTTAATAAATCAAGTTTTGAATGGTTAGATTTTAAATGGTTTACACTCGAAACGCTTCAAAGTTTTGACTGGCAAAGTCCATTTTGGTTGTATGCACTTATTGGAGTTCCGTTTTTATTTTTATTAAAATGGCTTATTTTTGTGCGTTTTCGTCAGAAATTAGAAGTTGCTTTTCCAGATACAAGCCTAACATCAGATTTTTGGACAATCTTACGCCACGTTCCAAAAGTATTTTTCAGTCTGTTTTTGATTTTTGTTTTGATTGCTCTTGCTCGTCCTCAAAAAACGTCCGAACAGCCTCCAGAACGTTATACAGAAGGAATTGAGATTATGATTGTAATGGATATTTCGGAATCGATGCAAATTGAAGACCTGAAACCAAATCGTTTGGAAGCTGCCAAAATGGTTGCTAATAACTTCATAAAAGGACGTTTGCAAGACCGAATCGGAATTGTAGTTTTTGCTGGAGATGCCTTTAGCCTTGCGCCACTTACCACAGATTACGAACTTTTGTATGGTTATTTGGAAGAGATAGATTTTAGAATGATACAAAAAGGAGGAACAGCCATCGGAAGTGCTATCGGAGTAGGTACAAACCGAATGAGAGACAGCGAAACCAAATCAAAAGTAATGATACTCTTGACGGATGGAGAAAGCAATGCAGGAAGTCTTGACCCAATTACAGCAGCCAAATTAGCGTATAGTTATGGCGTAAAAATCTATACTATCGGTGTCGGAAAAGAAGGAAAAGTACCTTACAGAAACCGTTTTGGACAGGTTCAATATATCGATAATGCACTTGATGAAACTGTTATGCGTCAGATTGCAGAAATTAGTGATGGAAAGTTCTTTAGAGCTACCGATAACGCTTCTCTAGGCGAAATTTTCTCTAATATTGATAAATTAGAACGTTCTGAAATCAAAGAAAATAAGTTTACACTCACTAGAGATTATTATGAAATTTATTTGACGTGGGCATTTGTATTTTTGATGATTTGGTTGGGCTTGAAAAATACATTTTTGGTTAGTGCTTTGGAGGATTGAGAGCAGAAATTAAAGAACACAAATCAGAATAAAAGATATAATTAAACAATGTGAGTGTTCTTTTTTTATTTTTTTTATTTTTTTTTAAAATTCTCTATATCAACTTATTTTTAGCAAAATACGAATTTGTTTTTTCATAGGATAGGGTTTGCAAACCCTATCCTATAAAAAAAAACGGACATTTCACAGAATAGAATTTGGCAATTAGTTACCTTTTTTAATGACGCTCATGTTGATTGGGTGTATAACAAATTATCGTTTTTTGTAGGGAAAAGGCTTGCCTTTTCCTAAACTAGTATTTTGAATTGGAAAAAAAACTGTATGGAAGGAAAAGGCAAACCATTTGCCTACTGTAACCATTTTTTAAAACCTCGTTGAGATTAAAAAATAAAAATAGTAGGGTACAGTACTTTTTTAGTAAAAAACAGTAAAAAAAAGCACTACGACATTCAAATATACGTATCAAAAAAAATTATACCAAATTTACATTTCAAAATAACGAACAATATAATAGGTATAAAACGAAAATGAAATTATAATAAAAACACAGACAGAAATAGCTATTTTTATTCCCCACGGTATTTTCTTGACCTCCAAAGGGACTTTTTCTTTATAAAAAAATCCACTTTTTACAACGGGATAGATATACAAAATGTTAATAAGACTACCAATAAGCAAAAATACGGCTGCTGCATAGTTACCCGTATGTATTTCTTCTAAAAGCATCAAATCTTTACTGTGATAACCTGCAAAAAAAGGAAACCCCGTAATGGAAGCACCAAAAATAGCGACAGCAATGACTAGCCAAGGTGTATAAGGTGTAATTTTAGCTATTTGGTCAGCTTTCAAGGTTTTATACAAACTGTTGTACGTACCCGCTACAAAAAATAGACCCATTTTAGCAATAGAGTGAGTAATGATATGCAGCATAGCTCCCAATACTGACGCAGGTGTCGCAACCAACAAGGCAATGATGATATATGAAATTTGTCCTATTGTAGAATAAGAAAAACGAACTTTTAAATTATCTGATTTTAAGGCTTTATACGCCGTATAAACTGATGTAATGCCACATAGATAAATCAGCCAACCACCTGTTAAAAAGTCAGAAGTCAGGGAACGCAAAAAATCTAAGCCATAAACATAAACTGCAATTTTAGTCATTACAATCACGCCTGATTTTACGGCAGCTACCGAGTGAATCAACGCACTAACGGGGGCAGGGGCAGACATGGTTTTTGGTAGCCATGTATGAAAAGGCATAACAGAGTTTTTAGAAATACCTATCACAAATAAAACTAAACATAAGGCTGCTAAATCACCATGTTCTTGCAAAGCCTTGCTAGGAGCTTCATAAAAATAGGTTGAACCTGTAATGTTATAAATAATAAGGATAGCAGGCAGAAACATCAAAAATGCAGGTAAGAGTGTATTAAGCAAATAATATCGACCTATATATTTTTCATGTTCTCTCAATATAAGCAATGGATAGGTAAAAGGAATACCTAACACATAAAATAAAAACATGGTAAGCATATCCCCTGCAAGTATGTTAGCGAGCAAAATACTAATGACCACACTCAAAAAACCGTAAAAGCGACTTATTTTTTTTTGAAAGTGATATAAAGAAAACGAGTAACTATATATGATAGTAACAAGCCATGCGACATGAATCAAGATTACAAAAAACCACGCATATTTATCCATATAAAAAGTAAGAACTCCAAAAACATGTGTAACTTGTTTGTCAGCAACATGAAAACTTAATAACGCTGTATTCAAGATTATCAAGCCTATTAACAAAAGATGGTAAGCGAGTTTGTTCCATTTTAAGAGTGGTAAAGCTAAAATGCCTAGTAAAGGAATTAAAATAACAGCTATAATTTCCATATCAGAAAGAAGATAGTTTAAAATTAATTAGAACGTTGGTTCTTTAGTATTTTTGTTCTGTTTTTTCTCAAAAAACAACGTATAATTACCTTAAAATTAATGGCTGCAAAGGTACACTTTATTTTCCTATTTTTTAGAGCTTTTTAGTGTTTTGCGTTCTTCTCCAACACTGACTGCATTACTTTTTCGTCTGTAGTGAACTCATATTTTTTACGGAGTTCTTCAATCCACTCTTTTTCTAAGAATTGTTGATAATCTGAAATAACAACACCACGAGTTTCTTCTAATTTTTTTACTCTCGCTGGTTCGATTTCTTCAACAATTACATAATACATTCTTCCATTTTCTTCAACAGTATAATCTCCTTTTTTGAAGTCTATTTTTGAAAGAATAGGCTGTGCTTGTTTTTCAAAAAGTCCATTTGTGATTTCCAAACGAAGGGCATTTTCTTTATTGAAGCGTTTTTCCAAAACCTTATAGTTTGTTGTCAAGATTTTGATTTGAATAATTGCCTTTGCTACTTTTGCATTTCCTATCTTTTGAGCAACAAAACGAACATTCTCAATGCCTTCTTTTTTGAAAAATGCACGTATAGCATCAATTCTATTATTCATCATCTCATTTGTTTCTCCAATTCCTTTAGCAGCTTCTAATGTAAAGACATACGAAGGATTTGTTTTGGCAGCCAATGCAAACGGAGCTAGTTTTTTGGTTTGTTCATCTGAGAGTTTTACATTTCTTCTATCAAACTCTAGCTTTAAAGGCTGAAAATTATCTACTGCATAATAACCCAATTTCAAACTATCCTTCAACATAGAAAGCGTTTTTTGATCGGCTGCATTATAAATAGTAACCTTTGCACGGTCTTGCCAACGATAATTTTCTTTATTCTCTTCATAAAAACTCATCAAACCTTCTTGGTCAGCTAGAGCTTTTGCCCACACTTTTTGTTCCATTATCTTGAAAAGCAAAATTCCATCATAGTATTCTTGCAATAAGAAGCGATATTCAAGATATTTTTTTGATAATAATAATTTTTCATTATCAATGATTTTTTGAGCTACAAAATTTTGATATTCTTCTCTCAAAAATGGCAATGCTTTTTCAGGAGCAGGAAGTTTATTTTCTTTTTCCAAATAAGAAGCAAAATTATCTAATGTGTAGTTTTTTGTTCCCACCATAAATAAGTTTTTATCCTTTGCTAATTTTGGATTTTGAGTTTCGAAACGACTAACCGTCCACATATTTGCTTTCTGAATAGCAGAATCAGCTGCCATTTGTGTCAGAATATCATCTACTTTTTTGTTTTGAGAAAAACCATTTTCAGTTTTTAATTTATCAATCAGAACGGCTTGTTGAATTTCGGCACGAGAATCTTTCGCTATTTTTTGTTGAAGAATGGGCTGCAAATCTTCAAAAGGCTCAATCGCATCTTTTTCTATCAAGCGTACAATATGCCACCCAAAAGCAGTTTTGAAAGGTGCAGTAATTTCTCCCTTTTTGGTAGTAGATAATTTTTCTTCAAAAGGAGGAACAAGCGTTCCCGAAGTAAATTCTGGATTTCCGTTGTTGGTAAGCTGTCCACCACGTTCTCTTGAGCGATAATCTTCAGAAAACTGTTTGGCTAAATTTTCGAATAATGTTTTTTGTTTTGCTTCGTCGTTTTCTTTCTCTAATTGAGAATAGATTTCTTGAATTTTTCGGTACGCCTTCAATGTATCTTCTGCAATCATTCCTTCAGACGAACGAATCATAATATGAGCTACTTGAACTTTTCCTAAAGATGGTTTTTTGTCTGTTACTTTCAAAATATGATACCCAAAACGAGTACGAACAATCTCCGAAATTTTACCTTTTTGAGTAGAATAAGCTGCCGTTTCGAAAGGATAAACCATTTGAAGAGAAGAGAAATAATACAAATCTCCTCCATTTATTTTTCCTGAAGGGTCATCCGAATAGGTTTTTGCTAGTTCTGCAAAATTTTCTCCTGCAACAGCTTTTTTTCTGATGTTTTGGATTTTTTTGTAAGCTGCTAATGTATCTTCTGGGTTTGCATATTGTTCTACCATTATCAAAATATGAGAAGCACGAACCGATTCATTCAAGCGAGAATAGGCTTCTTTTACCAGTTTTTCACTTACATTTTTTGGTGTAAGATAGGGCTCGGCAAGCTGATTTTTATAGATTTCAAATTCTTTTTTGAAAGCCTGTGAAGTATCCATTCCTAACTCTTTGGCTTCTTCTACTTTAAGTTTGAAATTGATATATAAATCTAAGTATTCTTGAATTTTTTCTCTATTCCAAAGGCTATCTTCCTGTGTAGAATTATTTTTTTGATAGAGATATTCAAATTCATCTGCCGAAACGGTTTGGTCATCTATTCTTAGAAGCGTCGGTGATTGTGGGTAATTTACTTGAGTAGAAACTGTTTTTGGCGAGCAAGCAATAAAAAATAGCAGCGCAAAAACAGAAAGTATAGAAAAATATTTGACTACGAACTTATTCATTTCTTTTGATTTTGTGTAAAAAATTAACAGTGCAAAAGTACAAATCTTTTTTCATTGTTTGAATTGAATATCGAAACTTTTATCTTACCATTGACAAAGTCATTATCTTCTAAAAGATGATTTATAATTTGACTTTGAAGTGTTTTCGTATTAATTTTGAAATTTGTATAATTTTTAACTCGTCTTTTTAATCTCTAAAATAGAATATGGAAGTTTTGCTTTACAATGAGCTTGATTATGGTAAAATAAAGAAGAAATTTGATAAGGTTTTAGGCTTTCTAAAAAAAGGAGATTTTAAGTCAGCCGATGTCAAGAAAATGGTCAATACAGGTTTTTATCGTGCCAAATTAGACGATACTAATCGTCTTCTTTTTCAATATATCAAGGTAGATGATAAAAAATACTTATTGCTTCTTGAAGTGATTTATAACCATGCATATGAAAAATCTCGCTTTTTGAATGGAGCTAGTTTTGATGAAAATGATTTTGAAGCCATTACTAAAGATGAAGATTTTACAGAAGAAACAAAATCAAAAATCAATTATCTGAATCCTAAGCAAAAACGTTTTAATATTTTAGATAAAATTCTTTCTTTTGATGATATTCAACACGAAGTTTTCAACTTACCAAGTCCAGTTATTATTATTGGTTCGGCTGGGAGTGGCAAAACAGCTATTACACTTGAAAAAATGAAAACGTTGCAAGGGCGTGTACTTTATACCACACTCTCTGCTTTTTTGGTAGAAAACTCTCACAATGTTTATTATGCTTTTGATTATGACAACTCTAAGCAAGAAGTGGATTTTATGTCTTTTAAAGAATATTTGTCTAGTATAGAAATTCCAAAAGGCAAGGAAATTACTTTTAAAGATTTTGAACGATGGATTTGGCGTTTTAAACAAAGTCATAAAGTCAAAGATGCGTATAAAGTCTTTGAAGAATTTAAGGGAGTTCTTACAGGGTCGGTTATTGATAAACCTTATTTGAGCAAAGAAGATTACCTAAACTTAGGCGTTAAGCAGTCCATTTTTTTGAAGGATGAACGTGAAAAAATTTATGACTTATTCGAAAAATACTTAGAATTTTTGAATGAAGGGGATTATTATGACAGTAATATTGTCGCTTTTAAGCATCTTTCTAAAGTCAAGCCGAGTTATGATTTTGTGGTTATAGACGAAGTACAAGATATTACAAATGTCCAGCTTTATTTGATTTTGAGTGCTTTGCATGTCAATACAAATTTTATCCTTTGTGGCGACTCCAACCAAATTGTCCACCCCAACTTTTTTTCTTGGACTAATATCAAAACACTTTTTTATAAAAAAGAATTAGAAGGAAATATTATTAGAGTTTTGGCGACCAATTATCGCAACACACCTGAAGTTACTGGTATTGCTAATCAACTTTTATTAATCAAAAATGCACGTTTTGGTTCTATTGACAAAGAAAGTACGTATCTAGTCAAGTCCAATTCTCAAAATACAGGTGAGGTAGAATACTTAGAAAACAAAGAAAAAACACTCAAAGACCTCAACCAACGCACACAACGTTCTGCTAAATTTGCAGTTATTGTCATGCGAAATGAAGATAAAGAGCGTGCTAAAAAGTATTTTAAAACGCCTTTACTTTTTTCTATACACGAGGTAAAAGGATTAGAATACGAAAATATTATTTTGTTTGATATTATTTCAAGCTATCAAAAAGAATTTAGAGAACTTACAAATGGTGTAAGCAAAGAAGACATACAAAAAGAAGAAATTACTTACTCACGAGCAAAAGACAAAAGCGACAAAGCATTAGATGAATACAAATTTTATGTCAATGCGCTTTATGTGGCTATGACAAGAGCAATTAGTAATCTTTACGTCATCGAAAGCAACAAAAAACATGAGCTTTTAGAACTCCTAGACTTGACTGATTTTAGTAATGAAGTCAAACTCAAAGAGCAAAGTTCGAGTACAGAAGAATGGCAAAAAGAGGCTAGAAAGCTAGAAATGCAAGGTAAACAAGAGCAAGCAGATGCTATCCGAGATCAAGTTTTGAAAATCAAAGAAGTGCCTTGGGAGATAATCACACCAAAGCGTTTAGAAGAGCTACATGAAGAAGCCTTTAATCCAGAAAACTTTAATAAAAAGGCAAAAGATAGAGTTTTTGAATACCATTTGTTTTATAATGAAGAGCCATTACTCAAAAAGCTGTCTGAATTGAAGTATAGAGCTGCAGATGAAGACAGAAGATATCAAGAAACTTCTAAAATGGAACGTAAAAAATTTCAGATATATGAAAAAGATGATGTCAAGCAATTACAAAACTTGACAAAACAATATGGTTTGGATTTTAGAAATGAATTCAATCTTACCTCCTTGATGATAGCTGCAATTTATGACTCCACTAAAATATTTGACTTTCTTATAAAGAATGGAGCTAAAACAGACAAAGTAGATAATTTTGGCAGAACTATTCTTAACTTACTTTTAAATAATATATATAAAGAAAGCAATATAGAATACAAAAACAAAAAAGAAGCTACAAAAGAAAATGAAAAATTAAATAAGTATTATAAAAGAATCAAGAGTAATAGCATTGCCTTAAAGGTAGATAATAAATATATTAAAATAGAAAGTCATCAAGCAGAGTATTTAATGCTTAATCTTATGATAGGAGTTTTTAGAGATTTAGTGATTGACACAACTTCTACATTTCATTTTTATCCCACTTATGAAAGCCAAGATTTTTTTACGACTTTTGAAAATTTATCTCAACAAGTATTGCCTTCCTATCGTCAAAAACGAAGCTATATCAGTAGTATTTTAGCCAAAAATGAAATTTTTTCTACCAGCCCTTACAACAAAGGACTTTGGCTAAGGCTACAAAGAGGATATTATATACTCAATCCTAAAATGGAAATTTTAGATGAAAATGATAATTGGGTTAATATCTATACGTTTTTAGGGATAGAGTCACTTAAAGAAAACATTAATCCGAATCACCGATTTTTTAAAGATTATGAAAATGGTTGGAAAAATATCTTAGAAAAAGGTGAGAATCAATAAGTTTTTTGCTGGAAGTCGTCAGTAAGACACCGACAATGGCAAAAGATTTCATAAAAAAACGAATTTCAATAAAATGAAATTCGTTTTTTTTATTCTAAAATAAATTCTAAAAAATTACTTCTTAAAATTCAAAACGGTATCTTCAATAATCTGACAACATTCCAATAACTGTTGCTCTGTCATTACTAAAGGTGGCGCAAAACGAATGATATTTCCGTGTGTAGGTTTGGCAAGAAGTCCATTTTCTTTCAAGGCAACACACAAATCCCAGGCCGTTGAGCTTTCTGGAGAATCATTGATTACGACGGCATTCAAAAGACCTTTTCCACGCACCAAATTTACTAATTCTGATTTTTGAGCTAACTCTTCCATTTTTTGACGGAAAATTTTACCTAATTCTTCAGACCTTTCAGAAAGATTTTCATTTTTCACTACCTCCAAAGCTGCCATTGCAACGGCACACGCCAACGGATTTCCACCAAAAGTAGAACCATGTTCCCCCGGTTTGATAGTCAGCATAATTTCATGACTCGTCAAAACTGCTGAAACAGGAAATACACCACCCGAAAGGGCTTTACCCAAAATCAAAATATCAGGTTGAAAACCTTCGTGGTCACAACAAACTAATTTTCCAGTTCTTGCAATTCCTGTCTGAACTTCATCAGCAATAAAAAGTATATTTTTAGATTTACATAATTCATACGCCTTTTTCAAATATCCTTCATCAGGAACAACTACGCCAGCTTCTCCTTGAATTGGCTCAACCATAAAACCAGCCACATTTGGGTCTTCCAATGCTTTTTCTAAAGCAGATAAATCATTGTATTTTACGATTTCAAACCCCGGTAAATAAGGACCATAATCGCTGTATGCACTAGGGTCTGTCGAAGAAGAAACGGCTGCAAGTGTTCGTCCCCAAAAATTATTTTCTGCAAAAAGTATCTTTGCTTTATTTTCTTCTATTCCTTTTACTTTATATGCCCATTTTCTGCACAATTTAATTGCCGTTTCTCCACCTTCTACGCCTGTATTCATTGGCAAAACTCTATCATAACCAAAAAACTCTGTCATAAACTTTTCATAATTTCCCAATACATTATTATAAAAAGCACGAGAAGTAAGTGTTAGTTTTTGAGCTTGTGTAGTAAGTGCTTTTATGATATGTGGGTGGCAATGTCCTTGATTTACAGCACTATAAGCCGAAAGAAAATCATAATATTTTTTTCCATCTACGTCCCAAACATGAACGCCTTCGCCTTTTTCCAAAACTACTGGAAGTGGGTGATAATTGTGCGCTCCATAATTGTCTTCTAAGTCAATGAATTTTTGTTGTCCTGCCGATACGTTCTGTGTTTCTGTAAGCATAGTTGCACTTGTTTATGTTTGTTTAAAGGTTTTCTAATTAATTGAGCCTAAAATTACTCAAAAGTTTTTAGAAAAGCATTTTACTCAAATAATATCCTTACTAAAATTTTACTCTTTGATTAAGCATTTTGATAAAATGTCAGGGCAAACGCACGAAATTTATTTTTCATTTTTCTCCCATTAGCAACGTCTTTTTATCTTCGATAAAGACGATTGCTAAGGGTGAGATACAGCACAAAATTAGATAAATGCTTCATTTAAAATTTCGTGCCTTTGCCCTAACAAAATGTTGAATTTATGTTGAGAAAATAATTTTTAGACAAAATAGATTTTTTAAATAAATAAAAATGCGTATTTTGCTAATAAATAAGAGATTTGCCCCAAAATATCCCTTTACTATTAATGAACTCGTCATTTTTTACAGCAGCAAGTAGAGAAGAACTAGATATAAAATTAAAAACTATTGAAGGAGAACTTCCCAAAGACATGGACGGAGTAGTCTATATAAATTCTTCAGTTGGAACGATAAACTCTAACGGAATTCCTTTTCCAACTACTCGCCCTGACGGAACATCTAACAGAGAGCTAGGAAGTCCACTTTTAGGAGGAGATTCAATGATTTACAAGCTAGATTTTAGTGCTACTCAAAATAAAATTAGTAGTATAAAATTAACCTCTCGCTTACTAAAAACACCTTGTTATTATGCCGACGCAGCTACTCGTTATTATTTAGACAAAGAAAATAAAAAAAACCCTTTGTTTGATATTTATGGTTTTCGTAATCTTGGACTTACTCGTATGTCTTTTACAATGGGAGTTCGAAACGAACTTTGCACAGCCGTAACTCCTTTTCAATTCAAAAACGATACCTCTCCACGTATTTTAGCTAATTATGATGCAGGAAGACCCTATGAATTTGATGCTGAAACATTAAAAATCAAAACTCCGATAGGTGCAAATTCCGAATGGACAACTTCCACCCCTCCTTTTTTGGTGTATCCTTTTGGTGTAGTTCAGAGTACAGCGCATCCATTTTTTGACCCTATAACGCAAGAATTGATTTCAGTTAATTTTACAAAGTCTATGAAGACGATGGCAAGTCAGATAAAATTAATTGAACTTTTAAAAAATCGCCCTGATGAGGTCGAAAAAAGATTTGAAGATTATATTGATAAACTAGAAGCAGAATCAAGCAGACAGGGATTACTTAGTTCTAATCTAACTCACAAAAATTATTTGGTAGAAAAAACAAATGATTTTTTTGATGGCATAGAAAATCATGTAAATATAAAATCCAAATGGTGGAAAAATCTACTCAAAACATTAGAAGAAGCCTTAGAAAAACGTATAAAAGAAGAAACTACTGTCGAAGATGCCGTTTTTTTAATGAATTGGAAAGGCTTTGGAAAATGGAAAAAATGGAATTTAATAAATAATACAACCAAAAAGCCATTACACATTCAACAATGTATGCACCAAATAGCTGTTACTAGAGATTACATTGTTTTAGTTGATGCTGGTTTTAAACTGACTTTAGATATTATGTTCAATAATCCATTCCCTCATAATCCTAAAATAGATAGTTTCTTTCGCAAAATACTAACTGCTCCTATGCTTGCCACAACGGATACGTATATCGTAAACAGAGCAGATATGAGAGATGAATTGAAGTCTATTGTAGTCAAAAAACTACCCGTTTCTTTGCCCTTCGAAACAATACATTTGACAGCAGATTACGAAAACCCTAATGACCAAATTACGCTACATGCAGCACATAATGCAACAGCTTGTTTGGCTGAATGGATTCGTTTATTTGATATAAATGAATTTACAAAGGAAAAGGTAAAAGAAAACATAACAGGAATTCCACCAACAGGAATTTTGGATATAAGCAGAATTGGAAAGTATTTAATAGATGCAAAAAATGGAAATATAATAGAGCAAACAATCATTACAGAAAAAGGAAATATTGATACTGAAGATGATGATAATAAGCAAGATTTAGCTAAAAAAGATGTTGGAGCGCATACATGGGGAATTGCTCTCTTTACTTACCCAAATATGGTAGATGCAAGTAAAGTAGTTCCAAAAATCAAAAATATTTATTGGCAATCCTTTGGTTTAGACAAAGATTTTCTAACAAATTTCATTTTTAATTTATATAAAGAGTATCCAAATCGAAAAATATCCGTAAAAGATATGAAGAGATACACTCAACAAGGAGTTCCATTTGTTGTCAGCAGGATGAATACCGAAACTATGCAATTTGAAGATTATTATCAATTTGAAAAAGGAATATCGTATCGTGCGATGCAGTTTGTTCCTAAGAAAAACCCTACAAATAAAGATGAGAATGAAGGCTACATGACTTGTGTAGTTACGGCAGAAAAACTAAATCCATCTACAAAGAGTATAGAATATCAAACTCAATTATGGATTTTTGATGCTCAAAACCTTAATAAAGGAGCAATTTGTAAACTTGCACATCCAAAATGGATAGCAAATACTACTTTGCATTCAGCTTGGTTATCAGAAGCAAAGACTACAAATTCAGATTACAATGTTCCTGTAAAGTCAGATTATCAGCCTTTAATAAACGATTCACTATTAGGTAAATTCGTGCACGGAATTCTCTTCAAAAAAGAACGAGAACAAATTCAAGAAATTTTTGATAAAAATGTATATCCTCATTTTGAGTGATTAGTACTCAATTAATTCTTTTTTACTAAACTAACTATTCTTACTCTATGAAATATTATTATAACACCCCAGCCTGTCAAGTTTATTATGACGAAGAAAAAGGTTACATTCATACAAACTGGGAAGGCTTTTGTCCTAGTAAAGTATTTAAAGAAGCATCTAACTCTATCATTACAGCTATTGAGGAAACAGGAACAGGTAAAGTATTATTTGATGCTGCTCGTACAAAATCAGCCTCTCCAAATGACCAAAAATGGATTTTTGAGGACTGGATACCTCGTGCAGTAGTGGCTGGTTATAATAGATACGCCTATATTCTTCCCAATGATGTATTTGGAAAATTTTCGTCTCAAAAAGTAATTAGCGAAATAAGTGGTAATACTCCTGATCTAGCAGGAGCAACTTCTAATGATATGGAAACTGCTATGGAATGGCTATTAAAAGAAAACGAAACAATAGCTTAATATTTTTTTAATTTTATAAAAACTCCTTTTTTAGTACACTCAGTACTAAAAAAAGAGTTTTTTTGTGTGTTAAAGAGAATCTAAATTTTAAGTAACCAGTTTTACTAAACCTTTTTGCATACTATTTGCGTAAGTATAAGAAAAGTATTTTTTTATAGACGAATCCCATCTTTCATTCGGCAAAACGATACCAATGCAAGATAAAATTCTGAACTATCCAAACCAGCTTAATTAAATAATAAATTTTACTCCTATGCCTACCTTCACATTTACTACACTTACTTTTTTACTTTTATTTTTCTGTCAAACCTCGGTTTTTGCACAGTATGATACACATTATCTAAAAAGTGGAAACCAAGCATTGATACAAAAAAATTATGTTCAAGCAGAAAACGATTTTACAACTTCTTTGAAACACAATAGCCGAAATATGGAAGCGTATCTGCAAAGAGGAATAACTAGATGGCATCTAAGAAAATATAAAGATGCTATTTCAGATTTGGACAGAACAATTTTATTTAATTATAAACTAGCAGAAGCAAATCTGTGGAAAGGAAAAAGTTATTATTCAATGGGTTCTTTCAAAGAAGCGATTACTTATTTTGATGAAGCATTTGAACTAAATAGCGAAAAAGACTCTCGAATAAATGCTGAGATTTATGAATTTAAAGGCTACGCTTATCAAAAACTAAGTAATTCGGATAAAACAGTTGAGAATTTTAGATTAGCTTTAGGAGAAGGAAGTAGCAAAGCAGCAGAAATAAATTATAAACTGGCGACAATCAATTATTTGAATAAAAATTATGAAGAAAGTCTGAAAAACCTACAAAAAGCAAGACAACTAGGACACCCAAATCGTGCTGAAATTGCAAAAAAAATAATCGTTTTGGACAAACTTATTGCAGAACAAAAAAAGACAAACGAAGCAAAGGACGTAAAATTTCACTTTCAAAATCCGTCTTCACTAACTGCAAACGTTTCAAATTCATTCTTTGATTTAGAAGTCTGTTTGGAATCTAAATTGATGGTAAATGAAATAAAAGTTTTTGTAAATAATAAAGAACAAGACCCAATTAGAGGACTTACCGTAACACCAACCACAAAATGTGCTATCACAGTAAAACGAAAAATTCCATTACAAAACGGAACTAATGAAATTCGTTTGGAAGCAACAACAGCACAAGGAACATTTTTTTCAGATAAGGCAAAAGTTACTTTTACTACGCCTAGTCGTACAGAAAATGCTCTTGCTTCGATGCCAAAAATTTGGGCAGTTGTGGTAGGTGTGGCAAGTTATACAGCAATGCCAACACTGCGTTATTCAGACGATGATGCGTATCAAATGTATGCCTTTTTGAAAAGCCCTGAAGGTGGCGCACTTTCTGACAATCAAATCACACTTTTAGTTGATGAAAATGCGACAAAACAAGGCATTATTAATTCATTAACTCAAAAATTTGGTGCAGCATCTGAAAATGATTTAGTGATTTTTTATTATGCTGGACACGGCTTAGAAGGTTCGTTTATTCCTTACGATTACAACGGAACAGAAGCTACCAAACTTTTACACAAAGACGTACAAGATATTTTCACAAGTTGCAAAGCAAAAAACAAATTATTTATTGCAGATGCCTGTCATTCGGGAAGTAGCAGCGAAAACCTGCGTGGAAATGTAAAAGCAACTATGAATAAATATTACCAAGCTCTTGCCAAAACCTCTGGAGGAACGGCACTCATGATGTCTTCAAAAGCAGAAGAAACTTCACTTGAAAACAAGACCATTCGCCAAGGTGTTTTTAGTTATTATTTGATTCGTGGCTTGAAAGGAGAAGCTGATTTTAATGCTGATAATATCGTTTCGGTAAGAGAACTTTTTGATTACGTACAAACACAAACTCGTCAATATACAAACTACCGTCAGAACCCCGAATTATACGGACTTTTTGACCCCAATATGCCGATTGGAGCAGTAAGGAAATAAAAATCAATTACGGATTATGGATTATGGATTAAAAATTACGAAAAACCCAAGCAGAACTGTTTGAGTTTTTTTGTTTGAACGTTAGTTTAATTTTGTACTATCAGAACGATTGGAATATAAACCAATCACAACAGTTTCATTTTTTACATAATTCATAGCTTTTAAGTAATAAATACCAGTCTCTTTACATTCAAATACAACCTCATTTTCCTTTGGTTGTAGATAAAATTCCATGATTGCTTTTTTGCTATTGTTTTGATATAATTTCACATTTGTCATTCCTTTTTCAAGCATAAATTTATACTTAGTGCCTTTACTAAAAACACATATATGAGTTGGAATTTCAGGATAAGTCTAATTTCTTCTATGAAGGATATTATAAGTTTTCACAAACGTATATTCTTCTTCATCCTTGATTTGATTTTCTACACTTTGAGAAGCCACCACCAAAAGAGAAAGTTTATTGACATGTTTGCCTTCTAATTTCAAATTATATTTTCCTATATTTTGACATTCAAAAATTATTGTCTTAGACCAATAAGAAGAATCTCCATAACTAATTTTATTCATTGCTATAATTTCGGATTGAGAATCAAGTAAAATCATATCAAAATAACGTTTAGAAAAATACTGAAATTTATATCTTTTTCCTTCCTGCAAATTTAGTTCTAAAGTAGTTTTTTTATTGATTTTGTAGATATTTTCTATTTCATAATCGCTTTGAATGCTATTTTTGATTAATTCATTTTCTTTCTCTTCTTCTAAAAGACTTTTATACGATTTGCAACTTTCTAAAAAGAAAATAAAAAAAACAATGATTAGAAAAATAAAGGAAAACTTGTATTTCGATTGAATAAACATAGATTTGTATTTTTGATGAACTAATACACTTCTCAAATCGTAAATAATAAAAGAAGATAACAAGAAAAAATAGAATTTTCAAACATGGATAAGAATTAGTAATCTTAGCAATCGTTATACACAAAATATTTTATGCAAAACAATTATTATTTTATTCGAAGTCTTTCAAATGAGCTTTCTAAGCAAATCGTAGGATTCGAAATTGCGACTATTTTTTCGCAAAATAAAGATGAGTTATTGATAGGTTTAATTGATAATGACAATCCAGAAACAGAATTTTGGATTCGTGCTACCTTTACGCCCGAACTTACGACGCTTTCTTTTCCTCAAACTTTTGCACGAGCAAAACGAAATAGCATCGAACTTTTTGATTCGCTTATTGGAAAAAAAATCACAAGTATTCGTCAGTTTAATAATGAACGAGCTTTTGGAATAGAATTAGGAGAAGGGAAAAATAATAACTTCACTTTGTTATTCAAATTATTTGGCAATCGTTCGAATATTATTTTATTTTCTGCAAGTGAAGAAGAGGAAAATAAATTAGAAGTAGAAGCTATTTTTCAACATAAGCTACAAGCAGATTGGGAAATAATCTATGAAGATTTAGATAGAAGTTTGGAACAAGAAAAAGAGGATTTTTTGGAAAACGGAATCAAAAAAATCTTTCCTACTTTTGGAAAAGACATTATAAAGTATTTAGACAATAAAGTAGATGAAAACAAGTCTTTAGAAAATTATTGGAATGAAATAGAGAAATTATTAAATTATTTTGAGCAAATAGAAAAGCTAGATTTTTATATTTTCTTGAAAAAAGAGGAAGTAAAATTATTTATTATCAACCCAAATGAAGTTTTCCAAAAAGAAAATAATAAGGATAAAATAGAAATTCTACACAAAACCAACAATGCCATCGAAGCCTGTAATTTGTTCTATTTAGAATTTTCGAGGCGTTATTATTTACTCAAAGAAAAAAATGCAGCCTTAAAAGCCATAGAAAAACGTCATCGCCAAACGCAAAACTACATCGACAAAACACTCAAAAATATAGAAAAAGCAGAAAACAAAATGCGTTATGAAGAATTTGGACATATTTTGATGGCAAATCTTCATGCCGTCGAACCTCGTTCAAAATCAGTAGAATTGTTTGATTTTTATACCAACGAACAAATTACAATTCCATTAAAGGATAATCTAACAGCTCAAAAAAATGCTGAACTTTTTTATAGAAAAGCAAAAAATCAAAAACTAGAAATTGATAATTTGTATCAAAATTTAGAGAAAAAAGAAGAGCAATTACGACTTTTTGAAAGTCAGTTGGAAGAGATAACTCATTTTGAATCGCTCAAAGAAATGCGAAAATTTTTGAAGGAAAATAAAATTAAGGTTACTAATTTACAAGAAAACGAACCTGATGAACTTCCTTTTAAAGTTTTTGAATACCAAGATTTTCAGATTTTGGTAGGGAAAAATTCTAAAAACAACGACTTACTCACTCAAAAATTTGCTTACAAAGAAGATTTATGGCTTCATGCTCGTGGTGTTGCAGGTTCGCATGTCGTGATAAAATACCGAGCAGGAAAACCATTTCCAAAATCAGTCATCGAAAAAGCTGCCCAACTTGCAGCCTATTATTCCAAACGAAAAACGGATTCACTTTGTCCTGTCATCGTAACACCTAAAAAATATGTCAGAAAACCAAAAGGAGCAGCACTTGGGGCAGTTGTCGTCGAAAGAGAAGATGTGGTGATGGTTGAGCCGAAGGAGTTTGAGAGTTAGGAATTGGGGAATGACTGTTTTTAGGTAAATCAAATACTGTCACCAGTGGTGACAACAATTCAAAAATTAAATTTCAAAAAAAATAGACAACTAAAAAATGCACCCACTAATCCAAAAAGCCATAAACCAATTACGTTCAAATAATTACAGAGGATATTTTGAAGAAATGGATATGATTATTCCTTCTTCTATGAGTACAAATTACCAAGAACTCAAAGGTTTTTTTGTGGCAGGAATAAAAAATGAGGAGTTTAAAGAAACCTTAAATATGTTTGCTTTAGAAGTAGATGGAAAGCTGTATAAAGGCTAATAAAAAACTGTCAAGACACTTTAGAGTGTCAGACAGTTAGTGTTTTTTTGAAAATAAATAGTTTTGCTTTTTTAAATTGTCTGACACTTTGAAGTGTCTGACAATTAGCAAAAATATCAAGCCGTTGTTTCTTCCAAATATTCCTCTCCATTTTTGACAGGAATCAAATTTTGAGTTTCTTCTTCTGTAAAAAGCCTAGATTTTACAATAAAACGATACCCCAAAGGAATTTCTAACGAAAAACTAGAACCACGCCCTTCTGTAACATCAATCGTAAGATGCGTATGTTTCCAATAATCAAATTGAGATTGGTTCATAAAAAAATCGCAGCCGTGAATCGTTCCGACCCAAACATCATTTGAACCGACTTTAAACTCTCCTTTTGCAAAGCACATGGGCTGTGAACCATCACAACAACCTCCACTTTGATGAAACATAAGTTCTCCATTTTCTTCTCTTAACTCGTCAATGATTTTTTTAGCTGAATCTGTTGCAACTACTCGTTGTGTATTTTGAGGTGTATTTTTCATAATTGTTGTATCTTAATTGGTTGTCTATTTTATACGAAAACTAAAGTTTTCGGTACATTGTTCTCACGCTAAAGCGTAAGCTACATTTTACTAGCAAAACCCTAAGGGATTCGAAATCCCTTAGGGTTTAATAATTGAACGTTTTATTTAGAATTTTAAAAGAATCCTAATGCTTTTTTGTCATACGAAATAAGCATATTTTTGTTTTGGCGATAATGACTCAACATCATTTTGTGATTTTCTCTACCAAAACCAGACTTTTTGTAACCTCCAAACGGCGCATGAGCAGGATAATTGTGATAGCAATTTACCCAAACACGACCTGCTTGTATTGCACGAGGAACGTTATACAGTTCGTGAGCATCTCTCGTCCAAACACCTGCACCTAATCCATAAAGCGTATCATTTGCAATTTCGATAGCTTCTTCAGTGTTTTTGAAAGTTGTAACACAAAGAACGGGACCAAAAATTTCTTCTTGGAAAACTCTCATTTTATTGTGTCCCTTTAATATAGTTGGTTGAATATAATATCCGTCTTTTAGTCCGTCGACATACTTGGCTGCGCCACCTGTCAAGACTTCTGCGCCTTCTTCTTTTCCGATTTCTAAGTACGATAAGATTTTTTCGTATTGGTCTTTTGAAGCCTGCGCCCCCATCATTGTCGAATCATCTAATGGATGTCCCATTTTGATTTTTTCGGTTCTTTCGATAACTCTTGCAATAAATTTATCATAAATATCCTCGTGTACAAGCAATCTTGAAGGACACGTACAAATTTCGCCTTGATTAAGTGCAAACATTACAGCCCCTTCCAAACATTTATCAAAAAATTCGTCATCGGCATCCATTACGCTAGGGAAAAATACATTTGGCGATTTTCCACCTAATTCCATCGTTACAGGAATGATATTTTCAGACGCATATTGCATAATCAAACGTCCTGTTGTGGTTTCTCCTGTGAACGAAACTTTTGCCACTCTTGGCGAACTTGCCAACGGCTTTCCTGCTTCTACACCAAAACCAGAAACAATATTAACGACACCTTTAGGTAAAACATCTTTAATCAAATCCATAAAAATCAAAATTCCGACAGGCGTTTGTTCAGCAGGTTTCATGACGACACAACAACCAGCAGCCAAAGCAGGCGCAAGTTTCCAAGTTGCCATCAAAAGAGGGAAATTCCAAGGAATAATTTGTCCGACAACGCCCAATGGCTCACCGATATTCATCGAAACTGTATTTTGGTCTAGCTCTGCAACACTTCCTTCTTCGGCACGAATCACTCCAGCAAAATAACGGAAATGGTCAATACAAAGTGGTAAATCGGCAGCTTTTGTTTCTCTAATTGCTTTACCATTATCTACCGTTTCGATGGTAGCAAGGTAATCCAAATTTTTCTCCATAATATCAGCTATTTTCAAAAGCATGTTACTTCTTTCGGTAGCCGATGTTTTAGACCACGTTTTGAAGGCTTCATGCGCTGCATCAAGAGCCAAATCTACATCTTCTTTGCTCGAACGAGCAACTTTTGTGATAACTTCCCCACTTACTGGCGAAATATTATCAAAATATTGTCCTTTGATAGGAGAAGTCCACTCTCCATTTATAAAATTATCATAGCGTTCCTTAAACTTAGGAAAGGCTAATTTATCAGCCGTTTTGGTAGCTTCCATATTAAAAAATGTTTATTTGTGTGTTAAAAATTTATCTGAAAAATGAGTAAAATACTAATTTAACTATTGTCAAAGTGATTTTGGATTACCGAAAAACTATTGACAAAGTCTTAATAAACTTATTTTCTTTTACAAATCTAAAACATAAATAATCAACTGTCTTTTAGTATTCTGTCAAAACTTTTTAGTATTCTATCAATTATTATTACAAAGATAATTTGGTAAAAAATACGTATCTTAGTCTAATATAAAACAAGGCTCTTAACAGGTTTTGGACTGATAGTAATAAAAACTTGATTCGTTCATTTATTAGCAAAATATTAGTTCGTTTTTTCCATAGCGCAGGGTTTGCAAACCTATGGAAAAAACAACACTTTTACAGGATAAAATTTGGTAAGTACAAAACTTGTTTATTATCAGTCCAATATCAGATAAGAGCCTAAAACAATATAAAAATCAGAGTAAAACACAAGACTAAAATACACCAAAAAAACACACACAAACAACTATCTAATCTATTTTTCAATTATGGAAACTTCCTTAAAATCGCCTTTATTTATTCCAAAAAAACAAGCTCTTACTTCATACAATAACCTTGAAAGGCTTGTCGAAAATCGTTCAAGTTTTAATCTTCCTAATTTTGAACTCAATCTTTTCGAAACGCATCAAAAAAGTAAAAAAGTAAGCCTGACTTTTGATACTTTGACGGTAACAGCTATGATTCGTGGGAAAAAAGTAATGCAGTCTTTTGATAAAAAAAATGTAGTTTATGATTATTTACCAGGGGAAAGCGTGATTGTTCCTGCAAATGAAGAGCTAGTCATTGATTTTCCAGAAGCAAGCGAAAAAAATCCTACTCAATGTTTGGCGATTGCGATTGATAATCAAAAAATAAAATCTACTTTAGAAACGCTCAATAATCAGTTTCCAAAACTAGAAACACCACAAAATAAAAATGGAAATTGGACGCTAGAAAATCCAGATTACCATTTAAAAAATAATGCAGAAATAAAAAACGTAATTGATAGAATTACGCATATTTCGATAGGGAAAAGTGAAGCAAAAAATTTATTGGCTGACCTTGCTTTACAAGAACTTTTAATTCGAATTATGCAAACACAAGCACGTAATTTGATTTTTGAAGAATATAAAAAATACAGTACTCAAAACCGTTTTGCTTATGTAATAGAATATGTGGAAAATAATTTGGAGGAGCAAATAACAGTAGAAAAACTAAGTAAACTAGCTTGTATGAGCGAATCTAATTTTTATAAAACCTTCAAACGAGAATTTGGAATTACGCCTGTCGAATATATTTTGAAACAGCGAATTAGTCTTGCAAAAAAGCTACTAACCAATATGAAATTGAGTATAACTGATGTTTGTTATAAGGCTGGTTTTAATAGTTTGAGCTATTTTAGTGTTTTATTCAAAAAATATGCAGACCAATCGCCGAGTGAATTTAGAAAGTCTATTTTTGGAGAGTAAATTATTTCAAATGTATTTGAGGCATGTTCTAAAGAGGCTAATCTATTTCAATTTTTGTAAAAGGTGTATAAATTTAGCTACGTAGCTGCCTAATATTTGTAGTCAAGAAAAATAACTAATAAAAAAGCTGCGTAGCTGCCTAATATTAAAAATTCAACAAGTTACAACAGCAATATTTGGCAGCTACGCAGCTCTAAATTCAACTTCACTTTTTCTCATTTTTCTACCAATATTGTGCTGCGATGCAGCTAAATACAATTCATTTTGATAGATCAAAGAGATTTTATTTATAAGATTGAATGGAAAATTCTGAACAGCCTATCTATTTCAATTCCCTCAAATTCTCAAGCATTGTAGGAATAAGTTCGCTTACTGTTGGATGAATATGAACTGCATCACGAATAGTTTTGTAGGATTGATTCGCATACATGGTGTCAATAATTGCGTGAATAGTTTCATCTGCTGAAATTCCGAAAAATGTTGCTCCCAGAATTTTTTCTGTTTTTTTATCTATCAAAATCTTCATCATTCCGTCAGTTTCGCCTTTTTCGGTGGCACGAGCTACATGTTTCATTTTACGAAAAGCTTGTACAATTTTGAGCGATTTATCTTCTTTCATTTTTTGTTTGGCTTGTTCTTCATTTATTCCAACTCTTGCAAGTGGTGGGTCAATGAACATCGAATAACATTGAATTCGGTCTGATAATTTTCGCTTTTTCTCTCCAAAAAGAAAATCACTTACAATTTCAAAATCATTATAGGCTGTGTGTGTAAATGCGCCTTCACCATTGCAATCTCCTAAAGCAAAAATATGTTTTTTGTTGGTTTGAAAATGTTGATTGACTTTTATGTATCCTCTCTCATCAATTTTTACACCTATTTCTTCTAAATTCAGAGTTGATGTATTTGGTTTTCTTCCTACCGAAATCAGAATATGAGAACCTTCTAAAGTGTGTTCTTTTCCGTCTTTCTCAAAAGAAATTGTAGTTTTTCCTTGTTCATTCTCCTTTTTTTCTTGGCTTACTTTTATGTTTTTTGCATTGGTATGAATTGTGATTGATTCTTTTTCCAATACTTTTTTTATTTCATCGGCTACATCTTTATCTTCTTTTTTCAAAAAGCGTTCATTTCGTTCCAAAATAGTTACTTTACTACCAAAACGAGCAAACATTTGGCTAAATTCTAAACCAATATAACCAGCACCAATCACAATTAAATGCTTAGGAACTTCTTCCAATTCCAAAATACTCGTATTGGTCAGATAATCTAATTTTTGATATTCTTTTGGAATACTAACTTTTGTACCTACATTAATGAAAATTTGTTTGCCTTCTATTTTCTGCGTTTTTCCATCTTTGGTTTTTATTTCAATAACATTCTCACTTGAAACAGAACCTTCTCCTTCATAAAAATGAAGATTTTTTGAGTCCTCAAACATTTTCTGAATACCAGTATGAGAATTTGAAACGATTTTATCTTTTCGTTCTTTTATCTTTTTGAGGTTGATTTGTATGTCTTTTACGCCTTCTATTTCTACTCCAAAATCTTCGCTATTTTTGGCTATAAAAGCTCTTCTTGCAGCAGCTACATACGATTTTGTGGGTGTACAGCCGTCGTTTACGCACGTTCCACCAATTTTATTTTTTTCAATAATGGCTACTGTTTTTCCTTCTTTTTCTAATTTTGCAGTGAGTGGAACACCCGCTTGTCCTGTGCCAATGATGATTGCGTCGTATTTTTTCATATCTAAAGATGTAGTTTAAAAAATGAGTTTGATTTTGATTTGTTTTTAGTTTAACTTTTCAGAATGGCTATTGTTAGAATTTAATTTAAAATGAAATTATCATACACATGTATTCTATCAAAAAATTTAATTTCAAGGAAAATAATTTAGAAAATAATAACGAATGGAATTCATTTATAAAAACTAATTCTGAGGGACATTTTTTCTTTGAAACCGATTATTTATTCTATCATAAGGAACGTTTTGAAGATTTTTCTCTGATGATTTATAATGATAAAAAGAATTTGATTTGTGTTTTGCCTGCTTGTTTTGAAGGTGAAAAAATTCTTCATTCTCATACAGGCTTAACCTTTGGAGGATTTATTTTTAAAGATAATTTGAGTTTTTTAGAACAACGACAAATCGTTTTTTCTTGTCTTGATTTTTTAAAACAAAATGATTTTAATGAATTAATCATTAAGCCTTTACCTTCTTATTTTCAGTTAGGTAATCAGAAAAATGAAAGTGTTCATCGTCTGTTGAATGATAATTTAATTGAAAGTAAAATTTTGAGATTAGAAGCAAATTCTGTAATTACTTTACCTAAAAGCGAATCAGATTATCAAAAAATAAACTATCAAAATTATTCGAAACGAAAAAAACGAAATCTTCAAAAAACATTTAATTTTGATTTAAAAGTAGAAAAAACAGCACTAGCAACAGATTTTTGGAAAATTATTGAAGATAATTTAAAACTTCGACATAATCTTTCGCCTGTTCATTCGGCTGCTGAAATTCAATTATTACACGATAAATTTCCTCAAAATATTCTTTTTTTTGTAGTAAAAAATAACGCTCAAATTATTGCTTGTAGCGTAATTTTCATTTATCAATCCACCATTCATTTGCAATATATGGCAGCTACAAACGGAGGAAAGAAAACTAATGCCTTAGATTTTTTGATTGATGAATTGATAAAAAATCATTCTATTTATTTTGATAAAATAATTAAAACATCTCCTACTGGACGTTTTGAGTATTTAAGTTTGGGAGTAAGTGAATTGAGAAATAACAAAGATGGAAATTCAATAAACGAAGGACTTTTTAAATGGAAAGAAGAATTTGGCGCAAAAACATTCTCTCACTTTGTTTATCAAATAAAATTGTAGCTTACGCTTTAGCGTGAGAAATGTATTCCTGTAGCTTACGCTTTAGCGTGAGAAATGTATTCCTGTAGCTTACGCTTTAGCGTGAGAAATGTATTCCTGTAGCTTACGCTTTAGCGTGAGAAATGTATTCCTGTAGCTTACGCTTTAGCGTGAGTCAAATTGTACCGAATACTTTAGTGTTCGAAAAAATACATCAATAAATTATATCCACCAAAAAAAAGCAGTTGAGCCAACAATAAATAATAAGCAAATTTATTTATTTTCTCAAACCTAGAATACTGAAAAAGCATACACAAGGGCAGCGCAACCAAAAACCAACCAATATAATTTTGAAGAGGAACAACATCTCCTGCCCAACTCCAAAAATCATGTTTTATAGCAACAGGTTCTATCAAATAATCTATCATTACCATCAAAACAGCACTCAAAATAGCCTTAAAAAATAGCGTTATTTTAGAAGTAAAAATAAAAAAACTAAAATAAGTAGAAATAAAATAATTGACAATGAAAGTAATCATAATCCAATTTATACCTATCAAAAGAGGCACTTCCAAGACCTTAAAACCGAGTGTTTTGCCATAATTATATGTTCCAAAAATGGCTTCTGTCTTTACGCCAATTACCTCAATAAAAAAACCTACCAAAAAAGTCATACTCACAAAAATCCAAAAAGAGGGCGAATATTTGCGTTGAGCCAAGAAAAGAAGTATAATACTTGTAATCAAATTGAAGGGGGTCGCCATTTCGAAAAGCGCACGAGTAGACTCAAACCAAAGCCCTAAAAGTCCTGCAAAGTACATAACCAATATAAGTCCGTTAAAGAAATTGATATTATCTTGCACAAAAAAGCGAATTGATTCTAATAAGAAAGTAATTTTAGCTTTCATTTAGTAGTTTAAAATGAGTTTGTTTTTGAGAATATAAAAAATGACTAACTAAGATTTGTGTAAATTTGTTAGAAATTTGAGAGTAACAAACTTAGACTAGAAAAATTAACGTATAATAATCATATATGGGACAGTTTATAAACCTTCAAGACCTTTTCCTCACTCCTGTTTACTTGCTCCTAATTTATGGTTTTTTGTACTTTCTTCGTACCAGTATTGTGGATAAAGAAATGCGACAGTTTTTTATTTTGGGTTATACGGTAAAGATAATAGGCGCTATTTTCTTTGGTTTGGTATTTCAGTTTATATATGGCTATGGAGATACTTTTTTCTATTTTCAAGGTGCAGGAATAGCACGAGATGCTTTTTTGGAACGTCCAACTGCATATTTTCAGATTCTATTTCAACAAATGGACAACTATTCTAGCCCTCAAACTTATAATTATGCTTATCGAATGCCTTATTATGGAGATAGAGGTTCTTTTGCTATTAATCTGATTGGTTCTATATTTTCTATTCTTTCTTTTCATACTTATATCATAAATTGTTTGTTTTTTGCTCTTTTGAGTTTTGCTGGCAGTTGGCAAATGTACCGAGCTTGGGCTGATATATATCCCGTCTTAAAAAAACAAATTGGTTGGGCTATTTTTTTTATTCCTTCTGTATTTTTTTGGGCATCAGGTATTGTAAAGGATTCTGTTACCTTCTCTGCTTTAACTTTAGCCTTTGCAGCTTTTCATTTTGGTATTATACGTAGAAAAAAAACCTATCTCAATGTCTTTATTTTTTTATTGTGTTGTTATGCCCTATATATTATTAAACTCTATATTTTACTTTGTTTTATACCTGCTTGTGGATGGTGGTTTTATTCACAATATACTAAACAAATAGAATCTCAATTTTTGAGAGTAGTTTTTGCACCATTTTTATTAGTTGTGGGTGGAGGTTTAGCCTTTTATGCTTTTTCTAATCTTATTCAAGGAACAGCATATGACTTAAATAATGTAGCTCAAAAAGCCTATATTACAGCAGATTGGATTCATCAAATGAGCGACCAAGGAAGTGCTTATGATA
>Ga0210044_10001672_pt1 | contig 33978 bp, 43 predicted proteins | sample CryGey13umfilter_2_FD_183959 | JGI IMG/M metagenome (GOLD analysis project Ga0210044, IMG submission 183959) | Groundwater microbial communities from aquifer in Utah, USA - Crystal Geyser 4/9/14 3 um filter (SPAdes) (version 2) | ecosystem: Environmental > Aquatic > Deep subsurface >...
GTCGCAAGAGATTTGAGAACTGAATTACTACAAAAAATCCAGATCTTACAATCAGATATGCCTAAAACATCAAATGAAGAGGAATAAACTAGACTCTTTTTTTCTTTTTACTTAATATCAATTTTCGACATTAGCATTACTGTTATAAACAATGAATTTTTCAAATAAATTATGGGGTATCTTGGAAACCATTTAGCAACAGTGGTTACTGGAGTCTTTGCAGCTGTACTTACAGGACTATGGCCTTATTTCATAGATTTTGCACCTATCCTAAATTTTGTATTTATTATGGCTGTACCAATAACTTGGTTCCTTACATTTACTTGTTGGATTTCTCAAAAGAGTGCTGATTATATGCATAAGTATGAACCTCATGCTAGTCACAGTGAAAAAAAAAGCTTGAGTAATTCACAAACGACTCAAATTTACACATCAGATGGAAAACAAGCAAGTTCTAATGCAATTAAAGTAGCACAAAATGAATTATCTGGAGAATTAAACAAACTCAAAGAAAGTGTAAAACTAAAAGATAGTGAGATTGAAAGACTAAACCAAGAAATTTCAAATCTACATACTTTAGTTCAGATTGAATCATTAAAAACAGAACTTGCCAATCTTAAGATGTTGGCATCTAAAAGTAAAACAAAACTCAAATAGAACTAATCGTTACAATGGCAACATACTATGCCATGATTGTTTTTACAACTTGGGCAGCTCACAGCACCACCATAATGACATTTACATGAGCATAATTCTGTTGGATCTTTTTTCATATCTAATATCATTTCTACGTCATGTTAATATTTGACTGTTTTACTTTTACCCTTATGAATTGGAACAAATCTTTTAAACTAAATAATGCAATTACAGATATGTCTAAAAATATCATGTTTGCAAGTATTATTGCATCAATATTATTTACAACTGTTCTAACTAATACCAATTCGTTTGCTGAGCCGATTAATTCACAAACAGAAATTACTCCAATTAACAGTTCTATTGGACTTGAAAAAACAACTATTCAAATGCATATTTCTGAAAATAATAAACTACCTTGGGGGTTTGTTGAAGGAAAAATTGCAAACCATGTTGCTAGCCATCCTGTAATCATTCAGATATTTGATAACGATGAAATTATTCCAGGAAATAGTATTGGTGCAGTACATTTTGCACAAACTGTAGTAAATGAAGATGGTTCATATGAATACAAATTTAGAGTGCTAGACTCCAATAATGGAAAAATAACGAAAATTTTCGATGGTAATTATACTGTTAAAATTTTCAAAGTTGTATACTTACATCCTAATCTTGATGTAATTTAGAGGCTATTTTCAAAGTATCATCTACCAAATCTCTTAATCTTTTTTTGTCCTCTTCCTTTGATATAGTGTTTTCTGACAGTGATTCTGTGGTGAGAAATACTGCTTTAGGATTAGCAATTACTCTGAAATATGATAATAATTGAGTGATTAATGTTTGAACATCAATAAATCCAATATTACTTGCAGCTAAAATTACTATACCTGCCACTTTACCTTCAGTTTTTTTATAATTGATATATTCAAACAGATTTTTCAATGCCGAACTAAAAAATGAATTATAAATTGGAGATCCAATTAACCATACATCTGCATCCGTAATGTCTTTAGCTGCATTTTTTGTTTGTTCGTTGTATTCTTCTTCTGGTCCTCTATAACATTCAATTTGTCCGTCTGAAAGATTGATAAATTTAGTATCTACATTTTTTGATTTTGTATATTCAAAAACATATTTCATTATCACTTGTGTATTTGCATTTTTTCTAGGACTTCCTGAAACCACTACAATTTTCATAATTCTGACTACCCAACTCTGTATTTAAATTACAATAACAATTTTTTAAAAACGGGCTTGGAGGGCTTCGATCCCTCGACCTGTAACTTAGGAGGCTACTGCGCTATCCAAGTTTCGCGTCTTAAATGACTCTGCGCCACAAGCCCAGCAAAAAAAACATTTGTAATTATTTAAGCGTAATCAAGATTAGTTTTGATCATTTCTTGAATTTGATTCCATTCTGTATTCTTAGTATCTTGCCATTTCTCAAAATATACTACATCCTTCAGATCTAATCTTGGAAGCCATCCTGCAGTTTCAAGATCTGGTTTTTGTGCAAATTCATCTACATATCCCAGACATAGATATGCTATTGGAACAATATGTTCTGGTAATTCCAAAACTTCCTTAAGCGTATCATTTGAAAGAATGCTTACCCAACCAAGTCCAACTCCCTCAGTTCTTGCAGCAAGCCATAGATTTTGAATAGCACAACACACACTGTATAATCCTGCTTCTGGAATACTTGTTCTACCAATCACAAATGGACCAAATTTTGAAGGATCATATGTTACACATAGATTGATAGGAGATTCTAAAATTCCTTCAAGTTTAAATGAAAGATATTTTGATCTTTTTGGTTCTTCAATTAATTTTGATGAGTGATTTTTTTCTTCCTCAAAAGAATCTTTGATCTTCTTTTTTGTAAGCATCTCTTTTATCAAAATAAAATTCCATGGCTGAGAAAAGCCAACAGACGGTGCATGATGTGCGGCATTTAGAATTCTAGCTAAAACATCATCTTCAATAGATCTTGATGTAAAGTGAGATCTGACATCTCTTCTTGAATAAATTGCCTTATAGAGGCCTTTTTTTTCCTCATCTGTAAATTCTTCTGTCAACTCCTAATCGTCTTTCTTCTTTTTATTCAATCCTTTCTTTTGTTAAACGTTAATAATGCCTGCACCTAATCTTTTACTTCAATGGGCCGGTAGTCTAGCCGGTTAGGATACTGCCCCGACATGGCAGTGATCGTGAGTTCGAATCTCACTCGGCCCACTTTTTAACTCAAGTTGAAGTCTTGAATTCTTTTTCTATTAAGCTCCAAGAAGTTTCTGTAGTTATACTTCCTTCAGCACTAAAATTATTGATTCTACCATCCAAAATTGCCTGATATGTTTCTGAATTAATATCAGACTTGTTTAAAATGAATATATTTTTCAAAGGAATCTCTGCTCCAGGATAAAACACTGCTCTACCAGGCATTGCAATATCTTCAGTGGAGTACTGACTGGAACCCAACAATTGACCATCTGCGTAAAGCTGGTATCCAATAATAGGAACTGTGAATGTTTTTTCACTTGGATTTTTTACAAGAAAAACAATTTCTAATTTAGCAAAATTTTCAATTGTATTAACATCTTTTACTTCTACATTTAGTAATTGGATTTCAACTTGTTCTAATTCTGAATTATCGAGACTGGCATACCATATGATTATGCCCATCAATCCAAATAATCCTGCTATTGAAGCATATACTATCATTTTACTTTGTAATCCCAATTCAATGATATCACATCATGTACAACTAAAAAAGGTTGTCAAGATCCAAATACATAATATTTGATTTGAAATATGAACCAGTATGTCTCCATTAGAGCAAGCAATAATTATGTGGATTCATCTTCTTTCAGCTGCTATTTGGGTAGGAGGCTCTCTTTTCATTGGAATTGTTTTTTCACCTCTTCTTAAAACAATGTATGGTTCTATTGAAGAAAGATTACAAATTATGATTAAAGTTGGTAAAAGATTCAATAAAATTGCTGTTCCATCATTAATTATTCTTATAGGTACTGGTTTATACAATTCACATATACTTTTGAGCAAACCTGATTTGTTAATGGCTACAAGCTATGGTAATTTTCTTATAATAAAAATAATTTTAGTCATTGCATTAATTATTACATATATCATTCATGTTAGAGTAATTAGAAAAGATGTAGAAGAGAAGATAATGTCGAAACAAATGTCTCCTCGACAAATTCAAAAATTAAGAAAAAAAATTATCATTCTTGGCGAAATTACTGTAGTCTTATCTGTAGCAATCCTCTTTTTTGCATCATTACTTGATGCTGGTGTATGAAATACCTTCTATCCTAATCTCAAAACCATCACCAAGTTTACCAACTCCATATTTACAGCCAGTAATTTTTGAAGCCACAAACAAATTTGTCTCTAAATGTTTTGAAATATTTTTAACTCTAAAAATTGTCATTTCATTAGTAAGACATGCTGGTAAAACAAGCATATCAGCTAGCCGATCATCAACACCATAATTATTTTCAGTAAAGCTTTCTAGATCCAAATTAAATTGTTCTGTTTTTTTATCAAAAACTGAATCAACACCAATTATTGATTCATCATCTATACTACAAATCAACAAAGTTGCACCTGAATCAATAGCAATTTCTTCATTTATTTGAGTTTGAACAACAAATTTTTTTCCAGTTAACTTCTTTTCAATATTTTCCACATTTCTCTTTATTAATTCATTTGGTAAATTAGAAAACGAACAAAATAATTTTACATTTCTTGTTTTTCTTTGATATAACGTAATGGACTTTACATTGGATGGTAAAACCTCCAAATTTATTTCTCCACCACCTTTAGGATAATAACCACGTTTGATTAATTTCATTGAAAATTTAATTCCCATTCTTGAATATGCTTCTCTTAAAACATATTGAGTATAATCAATTGTAGGACTCCACAGAGTATCTGTACCTCCTTTGATTGTTAAATTCATTTTTTTTTGACATATTGCTGCTACTGAAATTAATACCTGTAGTATCAGAGATATGCTTCCAGCTGTTCCAACATCTTCTATTAGATTACAACTTTTGACATTTCCTGGAATAAATTTTAAATTTGTTGATCCTATTTTTGCTCCTTCTACATCCACATTACAGATTTTTTGTAGAATTTTAATTGCTGTAAGATGCTGCGGTCTTAATCCCGGAATCTTTCTATTTTTTCTAATATTTTCTATTATTACTGATCGTTTAGTAATACATGACAATGTAATTGCAGTACGAATTATCTGTCCTCCCCCCTCACCAAATTCACCATTAATTTTTAGAAATTCCATGTGTTTTCCTCTTATACAGTACTTTATGATAGTTTTTTAAAAAGAAATTATCTAATCATTTTGTATGGATGGACTATTGATAGGGAGATTTCAACCATTTCACTTAGGCCATTTAGATGCTTTACGTTTTGCATTATCTAAAGTTGATAAATTATGGATAGGATTAGGCAGTTCCAATAAGCCCTTACAAAAAGACAATCCTTTTTCGGCTGAGGAGCGAAAAGAAATGATCTTAGCTTCGATTGATGATTCAATGAAACAAAGAATTCAAATCTATTTTATTCCCGATTTGGATAATCATATAAAATGGATTGAACTTATCAATACAATAGTCCCGAAATTTAATATTATTTTCACTAATGATGAATTAACTAGACATCTTTATTCAAAACGTGATGTTACAGTACTATCAATTCCATTTGTTAAAAGAGATATTCTTTCTGGAACAAATATTCGAAATATGATAATAAGCGATCAAAAATGGGAGGATCTTGTACCTGAAGGGACAAAAAATTTTTTGTATAAAACTAATGGTAAACAACGTTTGAAAAATCTCTAATTATAAATAAACCTCATTAGAAAGCTACGTTGGAGATAAAAAATTGGAATATTTATCAATGCTTCCTGGTCCTACAAATGTACCTGATAGAGTTATGAGAGCAATGCTTGCTCCAATCATTAATCACAGAAGTGATGATTTTGTTGAATTATACACTGATGTAGTTGAAAAAACACAACAAGTTTTTCAAACAAAAAATGATATAGTTGCATTATCTGCATCAGGAACTGGAGCAGTAGAGGCAAGCGTCATTAATATTGTAAAAAAAGGTGATAAAATCATAATTCCTGTTAATGGGGAATTTAGTGGTAGACTCGCAGAACTAATTGAAGCTCAGGGAGCTCATGTAATTAAACTTCAAACCCCTCCCGGAGAAAACGCGACTTTTGATAAAATAAAAGAAGCATTTGATAATAATAAAGATGTCAAAGCATTCTATGTTGTTCACAATGAAACATCTACCGGAACAATGGTGAATTATCTAGATAGAATCTCTGATTTAACATCACGTAATGATGCCATGTATGTTGTAGATTCTGTTTCTATACTTGGAGGTGTTAACCTTCCAGTCGATAAATGGAATATTGATGTATGTATGACTGGAGCACAAAAAGCAATTGCTGCACCTCCTGGAATTTCTCCAATATCTATTAGTCCTAAAGCCAAAAAATACATGATTGCAAATCCACCACCTACAATGTATTTCAATTTAGCAAGATATTTCAAATATTACGAAGAATCAAAACATACTCCATTTACTCCAGCACTTCCTTTACTTTATGCATATAGAGAAGCATTAACCATTATGTTAGAAGAAGGACTTGAACATGTATTCAAACGTCATAAGATATGTTCTGATGCGTTATATTCTGGATTAAGTGCAATAGGTCTTACACCATTTGCAAAAAAAGAAGATCGTTCAATATCCATTATTGCATTAAATTACTTAGATGGCCTAGAAGACAAAATTTTCAGAGATACATTAGCTGAAAAATTCAGAGTGTTGGTAGCTGGAGGATTTGGAAATCTCAAAGGCAAAGTATTCAGAGTAGGATGTATGGGTGAAGTTAACAAATATCATGTTATGAGAACAATATCTGCAATTTCATCAACATTAGCTATGATGGGTTATGATGCAGATGCCCAAGCAGGTCTTAAAACAGCAGACGAAAAACTAAAAGCTCTCTAATCCATGTTAACTTAATATAAGGAAATTCGAGACCGATCACATTGACTTTCAATAAAGGTTCATTGATACTAATAGATTATACTGCTAAGGTTAAAGACAATGCAGAGGTTTTTGATACCACTATTGAAGAAGATGCAAAAAAACATTCTATACATGAATCAAATGTAAAATATCAACCAAAACTTGTTTCAATTGGAGAAGTATCTTATCCAGTTCTCAAAGGATTAGATGAAGCATTATCTAAAACATCAGTTGGAGATAAACTTACAATTGAAGTTACACCAGATAAGGGATTTGGTGAACGTGACTCTGGTAAAGTTAGAATGATTCCAATTAGAAAACTTGGTGAAGATGCAGAAAAAGTTTCTGTAGGTGATACAATTGAAGTTGATAATAAAAGAGGAATTATCAGATATATTGGCTCAGGAAGAGTCCAAATTGATTATAATCATAGATACGCAGGTAAAACAATTCTTTACGATGTTAATGTAGTAAAGTCACTTGAATCTCCAAATGATAAAATAGATGGAATTCTAAAAAATAGATTACCTTTAGAAGATTCAAAGATTACATTTGAATTAAAAGATAAAGAAGTAAACATCACAATTCCTGAAGAAATATTACGAGCAGATGGACTTCAAATAATGAAACACTTCATACAATTAGATATTTTCAAATTTGTTCCATCTTTAGAGAAAGTCAACTTTATTGAAACACATCTAAACAAACAAACTCAAACCAAGAAAGCTGAAACCAAAGAAGAAAAAATACCAGAACCAAAAACAGCTTAAATCAAATTACATTAGTCATCTTTGCAAGATTCAATGCCTTTTTCTCTGTCATTTCAATCTCTTTTAAAATAGTATATCTTTCAGGTCTTAATTCTTGTGCAATCATAAGAGCAGTAATTATTTCATCTGATTTTAAACCGACTTGTTTAGCTGACACAGGTGCACCAACATCTTTCAATGTTTTCACAATTTTTTTCCAGTCTTGACCTTGTAACTTGGCCATCATAATAGATCCAATGCCACATTTTTCTCCATGAAGTCCTCTTCCAGGTGCAATCTTATCTAAAGCATGAGAAAAAAGATGTTCTGCTCCTGAACATGGTCTACTACTACCTGCAATACAAGATGCAACTCCTGCACTAATCAATGCTTCAACAATTACTCTTATATCAAGTCCATTTTTAGCATAATAGCTTGAATTTTCCATAACTATCTTTGCACTCATTAATGCTAAATCTGCAGAATATCTGCCGTAATATTCGCCTGTTTTTTCATGTCCTAACTGCCAATCTTTAACTGCTATAATATTTGCAATAAGATCACCACAACCACTTGCTAAGAGCTTTGCAGGCGCTTTACGTATTATGTCAATATCTACAAAGACTCCTAATGGTGCAGATGCAACAATTGAGTGTGGTTTATCACCTACTATGGAAACAAATGGACTTGCCATTCCATCATGTGATGCAGCTGTTGGTACGCTTACAAACGGTTTGTCAAGGTTATATGCGATCATTTTAGCAGTATCTACCGAACGACCTCCTCCAATACCTACAATCAAATCACTTTGATCTTTTTTTACATCTTTTTGGATCGTATTTATGGCTGTAATGGTATTGTTTCCAGATATATGCCAAACAAATTTTATTCTATTAGATTTTAGTGAACCTTCAATTTTTTTCTGTATAATCTTAGTTACATTTGTTCCACTGATTAACGAAATTCTTTTTGATTTGTTGAGCGAATTTACAAACCTTCCAAAATCGCCTATGTTTTTCTCCCCAATCTCAATGAGCCTAGGTAGTTCCATCGTATGTGACTGCATGCGATCATGACTTTTTGTCATTATTTATCATTTCGATGGAACAAAAAGTTATTTAAAAGGGTGTCATGCATTTCTTATTATCTCTAATAGGTGTATTTTGTCAAATAATGTTGAAGAAAAAATTCTGCACGGGACTACCACTGTAGGTATCAAGGCTAAAGACGGTGTTGTATTATGCGCCGATATGAGAGCCAGTGCTGGATATTTTATTGCAAATAACAACACTATGAAAATTCAAAAAATCGATGCACATGCAGGCTTAACTTTAGCTGGAGGTGTAGCCGATGCCCAAAATATTGTAGACATCCTTCGTTACCATTCAAATCTTCATAGAGTAGAAAAACAGGGACCAATTTCAATTCATTCTCTTGCCCGACTTTGTTCTCTCATATTTCATCAAAATCGTGGTTATCCATTTATGGCTGATATTCTCGTTGGTGGTTATGATGCAAATGGCCCTGCATTATTTAACATCGACATGTTTGGTTCAGTCGAACAAAAATCTTATGTTACAACAGGTAGTGGCTCTCCTGTAGCATATGGTTTGTTAGAAGAAGAATATCGATCTGATCTAACAGTAGAAGAAGCAAAAAAAATAGCTCTAAGAGCAGTAAAAGCCGCAATAGTTAGAAACATTGGTACTGGCGATGGAATTAACATCGCAGTTATGGATAAAGACGGATTCCGTCTATTGACCGATGAACAAAAGAAAGCAGTCATCGAACTTTAGTGATTTAATGCAAAGAAAACAGCAACAAAAAGAATTACCTCCTAGCCAAAATATGATGGCGATCATACTGCAAAGTATACCCAAAGAAGCTAAAGTAACAAAAATTGAATATGAAGGACCAAGAATTGCTTTGTATACAAATTCACCACGTTATCTAATGGAAAACAATGAAACAATTTCAAATCTTGTTAATATAATTAAAAAAAGAATTGTTGTACGAACTGATGAATCTATTAGAAAATCAGAAGAAGATGCAAGAAAATTTTTAGCAGAATGTATTCCAAAAGAAGCAAATTTTCAAGGAGCATTCTTTGATACTGCTACAGGCGAAGTTTCAATTGAAGCTAAAAGACCTTGGTTGCTACAAAGAGATGCAAAAGAATTCAATCATGCTGAAATAACTGAAAAAATAGGTTGGAAGCTACGTATAAGAAAAGCTACTACCATACCGTCACGTACTATTCAAACAATAAATGCAAATCTTAAACTCACATCAGCTGAACGAAGCAAGCAATTCAAACAAATTGGCGATGAGATATTTCGACCAAGACTAGCACAAAAATCTGAAGTATCTCTCATTACTCTTGGCGGCTTTAGCCAAGTAGGTAGATCTTGTATGCTGTTATCTACGCCTGAAAGTAAAATCCTAGTTGATTGTGGTATAAATCCTGGTGCAAAACATCCAATGGATTCATTTCCTAGATTAGATTTTCTTGATATTACATTAGATGAACTTGATGCAATAGTAATTGGACATGCACATTTAGATCACACTGGATTCTTACCGACGTTGTGCAAATTTGGTTATAAAGGACCAATTTATTGTACCGAGCCAACACTTCCAATGATGAATCTTATTCAATTAGATGCAATCAAAGTAGCTGCTGCACAAGGCAGAACGCCAATTTATTCAGAAAGAGATGTTAAACAAATCATGAAACAAGCAATAACTTTACCATATGGTACTGTTACAGATATCTCTCCTGACATTAAATTGGTTCTTGCAAATGCAGGTCATATTTTAGGTTCAGCACTATGTCACTTCCATATTGGAAATGGTGATCACAATTTTGTTTATTCTGGTGATATTAAGTTTGGAAAAAGTATTTTGTTTGAAGCAGCTAGTTGGAATTTCCCTAGAGTTGAAACTCTATTAATTGAAAGTACATACGGTGCAAAAGAAGACATTCAACCAACTAGACAAGAAGTAGAATCTGCTTTTATTAATGCAGTAAATAACACTCTTGCTGATGGAGGAAAAGTTCTCATTCCTATTCCTGCAGTTGGTCGTGCACAAGAAATTATGATGGTAATTGATCACTATATGAAATCTGGTGAAATGGTTGAAGCACCTGTTTTTACAGAAGGCATGATCTCAGAGGCTTCAGCAATTCATGAGGCATATCCTGAGTATCTTGCTAGAGAATTAAAACAAAAAATCTTAGAAACTGATGATAACCCATTTGATTCAGAATATTTTACAAATATTGAACATGCTGACACACGAGAAGAACCTATGCGAGATAACTCTCCATGTATTATTTTAGCCACATCTGGAATGTTAGAAGGCGGACCTGTTTTAGAATATTTCAAAAATATTGCTCCTGATAAAAAGAACAAAGTCTTGTTTGTCTCATATCAAGTCAATGGAACTATGGGTCGAAGAGTTTTAGATGGTTCAAAACAAGTTACTATGTTAGGTAAAGAAGGAAAAGTTGAAGTTGTTACAATAAATTGTAGCGTTGAAAAACTTGATGGATTTAGTGGACACAGTGATTACAACCAACTAATGTCTTTTGTTCAAAGACTTAGACCAAAACTTCGTAGAGTACTTGTAAATCACGGAGAACGAAGAAAATCAGAAAACTTGGCAATGAATATCAGAAGAATGTTTAGAGTTCCTGCTCATTATCCTCAAGTTCAAGAAGCGATCAAACTATTTTAGATCGTATTCTGGTTTCCAGATTTTGATATTTGATGGTGCCACAATAATTCTTTCCTCACCTAATCTTGCAATATCTGCACCTTCAGTTTTTGCAATAGAATACAATTCCTCAACTACTTTTCGAAGTTGCTCCACATTTTTTTGAGCCAGCGGTGTAACTCTAAGAATTAAAATCATTTCTTTTTTGATGTCTTCCTTTATTGAATGAACATCACTTATGTCTCGTATAGTAATGGCTTTCAAATATGTTGGATTTTCTTGTTTTTGCATCCTTGAAGAAAATGCGATCTACTCCTTCAAAAACTCTTCCTTAGTTTTAACTAATTCTAAAAAAAATTCATGCCTAAATTCTAAATTTAATGTATGATTCTTCTTCAGCATGCTCTGTAATGATTTCTTTTACAATGTTATTCTTAGTGATAGTAATTGATGCTTGCTCTCCTTTTGGTGCATCTGAATATCTTAAGGTAATCGAAGCTGCAAATTTCACATATACATCTGTATTCTTTCCACGTAAAATTGAAACTGGTCCCATATGATCACGAGCCTGTAGTAAAATATCATCAGGTAATGCAATTGCTTTTATCATTTCGTTTTCATCTTTATTTCTTCCAACAACGAATTTAGTTTGTTCATCTAATCTGAAATGTCTTCCTATTTTTAACAAATCAATATCGTTTATTGTAGGAGTTTCAGTGTATGCAAACAAATCTTTTGCACGTAAACCAAATGATGGATCAGTTAAAAGACATCCACCACCAGCATTTGGTGGATTTTCAATTCCATATATTTTTGCCATATCTAATTGTGCTCTTCGAGTTCTTCCTTTAATCATTCCAAGATTTTCTCTTTTGATCAATCCATTTTTCTCAGGTTCTGTTTCTGGAAGTAATCCTGCGGACAATGGTCTTACAATCTTTCCTACTAACCCTGATTCTTTTTCAATAATTCTTAATGCAGGACCATGTTGACTCATTGGTCTTTGTCCCAATACCTCTCCTGAAATTATAAATTCAGCACCAATCTCCTCCATGTGCTTTTTTGCAGCATCAAACATCATTGCTCTACAATCTATACATGGATTAAATCCTGCACCAATTCCATGTTTTGGATGTTTTAACATCTCAATGTATTCATCACCAAGATATACTGTTTTTAAATTTACATTAAGATCATCAGCTCTTTCTCTAATCTCAAAACCACAACCTCTTCCACAATCAAAATCACAAAAAGGCGTTTTTATTGCAACAGCTGAAACTTCAAATCCTTGTTCTTGCATCATTCTTACTGCAAGTTGACTATCTAGACCACCAGATAATAGAGCAACTACTTTCTTTTTTTCCTCTGTCACAACATCAAAAATCAAAATTCCTGTATACAAACTTTACATCATACATAAATTGAGAATTGTTATGATATTTTTTGTGAAGGAACGGAGAAAAAATCTTCTCAAATTTGCTCAAAAGATCGGCTGTGATACACTAATTGCATTTGAGCCTGAAAATTTATTCTATATGACTGGATTTTGGGGTGAGGCTATTGGTATGTTGGAAAAAGAAGGAAAAACTACTATTATTGCTCCTGAACTTGAAGTAGGTCGTGTTAAAGAAGAATCTGAAAATTGTGATATAATTACAGCCGAAAGAGGCATGGGTCTAATCTCTTCATTAACTAATAAAATCAAAAAAAATACTGTCTGTACTGATTGCCAAAACTATTCAGTAATGACATCTCTCAAAAAATCTATCCCTGGGATAAAATCATCTACTGAGCCGTTTTATAATTCTCGTATAATAAAAGATGAAGTAGAGATCAATATTCTGAAAAAAGCTTCAAAAATAATTGATGAAATGTATGAACTTTGTAATAAAAAAATGAAAGTAGGACAAAAAGAGTCTGAACTACAAACAATCTTGATGTCGTACGCAATGGAGCAAAAAATGTTTGATACTGGATACAAATCTACTCTTAATCCGCTGATTATAGCTGGAGGACCAAATGGATCATTACCTCATGCACAAGTAACTGATAGAAAATTCAAAAAAGGAGATCTTGTAGTAGTTGATCTTACATTAAGATATAAAGGATATGTCTCAGATGCGACTCGAACATTTGCAATTGGAAAAATATCTCCTGAAGAAAAACAAGTCTATGAAATTGTAAAAGAATCACAAAAACTTGGATTAGAATCTGTTAAACCAAATGTTAGTTGTAAAGATGTGGATTCTACTTGTAGAAAATATATTGAAGAACAAAACTATGGAAAATATTTCATTCATTCAACGGGTCATGGTATAGGACTTGAAGTTCATGAGTTACCTACTATTTCATATCGAAGTGAAACAAAATTAAAAGAAAACATGGCTATTACTGTAGAACCTGGAATCTATATACCAAATAAATTTGGAGTTAGAATTGAAGATTCTTTAATTGTAAAAGATAAACTAATCATTTTGCATAAATTTACAAAAGATCTAATTGCTATTTGATTTTAGTCGTAATAGTCCACAATATCAATTATGTGTTTTGCATTTGAGCTTTCAGCCTTAATTTCTTTTGTAATCAGATTTACATTCCAAACATAGTCTATCTTTCCTTTATAGGATTCAAATATCAAAATTACTTTATAATTCTCAGTAGAATCTTCTTTCTTAGAAATGTTAAGATCTACTTTTGTTTTTTTATTGTCATATATTTTTTCGTCAGGATACTCTGCTGCAATTTGTTCTTTAATGGCATTCATTACAGTTAATCCTTTTTCATTTGGACCATTATATGACATTAAAATTTCAACAATCTGTTTTTCCTCATCTGTCAAATTATCTGGAAAACTACTTTGTAAATCGGTCTTTGTTAATTCTGGAATTATAAAAACCACAAAAATTGCTATAATTCCTAGATAAATTGGAGCTCTTTTTTTTAGAAATACCTTAAAATCTGACTTTTTTGGTTTATCTTCTTTCTTTTTGATATTTTTGCCCATTTCTTTTACCTGTTACTAATCTAATATTTTGCAGTTAAAATTAAAACTTGCCAAGGAAATACAATTATCTCATTTCTTTTTGTGTATGGAATTATCTTTTCTCTGATTGTATGTTTCAATTCTATTCTTTGAGATTTGTCTAACGCATCTAATTTTTCTTTTAGTGGTTTGGCAATGTATTTCAGATAATTTTTCCAGTAATCATCAAAATTTCCAGGACTATAACTAAAAGAAAAATCTTTTATTGAAATTTTTGAAAATCCGGCATTTTTTATTTCATTGTATAATGATTTTTTTGTTCCAAATCTATCTAAATTGGGTGTGCCAGGAGGTACATAATCTGGAATAAACTTTGTTACGGCATCTAAAATACTACTAAAAAATGGAACTTTATCTTTATGTCCATGAACAGATATTCCAAGAGTGCCAGTTTTTTTGAGGCTATTTCTGATATTTTTTAATGCTTTTTGTGCATTAGGAAAAAAGAACAATGCATATTGACATGTTATGATATCAAATTTATGAGAAAAATTAAATTTTTCAGCATCAATATTTACAAAATCTAAATTTGTTTTTCTTCCATTCCACTTCTTTGCAATTTTAATTGCAGCAACTGAAGCATCTGCTCCAATAACACGCCCTGAATTTTCAATTTTATCAATAATTTTTTTTGTAACTGCTCCTGTACCACATGCAAGATCTAATACACTATCCCCTTTGTTTACATTTACTAGATCAACTAATTTTGAAGTACTCTGAAATGGACCTTGATTAACACCTGCCCATCTTTTATGATATCTTGGTGCTATTTCATTCCATATCATGATATTTCTTTGTTTATACTCAGTATGATCCAATTTCATTATATTTTTAATAATTCATGATATATTTTATGTCATCTCTTTGAAATTTGATTGAATCATTCTCCCTGTTTCATGAAAATATCTATGTTCGATCTCTTTTAACTTCTCTAATGTTTTTTTATTTTGTATTTTCTTTAACTTAATTTCTTTATACTCTGCAACAAGTTTTCTAATCTCTGATTTTTTCATTTTAAGTTTCTAATCTACGTTCAATCTCTTTTTTAATGAATTTAGCAATTTTTTCTTTCTTCATCCATCCTGAAGAAATCACTTTATCTGAATCTATGATAAATATCTCATTACTTTCAGGATTTTTTTTATATCTGACTGAACCAATGTCATTTGCAATGATCATATCTGCATTTGATTCATTCATTTTTTTCTTACCTAGTATGATCATCTCATTTTTTGAAATATTTGCTTCTGCTTTGAAACCGACTAGAAATACATTTTTCTGATATTTTTTAATAAAATTAATTATTTTTGGAGTCTTTTTGAGGCTAATTTTTATTTTATTTTTGGTACTTTTTATTTTATTTTTATTAGGTTTTTCAGGGATGTAGTCTGATATAGCAGCCGCCATTATTACAACATCAAATTTTTTACTCATCTCTTTTTTAACAACGTTGAATATTTCATTACTTGTAGAAATTTTAATTATTTTTGCACCTTTTGGTGGTTTCTCACTACCAGGACCATAAACTAACGTGACTTTAGCTCCAGATGAAATTAATTCTGAAGCTAATAATATCCCAGTTTTTCCGGAACTTTGATTTGTAATTATACGAATAGGATCAATATATTCAATTGTTGGTCCTGCAGTAATCAAAACTTTTTTATTTTTTAAAATAGATGAAAACCCAAATTTTTTTAATACATAATCTAAAACATCTTCTGGTTCTGTAGCTTTTGCCTTACCTTCAATTTGCTGAGGGGCTAAAAATTCAATTTTATTCCTTAAAAATTCTATATTCTTTTTTACTGCTGCATTCTCATACATTGATGCATGCATAGCAAGACACATCAAAATTGGAATCTTTGAACCAAATCCTACTGTAAGAACAGTAGATACTGGTGTATCATCAATACCGTTAGCTAATTTTCCAAGTGTATTTGCTGTAGCTGGATAGACGATGATAAGATCTGATTGATTATAATCTGCTAATCTGATATGTTCTAATTCTCCTGTTAATTTTGTTATTACTTCATTTCCAGTTGCCCATTTAAAATAATCTGGCTGTACTAATTTTGTAACTGCATCACTTGTCACACATATGACATCTGCACCATGCCTCATTAGTAATCTTGCTAATTCAATTGCTTTGTATGCTGCAACACTTCCTGCAACACAAAGAACGATTTTTTTCCCAGAAAGTTCGAATCCATAAGAGCTTACAATGTCTAACGAAGGATGATTTTTTTCCTTGATAACTTTCTTTTTAGCTGCCAATTTTCTCTCGTAGTTTTTTAAATTCCTCCTCCTCCATTGAAAACCAATTTTCTTGGGCAGGAAATGCACCTGATTCTACATCTGTTTTATAATTTTCAAGAGATTTTACTATATCCTCAGATAAATTCAAGTATCTTTTTGCAAATTTTGGTTTAATTTTTTCATACATGCCCAATAAATCTTGCACAACCAAAACCTGCCCATTACAACTTACACCCGAACCAATCCCAATAGTTGGTATGCTTACAGTCTCAGAAATTATTTGTGCAACCTCATGACTTACCATTTCTAATACAATACTAAATGCACCAGCCTCTTCAAGCTCTTTTGCATCTTCAATTAATTTTACTGCTGTATCTCTTGTTTTCCCCTGCACTTTGTATCCTTCGGATAACATTGTTGTTTGTGGTTGCAATCCTATGTGACCCATTACTGGAATGCCAACATTTGTTATTGCACTAATTGTTTCTGACATAGAAATTCCACCTTCTAGTTTTACAGCATCAGCTCCTGCTCGTATTAATCTACCAGAATTTTTTATTGCGTCTTCAATGCTTACTTGATATGACATAAATGGCAAATCTGCAACTAACAAAGCATTTTTCCTTGCTCTGCTAACTGCTTCTGTAAACATACACATTTGATCCATTGTTACTGGTATAGTATTTTCATAACCAAGCATTACCATTCCTGCACTATCTCCAACAAGTAGTATGTCTATTCCAGCTTTATCGCATAATGATGCAAGTGTATAATCATAACTTGTAATGACTGAGATCTTTTTACCATCTTTTTTCATTTTGATTATATCGTAGACTGATTTATGCAATATGAGATCTCCTTATTAGGTTATTTCTAATTTCAACAATACTGTCTGAAAGATTTTTTTTATTATTAAAATTCTTGACAATCTTTCCAAGTGAGTTCTTGTTGTTTTTTGATAATTTTTTATAGGTTATAGATAACAAATCTACTGCACGTATTACATTATCAACTATTGTAATACTGGCAGTTTGTGAAGTTCTTGAAAGAGGATTAAGATCAAATGCTATGACAGTTTTTCCAGCTCTTCTCAATGCCATTGTTCTATCTCCATCTTCTAATGGAACAATTACAACATCTGCTGCAAATATCCCATTTTTATCAACTATTCTTCTTGCGGAATCTAATCCTGATAATGTAGTTGAAAAATTACGATTTGTACCTAAAATATCCTTTGCACCGTTCTTTTTGAGCGTCTTTATGATATTCTTCTTTCGTTTTTCACTAGCGTAAAACAAGTTTACTTCAATTTTTGCTCCTGACATATTGGCAAGATTGATTATTTCCTTTGGACACAATGCAGCAATGTTACCATTAATAGAAATTACAGGTAATTTTGCCAAGAGAATTTGTGCTGCAGCAGCCTTTATTGCTCGCTTTGCAGTATTATTTGTTTTTTCACCAAGTAAATAATCAAAAGCTTCGCCTCTGCCATGTGCTAAGAGGCCTTCTTTAGCTACTAATCCCTGATCAAATCCAGTAACAAGTCTTTCTCTAATTAAAAGAGACTTTACTCTGGGATGAGATTCTGGAATTAATGACATCTATATTCAATTAGTTATTAAGCACTCTTGCTCCCTGATTATCTAATTCTGATTTTATGATTATAGCTTCAGGATATTTTTTTAAAATTTGTAAAACATGTTCTTCTTTTTCTTTTGGTATCATAGTAAATACAGTTTCACCAAATAATGCAACACCACATTTTATTCCATTTGAAGCCAATTCTTGAATTAAATTTTCCATTCTTAATGTCATTACCTGAATATATTTTGCAAATTCCAATGACATATCTTCAAAATGTTCATAGTTTTTTGATTCTAATAATTTACTTACCATTTTTCCACCAAGACCATTAATTTGAGGCAGTCGTTCTTTGATGAATTTATTTGTTGAAATTGGTGAAAAACAAATCATGATTATGGTAATATCGCCTGGATTAATTTTTTCTACTTGACCTATTCCAGGTGCTCCTGGTTTAATTCTTATTTCAAAACCACCGTGATATGATGCTAAAACATCACCTAATCCTGTATTGCAGTTTATCTCTGCGTTATGTGCAATCTGACCAATAACAATATGATCTAATCTTGTTTTAAGAACATGATCCAATGCATATGACAACGATAACGCTACAGCGCTACTGGAGCCTAAACCATACCCAACAGGTATGGTGATCTCATGTCGAATATCAAAAAACATATCTTCAAAATTTCCAAGTTTTAAAAATTCATTTAATACGTATTCTGATACATCTGTTTTATCCGATTCATAACCTATAGTTGTAATTTTAAAACTAGAATTCTGATTAATTTTAGGTAAAATATTGATATGTGTAGTAACTCCCTCTCTTATTGAAAATCCAGCTCCCATAGATCCTATTTTTTCCGGACTTTTTTGATTGTCTTTTTCCAAGTATGCTTTGAAAAAACCAGTAACATGTGCTGGACAAAATGCAGTTGATTCCATTGATCATAGTTTAAATTTTACACAAAATATAAGAATATGGCTTAAATTAATTAAATTAGTATAAATTGACTAAATTCATTCGACGCCTGCAACGGATAGGTAGTAGTATACTGGTTTCATTACCAAAAGAGTGGATAGTTGCTAATAGTCTAGATAAAGGCAGCCAAATTGAACTGGAGACTGGGCAAGATACTATTTCTATTTCCGCAAATAAAGAAACGCGTCCTGCCAAAGAACTTGTAATTTCATATCCATTACCTAAAGACGAAAATATTGTAGCTGACATTACTGGGGCATATCTTTTAGGATATGACATTATACAAATCAATTCAAAATCAACTATACCTGGTGTTGATAGAGAACAAATTAGAAATTCTATGCGACGATTAGTTGGTATGGAAATTATTGAAGAAGACGCGTCACATATCAATATGCAGTTTCTATTAGATGCTACAACACTTAATCCCGAAAAAATTCTAAAAAGAATGAGTTCTATTGCACTTGGAATGTATGACGATGTATCAAATGGATTAATTCTAAGTGATAAATCCAATTTACAAACATTATCAAATAGAGACGTTGAAGTAAATAGACAATATTTTCTCCTTGTACGTTTAATTCGAAGTACACTTGTTGACAAAAGATTAGCCAATGTATTCAATTTAGAAAATATTGATATTTTAGATTATAGAGTAGCTGCAAATCTTTTAGAAAATGCAGGTGATACAATAGTTGAACTTGCTAATTTTGTATATAATTCATCTTTATCTGATGAACACTTAAAGAAAATTTTTGATGTAGTTCAAAATTTCAATGTTCTTGCAGAAAAATCTATAGATGCTTTTACTAAACCTGATAGACGTTTAGCTATTGAATCTATTGCATTACATAAAAAATACCAAGAAAATCTTTCTAAACTAAGAAATACGATAGGAAATAAAAAAGAAATCCATATTGATCTTCTTGATCTTGTATATATGTTTGAACGAATTACTAAATCATGGGCAGATGTAGTAGATCTTGTAAAACCGATTTATAATAAATAATTATTTTTTTTAAATGCATATGTTAAAACTGCACAAATAGTTTTTGAGTCTTGAATTTTTCCATTTTTTATCATCGAAATCACTTTTTTAAAATCCATCTTTACCACAGATAATATTTCATCTTCGTCCAGCTTCAAATCTGTGATTTTTTCTAGTCCTGAAGCTACAAAACAATGAATAGCCTCGGTATTGTAACCTATAGATGGATAATAGGTGATTAATGGTGTCATTTTTTTAGCACTGTATCCTGTTTCTTCTTCTAACTCTCTAAATGCACATTTCTTTGGGTCTTCTTTTTTTTCTAATGTGCCTGCAGGAATCTCAATTACATACCCATGAGGGTATCTGTGCTGTTTTACAAGTATCACTTTATTGTTTTCATCAAATGCTAATATTGCTGCTGCTCCTCTATGCTCTATTATTTCACGTTTTACTTTTCTACCTTCAATTACCAAATCGTAAATACTAAGCCCTAAAATTTTACCTTCATAGATTCTTTTCTTCATATTAGATTGATAATTTAATTATTATTTAATTTGTTTGATATGAAATATGAAGTGTTGGAGATTTTTTAGCGTTATTAATGGCCTGCTCTAGCCATTTCATTGGCAAAGATATCTCTTTTGGTATGAACAGGTCTGCTGATTTTACTCCATTCATGTTTCTAACTATTTTGGTTAATTCATCCATTTCAAAAATATTGTGACTATACATGAATAACACAATTTGGTTTTTTGCTATAAATGGTATTTGCATAAATGATTCAGAGAGATCATCATTCATTTTTTCTAATGTTTCTCTAAGACTTCCATCAATCCATGCAAGTATGGCATGTGGAATAAAACCTTCAATTTTTGTTGGGTTATAAATTAATGTAAATTGAATGCCATTGTTTTCTTGTAGTTTATCAATGCATCTTGTAACTGTTTTTGTAGATAGTGACATCTCTTCTGCTATTTTTTCAATTTTTTGTCTTGGTTCTTTTATTAGATATTCTAAAATTTCTAGATCTGTTTTTGTTAAATTAGAATTAAATCCTGGATTCTCTGCTTCAAAAATTGATAGTACTCTCACATCCTTCATTAGTTTATTTGCAAGTGCAATTTTTTGTTGCAAATTTTCTTTTATTACTATGCTACATATAGTAATTCCACCAACACACGGTACAACAAAAAATGGCTCTCCAACTAATCTGATTTGTTCTAAAACATCTTTGATGTTTTGTCCTGATACTACTATGTACAAAACTCCTAGTCCTAAAATTGGTGGTTCCACTTTAATGGTAAATTTCTCAATGATCTTAGTCTCCTGCATTTTTTTAATACGTGCTCTGATTGCCCCCCCTGAAATTCCCAGCTCTTTTCCAATCTGCCTATCTGATTCTCTGCAATTATTTAGCAGCCTGCTTAGAATTTTGATATCTAAATTGTCCAATTTGTCACCTGAATCGTTTTCATAATGTTTGTAACTAACTAATAAAATATAAAATTGTCTATAATATCTGTATTATAGATAAAATACATTAAATATCAGACTATTTTTAATCTTCTTATGGAATACCGGTTACGATTAGCAAAAAGAATGTTGTTTAATAAAAAAGGAAGTCTAATCGGGGCAGTTTTAGCTGTTACAATTGGAATTTTGGTAATTCATGTCAATTTTGTAATTTTTCAGGGACTGTTTGATGCGATTGTTAGAGATATCTCAAATTATAGAAATGGAGATGTTCTAATTACAGACGAAGAAAATTACATCGACAAGTCTGATCAAGCATTAGTTAATTGGTTTGAAAGAATTCCATATGTAGAAGCGGCTACTCCCCGGCTTTCCTCAAGTACGTCAATCAATATGACAAAATTTGGCACATTACATGAAAAAACAAGAGTTCCAATTGTAGGTGTTGATCCATTCAGAGATATTCAAGCCTCAACTGTTCATGAAACTGTAACAGAAGGACAATATGTTTTTGCTAGAAATTCGATAGTATTAGGTTCTAATGTTGCACGAGATCTTGGCGGTGCTGAAGTAGGTGATAGTCTAAAGTTAAAAATTGTTGATAGATATGGCCAAGATCAAATCAGAAGATTCGTAGTTACTGGTATAGCAACATCACCTGGTGGTCAAGGATTCGATTACAGTGTCGTTGTTCACATTGACACTTTACGTGACTTGATGAACAGAAAAGGTGAATCAGGTTCAATCATGGTAAAACTAAACGACCCAACTAAAGCAAGTGATGTTAAAAATTTCTTTTTAGCTGCTTTTCCTAATGATGATTTTATTGCCGAAACAATAGAAGAATCTGCTGAAGAGCAACTGGCTGGATTTAGATCCGGTATTGCAATGATAAACATGATTGGGTATTTTGGAATGATGTCATCTGCATTTGCTATTGTTACAATTCAAATGATGTTAGTTAATGGAAAAACCAGAGAAATAGGTGTAATGAGGTCTATAGGTGCAACAAGAAAAGATATCTTGATTATTTTTATCTTTCAGGGAATGATAATTGGCGTAATTGGCGCTGGTGTTGGAACTGCAGCAGGATTAGGTTATACATTTTATGCAAAGGAGACAAAAATGTCGTTCAATAATAGCCTTCCATTAGAGGTGAGCTATAACTGGGAAAAAATCATTCAAACAGCTGTATTGTCATTTATGTTAGCTATAATTGCTTCGTTGTATCCGTCGTATAGAGCAACTAAACTATTACCAGTGGAGGCGATGAGAACTGTCTAAAGTACTTGAAATTAGTAATTTAAGTAAAATTTACGGAACAGGTGAGAATATGGTAAAAGCATTAGATAATGTATCGTTTTCAATTGAAAAAGGAGAATTTGTATTGATTGTAGGTAGTTCTGGTTCAGGAAAATCTACTCTACTTAACATGATAGGTCTACTGGATCGTCCTACAAGTGGTAAAGTTTTCATTGATGGAATTGATACAACAAATCTATCTGATAATAAAATTTCGTCATTTAGAAATAAAAAATTAGGATTTATTTTTCAATTTTCAAATCTTTTAACTGATTTAACTGTTCTTGAAAATGTATTACTGCCAAGAGAAATTGCTGGAACTTATGATTCTGCTGAAAAAAATGCCAGGGAATTATTAAATGCAGTTGGATTAGATGATCAAATTAACAAAAGAGCAAATAAAATTTCAGGCGGACAAGCACAAAGAGCTGCAATTGCTAGAGGATTGATAAACAACCCTTCAATTGTATTAGCTGATGAGCCAACCGGCAATTTAGATTCTGTGACCTCTAAAAAAATAGTTGATTTGATGAAATCAATTGCAAAAAAACTAAATCAGACATTCATTGTTGTTACTCACGATCAACAACATTTCGGAGAAGCTGATCGAGTAATTACAATTAAAGATGGTAGAGCATTTGAAGGAAATCATTCATCTGAAATGGAGGTTTTAGTATGATAAATTATAAAATCTTATTTTCATTGATAGTATTATTACTCATTCCGTTAATCACTGGTGATTCTTTTGCTCAAATCAAATCAGGTGGTTTTGGTCAATCTCCATTTGAAAGAGATTTTGGAGATGTGAAGCTGCTAGATGCATTTTTTGGAACAATTGATAAGAAAATTGAAGTTGATCCTGGGGACGACAATGTTCCATTTACCGTTGTATTTGCAAATGTAGGATCGCAGGACATTACTGGAATCAAAGGTCAATTGTCACTCCCTATTGGATTTTCTTCAGCAGATGGCCCTGGCTCACTAATTATTGGTGATAGCGATTCCAATTCTTTAGCAGGCGATACTTTCTATATGACATTTAATGTTAATATTGATAAAAATATTCAAATTCAACAATATCCAGGAACTGTTAAAGTTGATTATTCTAGATTAAGAGAATCTGGAGTAAGAACCGCATTTTCTGATTTTAATTTCAAAGTTACAGGAGATAGCATAATCAATGTTAGAGCATTAGATCCATTCCTTATGTCTCTAAAATCAAATAATGTTGTAATTGAAATTGCGAATAATGGAACTGCACCACTCTCTAGTGTGGATATTTTAGCTACTAATACACAAACGGAGATTGCATCAACTTCGTCATCAACTACTAATGTTGAAAATGTAGTAATTTTAGAATCTAATTGGGATGTTGGAAACATAAATCCTAAATCTTCTAGATATCTTACTGCTACGGTATATGTACCTGGAAACCTTCAACAAGATACATTACGAATTCCACTGTCTATTCACTACTATAATGCACATGGCGATTTACAGACCGTTTCTAAAATTGTTGACTTTTACATTCGAGGATTGATTGACCTTAACATGTATGATATTGAAGTAATTGAATTATCTAATACACAAATGGTTGTAGGAGAAATAATTAACGAAGGAAACGAAGATGCGATATTTGGTTTTATTACTATTGAACCTAGAGGTGATTCAAATATCAAAACAAAAACTCAATTTATTGATGAAATTGAAATCGATTCACCTACACCATTTAACATTCCATTAGAATTTAACGGTGAACCAAGATATGGAGAACATGATATACGTCTAATTGTAAGATACAAAGATAGCGTTAGAGATGAAACACTATTTACACATGATGCTACAATATTTATAAAAGAACCACCAAAAATTCAATCTGATAATAATTTTATGTTAATTATTCCATTAATAGTAGCAGCCGCAATAGGATTCTATATGATTCGTAGGCGTAAAAAATCAAAAATTCAAACAAGCTAAATTAAATTTTAACTGAGAAATAATAAGAAACTAAGACTGCCTAAAATGAGATTACCAATTATTGTGATGATTGTAATGATTGTAGTATTAGTTGTAGATACCATTGTAATTTCTTTTGGTTATATTACTAGTCAAAATCATACTCAAATTATTGATCAATCCGTTCCCTACGAAAAATTATAAAATTACAAAGAAGAATTAGAAAAAATTAATTAATATAATCAAAAACTACTTTCTGAGTTAGAAGATAAGATGACTAATTCTGACAATTCTAGTTTAGAATAACTAAACCAAGAAATTGTGGTGCTAAAACGTGTAATTAGTGATAATAAAATGGAACGAACAAATAATAAAAAAACTCCCTACCATGAATTTCCAACCCTAAACCTGATTAATTCCTAATTCCCTATTCTGGGACATTTACATTATTGTTATAAGATTAAGTTGAGATAGTATGAATCAGGCATGGCAAATAGTATATTTCTATTTCTAGTAGGTAGTATAGTTGGATTCATAACAACACCATTTCTTTGAATCTTTTTTTTTATTTCTAAATTCATATACATAGAAAAAAACTAAAATTATTGCAAAATCATCAAAAATTGACAATAGTTGGTATGGTCTTACTGGCTGTTACTTATTTGATTTCTACTTATCATGAAACAAATCATTCTGGAATTGGATTCAATTATGCTTACATTACTGGAATTTCTATGTTGATTGTATTCATTGCAAGTTTTGTGTTATTTGGTAAGGATAGAATAAAAGAATCAAAATCCAAAAAATAAATTATTTTTTATGCCTAAAAATTATGCCGATTTTTTATTTTTATTATGGCTAAGATTATAAGCGAATAATGGATCTTGCGTTTATGCCAATAGATGAAATTGAAGTACCAAAGGAGTTACGAGAATTTATGCTTGAAGACGCACACGAAACTATGCTTGGACACAAAAATGGTGCAAAAAAACAATTTCGATATGGTAATTTACACATTAGAGAATATGATGACAAATTTCTAATTCACACTGATAAAATTGATCCTAGAGAAGATCCATTTGGTCATTTAGTTTATGACGCTCCAGAAGTTTTGATTGGAATTATATGTTCAATTTTTGGTGGCTCAAAAATTGCAAAATTATTTCTAAATAATAAATCAAAAAAATCAACCGTAGCTGCTACAATCACGTCTTCAATTATTGCAGGATATATTGGATATGTTACAACTAAAAAAATTAAAAATTATTTAGAATAATTATGTCTACTGTAAGAACGATTCAAGTACTCATCAAACTACTTCCTTCAATTTTGGCATTACGAAAAGATCGAAGAAAGTGGGTAAAAACCGAAGGTAAAGATACTGATTTAGAAAAATATCGAAAGAATGCACATAAAGTTTTAAACACTTTCATTTCTTTAGGACCTGTTTACATAAAGTTAGGACAATGGCTTTCATCACGAGCTGATATTTTACCGCAACCATACTTGGAAGAACTTGCTAATCTACAAGACAATGTTCCAGCAGCTCCTTTTGATCAGGTAAAACCAATAATTGAAAATGACATAGGACCTATTAATGAAAAATTTGAAAACATAGATCAAAATCCTCTCTCTGGTGCATCTTTAGGTCAAGTTTATCGGGGAAGAATATCTGGCCAAGAAATTGTTGTTAAAGTAAAAAGACCTGGAATAGAAAAAATTGTTGAAGAGGATCTTAAAGTATTAAAAAAAATTCTTCCAATGGCATTAAGATTTGTAGATTCAAACTTACATTTTTCTGCACAAGCAATGCTCTCTCAATTTATTGAAACAATTCATGAGGAAATGGATTATACCATTGAATCAACAAATCTCAAAAAAATCAAACAAGATATGAAAAAAAGCAACATAGCAATACCGTCAGTTTATGATGACTATTCGTCAAAAAACGTACTTACCATGGAATACCTTCCTGGCATCAAAATCACCAACATAGAAGCACTTGATGAGAAGGGAATTGATAGGCATAAACTAGTGATTGATGTTCATAAGGTCTTTTTCACCATGCTTTTACGTCACTCATTATTTCATGCAGATCCTCACCCTGGAAATATTTCAGTAACTGATGATGGAAAACTCATTCTTTATGACTATGGTATGGTTGGGCGATTAGACAATGATACAAGATTAAGACTAATCCGACTTTATCTTGCATTAGTTGAGAAAGACCCACCTCGAACAGTAAATGCAATGGCTGATCTCGGAATGTTAACTCCTGACTTTAACCGATCGGTAATCGAAAAAGGAATAGAGTTGGCTGTTCGTGCAATGCATGGAAAAAAACCTGATGAAATGGAAGTACAAAGTTTAATGGAACTTGCAAACAAAACAATGAGTAAATTTCCATTCATTCTTCCAAAAAATTTGGCATTATACATGAGAATGGCATCTATCATAGAAGGAATTTACAAAACACATAAAGTTGATTTTAAATTTGTTAAAGTACTGAGAGAAATTTTAGAGGAAGAACATTTAATCAAAGATGCATACATTGAAGAACTAAAATATTCATTTCAAAGATTTGCAAAATCAATTGATGCTACGATCTCAATTGCTCCAGAACTCAAAAAATTCATTGATGAAAATAGATCAATCCAACTAAATGCTAAACCTAAATCTAATGTCCTACTTTCTGGAAGCATTCTCTCGTCTGCAATATTTGTTGGCTCTGCATTTTTGTATACTGTAAATGAATCCATAGGAATTACTGGAATGATTGGTTCTTTAATAATAATGAGTATTTTTACAATATTTAGAAAACGATAACTATTCTATTGGGATGTCTTCCCCATGTTTTTTCACTAAAATTATAATTGTTAATACACCATTTTCATATTTTGCAGAACTTACTCCTTCTTCTCCTTCTCTAAGATCAATTGGTAATCTAATTTTCTTATCTATGACATTTGGTCTTTGATTACAGATCATATTATGATTTTTTTCATCAGAAACTTCTTTGGATGCTTTAATGGAGAGAATATTTCCATCAATTGATAATTTGATGTCTTTTTTTGTAAATCCTGGCAGGTCAATTAATAATGTTAATTTGTCATTGTCTAGATACATATCCACTGGCGGTAGAACAAATTCATAAAATTCTCTGGATTTATTCCCTATCTCTTTTATCATTTCTTTTGCCATAGATTTTACTAGTCCCATTTTGAGATATGTGCTTAATTTTTAGTTATAAACCTTGATAGATTTTTAATCAATTAATTTCTCTGATTTTGTAACTTATGATAATTGTTATTGAAGGTGGAGATCAGGCAGGAAAGAAAACTCAAACTGCCTTATTGGCAAGAGCATTAAAACAACAAAAAATTAAAACTGCTACCTTTAGCTTTCCTGATTATAAAACCCCAATTGGAAAAGAAATTGCAAAATATCTTAATGGTAAGAGAAAATTTCCTCCACAAGTGATTCATTGTCTTTTAGCTGCAAATAGATGGGAGAAATTAAATGAAATTATAACAGCGCAATCAAAAAATTCTATTGTGATAATGAATCGATATTATCACTCTAATCTAATTTATGGTTTGGCAAATGGTATGAAACGTGAATGGTTAACAAATCTAGATGAAGGACTTCCAAAGGCTGATCTTGTTATTTTACTGGATGTAACCCAAAAAGAATCATTTAGTAGAAAAAAAACTAATAGAGATAAATTTGAAAAAAATGAAGAATTTCTAAGAAACATATCTAAAATTTATAGAACTGTTGCAAAAAATGAGCATTGGAAAATTATTGATGCATCAAAATCAAAACAAGAAGTCCATGTAAATATTTTAAAAGCAATTTCACAGAAAATAAGCTTATGAAAAAAAATTATTCAGACATAGTTGATCCAATACATGATTTTATTCGTGTGTATGATCATGAATTAAAAATAATTGATAATCCAATCTTTCAAAGATTAAGACGAATACGCCAACTTTCTGGCGCTCATTTAACATATCCTGCAGCACAACATACTAGGTTTGAACATTCTTTGGGTGTTATGCATATTGCAAGTCAAGCTGGGCAGGCTTTAAATGAAAAAGGAATTTTAAAATCTATTGATATTGATGCATTGAGACTCGCAGGACTTTTACATGATATTGGTCATGGACCTTTCTCACATCTCTTTGAGGAGGTTATACAACAAAAAAAATTCTCCCATGAAGATTTTGGTAAAGAGATTATTTTAAAATCTGAAATCGGTGACACCTTATCTAAAAATGGGTATGACAAAAGACTTATCACAAAAATTGCGTTTGGAGATTCAAAATTACAATATATGAATGAAATTATTTCGGGAGCATTAAGTGCTGATATGATGGATTACTTGTTAAGAGATGGATATTTTACTGGTGCAGAACATGCACAAATTGATCATAAAAGAATAACACAATCCTTAGATGTACATAAGAAAAAACTTGCTCTAGAAAGATCAGCACTTTATTCTTTTGAATCTATGATGCATTCTCGTTATCAAATGTTCAAAGCTGTATATTTTCATAAAACAGTAAGAGCTGCAGAAGTTATGCTTTTAGAGGCATTACGATTATCTGACGATGAATTTGGTTTTACTTCTTTTAACATTAACGAATATGTCAAACTTACAGATGAATATGTTCTATCTACACTCATCTCATCAAAATCTTCTAAACTAAAACGTGCCAGACAATTTGCTGAAGATTATCAAAATAGAAAATTGTTAAAATGTGTGTTTGAACGAATTCTAACTAGTAGAAATAATTTAGGAAAATCTAGAACCACCGAATTAAGAACATCCATATCCAAAAAATCTAAAGTTGATGAAAGTGAAATTTTTGTTGATAGCTCCGTTACTCCATCAATTCCATTAGCTCCATCCAAAAATGAATCAAAATACATCATTTTGATTACAAATGAGAATGGAAAATCAACTGCTCAAGAAATGCCCATATCTCAAATTCCTGTAGTTTCAGCAATATCTGGTTTTATGAATATTCTTAGAATATACACCCATCAAAAGAACAGAAAAAAAGTTGAAATTGCCGCAAAATCAATCCTCGGTGGTTTAAAATAATGAAAAAAAGAATTGTCATAAAACTTTCAGGACGAATTTTTGGTATGGATAATGCAAAAATACTAAAAGACTATGCATCGTTTCTAGTCAAAATTAGTAAGATATGTCAACCAATAATTGTTGCAGGTGGTGGAAATATTGCAAGACATTACATTACTCATGCAAGATCTTCCGGAGCTGATGAATCTACATTGGATGAACTTGGAATTGAAATCTCTAGATTAAATGCAAAACTTTTGATTTATGCTTTAAAAAACAAAGCATATTCTCATCCCCCAACAACATTACAAGAAGTAAGACATGCTGTTGATGATGGATTAATCGTAGTTACAGGCGGTTTACATCCTGGTCAAAGTACAAATGGTACTGCAGCCCTTATTGCTGAAAAAATCAATGCAGAACAATTTCTTAATGCTACTGATGTTGAAGGTGTTTATGATATGGATCCTAACAAATTTAAAAATGCAAAAAAATTCAAACGAATTGAACTTAAAAATTTAAAAAACATGCTCGTTCATGAAGATTCTATTGCAGGAGGTTATGATTTGATGGATATAGTAGCTCTAAAAATTATTGAACGCTCTAAAATAAAAACACGAATAATAAAAGCTGACATCAAAATACTTGAAAAAGCAATCAAAGGCGGAGATGTTGGAACTGAAATAGTTTTACCATCAAAATAATTACTCAGAAATCTCATTTTGGACGGTTGGTCGACTTTCTGACCAAATCTGAATCTTACTTTCAGGATATTCTGGTATTCCGGACTCTCTTAATTTCGTGTAAATTGAAAGTGCTTCATTTTTTTCCATGGCTTTTGATTGAGCCTTTGTAAATCCATCCTTATCTACTAATATGGTAACATATCCATCTGGAGAATTAATTACAGCTACAAAATCTTCTTCTCCAACTGGGTAAAACTCACCGTTAATTTTTTTTGTAGTTAGTGTTAACATTCCAAATCCTGCAACATCAAACATTTTCATTTGTGATTTACTAGCTCTTTGCTTCCCTTGTTGTACAGCTTGAAAATATTGCATAATTCATTTTATTCTTCAATATTATAATATCTATCTCAACATTTAAGATATGTAAAAAATAAGTTAATTCAGTGAATCCAAAAATCTTTGTTTTTGTAGCGGTTATTGCATTAGCTGCTGCTTTGGGTATGATACTTTTATCTGGTTCATCATCTATTGGTAATACTCCAGAAAATATTGATAACAAAGTAACACAAGAAACAGTATCGACTCAACAAGTACGACCACTATCTGTCGAATTAAATGATATTTCGATATTGGAAGTCACTGAAAGAGCTACTACGATAGAGATAGCATTCAAAATTAACAATCCAAATCCTGATTCTGTAATTGTCCAAGTTATGGATTATCAGCTATTTGAAACTGGATTTTCTAACGAAAAACAAATCTCAGGTGGTCAAATTGGTAGTAGGCCAGAAGGAATGGTTGAGTTTGGATCTAATTACTATGTACTACTCAGTGAAAATTCTATTCTTTTAAAAGACAAAATAGTATTGAAAAATACTGGTAATACCCCTGAATTATGGTCTGATCTTGAAAGCAATACTGCAAAATGGCGAGTTACTGGTACTGTTTTCTATAATCTAAGTTCAATGACTAGTGGACAAGAAAATACACTTCATTTTGAATTTGAAAAATAATTATAAATAAAATCTACTTATAGTATCATAAAAATCAAAAATTATGATAATTTGTTTTTAGATAAAAAATATTGGCAAAATTATAAAAGCACATGAATTGTTTTTTCATTAAATGGCAGAAGCAGGAATGGCCGCATTTGGCTCAGCAATAGGAGTAGCAATCGCACTCGCAGTTGTGTGTTTTGCACTTCGTGGTAAGGGACATCCTGAACCACTGGACTAATCAAAGGAAATTATTCCTTTACAATATTTTTCATTTATCTTACTAATCTTTACCTAGACCTAGCATTTCAGCTAATGATACCTGTTTAGTATTTTTCTTTGTGATAAAACATCTTTGATAATATTGGCAATCAATACAATCAGTAGATGGCTCTAGAATTGGAGTCTTTTGTTCTTTAAGAAGATCATTTAGAACTCTGACTCTTCTAATAACTTCTTCAAACATTTTTTTATCACGAGTTAACGAAAACATAATCTCCTCTCTATTTCCAGTAATGTAAATAATCACCCCATCTGTTTTATCATAAATCCACATGCAAGCATTTAGGTAAAGTAAATCATTAGCTAGAGGTGTTTCTAAAATGGCATTCATAGGTCTAAATAAAATAATTGAATTATCTGCAATCATATCTGCATGTCCTCTTAATTTAATATCGTCAATTGAAAATTCTTTTGGATCACTACCATATTGTAATTTTCGAAGTAGACCAGAAAGGAGATCATTAAAACCTCGTCTTTCAACCTCCTTGGAATCAATTCTATCATAATATGAGCGCCTTAGGCATTGAACCACTTCTTTGAGATGAATAGTTTTGATATCTTTTGCATCTATTTCGATTTCTAATTCTCTTCCAATAGAATCTACTGCATTTTTTATTACGCTTCTATAATCCCTATCTCCCATCATGATAAATCACTTAACAAATTCATCCATATAGATTAGCTCATTACATTGCTCAATAACTTTGAAATTTTACTTGAAAATGCTAATATAATAAAATGAGATCCAAAGCCTAGAATTGCACTAACTATGATATTTCCTGTTAGAAAATAAATTCCAAGAAATAATCCTAATGGGGGTAATGTTAAAATCATGGCTAAAAATGTGCTAACCCAAATAGTCTTAGTCGCAATCTCTGTAGAAATTTCGATTTTTTTCTTTGGAAATCTGATCATTTTAAGAATTCTATTCTTCTTCCAGAATTAATTTTGACATGGTAATTTCAGTTGGTATTTTTTGTTCAACTGCAAATGCAATAGCTGCTAAATTTCTGACTTCAAATGCCGTTAATTTAGTAATTCCTACGATTGTTGCAAAACTAAACATTTTTGTGAATGATCTTATTGCTGTTTGGTAAATTGCCATTTCAAAGACTCTTTCAAATTCGGCAATAGCATCTAATTCATTTTCAGTTTGAGGGATTAAATTTTTGTATTTTGTATTAGATAATTCATTAAATGCATCTTTTATCGTTGCAGCTGCTATCATTCTTCCAAGTAGTTCTTTTGCAGTTGGAGTTTGAGAAACAACTAGATCTTGAATCTGTTCTTCTTGTAATCCCCAGAATTTTCCCCTAATCACACTTAGAATGTTGTAAAAATCTACATCCATTCCAACCAATTTTGTCGCATCTTTATCTGCATAATTTTTCATAGCACCAGCTAAATGTTGGATTAAAATTTTATCAAAATATGTGTCAAAAATCTGGATATTTTTTCTTTCACTGTATAATGCTGCCGCCTTTGCAATTTCTTCACCAAATTGTACTGAATTCAAGCTTGCAACTGCCTCTTCCAAATCTTTTGAAACTAATGCTTTAATGACAATATCTCTCTGTTTAATTAATTCTTCAGCATGAAGATTTACGTGAGTCTCAATTTCTTCTTGTGGTTTTCCTAATGCTTTTCCTTTTAAAATTGATTTTAAATTGGAAACAATGAATTTCATATAATATGCATCTAAAACACCTGAATTCCCTGATGTTTTTGCAATTGAATAATGTGTATCTGCTAAATGACTTCTTAGAGCAGATTCGATGCCTTGTGATGTATATGGTTTTTGCACCTCTGCTATAGAATCCCCATAAATTGTGTTTTTGATTCTAGTCATTAATTCATCAAGATCCCTTGATTCTGCTAGAGTTTGAAAATCCGATTTTTTTAATAATTTACCTCGTTTACTATATGATTTTACAGATGCATAGACATTTTTTGCTCCACCCATTTAGCTAAATCTCAATAGATAACCGATTTTAATGTTTGGCGATTCGTTCCTAAAAACATGATATTTTAAGTAATCTCATTAAGAAATCTTATGGTTTCTTCTTTATCCTGCTTTGGCAGATTCAAAAATGTCTCTAAAATCTCCTTTTGAATCATTAAAGACTCATCAGAAATAT
>Ga0210044_10001673_pt1 | contig 33977 bp, 27 predicted proteins | sample CryGey13umfilter_2_FD_183959 | JGI IMG/M metagenome (GOLD analysis project Ga0210044, IMG submission 183959) | Groundwater microbial communities from aquifer in Utah, USA - Crystal Geyser 4/9/14 3 um filter (SPAdes) (version 2) | ecosystem: Environmental > Aquatic > Deep subsurface >...
CAAGGGGCCCAAAGCCGGGGAATATTCCTGTAATCCGCTAGGCAAGAATCCGGGTGACGTTTGGGATATTCCAAATGTTAAAAGCAATCACGTCGAAAAAACCGAGCATCCCTGCCAGTTTCCAACAGAGTTGACTGACCGATTGGTTCTCTCCATGACTAATCCAGGAGATTGGGTATTCGATCCTTTCCTTGGGACGGGAACCACCATTGCCTCGGCTGTGCGTCACGGTCGCCGAGGCGCCGGAGCCGAGATACTCGGACGTTATGTCGCTATCGCGCGAGAGCGTGTCGCCTCCGCTATGGAAGGGACACTGCGCGTCCGCCCGATGGGACGCCCGAAATATGACCCGCTGGCCGCCGGTAATAGTCTGACCAAAGCACCTTGGGAAGCACACGAAAATCCGGAGGAGAAGCAGCTCCGTTTAATGCAAAACAGGGCACGCTACAACCATGAAAATCGTTGAAACCTATTCGCATCTCAACGGCCTGGAATTTCTTCTAGTTCACCAGCCATTGCTGTGGCAAGAAATTCAAGAGGTGATTGCCGCCGTGGATGGTCAGGCGTGTAAAAACAAGGTATCCAAAGAGAAACGTACAGAGGGCAAAGTATTTTTCAGCCCGGTCGAGATGAATCGGACCTTCAAGACTTTGCTCGGGGAGAAGCACTGGCACGAAAGCCGGGTGAGTTATTGGGTTACTAAAGATGCGCGTCTTATACGAAAGACACTGACCATGCCACCTGAAGAGCAAAAACGCGAAATTGAAGCGTCTGGGGCCACAGCAATTTTCAGCTACAACCAGACGGATTTCGTGAAAGACCGCGTAGCAGTAGAAGTTCAATTCGGAAAATATTCTTTCGTGGCCTACGACCTCTTCGTCAAACACCTCGCCTTCTACATTGGCGATCAAATTGATGTCGGTATCGAAATACTCCCCATGAAATCGTTGCAGGCACAGATGAGTTCCGGCGTGCCATATTACGAAGGCGAGCTTTATAACGTGGTCAGACAAGGACGCGGAGTACCTGCCGTACCGCTCATTCTGGTGGGGATCGAACCATGAAAATCCACCTCAAGAACGGCCGCGTCATCGACCCCTCCAGCGGCCTGGACAGCATTCAGGACGTCTACGTCGCCGCCGGGCACATCCAGGCACTGGGCCAGGCGCCGGCCGATTTCCATGCCAATCAAGTGCTCGACGCGACCGGGCTGATCGTCTGTCCCGGCCTAGTCGATCTGTCCCTGCGCCTGCGTGAGCCGGGGCTGGAATACATCGCCGGGCTGGAGTCCGAGATGCACGCGGCGGCGGTGGGCGGGGTGACTTCGCTGGCCTGCCCGCCGGATACCGATCCGCCCCTGGACGAGCCGGGCCTGGTGGAAATGCTCAAGTTCCGCGCCCGCAACATGCCAGGGCCGCGAGTCTATCCGGTGGGGGCGCTGACCCGTGAACTCAAGGGTGAGCGCCTCACCGAGATGGCGGAATTGAATGAAGCCGGCTGCATCGCTTTCAGCCAGGCCGACGCGCCGCTGATCGACACCCAGGTGCTGCTGCGCGCCCTGGAATACGCCGCCACCTTCGACCTGCCGGTGTGGTTGCGCCCGCAAGACCCGCATCTGTCGCGCAATGGGGTTGCCCATGACGGCGTGGTGGCCGCGCGACTGGGACTGCATCCGATTCCCGTGCCGGCGGAAACCGTGGCGCTGGCCACCATCCTGCTACTGGTCCGGGAAACCGGGGCACGCGTGCATCTGTGCCGGTTATCCAGCCGCGCCGGGGTGGAGATGGTGCGACAGGCCAGGAGGGACGGCTTGCGGGTGACCTGCGACGTGGGCATCCACCACGTGCATCTTTCCGAGATGGACACCGCCGACTTCAATGCCAACTGCCATCTGGTGCCGCCGCTGCGCAGCCAGCGCGACCGCGATGCCCTGCGCCAGGCGCTGAAGGACGGCGTGATCGACGCCATTTGTTCCGACCATGCGCCGGTGGACGAGGACGCCAAGGAATTGCCCTTCCAGGAAGCCGAAGCGGGCGCCACCGGGGTCGAGCTGCTGCTGCCGCTGACCCTGAAATGGGCGGGTGAGACCGGCCTGTCGCTGGCCCGAGCACTTGGTTTCATCACCTATCGTCCCGCCGCCATCATGGGGGTGAATGCCGGTCAAATCGCGGTCGGCCGGCCCGCCGACCTGTGCCTGTTCGACCCCGATGCGGCCTGGATCGTCAGCCCCTCCAGCCTGGCCAGCCTGGGCAAGAACAGCCCCTATCTGGGCCTGGAGATGCTCGGCCAGGTACGCTACACGATCATCGACGGCCACCTCGACTTCAAGCGCGGCCGGGCTGGCAACGGCGCTTGATCCGGCGGATTTTGTTCCCAACACCGTATCCGGGTTAAAAGTTTCCCAGGAATGGCTCATGCGTACTGAAACCCCGAACACCCGCTACCTCAAGGATTACACGCCCCCCGCCTGGCTGGTCGACACGGTCGATCTCCATGTCGCGATCCATGCTGGCCACACCGAAGTCCGCGCCAGGATTGCCTGCAAACGCAATCCGCTGGGGGCCGGCGGCGCCCTCGTTCTGAATGGCGAGGAGCTCGCGTTGCAGGCGGTCAGGCTCGACGCCGCCGCGCTCGACCCCTCGTGCTACACGCTGACCGATAACACGCTGGCCATCGTGGGCGTGGATTCCGACCCGCTACCCGATGCCTTCGTGCTGGAAACCGTCGTGCGCATCAAGCCGGACAGCAACACCCAGCTCTCCGGCCTCTACCGTTCCCGTGACGGCTACTTTTCCCAATGCGAGGCCGAGGGATTCCGCCGCATCACTTTTTTTCCGGACCGGCCCGACGTGATGGCGCGCTACACCTGCACCATCGAGGCTGAACGCGAGCGCTTCCCGCGTTTGCTGTGCAACGGCAACCGGGTCGCTTCCGGCGTCAGCGAAGGCGATGCCTCACGCCACTGGGCGCGCTGGCAAGACCCGTTCGCCAAGCCCTGCTACCTGTTCGCGCTGGTCGCCGCGAAGCTGGACCTGCTGGAGGATGAATTCGCCACCCGCTCCGGCCGCGCGGTTCGCCTCGCGGTGTATGTCGAACCTGGCAAGCTCGACCAGTGTGGCCACGCCATGGCGGCGCTGAAAAAAGCGATGCGCTGGGACGAGGATCGCTTCGGCCTGGAGATGGACCTCGACCACTACATGATCGTCGCAGTGGGTGACTTCAACATGGGGGCGATGGAGAACAAGGGCCTCAACATTTTCAACACCAAGTACGTGCTGGCCCGCCCCGACACCGCGACCGACAGCGACTACCAGGCTATCGACCGCGTCGTCGCCCACGAATACTTCCACAACTGGACCGGCAACCGCGTCACCTGCCGCGACTGGTTCCAGCTCTCGCTGAAGGAGGGCCTCACCGTCTTCCGCGACCAGGAATTCGGCGCCGACACGCATTCGCGCGCGGCCACCCGCATCCAGGAAGTGCGCGGCCTGCGCGTCGGCCAGTTTCCGGAGGATGCGGGGCCGATGGCGCATCCAGTGCGCCCGGCCTCCTACGCCGAGATCAACAATTTCTACACCGCCACGGTGTATCAAAAAGGCGCCGAAGTCGTGCGCATGATCCAAACGCTGATTGGGCGCGCGGCGTTTCGCAATGGCATGGATCTGTATTTTCAGCGCCACGACGGCCAGGCCGTCACTTGCGAGGACTTTGTCGCCGCCATGGGGGATGCCTCAGGCGTCGACCTCACCCAGTTCCGCCGCTGGTACGCCCGCGCCGGCACGCCGCGCCTGCAAGCCGAAGGCATTTGGGACGAGGCGATGCAACGCTACACGCTGACCCTCACGCAAAGCCTCGCCGCCACCGCCTACGAGCAACGTCTCCAGGCAGCGGGCGTGCAGACCGACGCCGGCCCGCTGCACATTCCGGTGGCCCTCGGCCTGGTGCTGCCGGAGGGTGCGGATGCGCCGCTACGCCTGGCCGGTGAGCCCGCGCCGCGGGGTACCACGCGCGTGCTTTCCCTGACCGAGATGAGCCAGACCTTCGTCTTCGAGGATGTTCCGGCCGTGCCCGTCGTCTCGCTGCTGCGCGATTTTTCCGCGCCGGTACGGCTCGACCTTGAGCAGACAGATGCCGAACTCGCCCACCTGATGGCGCACGATTCCGATGCGTTCAACCGCTGGGAGGCTGGCCAGCGCCTCGCCACCCGCGTCCTGCTCGCCGGCATTGCCGTCGGTGGCGAGGGTACGGCCTGGATACCCGAGGCCTTCGTCGCCACCTGTGGCCGCGTCCTCGACGCCGGCCTGAATCTGGCTAACGGCGGCGATCCCGGGCTGGCCGCCGAAGCTCTGGTATTACCGGCCGAGCAGGTGCTGGCGGAAGAGGTGGCTGGCCGCGGCCAGGCCATCGACCCCGAGTCGATCCACCGCGCCCGGGTCAACCTGCGGCGCCACCTCGCCACCCAACTGCGGGGCCGCTTCGAAACCCTTTGGGCTGCACTCGCCCCCAGCGAACCGTACGCCCCGGACGGCGCCCAGGCTGGCCGCCGCGCCTTGCGCAACCTGTGCCTCGGCATCCTCGCGGAAAGCGACGAGGCCTATTTGCGGGCCTCGGTGTTGCCGCGTCTGCTGGCCCAGTTCGAGCAGGGAGGCAACATGACCGACGTGATCGCGGCGCTGGCCAGCCTCGCCAATCTCGATCTACCCGAACGCGAGACCACCCTCGCGGCGTTCTACAGACGCTGGCACGACGAAGCCTTGGTGGTCGACAAGTGGCTGTCGGTGCAGGCGACATCCATCCTGCCTGGCACCACGGCGCGGGTGCGCGAACTCCTGCGCCACCCGGCCTTCGACCTGAAGAACCCGAACAAGGTCTATGCCCTGGTGCGCGGCTTCTGCGCCGCCAACCCGCGCCACTTCCACGCGCTCGACGGCAGCGGCTACCAGTTGGCGGCCGACGTCATCATCGAACTACAGGCGATCAACCCACAGGTGGCTTCGCGCCTGGCGCGCTCGTTCGACCGCTGGCGCCAGTTCGATGCCGTGCGCCAGGGCCACGCACGCACCGCGCTGGAGCGGATCAAGGCCTGCGAGGGCCTGGCGAAAGACGTCGCCGAGGTGGTCGGCAAGGCTTTGAACCTGGATTGTCCATTAGCGTGAAACAACCGCGGCCTCTGTAGCGCCGGCAGGCGCAAAGGAGAGACGCTCGCCAAAACCACACGCCTTACTTTTGCGGGGAGCCGAAGCTCGCTCAGTGCGCTTCTACGCCGGGGCCGAAGTAGCGGTAGCCCATGCGCATCTGGCGGCTGACTTCGAAGCGCTTCTTGTCGGCGCCACTGGCGAAGCTGGCGGCGATGCTGTTGAAGGCCTGCTCCGCCCAGGCGCCGTCGAGCAGCAGATCGGATACGCCTTCGGCCCAGCGCAGCTTGTCGGCGGCCGAGGCCAGCTTGGCGCCGCAGGCGCTCATCAGCGGAGCGATTTCGGACTTGGGCAATTCATAGGATTTCAGGCGGTTAGCCAGTTGCACGCAGGTGTCGCCGTTGCCACAGGCGGCAGCGGCCTGGGCGAACAGGGCATTGGCGGCGGTGTGGTCACCGATGTCGCGGTACAGCTTGGCGATATGGGCCAGCGCGTAGTGATCCTTGGCGCGGCTGGCGGCATCCCCCAGCAGCTTGGCGGCGAGCGCGGAGTCGCCCAGGGCGGTCTGCACGGTTTCGGCCATCTTGGTGTAGTCGTAGGGGTTGTCGCCGAGCGCGCGCTCGGCCACGAACACGCAGGCGCGCGCCTTGCCATACGCGGTGTCCTTCAGTTCGCCAGCGCAGGTCATGATGATCTCGCGGAACCAGACGAAGTCGGCGGCGGCGGCCACGCTTTCATCCAGCAGCTTGCCCAGCCAGGGCTTGTCGCCAAGGCGGTCGACGGCCAGGATCAGGGGCTTGAAACGGGCGAAGTGGAAAGCGCCTTCGCCGCGCATCAGGTCTTCGGCGGAGGTCAGCAGCTTGGAAGCGTAAGAGGCGTCATCCAGTTCCGCCATGATGCGGTCGGCCAGGCCGATGAACTGCTTGACCGTCTTGGCCTTTTCTTCCTCGTTCTGGATGGCGACATACTTGGCCTGGTTGGCTTCGCGCTTGGCCAGACGATCCTTCAGGCGGGTCGCGCGCTCGACATCGGTGGCGGCGTGTTTGTCCACCGCCTCGACAATTTTGCGCATGTCGTCGAGGTTGTTCACGGCATCCTCGGCGCGGGTCAGCATGTCGGCCACTCCGGCGGCATTGCCACGGGTGGCGTTGGCTTCGACCAGTTGCAGAAACTCGCCGGTGCTCTGGGCGATGGCACTGCCCTTGGCCAGCACGGCCTGGGTAAAGGTTTCGTTGCCGGCGGCGGCGGCCAGCACCTGCATCAGGGCGGTGAAATTCTTGGCGGAGTCGAGCGCCTTGTCGTACAGCGCGCCGGCGGCGGCCGGGTCGATTTCGCCCATCGCGCCGGACAGCACGATCAGGTCGGCCGGGTTACCGTACTTGGCCGCGCCTTCGTTGATGATTTCCACGGCTTTCGATTGATCGCCGCCGCTGGCCAGCATCTTGGCCAGGCGCGCGAAGTCACCGGCGCGGCCGGCCTTGGTTTTGATCTTGTCGGCGATCTGGCCGAACAGGGTGGCGTCGTTCAACTCGGCCACCACGGCGGCCAGCCCGTAGAGTTCTTCGGTGGCTGAAACTTCCTTCAGGGCACCGGCGAGCGCACGGCCGGCCGCGGCGGCATCCCCCAGCGCCAGCCACTGGCCCATGCCCACGGCCACTTTCTCGCTGCCGTCCATGGCGAAGTCGGCACCCTGGCCGAGCATGTCCTTGGCCTTTCCGGCCTCACCCAGCGCCTGGTAGCCAATGGCCAGGGCGACGAAATCCTTGGTGAACATGGCGTCACCGGCGACCTTGTCGAGCGCGGCTTTCGCGCCGGCGTCGCCGGCGAAGGCGGCGCCGCTCAGGAGTTCCTTGGCGTAGGCCATATCGGCCGGCGCCTCGAAGGCTTCGCGGGCAAGGGCGAACAGATCGGCGGCGCTGGAAGCAGTGGCGGCGCGGGCGGCCAGGGTGTCACGGGTAGCCATAAGACAACTCCTTGAGAATTTAAGGAAAACGGTGATGGGTAGTGCCCCCGGCTCGGGAGCGGCATCCGAGCCCCCCGAGAAGGCCAAGTCAACCCTGGGGCGGTCCAGCGATTGACTTGATGAGCGTGATGGCGCGCGAGTTTACCGAGGCGCCCCCGCGCTGTCAGCGAAGCTTTGTTTATGGGCCGATGGCGGGGGTTTATGAGCATTTCGCCATGGCGATCTTGTCGCGCGCCGATTTCCGCGATAATTCCCGAATCTTTTCAAGCCTTTTTCGGTGCCATGTCTATCGCCCAGTTGTTGGTCCGTCTGGCTTATCGGCTGCAAGCGTCCGACCGGCATGGCCGCCTCAAGGGCTTCTTTCGCAAGCTGCTGACCGATCCGCGCTCGCATCGCCGAGCGCTGTTCGACGCCTTCATGCTGGTGCTGGTGCTGTCCAGCGTGATGCTGCTGATCTATGGGGTGCGCCACCCGCTAGGGCCCTGGGCCGATCTGTTCGAGGCCTTGGTGGTGGCGGTGTTCGTTAGCGAGTACCTGTTGCGTATGTGGCTCTACAACGACAGCCACACGATCCTCATCGAACACTGGGAACGCGCGGAACTGATGGGGCTTCCGTTCAATACTGGCGCGGCGCTATGGGCCGTGCTGCGGCGAAAATTGGCTTACATGAGTTCACCCCTGGCCATCATCGACCTGCTGGCGATCCTGCCCAGTTATCGGCCGCTGCGTTTCCTGCGCTTGTTTCTCCTGTTCCGCCTGTTCAAGCTGTTCCGTTATGCGCGCAGCCTGAGTGCCTTCGGCGAGGTGCTGGTGGAAAAGCGCTTCGAGCTTTACACCCTGTCCCTGTTCGTCGGCTCGGTGGTGCTGATCGCCACGGTGGCCATCTATCTGTTCGAGGCCCAAGCCCCGGGCAGCCAGGTACTCACCCTGATGGACGCCCTCTACTGGGCAGTCGTCACCCTGACCACGGTCGGCTACGGCGACATCGTGCCGACCACCACGGAAGGCCGCGTGGTGGCGATGGTGCTGGTGTTCGCCGGCATCGGCGTGATTTCCTTCGCCACCTCCATCATCGTCATGGCCTTCCAGGAGAAGATGCGCGATCTGCGCGACAACCGGGTCTATGCCGAGGTGGAGCGCAAGTCCGACCTCACCATCGTGTGCGGTTTCGGGCGCATCGGCCAGGTGGTGGCGGAGCGCCTGGCCGCCGCGCGCGAGCCCTTCGTCATCGTCGACAAGCAAGTCGAGAGCATTGAACTCGCGCGCCGGCGCGGCTTTCCGGCGGTGGCCGGGGACGCCACCGATAGCGCCCTGCTCGCCAATCTCGGCCTCGGCCGCCAGGCCTCGCGCATCCTCTGCCTGACCCATGACGACGTGAGCAACGTCTATATCACCCTCACCGCGCGCCAGGTGTCGCCCGACATTCTCATCATCTCCCGCGCCAACAAGGCGGAAACGGTGAAGAAGCTCACCCAGGCGGGCGCCACCCACGTCGTGCGGCCGTATGAGGTGGTGGCGCGCATGGCGGCGGAATTCATCGGCCAGCCGGTGGCGTTCGACGCCCTCTACGATGTGGTCACGCGCGCCGTCGGGGTGTTCCTGGAGCCGCTACCGGTGCGCGCGGGCGACTGGCTGGCGCTGCGGCGCATCGGCGCGATCGACTTCGCCGCCCAGCACTTGTTGCTGTTCGGCGTGATCCGCCCGCACACCTCCCCTGGCGAAAGCGGCCACCGCCGCTATGACCTCGCGGGCCGCCATTTCTACTTCAACCCGGGCCCGCGCCTGCAACTGCGCGCGGGCGACATCCTCATGCTCATCGGCTATCAGGCCAGCCTGGCACAGTTCCATGAACAAGCCAGCCGACGAAAAAACATATGACCCCCAGATTCGCCCTGTTCGGCTGCAACCCGCTGGCCATCGAGGTGGCCTGGCGCCTGTCGCTGGCGCGGCTGCCCTTCGCCATGCTCGACCGCGATGCCGGGCGGGTCGAGGCAGCACGCCAGGAAGGCCTTGCCGCCGAGCGCATCGACTACACCGACGACGCCGCCCTGCGCGCCGTGGGCATCGGTAGCCATATCGAAGGCGTGTTCTGCCTGCTCGGAGAGGATTCGGAAAATGTGTTCCTGGCGATCTCCGCGCGGGCGCTCGACCCCGCGCTGCGTATCGTCGCCGTCTGCCAGGCGCCGGAAGCCGCCGCCAAACTGCTCGCCGCCGGCGCCGACAAGGTGGTGGACCCCTACGAAATCAGCGGCGCCCGCGTGCACGAATTGATCGAACGCCCGGAAGTGGTGGAACTCATGGAACAAACGGTGTTCGGCCTGCAAGACCTCAACATCGCCGAAGTCACCATTCCCTCCGGCTCCTGGCTGCATGGCGTGTACCTCTCGGAACTGCGCCGGCACATGCAGCAGAACGTCATCCTGCTCGGCGTGGTGGATCTGGAGCGGGGCAAGGAACTGATCTTCAGCACCCGCGGCATCGACCACCACCTGGATTTCAACGACGTCCTGGTCGTCATCGGCCCGAGCAAAGAGGTCGAGACTTTCCGCGCCATGATCGAAAACGCCCTCCCGCCGGCCTTTGACAGATAATCCCTTGACAGATAATCCCGCCCTACCCTACGGAATATTTTCGCGAATGGCCTATTGGCCTATGACACCGCCACGCCTTTCCCTGGATAACGCGCCGTCACCCCGCCGCTTCTCGATGCGGCGGAGCGGATTGGCGGCCATCCTGGCCTTGTTGCTCGCGCTGCTCCTGCTGCTCGCCGAGGCTGGCGCGCTGGCGCATGGCTACATGCACTTCCCGGATCAGACCAGCGGCGACGAGCCGGTGTGCGCACAGTGCCTGGCCTTTGCCGCGCTGGGCGCGGGCGCGGCCAGCGCCCCGCCGACCTGGTCCGCGCCTGCGGCAACCTTTTCCTTCGACGCCCTGATTCCGCTGGCGTCACCCACGGCCTTTCGGCCCACCTACCAGAGCCGCGCGCCGCCGAGTCCCAACAGGTAATTCTTCCGGCCTACCCCGTGTAGCCCCACGCGCACCGCCACGGAGTGCGTTGGCGCACGGCGCACCCTACCTGATTGCCAAGGATTCACCATGTTCAAGCCACCCCTGCTCGCCGCCGCTTTGGCGTGCGCGCTGCCCCTGCCGGCCGCGGCCGTCACGGATGCCGATTTGGCGCAACTGCGCGCCGAGTTCGATCAGAAACTCAAGGAAATCCAGGCCGCCTATGAAGCCCGCCTGGCGGAAATGGAAGCGCGCCTGGCGCCACCGACTGCCAACCCCGAGCCAGCCACCAGCCCGCCGGCCAGCGCCGCCAACCCCGAGCTGTCGCTGATCCTGCAAGGCAGTTACGCGCAGAGGAAAGCGGGCGAGCGCCGGCCCACGGGCTTCTTGCAAGATGCCGGGATTGGCACGCCCAGGCGCGGCTTTTCCCTGAACGACACCGAGTTGATTCTGGCGGCCAACATCGACCCCTATTTCCGCGGCCTGGCCAATGTGATCCTGGCCGACGGCCAGGCGATCGTGGAGGAAGCCTGGTTCCAGACCCTCGCACTCGACCACGGCCTGACCCTCAAAGGCGGCCGCTTCATCTCCGGTATCGGCTACGCCAACGAGCAACACCCGCACGCCTGGGATTTCGCCGACAACAACCTGATGGTCCAGACCCTGTTCGGGGAGCACCTGGTGCAGGATGGCCTGCAACTCAAATGGCTGGCGCCGGTGGATACCTTTGTTGAACTCGGTGCGGAAATCGGACGCGGCAGCGCCTTCCCCGGCTCCGAAGCGGGTGGCGACAAGAACGGCGCTGGCGCCTGGACGATCTTCGGCCATGTCGGCGGCGATGTCGGCGAATCGAATGCCTGGCGCGCCGGCCTGTCCTGGCTGTCGGCACGGCCACGCGAACGGGAAAGCCTGCTGCTGAATAACACCGGCATAGACACCCTCAACCTGTTCAGCGGCCGCTCGAACACCTGGATCGCGGATTTCATCTGGAAATGGGCGCCGGACGGCAACCCGAAGGAACGCAACTTCAAATTTCAGAGCGAATACTTCCAGCGCAATGAAACGGGTGAACTGGTCTACGACAGCGCCGGCGCCCCTTCACCCGGCGCCTACCGCGCCCGCCAATCCGGCTGGTATGCGCAAGGGGTTTACCAGTTCATGCCGCACTGGCGCGCCGGCCTGCGTTACGACCGCTTGAACCAGGGCAACCTGGATTACGGCGCCAACAACGCCCGTTTGCTGCCGGCCGCATACAGCCCGAACAAGTGGAGCCTGATGGCCGACTACGCGCCGAGCGAGTTCTCGCTATTCCGCCTGCAACTGGCGCGCGACCGCTCGATGCAGGGCAACCCGGACGACAGCCAGATCAGCCTTCAATACCTCTACAGCCTGGGCCCGCACGGCGCACACAAGTTCTGAACCAGGCGACACAGCGGAGGGTGCGCACGGTGCACCCTTCGTAATTCATCCAAAGGAATCCACATCATGTTTATCCGATTCATTTTCCTGACTCTGCTGCTGACGGCCAATGCCGCTCAAGCCGCCCTCAACGTCCTCGCCTGCGAACCGGAATGGGCGTCACTGGCCCAGGAACTGGCCGGCGACCTGGCGCGCATCACGTCCGCCACCACGGCGCGGCAAGACCCGCATCACATCGAGGCGCGGCCATCCTTGATCGCCCGCGCGCGCAACGCCGATCTGCTGGTCTGCACCGGCGCCGAACTGGAAATCGGCTGGCTGCCGCTGTTGCAGCGGGAATCCGGCAATGCCCGCATCCATCCCGGGCAGCCGGGGTATTTCGAGGCGGCGGCGCAAGTCCGCCTGCTGGAGAAAACCGGCAGCGCCGACCGCGCCCAGGGGGATGTGCATCCCGGTGGCAATCCGCATTTGCAGGCTGACCCGCGCAATCTGCTGAAAGTGGCGAATGCGCTGGCGCCGCGCCTGGCGCAACTGGACCCGGCCAATGCCGCCGTGTATGCCGCACGCAACCAGGACTTCCAGAAACGCATGGCGGCGGCCATCGCGCGCTGGGAGAAGGACGCCGCCGGCTTGCGCGGCGTGCCGGTGGTGGTGCATCACAAGAGCTGGAGCTATCTCGCCGACTGGCTGGGCCTGAAAGTGGTGGCGGACCTGGAACCCAAGCCGGGCATCGAGCCTTCGGTGTCCTCGCTTTCCAGCCTGCTGCAGCGGCTCAAGGCGCAACCGGCGCGGCTGATCCTGCGCACCGCCTATCAGTCGCCCAAGCCCTCCGAATGGCTGGCCAAGCGTGCCGGCATGGCCGCTGTGGAATTGCCCTACACCGTGGGCGGCTCGGTGGCGGCGCAAGACTTGTTCAGCTTGTTCGACGACACGCTGGCGAAGCTGAGGGGAGCGCTGAAATGAATCTCGCCTCCCTCGAACCCGCCATCCTCCTGCCCGCCTTCGTGGCGGGACTGCTGGTGCTGGCCAGCCATGTGCCGCTCGGCCAGGCGGTATTGCGGCGCGGCATCGTTTTCCTCGATCTCGCCATCGCCCAGATCGCCGGCCTGGGCGTGGTGATCGCCCATAGCCTGGGCGGCGAGGACAGTCCTTGGCTCACTCAAGCCGGCGCCGTCACGGCGGCCTTGCTTGGCGCCTTGTTCCTGCGCCACATGGAAAAGACCGCTGGCGCCAGACAGGAGGCAATCATCGGCGTCACCTTTGTCGCCGCCGCCTGCCTGGCGCTGATCCTGATGAGCCATGACCCGCACGGCGCGGAGCATCTGCAAGACCTGTTGGTGGGGCAGATCCTGTGGACCACCTGGAACGGATTGCTGCCGCTGGCAGCGGTCACCGCGCTGGTGCTGGCGGCCTGGTTCGGCCTTGGCTGGCGCGCCTCGCCGCTCGGCTTTTACCTGTTGTTTGCCGTCAGCATCACCGCCTCGGTGCAGGTGGTCGGCATCTATCTGGTGTTCGCCAGCCTGATCGTGCCGGCCTTGGCGTCCGGAGAACGTCTGGCGCGCGCTTATGCCATCGGGGCAGCCGGCTATGCGCTCGGCCTGATCGCGTCCGGCCTGTTCGATCTGCCCTCGGGTGCGGCCATCGTGCTGGCCTTGGTGGTGGTGGCTGGGCTGGCGGCTGGCGCGAGAAAAATATAGCCGCCAACCGCCAAACCGATCCCCACTTGATACCGGACGAATCCGCCTGCTCCCACAACCGTTCCAGTGGCGATGCCAAACCGGTTCAGAACAGGGGGTTGTCGCCTTCCTGCCAGGTCCAGCCGGATTTCCTGGTCTTCGGGGTAGGCGGTGGAGCGCGCGGCGGGGGCGGCGGATCCGGCTTGTCCATTTGTGGCGGTGGCGGAGCGGGCGGCGGTTCTGCGTGTTCCGGCTCGGGGCGGGCTGCCGTCTTGGCGGTGGGTTTGGCCACCGGCTTGGCGGGAACGGGCTTGCGCACCGCCGGCTTCGCGGCGGCAATCGGCTTTTTCGCGGCTGGCGTGGCCGCCGCGGGCGCGGCCAGCGGGGTTCCTGGCGGCGGCAGGGCTTCGACCTTGGGCAGTGCGCCGCTGGCGACATCGGCTTCACTATCAAAGGCGAGCGCCAGCTCATCCCAGCCCGGCTCCGGCTTTTCGCTGCCCAGCACCATGCCGCGCAGGGCGGGTTCCATGTCTTTCACGATCTGCACGGCGATGGCGCTGGTGAAGTGGTAGTCCGCCGCCGCTTCGCCCGGCACAAACACGGTCATCACCCCGAAGAACCGCGTGCCCAGGTAGAAGGCGAACGTCGCGGTGCGGTTCATGACTTTCGATTCGATGACCTGGCCGCGCGCGGAATAGACCTCGAGGCGGTGGTCGCCGGTGCCGGTCTTGCCGCCGATCGGCAGGGTGCTGCCGTCGCCCAGGGCGAAGGCGCCGCGTAGCCGCCGCGCGGTGCCCTGTTCCACCACATTCGCCAGTGCCCGCTTCACCACGCTCGCAACGACGACCGGGAAGATGCGCTGTGGCACGGGACGCTTGCGCTTGAGCAGCGTGTGGTAGGGCGTGCCGGCGGCGAATTCCAGGCGAGTCAGGGTGATCGGCGGCAGTTTTTCACCGTCGTTGAGAATCACCCCCATCAACTCGGCCAGGGCGGCCGGGCGGTCGGCCGAGGAGCCGATGGCGGTGGCATAGGACGGCACCAGGCTGCCGAAGGGGTAGCCGAGGCGGCGCCAGCGCTTGTGGATTTCCTGGAAGGCTTCGATTTCCAGCAAGGAGAGAATGCGGATGTCCTGCGCGTTCTTGTGGCTGGTGTTGAGCAGCCAGCCATAGACATCGATCCGTTCCTGAAAGCTGGCCTTGACGATTTCCTTCCAGCCGGCGCCGGGATGGGCGCGCAGATAGGCCACCAACCAGAGTTCCAGGGGGTGAATCTGGGCGATGTAGCCGCGGTCGGCGAGGTTGAATTTGTCCGGGCCGTAGGTTTCATACAGGTATTGGTAGTCGCCCTCGTCGAGGCTGGCGGGATTGTTGAGACGCGCTTTCAGGAAATCGGTGAGGGCCGCGACATCGGCATTCGGTTCCAGATAGCGGAACACGGCGGCCAGGCGCTTGGGGTTGGCGGTGAGATGGTTGAGCAGCGCCTCGGTCGCCGCCGCAGGCTGCAACCCTTTGTATTTCTTGTTGAAGCGGGCGAGATAAGCCTTGCCTTCCTTGTCGGCGAAGCGTTTCAGATAAACCTCGCGCCGGGGGTCATCGGGGTCGGCCAGGATTTGCGCGGCGCCCTCGGGATCGCGGTACATGAAGTGGCGCACCAGATCGCGCATCAGGCGGATGAAGGGCAGGTTCACGGAATTCTGGGTGGCCTCCCACAAGTCCATCACCTTGTGGTCGTCGGGGCTGTGGAAATTGTGGAAATGGTGCACCCCGCCGCCGGTATAGAAGGCTTCCGCCGGGCTGGCGGAATAGGTCCGCGCCATCGCCGCTTCCAGCATGGCGGGAAGCGATTTGTCCTCGGCTTGTAGCAGATAGTCGCGCACCCACCGCAGCAACATATCCTTGTCGGCAATTTTCAGCTTGAGCAGCTCGGCGCGGGGCGCGGCGGCGTACTGATCATGCAGCTCGGTAACCAGTTGCAGGTAGGTGATGAGGGTGCGCAGCTTGGCCGAGGAGCCCATGTCCAGCTTGGCGCTCTTGTTGATGTCGAAGGGCTGATTCAGGTTATCAGCCTGCACCCGCAACAGGGCGCCCTCCTCGCTGTTCTCGTAGAGGGTGAAGCTGTAGATAGGTTTGGAGAGATCATTTTCCGGCGCCAGCAGGTAGTGCCCATAGAGGCCAGCGGCCTCCACCACCACCGGGTCGGACAGGCGGCGCAGGAAATCCGAAACCGTTCTTTGGGTGGCCCCATGCAGGGTGGCGCTGGCCTTCAGGTCGAGGCGATCGAGGTCATACAGGCGCGCCACCCCCAGGCGTTCCGCGACTTCCACGCGCAGGGTGCTGGCCGCCTTGTTCTCGGCGAAGCCGCCATTCGCGGATTTCTTGCCGCCATGGTTCTGGAACACGATTTTTTCGCGCAGGGCGAGATCGCGGAAGGCCGGCGTAATGACGTGCGCGGCCGCGAGCAGGCGCAAATGCGTATCGGCATAGGCATTCAGGCTGCGGCGCCCACTCAGCAGGTGATACGAGGGCTTGCGCTGCGAAATCAGGAGGGCCAGCACATGCTTGTAGGCGCGCGCCGCTTCCGCTGTCTCGCGCGGCCGCATCAGCGACTGGTTGACCCGGGAGAAAGCGAGGCCGAACCAGCCCTCCAGCCCTTCGCCGATGCCGTTGACCTCGCCAAAGCCGGGCGCGGCCGAGAGGGGCACGGTATTGAGATAATCCAGGACGATGCGGCGGCGGGTGGCGCGCGTGTCCTCGCCATCCAGATAGGCGCGCAGCGAGGCGGAGGCCATCTGGGTGAGCTTGTCGGTCGCCGTCATGGTCAGGCCGTCGGGCGAGTGGCGATATTTCTCGATCTGGGTGGCCAGAGTGGAGCCGCCCGGAACATTGCGAGAGGGGTCCACGGTCTGGATCGCCTTTTCCATCACGGCCTCGGCCAGGCGGTCCCATTCCACGGCGGGGTTGCGCTGCGGGTGGTTGGGGTCGAGCAGTTCGCGGTTTTCGATGAACAACAGGGTGTTGGCGATCAGCGGCGGCACGGCGGTGAAATCGGCGTAGGCATAGCGCGGAAAACGCGCCTCATAGAGGCCACGCCCGCTGCAATCGAGCAGAGACAGGCCAGTGACGGATTTTTCCTTGTATGGCAGGTAGAGGCCGTAATCGAAAATGCGCGCCATATCCGGCGAGATGCGCGCCTGCGCGGTGACTTCGAAATCCTGTCCCTTCAGTTTGCGCACGAACTCCGGCAGCCTGGCATAGCCGGTGCGCAGGTTGTAGGGACCATACTTCGGTACGCGCGGAGCGGCGGCCTCACCCGCTTCGATCTGGAACGTCAGGCGCTTGCCATAGCCCGCCAGCAACATCGCCTGGAACGGCGAGGCGATCATTTCATAGGCGGCGATGACCGCGCCGACAATCAGCGCCAGCACGATCAGCACCCCGATCAAAAAGCGGCGTTTCTTGCGCTTCATCGGGTCAGGCGGAAGTTGCCGAGGCGGCGACGCGGGCGCCTCGCTCGCTTCAGGCGCGGCGGTATCGGAATCGGATTGCATCGGCGCTTAAGTCTGGAACTCGCCCAGCCAGTCGCGTGGACGCAGAAAGTCGCTGTACAGGCGCGCTTCCTCGCTGCCCGGTTCTGGCTGCCAGTCGTAGCGCCATTTCACGATGGGTGGCATGGACATCAGGATGGATTCGGTGCGGCCGCCGGATTGCAGTCCGAACAGGGTGCCGCGGTCGAACACCAGATTGAATTCCACATAACGCCCGCGCCGGTAAGCCTGGAAATCGCGTTCGCGCTCGCCATAAGGCATCTCGCCACGACGCTCGACGATGGGCAGATAAGCCGCCAGGAAATGATCGCCCACACTCCCGGTGAGGTTGAAACAGTGCTCGAAGCCGCCCGCGGAGAGATCGTCATAGAAGATACCGCCGATGCCGCGTGGTTCGTTGCGGTGCTTGAGAAAGAAATACTCATCGCACCCCCGCTTGAAGCGCGGGTAGCCATCGGCGCCAAAGGGGTCGAGCGCGCGCTTACACATGGCGTGAAAGTGCACCGCGTCTTCCTCGAAGCCATAGTAAGGCGTCAGGTCCATGCCGCCGCCGAACCACCACACCGGTTCTTCACCGGGCTTTTCCGCGACGAAGAAACGCACGTTCATGTGGGTGGTGGGCACATAGGGATTGCGCGGGTGCATCACCAGCGATACCCCCATCGCCTGCCAGCGGCGGCCAGCCAGTTCCGGGCGCTGCGCGGTAGCCGAAGGCGGCAGCTTGCCGCCCGTCACCTGCGAGAAATTCACCCCGCCACGCTCCAGAAAATCGCCTTCCTCGATCAACCGGGTAATCCCACCGCCACCCTCCGGGCGTTCCCAGGCATCACGACGAAAAGTCTGGCCGTCGATCTGTTCCATCCGTTCGACGATGAGTTCCTGCAATTCCAGAAGAAATTCTTTGACCGGCTGAGTATTCATATTGGGTTTGTCGAGTATCGGGTTCTGTAGGCTGCGCCGTGCGCACCGCCGTTGAAGGTGCGCGCGGCACACCCTGCACGGCTCAAATCTTGTACCCGACGTGCAGCGCGACCACGCCGACACTGAGATTGAAGTAATCGACGCGCTGGAAGCCGACCGACTCCATCATCCCTTTCAGGGTTTCCTGATCCGGGTGCATACGGATGGATTCAGCGAGGTAGCGATAGCTTTCCGCGTCCTTGGTTACCCAATCACCCAGGCGCGGCAGCACCTGGAAGGAATAAGTGTCGTAGAGCGGTGCCAGCGGTTTCCACACCTTGGAAAACTCCAGCACCATCAGCTTGCCGCCGGGTTTAAGCACCCGCCGCATCTCGGCCAGGGCGAGTTCCTTGTGGGTCATGTTGCGCAGGCCAAAGGCCACCGTGGCCAGGTCGAAATAGTCGGTCGGGAAGGGCAGTTTCTCGGCGTCGCACTGCGCCACCGGCAGCATCAGGCCGTGATCCAGCATACGGTCGCGGCCGACGCCCAGCATCGAGCCGTTGATGTCGGTCAACCAGACTTCGCCGGTGGGGCCGGCGTCCCGCGCCAGCAGGCGGGCGATGTCGCCGGTGCCGCCGGCGATGTCGAGAATCCTGGCGCCGGGGCGCACCCGCGCGTGTAGGGAGAGGAAGCGCTTCCAGAGGCGGTGCAGCCCCAGGGACATGAGGTCATTCATCACGTCGTAGCGTTGCGCCACGGAGTGGAACACCTCGGCGACCTTGGCGGCTTTCTCTTCTTCCGCGACGGTCTTGAAGCCGAAATGGGTCTGCTTTTCGGCCATGTCAGTACCGCCCGGCCGTCCGAAGGGACTGACGCGCCCCCTCGGGGGGGTGAAGGCAGGGTTTCCTGGAGCACGGCTCCGCGCTGCCGGAACGGGCCGGCTGCGCAAAGCCGGCCCTCTGCGAACTATGTGAGCGTGGGGGCTGTGGTCTCATGTCAATGCGGCTTGAAACCTTCGGGAGCGCCCACGCCGTCGCCGAAAAAGTATTTTTCAGCCTGTTCCATCAGGTACTTGCGATGCTGGGCATCGGCCAGGTTGAGGCGGTTCTCGTTGATGATCATGGTCTGGAGCTTGATCCAGCCTTGCCAGGCTTCCTTGGACACGTTCTCGAATACGCGCTTGCCCAGATCACCGGGCAGCATCGGGAAATCCAGGCCTTCGGCCTCGCGGCCGAGTTTCACGCAATGCACCATCCGTGCCATGTATTTCTCCTGAGGAGGGACTCGATGCGGCGGATGGTAGCCCATGCCAGTCGGTAGCGTCACCCGGCGGACGCTGCGGCCAACTGCTTCTCGATGCGGCGGGCAAACACCCGCATTTCCTTCCCCGCCTGCAAATCGCCCTTTTCCTCGGCGGCACGGATACCACGCCGGTACGTTTCCAGCGCTTCCGCCAAGGCGCCCGAGTCGGCAAGCGTCCGGCCCAGCAGCTTCCAGGCGGCGGAATAGCGCGGGTCGAACGCCAGCGCCGCCTCCAGATGCGCGCGTGCTGCGGCGAACCGGCCCAGCTTGAAATACTCATTGCCGAGGGAATAGCGCAGCAGGACGTTATCCTTGCCGGCAGCCAACATTATTTCAAAGGTTTCCAGGGCGCTCATGGCGGGCTCCATAAAAGCGCCAAGGGTCAAGGAACAAGAAGCAAGAGGCAAGAGAAACCAAGCCCTCTCTTGATCAGTGATCTTTCCACCGTTCTAATCCCCTTCTCAAGTAACACGCCGCAACACCACAACAATGGGGAGTTAGGCATGGCGATCACCGATTGGCCCGAGGGCGAACGGCCCCGGGAAAAGCTGCTGCAACGTGGGGTGGCGGCCTTGTCCGATGCCGAATTGCTGGCGATTTTCCTGCGGGTGGGGGTGGCCGGAAAAAGCGCGGTCGATCTGGCGCGTGACCTGGTTCAGCACTTCGGCAGCCTCACCCGCCTGTTCAGCGCGGCGCAAGCCGAATTCACCGCCTTCCCCGGCATGGGGCCGGCCAAGTACGCGCAGTTGCAAGCGGTACTGGAAATGGCCCGGCGCGCGCTGGGCGAAAACATGAAACAGAATGACGCCCTCAATTCGCCGCGCGCGGTGCGCGACTACCTGCGCTTGCTGCTGGGCGGCCGCGCCCATGAGGTGTTCATGGTGCTGTTTCTCGACGCGCAGAACCGCGTGCTAGCCAGTGAAGAACTGTTTCGCGGCACCCTCAGCCAGACTTCGGTCTATCCCCGCGAAATCGTGATTCGCGCCCTGCACCACAACGCCGCCGGGGTAATCCTGGCGCACAACCACCCGTCGGGTGTGGCCGAGCCCTCGCAGGCCGACCGCTGGCTGACTGACCAGTTGAAAACCGCGCTCGGCCTGGTCGATGTGAAGGTGATCGACCATTTCATCGTCGCCGGCAGCGAAGGTTTCTCGTTCTGCGAACGCGGTTGGCTTTGACCATCGCCCAGGTTTCGCGTATAAAGCCGGACTTTCCGTATTCGTGTAGCAGGGGTAATCATCATGGCCCGTGTATGTCAGGTCACCGGCAAGAAGCCGATGGTGGGTAACAACGTTTCCCACGCCAACAACAGAACCAAGCGTCGTTTTCTGCCCAATCTGCAATCCCGCCGTTTCTGGGTTGAGAGCGAGAACCGCTGGGTACGTCTGCGGGTCAGCAATGCCGCGCTGCGCACCATTGACAAGAACGGCATCGAGTCCGTCCTGGCCGATCTGCGCGCGAGCAAGTCAACCGATAGCGCACAGTAAGGAGAGTCATCATGGCTAAAGGCGGACGTGAAAAAATCAAGCTGGAGTCTTCCGCGGGCACCGGCCACTTCTACACCACGACCAAGAACAAGAAGACCATGCCCGGTAAGATGGAGATCAGCAAGTTCGATCCCGTCGCCCGCAAGCATGTGGCTTACAAGGAAACCAAGCTGAAATAAGCGCTGCGGAATTTCCGGCTCGACAATAACCCTGCCGCGGCAGGGTTTTTTGTTGCTCGCGCTGCTACCATTCCCGCGTATTTCAACTCGGAGAAGTTCGCACATGCCCGACCCATCCCAGGACTGCATCGACTCGCATCTGGCGGGCATTGCGCTGGAACACACGCGCGACGGTGTCATGGTCACGGACGCCGACAACCGGATCGTCTACGTGAACCGCGCCTTCAGCGAAGTCACTGGCTATACGCCCGAGGAGGCACTCGGCAATACCCCCTGCCTTCTCAAATCCGGCCGCCATGATGCGGCGTTCTATCAGGGTATGTGGAACACGCTGCGTGCAGCAGGGCAGTGGCAAGGGGAAATCTGGGATCGCCGCAAGAACGGCGAGATCTACCCGGAGCGGCTTTCCATCACCGCCGTGCGCGATGCGGGCGGCGACATCGAGCGCTATGTGGCGGTGTTTACCGACACTCAGGCCCTGCACCGCGCGGAAGAGAAGTTGCGGCGCAGCAGCCACTTCGATGCGCTCACCGAACTGCCCAACCGCGCCCAGCTCAGCGAGCGCTTGCGGCAACTGGTGGATGAATCCCGGCGTGGCAACCAGCTCCTCGCCGTCATGCTGCTCGACCTCGACGGCTTCAAGAACCTCAACGACCGCTATGGCCATGCCATCGGCGACCGCGTTCTGGTCGCCATCGCGCAACGCCTGAAACAAGTGGCGCGCAGCAGCGACGTGGTGGCGCGCCTGGGTGGCGACGAGTTCGCCCTGGTGCTGCGCGGCCTGCCCAACGTGGACGAAGTGGAACCCGTGGCCGCGCGCATCCTCGCCCTGGCCGGCGCTCCTTGTGAGATCGACGGCCAGCGCTACCCGCTTTCCGCCAGCATGGGGCTGACCCTGTTTCCCTTTGACAATGCCGACCCGGACACCCTTTTGCGTCATGCCGCTCAGGCCATGTACCAGGCCAAGGAAAACGGCCGCAACCGCTACCACTGGTTCGACACCGAACAGGACCAGCAGGCGCAGACCCAGCACCAGTTGCTCGACCGCTTGGCCTATGGCTTGGCCAACGATGAACTGCTCTTGCACTACCAGCCCAAGGTCAATCTGCGCAGCGGCCAGGTGGTCGGCGCGGAAGCGCTGTTGCGCTGGCAACATCCGCAACAGGGCCTGTTGCTGCCCGGTGCCTTCCTGCCGCAGGTGGAGCATCACGATCTGATCGTGGAAATCGGCGAATGGGTCATCCGCCAGGCGCTGGCCCAGATCGCCGCCTGGGATCGCGACGGCCTGGCCGTCTCGGTGAGCGTCAACGTGGCGGCGCGGCAACTAATGCGAGAAGACTTCGTGGACGGTATCCGGCGCTGCCTGAACGACTATCCGGAGGTGCCGCCGGGGCGCCTGGAACTGGAAATACTCGAATCGGCGGCGCGGGAAAATACGCTCCATGTGCGCGGCGTGATCGAAGCCTGCCGGGAGCTCAGCGTGGGCTTCGCCCTGGACCATTTCGGCACCGGTTATGACTCGTTCTTCTCCCTGCGCGACATCCCCGCTGAGACCCTGAAAATCGACCAGAGCTTCGCGCACGACGTGCTGGAAGACAGCGACGACCTGACCCTGGTGGAAGGCATCATCGACCTGGCCACCGCCTTCCGCAGCAGGGTGGTCGCCGAGGGCGTGGAAACGTCGGGACAGGGGGTGTTGATGATGCGCCTGGGCTGTGACCTCGCCCAGGGTAACGGCATCGCCCGCCCAATGCCGGCCGCGGACGTCCCCGCCTGGATCGCCGCTTATCGCCCCGACCCGCAATGGGCGCTGTGGGCCAATACCCACTGGGAGATGAGCGATTTCCCGCTCCTGGTGGCGCAATACGACCACGTCAAATGGGTGCGTCGCATCGAGCGCTACCTGGACGGCGCCACGCTGCAATTGAGCCCGGCCGAACTTTTCGACCACCACCAGTGCCGCTTTGGCAACTGGTATTACAGCCACGGCCTTCGCCGCTATGGGCAACTTCAGGAATTCATCGACCTGGAACCCATCCACATCGCCGTGCACCAACTCGGCCCCCGCATCGTCGCACTGCGCGCGGCCGGCGAGGTGGCGCAAGCGCGCGAACAAGCGCACGAACTGCTTGCTCTGAAAGGCCAGATACTGGAAAAGCTCTCCGCCCTGCAGCGCAGCGTGGCGGGGACAGCCAGCAAATCGGATTACCCCCAACTCGGGCTGTTCTGATCCAGGCCTGTCGCCATGCGCATGTAAAATGGCCGGTTGATTTTTCTGGTGCCTACCCATGCTTACCGCTTCCAACCTCACCATCCAGTTCGGCGCCCGCCCGTTATTCGAGAACGTCAACGTCAAATTCGGCGACGGCAACCGTTATGGCCTGATCGGCGCCAACGGCTGCGGCAAATCCACCCTGATGAAAATCCTCGCCGGGGTGCTGGAGCCGTCCGCCGGTAATGTCTCGACCGATCCGCACGAGCGCATGGCCTTTCTGCGCCAGGATCAGTTCGCCTTCGAGGACGTGCGTGTGCTCGATGTGGTGTTGATGGGCCACGCCGAGATGTGGCGGGTGATGCGGGAGAAGGACGCCATCTATATGAACCCGGAGGCGACTGAAGCCGAGTACCTGCACGCCGCCGAGCTGGAGACCCAGTTCGGCGAAATGGGGGGTTACGACGCCGAGGCGCGCGCCGGAGAGTTGCTGCTGGGCCTGGATATTCCTTCCGACAAACACCAGGGGCCGATGCGCGAAGTGGCGCCGGGCTGGAAACTGCGAGTGTTGCTGGCGCAGGTACTGTTTGGCAACCCGGACATCCTGCTGCTCGACGAGCCGACCAACAACCTGGACATCAACACCATCCGCTGGTTGGAGAACGTGATCAACAACCGCAACTCCACCATGATCATCATTTCCCACGACCGCCACTTCCTGAACCAGGTCTGCACCCACATGGCGGACCTGGATTACCAGACCCTCAAGGTCTATCCCGGCAATTACGACGATTTCATGGAAGCCGCCACCCAGGCGCGCGAACGCCAGAGCGCATCCAACGCGCGGGCCAAGGAAAAGATCGCCGACTTGCAGAATTTTGTCCGCCGCTTTTCCGCCAACGCCTCCAAGGCCCGCCAGGCCACCAGCCGCTTGAAGCTGATCGACAAGATCAAGCCGGAAGACATGAAGCCTTCCAGCCGCCAGTACCCCTGGATTCGTTTCGATTACGACGAGAAGGACAAACTGCACCGCCTGGCCTGTGAGGTGGAGGGGCTGAACTTCGGCTACGAGCCGTCACAGCCGGTGATACGCAACGTCAGTTTCAACATCGCCGCCGGCGACCGGATCGCCATCATCGGCGAGAACGGGGTGGGCAAAACGACCCTGCTGCGCCTGCTGGTGGGCGAACTGGCCGGGCAGAAAGGCACCGTGAAATGGACGGAGAAGGCCAAGCCGGGCTACTTCGCGCAGGACCATACCGCCGATTTCGATTCCGACCAGCCGCTCACTGAATGGATCACCGAATGGGTGCGCGCCGGCGGTTACGCGGGCAACGACGTGGAAACCCTGATCCGCGGCACACTCGGCCGCCTGCTGTTCTCCGGCGACGATGTGAAGAAGCCGGTACGGGTGATTTCCGGCGGCGAACAGGGCCGCATGCTGTTCGGCAAGCTGATGCTGCTGCGCCGCAACGTGCTGCTGCTGGACGAGCCAACCAACCACCTGGACATGGAATCCATCGAAGCCCTCAACACCGGCCTGGAAAAATTCCCCGGCACCCTGGTGTTTGTCTCGCACGACCGCGAATTCGTGTCTTCGCTCGCCAACAAGATCATCGAACTCAAGCTCGATGGCAGCCACAGTGTCTACGAAGGCGGCTACGAGGAATACCTGGCGAGCCAGGGGCTGGAATGAGGCGGGCTTGTCGGCTTGCGTGGGCCTGATCAGAAAGACGACGCCGGCGAGCCCTGAAGGATGCCGTCCCTTCTGGACATAACGCCGGCGCTATAGCTGGCACATCGCGGTTGTTACTCATTAAAGTTTCGCTCCTCCTTGCCGATATGGCGGCTATTCCAACCGCACACTGCTCCAGGAGCCCTCATGTTCGACAATCTCAAGATCGCTCACCGGCTATGGTTTATCGCCCTCCTGGCCGCCAGCTTGTTTTTCATCGCCGTGATCGCCGGCTACCTGGGCATGGTTGCGGCGGAAAAATCGCTGAAAACGGTGTTCGAGGATCGGGCGCTTCCCATGCAACAGCTTGCCCGTGTCGGGAAGATCATCGAGGAAAACTATCGCCTTACCCTGCTTGCGTTTCAGCATGACCCCGCGGGCCCCTTGCATTCAGTTCATGACCACCCGGCGAGCACGCACCTGGAAGCGATAGCCAAGCACAATGAGGAGGTTGACGCGATCTGGGCCAAGTTTTCGGCTACCGCGCTCAGCGACGCGGAAAAAGCCCTGGCGGCGGACTTCACCGAGAAACGCAGCGCCTGGGATGCGAAGGTGGCGGAAGCCGGCAAAGGCGTCGCGGCAGGCAATTTCAGTCCGGACACGATGGCGCGTTTCCTGAAAGCCGGGAGCGGGGAGCGCAAGTCCGCGCAAGCGGCGCTGGACAAGCTCATGGCCTATCAGGCAACCGTGGCGCGGCAGGAATACGAGGCGGCACAGGCCCGCGATTCGCGGATGCTGTGGCTCTATGGCGTGCTGATCGTGATCGGCGTGGCCGGCGTGTTGGGCACCTCGGTTCTCACCATTCGCCACATCACCCGCAGCCTGAAACAGGCGGGCGATGCGGTCGAGGCGATCGCTTCCGGTGACCTGACCCGGCCGGTTCCGCAAGCCGGTTCCGATGAAATCGGCGAGATGCTCGCCAAACTTTCGGCCATGCAGAGCAACCTGCGCGATCTGATCAGCGCGGTGCGCGGCGATGTGGACAACCTCAACCACGCGGCCAGGGAGCTGTCAGCCTTTTCATCGAGCAGCGCCCGCGCCAGCGAATCGCAGTCGGAAGCCGCCTCCAGCATGGCCGCATCGGTGGAACAGCTTTCCGTGTCCATCGACCAGGTGGAAGAACATGCCCGTGAGGCGCGCGGCGCCACCCTGACCTCCGGCAGCCAGTCGGAAGAGGGCGGTCGCATCATCCACGAGGCGGCCAGCGAGATGGGCCGCATCGCCGAGGCGGTGAACGCCACCGCCGGCACCATCCGGCAACTGGAAGGCTTTTCCGGGCAGATTTCCAGCATCGTCAATGTCATCAAGGATATCGCCGACCAGACCAACTTGCTGGCGCTCAACGCCGCCATCGAAGCGGCTCGGGCCGGCGAGCAGGGGCGCGGTTTCGCGGTGGTAGCCGACGAAGTACGCAAGCTGGCCGAGCGCACCGCCAAGTCCACCCAGGAAATCACCGGCATGATCGGCAAGATTCAGCAGGGCACCCAGCGTGCCGCGCAAGAAATGGAATCCGGCGTGCAGCGGGTCAACGAGGGCGTCAACCTGGCGCACAGGGCGGGTGATTCCGTCACCGGTATCCGTGCCAGCGCCGAGCAAGTCACCCAGGCGGTGGACGACATCAACCTGGCGCTCAAGGAACAGGCCGTGGCCGCGCGGGAAATCGCCCAGAAGGTGGAACGCATCGCCCAGGGCGCCGAAGAAAACAGCGCCACCGTCAACCAGACCGCCGCCTCCGCCGAGCAGTTGCGTGTCCTGGCTGGCGGCCTCCAGCAACTGGCGGGGCGCTTCCGGGTGTGAGTCCCCCTGTCTTGGCGCTATTCGCGTTGGGGTTCAACGCTGGCGGCCATGGCGACAAAGCCGCTCCGGAGAATGAACCCACTGTAGGAGCGGACCGTGTCCGCGATGCGGGTGGCAGCCCGCAAAGGTAAGGCGTGTGGTCTTGGCAAGCGCTCCACTGTTGCGCCTACCGGCGCGTCCGCTCCTACGGCGTGGCGGTTATTTCACGCTAAGAATTGGCGAAATCCGCCGATGAATTGAATGAATTTGGCAAGGCGAGCTATCCGTTGGCCAGCGCCGCCTGGTCAGAAAATACGCGGCAAACGAGGAACAGAAAATGTCGGATTTGTTAAAAAATATTGATGCCCGAACTAAGCTGGCGGGGACCAACAAGCTTGAGATTCTCATGTTTTCGCTGGGCAAGGATTTGCGCAGCGGACGTGAGGAGACATTCGGCATCAACGTGTTCAAGGTGCGCGAAGTGATGCGCATCCCTGAGATCACGCGCGCGCCTGAGATGCCGCCTTCGGTCGAGGGCATGGTGAGCTTGCGCGGTGCGCTGGTGCCGGTGATTGATCTGGCCAAATACATCGGCATGGAAACAGATTGCAAACCGGACATCATGATCGTCACCGAATATAACGGGCATACGCAGGGGTTCCTGGTCAAGGCGGTGGATAACATCCTGCGTCTGGATTGGTCCGCGATGCGCGTGCCGCCGGAAATGCTGTTGGCGGAACTGGGGGGGCTGGTTACCGCCATCACCGAACTGAAAGACAAGCGGCTGGTGATGATGCTGGACGTGGAGAAGGTGTTGTCTGAAACCGGCCATTTCGGTTCCGACGAGATGATCTTCAATTCGGTCAAACAGTTGGGAAAAGAGAATTGCACGGTGTTCTTCGCCGACGATTCATCGGTGGCGCGCAACCAGATCGCGCGCACCCTGGAGGCGATGGGCATCAAACACCTCTCGGCGATCAACGGCCGCAAGGCATGGGAGGAGCTGACCAGAATGGCAGACTATGCCAATGCCTCCAATACACCGCTGAAGGACCTCGTGCAGGTCATCCTCACCGATGTGGAGATGCCGGAGATGGATGGCTACATGCTGACGCGCAAGATCAAAGCGGACAAACGCTTCAACGGTATCCCGGTGCTGATGCATTCCTCGCTGTCCAGTTCGTCCAATCAGCAATTGGGCAAGGCGGTTGGCGTAGACGAATATGTGCCGAAGTTTGAGCCGCAAAAATTGTCACAGACGCTGGCGCGTCTCTTGGCTTAGGGAGCGAAAGATGAGCTACAGCGAGGAAACATCGTCTTCCGACAGCCTGCTCGACCACATCGATGCGCGCACCAATCTGGCGGGCACCAACAAGATGGAGATCCTGCTGTTCAACTTGGGCACCGAAGAAAAGTTCGGCATCAATGTGTTCAAGGTAAAAGAGGCGTCGCAAGCCGGCAAGATCACCCGTACCCCCAATATGCCCGCCGGCGTTGACGGTATCGTCAGCCTGCGCGGTCATGTGATGCCGGTGCTTAATCTGGCGAAATTCATGGGCATCGAGGAACGCCAGCCGCATCAGACCATGATGGTGGCGGAATACAACAATCACATCCTGGGGTTCCTGGTGAAAGAGGTGGATCGCATCATCCGCGTGGATTGGGACAAGGTGCGCCCGACCGAAGGCATGCTGTCGGACAAGGGCGCGCTGATTACCGCCATTACCAATCTGGAAGACGGGTCGCTGGTCTCTATTCTGGATGTTGAGCAAATTCTCTCCGATGCCTTCGGTGAGGCCATTGTCGGCAATGTCGAGCCGATCAATTCAGCCCATGAGCTGTGCGTATTCTTCGCTGACGACTCGCTGGTCGCGCGGCGCAAGATCGCTGAAGTATTGGACAAGATGGGTGTCAAACACATCCAGTCCAATAACGGGCAGGAGGCATGGGATCGCCTGTGTACCATGGCGGATTCCGCAGAGAGCACGGGGCAGTGCCTGCGCGATCAGATACAGGTCATTCTGACTGATGCCGAAATGCCGGTAATGGACGGTTATGTATTGACCCAATGCGTCAAGAACGACAAGCGTTTTGAAGGAATACCGGTGGTGATGCATTCGTCGCTGTCGTCGGATGCAAACCGCGCCATGGGCAAACGCGTGGGCGTGGATTACTACGTGCCGAAGTTCGATTCGATGGTGTTGTCGTCCACCTTGCGGCCGCTGCTGACTTGATAAGGTGTGCGGCCTGCGTTTTTGTTGGAGCTTCAGCCCGTTACCACCTTTGCGTGCTCCTTGCGGGTAGACCTGTCGCCGCGATAGCGACACGCGGACGAGTCAGCGCACTCCAAACCAACCGTAGGAGATTGAGATGGGAATAGAGAACACAAAATTTCTGGTGGTCGATGATTTCTCCACGATGCGGCGCATCGTGCGCAATCTGCTCAAAGAGTTGGGATTCTCCAACGTAGAGGAAGCCGAAGACGGTACGGATGCACTGAACAAACTGCGCAGCGCGCCGTTCGATTTCGTGGTGTCCGACTGGAATATGCCCAACATGACCGGCATCGAGTTGCTGCGCGCGATACGCGCTGACGCCAACCTCAAACATTTGCCGATATTGATGGTGACGGCGGAAGCCAGGAAAGAAAACATCATCGAGGCGGCACAGGCGGGTGCTTCCGGCTATGTGGTCAAACCATTCACGGCGGCCACACTGGATGAGAAGCTGAAGAAGATCTTTGCTGCGTTTCCGCACTTGAACAAGTGAGGCAATCCATGGCGACCAACACAGCAAACAAGGATTCGGACGATCTCGAAGCGCTGTTCGACAGCATCCTCCAGGCGAAAGCGAAAGAGGAAAGTCCCGCCGCAGCCGCAGTGGTGAGCCATGCCGCGGCTGGCGAGCAGGAAAAAGTGATCACCCAGGTTGGACAGATGGCGCGCAGGCTGCACGACACCCTGCGCGAGCTCGGCCTGCATAAAGAAATCGAGAAAGCGGCATCCAGCATCCCCGATGCCCGCGACCGTCTCAACTATGTGGCCACCCTGACGCAACAAGCGGCGGAACGCGTATTGAACGCGTCTGAAGCGGCGCAGCCCATCGTGGTCAAGCTGGGCGAAGAATCCCATCGGCTCACCACGCAGTGGGATTTGTTGTTTCAGAAAAAATTGAACGTGCAGCAATTCAAAGAGTTGGCCACACAGACCCATGCCTATCTGCATGAAGCGCCGGAGCAAGCCAAAATAGCCAATGCCTATCTACTGGAAATCATGATGGCGCAAGACTTCCAGGATCTGACCGGACAAGTCATCAAAAAGATCATTCAGCTGACGCGGGACATGGAACAGCAATTGGTGGCGCTGCTGGTGGAAAACGCGCCAGCCACGGTCAAGGCGGAACTCAATACCGGATTGCTGAACGGGCCGGTTGTCAATGCGGAAGGACGCAACGACGTGGTGACCAGCCAGGACCAGGTGGACGATCTGCTGGAAAGCTTGGGGTTTTAGAAAGTGAAGGTAACCCTTTGTCACTTCCGACTACGCGGGAATGACGGAATAGATGGAGGTGTGAAACATGAATGACTTTGCCGGAATGGAAGAATTGCTGAGTGACTTTTTGCTGGAAGCCGGAGACATGTTGTCCGATGTGGACAGCAAATTGATGGAACTGGAAAAGCGCCCGAGCGACGGCAATCTGCTCAATGAGATATTTCGAGGATTCCACACCATCAAAGGCGGTGCGGGGTTCTTGAACGCGAATGAACTGGTGACCTTGTGCCACCTCACCGAGAACCTGTTCGACAAGCTGCGCACCAACCAACTCACCTTGGATGCAGAGTTGCTGGATGCGATCTTTGCCGCCACGGCCGAAGTGCGCCTGATGTTCAGTTCATTGCAACAGAACCAACAACCCACCGCCGCGCCCGCAGATATATTGGCGGCGCTGCAATCCGCATTGGAAGGCAAAGCGATCGCACCCGTTGGCCAACCCAAACCCGTCGCCGCGCCCACCGGGGTCGGGGCGGCACAAGCCGCGACATCGCCAGTGATTGGGCCAGAGAATGTCGATTGGGATGCGCTATACAAAGTCCTCACTGGCACCGACATCGTCGAGACAGTCGGGGCGACTCGCGATCCGGCACAGATCAAGCAGGCGATCGACGAAGAGGAATCCACCAGGAAAGCCTTTGGACGCCGCACCTCGGATGTGCCGGGTGCGACGGTCGGACGCCGCGGCGGCGATGTGCCCGCTGCCGAAGCGAAGGAAACGACCATTCGCGTGGACACCGTGCGGCTGGATCAAGTGCTCAACCTGTCCGGCGAGATCGGCCTGACCAAGAACCGGCTGACGCATTTGCGCTCCGACCTGCTGCAGGGGCGCAGCGGTGCGGACATCCTGCGCGAGCTGGACCTATCGGTGACCCAGTTGGACATGCTGGTGGTCAATCTGCAAAACGCGGTGATGAAGACGCGGATGCAGCCCATCGGTCGTTTGTTCAAGAAATATCCACGGTTGGCGCGCGACTTGGCGCGTTCGCTGGGCAAGGATGTGGAGCTGGTGCTCACCGGCGAAGAAACCGAGATGGACAAGACCATGATCGAGGACCTGAACGATCCGCTGGTGCACTTGGTGCGCAATGCAGTCGATCACGGCGTGGAAACCATTGAAGGTCGGCGCGCGGCAGGGAAGCCGGAAAAGAGTGTGGTGGAATTGAGTGCGCATCAGGAAGGCGACCACATCCTCATCACCATTTCCGATGATGGCAAAGGCATGCGCCCGGAAATGATCCGCAGCAAGGCTATCGAGAAGGGACTCATCACCAGTGAGATGGCGAACACGCTGGACGAGAACCAATGCCTGGAATTGATCTTGCTGCCGGGTTTCTCCACCAAGGACGAAATCTCCAGCGTATCGGGTCGCGGCGTCGGCATGGACGTGGTGAAGACCAATATCGAAAAACTCAACGGTAGCATCCAGATTCATTCAGAACCGGGCAAGGGATCGACCTTCTCTATTTCCTTACCGCTCACCTTGGCGATCTTGCCGGTACTGGTGCTACGCCTGGGCGACCAATCGTTCGCCGTGCCGCTGTCCATGGTGCGCGAGATACTTCCCGTTACCCGGCAAGAGTTACAACAAATCTCCGGCAAAGCCACCATGGTGGTGCGCGGCGAAGTGTTGCCGGTGTTGCCACTCACCCAACTCATTGGCTGGGGCAACAACGAGCATTCAGAAGTCGGTGTGCTGATGCAGTTCGGCAGCAACAGCTTCATCCTCACCGCGGATGGCTTTGTCGGCCATGAAGATGTGGTGATCAAGTCACTAGACACCTTCCGCCCGAAAGGCGTGGCGGGAGTCACCATGTCCAGCGAAGGTGACATCGTGCTGATCCTGGACATCAAAGAACTGTTGAGTGACATGCGTGGCAATTAAATTGGCATTTCCGCCTCCGCGGGAATGACGAAGTAAAGGAACTACAAAATGCCTGCGAATATGACGTTGAAAGGCAAGTTGGTTGTACTGGAAGCGGTATCTTTCAGCATGTTGCTGGTCACGGTGGTGTTCGGGTTGCTGATATTGAATAGTGCGACCAAGGCCGAAATAGAAAACGTCTTTCGTCTCCAGTTGCATATGCGGGTGATGAGCAATATCGATACCATGGATATCACTATCATCACGGAGGCGAAACTCGCGAAAGACATTTTTCTTCGCGGCAAAGACCTGGATAGGAAGGCAAAATATCGTTCCCAGTTCACAGAACAGCAACAACGGTTCCAGCACAGTCTGGAGGCGGTTCGTGTCGACTTGAAGAAACTTGGGAATGGCCATCCAGAATTCGATGGATTTATCCAGCAGCTTGAGAACATCGCGCACGCGCATCAACAGATGAGCGGTAAATATTTAACGCAGATCGATGCGCATGCCGGCGATGCCGCAGAATCAGATGCCAAAGTAGCCGGGATAGACCGCGATGTGAGCGCACAGGCCATTACGCTACGCGAGAGCTTCATTCAATTCTCCGAAAAGGCAGCGGCAGAGAAAGTTGCCTTGGCCGAAGAGAATCTTCATTCGCGCCGGGCCATGGTCGCGCTATGGGCTGTATTGGCATTGTTGCTCTCCGTGATGCTGGCCAGTTTGATCATCCGTAAAGTGATGCAGCAACTGGGAGGCGACCCGAGGGAGGTGGCGACAGTGGTCAACACCATGGCCACCGGTGATTTCTCGCAACATCCGCATAAATTTCCCGCGGCTGGAAGCCTGCTGGCGAATGCCTATCAGATGCAGGGCAAGCTGCGCGAAATGATCACGTCAGTCAAAAATCAATCCGACCAAGTAGGGGAAATGGCACACATCCTGGCAGGTTCAGCCAATCAGATTGCCGAGAACGTTAATCAAGAATCGGATGCGGTGAGTAATATGGCAGCAGCCATCGAGGAATTGAGTGTTTCCACCAATCACATCAGCGATCAGGGGGCGAGCGCCAAACTTATTGCCAACAGCTCACGAAGCAATGCTGAAGAAGGGGCGCAAGTGGTCAACAAGACCGTCAAGGGATTGTTGTCCTCGGCGCAAGAGATACAAGGGGCTTCGGCTGAAGTATCGCGCTTGGGTGAGGATGCCTCGCGCATCAGCGATGTGGTGAAAGTCATCAAAGAGATCGCAGACCAGACCAATCTGCTGGCGTTGAATGCCGCAATCGAAGCAGCGCGCGCGGGCGAGCAGGGGCGCGGCTTTGCCGTGGTGGCGGATGAAGTGCGCAAACTGGCCGAACGTACCGCCGGCGCGACCAACGAGATCAACCAGATGTCATCCAAGATTGGGTCAGTGGCGAACCACGCACTAAGTGGTATGGACAAGGTGGTGAAGACCACTCAGCAGGGCGTGGGCGATGCCGAGATCGCACAAACTTCCATTAAACATATTCAACAGAACTTTGGTGAAGTGGCAAGTGTGATCGACGACATCTCAGTGGCGCTAAATGAACAGAGCGTGGCGGCAACGGAACTGGCCAAGAGCACCGAGCGCGTATCGCAAATGTCGGAAAGTAATTCAGGTGCTGCGCAGCAATTATTGCAACTGGCTAATGCGCTGGAAGCTAGAGCGTCCGGAGTTCGCAATTCGGTAGAGATATTCAAAGTTTGAAGTGGGCTCCGCCCCCACATGCCGCCGAATTTGCCCAGCATCACCGCCCCGCCACCCACAGCGGTTTGATAGATGACATCGGGCGTCAGTTGGCCCAGCGACGGGTGCGGGCGCCCGCCGTTGTAGAAGGCAAAGTATTCGGCCAGGCCGACCGTCAACACGCCCAGCGTGGCATAGCCCATCAGATACTCGTCCTCGTGCTTGACGCTGCGCCAGAGCCTCGTCTTCGAATCGCTCATACCCGGCCATCCATGCTGATGCCTTCTCGTTTCAGATCCAGCCGGCCAAGATAGTTGGCGCGGGGCACAGGATGGATTTGATAAGCAAACCGTAACTACTCAGGTAGCTAGAAAAAATCATTCCATTCAGGGTGTTGGAAATGGTTGTTGAAGTTGATAATACGGTTCATGGAAGCCCTGCCCGACCTTAACCGACTCAGCGTTGCCGAGAAAGACGACCTGATCCGTGCGTTGTACGCGCAAGTGGGGTTGCTGACC
>Ga0210044_10001675_pt1 | contig 33953 bp, 26 predicted proteins | sample CryGey13umfilter_2_FD_183959 | JGI IMG/M metagenome (GOLD analysis project Ga0210044, IMG submission 183959) | Groundwater microbial communities from aquifer in Utah, USA - Crystal Geyser 4/9/14 3 um filter (SPAdes) (version 2) | ecosystem: Environmental > Aquatic > Deep subsurface >...
CCATCTGCGGCGTCGCCTTCCTCCCTCGCTCCTCGGCGTACCGGTGTACGCCTGCGTCGCTCGGTCGTCGGCTCCTTGCACCTGGGGCATTTCCGAACGGGCACTCACAAGATGTCCTTTGGGAAGATTTCAGAGTTCGATCGAATTTTCCACCGATCTCAGCAAAACGCGCAATTTCAAGATGGACTCTAGACTAGACCTAGACTTGATACCTCAGAATGACGACGAGCGCAGCAGTACGAGAGACCTAGGCGAATAGAGCGCTTCGAGCCTGCAAATATTCAGATGGGACGTCTACAGGAGGGTATTCATTGGGTTGGATTCAGGAACACAAAGTCGGAATCGAATTTGTGACAGCTGACACAGTCGCTGGTCTTGTTCGGTCCGATGGCACCCGCCAAGGGTGTTCCGCGGTCATCGGTCACGACATGGCCGATGTCGTCGTACTCGACCCAGAACCAGTCTTGATGCTCGGGATCGAAATCCGGGATTTTTTTGATGACGGAGTAACGGTGCGCTGGAGCACCCGGCGTGGACATGCTGGCTTTGACCACGATCGAGCCCGCCGCCAGGTGGCTGGGGTCGACGGCCGCGGCGTCGTTGAGGTAGACGTTGACGACCCCACCGTGGGGCGCGTTGCTGAGCAGATTGCGCGTCGTCCCCGGCATCAAGGTCCAGGTGCTGGCGAAGTTCTCGCCGCTCATCTGCGCCCAGATCGCCTGCGCTTCATCCAGGTTTTCTGGGGTCCCCCACCAGGGCGTCTCGACCCACTCGATGCTCTCGAGGTCTTGGTCGTGGACAGCGACGTCGACGACCTCCACACTGGTGTCCGCGGCCACTGGCTCGGCGCTGCCCTCGCAGCCCGAGAGGACCAGAGACAGCACGGCGAAGGGAAGGAGAGGGCACTGCAGGTTCATTTGGGGGCTCGCTTGGGGGCTCGCTTCGGTGAACGTAGGCTGGGAGTACGCTCGCCAAAGCCCGCCAGATCCCATTTGATTCTATTCGAACCCCCAAATCGAAGTCTCGGCGGTTCGGCTCTGCCGCTCGCGAACCACTCCCACGGCAGGGAGTTGCCCATGAACGCTCGTTTAGCCCTCATCGCCGCCCTGCTGGTCACCGGTTGCCCAGCTGCGGGCACTCCCGCGCCCGAGGCCGTCTCGAACGGCGCCGCCGCACGCGGAGGTTTGCAGAGCAACGTCGCAGAAGCGGGCAGCGCAACCTTCGAGCTGCGTCGTGTGGTCGAGGCTGAAGCCCCCGGCGCCATCGTGCTGTGGGACGCTCGAGGAAACCCCTTCGTGGTCGAAGGCACAGCCGCCATCACCCGCGCGCAGATAGACACTGTCGAGCTCTCAGCGGCGGGCACTTCGCTCTATTTGAGGCTCGACGCGGAAGGCAGACAGCGCCTCACGCAGATGACCCAGTCGCACGTCGGCAAGCCTCTGGCTTTCATCGTCAACGGTCAGGTCGAGGCGGCGCCAGTGGTCGAGCTCGCCATCGTCAGCGGCCTGCTGGAGCTGCCGATGAACACGCACGACGAGGCGGTGGCGCTGAAGGCTGCGCTCGGAAAGTAGAGCTCAGTAGTAATAAATCGGGTACACCGCTTCGACCAATGTGGCGTCGAGCGGCTTACCTTCCACGTCCCAGCCCGCGCAGTGGTTGCTGGTCAGCTGGTGGCTCAGCTCACAGAAGAGGTAGCCCTTCTCTGCGTCGAACGTGAAGCGGCACTGCCAGGGCGCCGCCTCCCAGGGCTGATCGAAGGGACGATCGGTCGCGAACTTCCCGCTCAGCACGCCGTCCTTCATGGGATAGCCCGCCATCTCACGGAACTTCTGCTTCTGTGCTTCGGAAAGGATGTATTTGTGAGAGTCCATTTCGATCATTTGCATGATGGGTGTGTCCATATCATCGTCCGCTTCTGCCATCGAAAGCAGTCACATTCACAACCGTGGCCATCTCGAGCCGCTGCGCTCGGCGCCCCATTAACGAGAGCCGAGCCCTCCGCAGGCGTTCGACGAAACGGTCGAACGACCACAACCTGGAGCCCCAGACTACTCCCTTTTCGGGCACGAAGCCAAGCAAATCTTCGCGATGCTGGGCCGCTCGAAGCCCCTAACTACATAGGTTTTCCCACGGCGATCACGAGCTCGTTCGCTCCACGGATGCGCAACGTTCTCTCCGACACCACTCGGCCCACGAGCCGTGCATCGTCGCCCAGCCCGGCCTCGAATTGCGCCCGCTGCGCCGGTCCCACTTCGACCAAGAAACGCCCCAAAGACTCGCTGAACAGCCGCTCGAAGTCGCCCAGCTCGCCCTCCACCCGCATGGCTCCTAGGTCCACGACCGCTCCGCACCCCCCGCCGCGCGCCATTTCCAGTAGCGCCAGCGCGAGACCGCCATCGGACAAGTCGTGACAGGCTTCTATTTGTTCTTGCCGGACCGCCACGTGCAGCCGGCGCAACACCCCCAGCGGCTCGCCAAGGGGCTGCGGCGGCGCACCCAGCGCCAGACCCAACATCCGACTGATTGCCGTCCCCCCGAGCTCCGGGCGGGTCGCTCCCACCAGGTAAATCGAGTTGCCCGCCGCCGCAAACGCCGACGTCACCCCATGACGCACGTCGCGCACCGGCGCAATGGCCGAAATCAGCAGCGTTCCGGGGATCGCCACCCGCTCGCCGCTTGGCCCCTGATACTGGTTGTTGAGGCTGTCCTTGCCGCTGACGAACGGCGCGCCGTAAAGCAACGCGGCCTCCCGACACCCTTCGACGCAGCGCACCAGCGCGCCCAAGGTCGCTTCGTCGCTCGGCGAACCCCAGCAGAAGTTGTCGAGAAGCGCGACCTGGTCCGGGTCTCCGCCAACTGCCACCAGGTTGCGAAACGCCTCGTCCACACACGCAAACGCCATGGCTCGCGGATCCAACTCGCCGTAGAACGGGTTGATCCCCAGACCGATGGCGACACCCTCATCGCCCGCCCGCACCTCGCGCGGCGAGAGCACGGCGCCGTCCCCTGGACCCTGACCCTCGCCCACCAAGGAGCGGCCCCAGGTTGCGCCCTGCACCTCGCCGTCGAACTGGGTCACGACGGCTTCGCGGCTGCTCGAGTTGGGCTGGCGGGCGAGCTCCAGCACGAGCGCCCCGAGGTCGCCCTCCGGCAACGCCGCACATTCGAGCTGTGGCGAACTCCAGCGCGCCGTTAAGGACGCACGAGGCGGTCCGCCGCGCAGGAACTCGGCGCTCAGGTCCAGCGTCGGGACGCCTCGCCACCGCACCACGAGCCGCCCTTCCCCCGTAAACCGGCCCAGTACGTGAGCTTCCACTGCGTGGGTGTGGCAGACCCGCGCGAAATCTTCGAACGCCGAGGGACAGACCGCGAGAACCATGCGCTCCTGCGCCTCGCTGAGCCACAGCTCCCAAGGGACCAGCCCCAGATATTTTACCGGCAGGCCGGCGAGCTCCACGTCGGCGCCCAACTTCTTGGCCAGCTCGCCGACAGCCGATGAGAGGCCGCCAGCGCCGCAGTCCGTGATGGCGTGATAGAGCCTGGCATCCCGCGCGGCGAGCACGACCTCGAGGACCTGTTTTTCACAGATGGGGTCGCCGAGCTGCACGGCGCTGCCGGCCTCTTCGCTGCTCTGGGAGTGCATCACCATGGACGAAAACGTCGCGCCCCGCAGCCCGTCCCGGCCGGTCCGGCCGCCGATGACCACGACCAGGTCGTCGACCTGCGGCGTGGTCGGGTGCGCTCCAGTCGGCAGGATCCCCAGGCAGCCACAGTAGACCAGAGGGTTCGCCGTGTAGCCCGGGTGGAAAACGACCGCGCCAGCCACCGTGGGGATCCCCATCTTGTTGCCATAGTCGGCGACCCCGCGCACGACGCCGTCCATAACGACCTCCGGCGGGAGGATGCCCGAGGCGTGGTCGACAGGCGTTTCGGGGTCGCCGAAACAGAGCACGTCGAGGTTCGCCATGGGCCTGGCGCTGACTCCCAAGATGTCGCGGATGACCCCGCCGACGCCGGTGTGAGCGCCGCCGAAGGGGTCCAAGGCCGAAGGATGGTTGTGGGTCTCGACCTTGAACGCCAGGTCGTACCCCTCGAAGAACCCGACGATGCCTGCGTTGTCGACGAAGGCCGAGCGCAGCCAGGCTGGCGCCAGCTCCTCGGTGGCGCTGCGGAGGCACGGCAGGAGACCATCGACTTCACGTCGGTCGCCGTCGTCGTCGAAGTCGATGCGCGCCTCGAAGGTCTTGTGGGAGCAGTGCTCCGACCAGGTTTGGGCGAGCATCTCCAGCTCGACGTCGGTCAGCGTCCGGGCGAGCCGCACCGCCTCGGCGCGAATCGCCCGCATCTCGTCCAGGTTTAGAGCCAATCGGCGCGCGCGGCTGAGGGCGTCGAGGGCTGCGTCATCCATGGCGCCGACGTCGAAGCGCTCGCAGCGGCCGTCGGATTCGACCACAGTGACGAAAGACGGTGGCAGCGGCTGGCCGTAGGACACGCGCTGGACGACAGGGTTGCAGAGGAGCAGCTCGACAGCGCGCCGAAACCGAGGATTGCGGTGAGCGTGAGGGTGGCCCCCACCCCCTTCCTCCCCCGGAACGGGAGAGGGGGGGGACTCGTAGGGGATATGGGGTCTTGCGGGTTCGTTCTGGGATGCCCGGGTGCGGAGGCCGGACTCCCCCTGTCCCGGTTCGGGGTCGAGGGTTGGGGGGAGGGGGCCAACCCCATCGCGCGTGCGCTCCTCCCCCTCTCCCGTTTCGGGGGAGGGGGTCGGGGGGAGGGGGCCGAATTCAAAGACGTAGCGCCGACCGCGCGACACCGCGCGCAACGGCAGCCCGGCCGCGCGGCCCTCTGCCAGCACGCTATTGCTCTCGCTGTCGGTGACGCCGGGCCGCGGAGCCACCTCGACGAGGACTCGCTCGAGTCCCGCTTCGCTGCTGGGCGAACAAGCCCCAGACGCAGCAAAGGCGTGGCTGGTCGGCAGAGAACCGACGCAGACTCGCTCTACGACGGGGTCGCGCAGAGTCCGCTGCGCAAAGGCGCGCACTGCCTCGGGCTCGGGCTTCGCTTCGAACAAGAGCCAAGTGAAGACGCTCGACTCGACGCAGCGAACGCCGGCGAGGGGGAGGAGGTGGGGGTCGCAGGGGAGGTCGCGCAGGGTGTCGACGCGGACTATGAGGTCCGACGCGCTCACGAGCTCGCGCAGAGCCCCCAAGAGCACCTCGTGTTCGAGGGCATGGCAGCGCGCCTCGAGCTCCGACAGCGGCTCGCCCTCCACCAAGGGCAGGGCGGCTTGGCGCACGACCGGCCCGGCGTCGAGCTCGGCGGTGACGTGGTGCACCATGACGCCGGTCTCGACCAGCTCGCCGCGGGCGCACGCCTCGTGGGCACGGCGAATGGCGTGCAGACCAGGGAACGCGCCGGGCAGGGCAGGGTGGAGGTTGACGACCGGCGCGCCGACGGTGTCCATGAACACCGGGTCGAAGACGTGCATCCAGCCGGCCAGCACGACGAGCTCGACGCCGTGGCCGCGCAGGACTTGGGCCAGGTGGGCGTCGTAGTCGCGGCGGGTCTGGTTGCGGGCGAGCCACGGGGCGAGGGGTTCGAAGAGGGCGCTGACGCCGGCCTCCTCGGCGCGCCGCAAGGCGAGGGCCTCGGCGCGGTTGGAGAGCACGACCGTGACCTGCGCGTCGAGGGTGCCGGCGCGACTCGCGTCGAGGATGGCCTGTAGGTTGGAGCCTCGTCCCGAGGCGAGGACGGCGAGTTTCATGGGGTGGTTCCCAAACAAAAATTGACGCACTGCGCCGCCCCAAGTATCACGGCCGCGCCACTGAGCCCAGGAGCCGCTCCATGCGCCCTCTCGTCGTCGTCCTGCATATGCCCGGCACCAACCGCGACCACGACGTTGTCGCCGCGGTGGAGCGCGCCGGAGGGCGGGCTGAAATCGTCCTGGCGGCAAGCGAGGAGGGCCTGCAGGAGGCGGCGCGCAGGGTCGCGCAGGCGGCCATGGTGGTGTTGCCTGGGGGCTTCACGTACGGCGACGCTCTGGGGGCCGGGGCGCTGTGGGCGTCGAAGATTGCGGCCGGGCGGTCGTCGTTGGGAGACGCCCTAGCGCGCTTTGTCGAGGGTGGCGGTCCGCTTTTGGGCGTCTGCAACGGTTTCCAAGCGCTCTTACGCGCCGGCTTGTTGCTCGGGCGGCGAGGCGCAGCGCTCCCAGGCGCCACCTTGCTCGGCAACACCAGCGGGCGCTTCGAGAGTCGTTGGGTGACGCTGAAGCTCGAGCGCTCGCCCTGTGTGTTCTTGCCCGCGAGAGCCGATGGGGACGCGACGTTGCGCAGCCCCGTGGCCCACGCCGAGGGGCGTTTCTTTGCGCAGCCCGCGGACTTGCTCGAGCTCGAGGCCTCAGGAGCCGTCGTGTTGCGCTATGCGCGCCCTGACGGGGCGTTGGCCGAAGGGCGCTACCCGCACAATCCCAACGGCTCGCTCAACGACATTGCCGGCGTCTGCAACCCCGCCGGGAACGTGTTCGGGCTCATGCCGCATCCCGAGAATCACCTCGACCTGGCCCAGGCGCCGCGCGGGGTCGCGGGAGCACTGTCCTCGCTGACGGGCTTGCGACTTTTCGAAGCGGGTCTAGGCTATGCGCGTCAGTTCTGACCTTTGCTCCGCCGAATTTGCTGCATGAAGCCACCCCACACCCCCGCCAAAGACCGAGACACGGCCCGCTATCCGCGCGACGAGTGCGGCGTGGTCGGGCTGGTGTCGAACGACGAGGAGGCCGCTCGGAGCGCCTTTTTCGCGTTGTTGGCGCTGCAGCATCGAGGCCACGAGAGCGCTGGAATCGCCTGCTCGGACGGCCGTGAGCTGCGCTTGCACGTGGGCATGGGGCGCGTGGCCGAGGTGTTCGGCGAGCGCGAATTGGCGCCGCTGCACGGGCGCCTGGCGATCGGTCACACGCGTTACTCCACGACGGGCGCCTCAGACCTGCGCCACGCGCAGCCCTTTCTGCGCGAGACGCAAAACGGGCCCATCGCGGTCGGACACAACGGCAACCTGATCAACCAAGAAGCGCTGCGCTCGGACCTGTTGCGCCGGGGCGTGGCGCTGAGCTCGAGCAGTGACTCCGAGCTTATCCTGCAGCTGTTGGCGAGCTCGGCCGCGGCGGACTGGGTCGCGCGCATCCGCGACTTCGAGGCGCAGGTGAGCGGCGCGTACTCGTTGGTCTTGATGACCCGCGAGGCGCTCTATGGCGTGCGCGATCCACTGGGGATGCGGCCGCTCTGCGTGGGCAAAGTCGAGACGGAGGCGGGGGTGAGCTGGGTCCTGGCGTCGGAGTCCGTGGCCCTGCAGGCCTTGGGCGGAACGCTGATTCGCGAGTTGGCGCCGGGTGAGATCGTGCGCCTGACCGCTGGCGCCGAGTCGTTCGAGTCGTTTCCTTCGGAGCAGCGTGCTCGGCGCGCGTTCTGCGTCTTCGAGTTCGTCTACTTGTCGCGTCCCGACTCGCAGATCGAAGACCGCAACGTGCACGAGCTGCGGCTGCGAATGGGCGCACGACTGTGGCAAGACGCGCCAGCCGTCGGTGACGTCGTCGTGGCCATCCCGGACTCGGCGCGCTCTGCGGCCATCGCCTACGCGGCGGCGGCCGGCATACCGTACAACGAGGGGCTGCTCAAGGACCGTCTGATCGGCCGCACCTTCATCGAACCCGACGACGCCATGCGCAAGCTCGGTGTGCGCCTGAAGTACAGCCCCCTACGGTTCCCGTTGGAGGGGCAGCGCGTGATCTTGGTCGACGACTCCATCGTGCGCGGCAACACTGCCGGGCCGATCATCAAGATGTTGCGACAGGTGGGCGCCACCGAGGTCCACATGCGCGTGGCCTCCCCGCCGGTGCGGCACCCCTGCTATATGGGCGTCGACATGGCGCGCCCCGAGGACTTTGTCGCCGCCCAGCGCAGCGTGGCCGAGGTCGCCGCGCACATCGGCGCCGACAGCCTCGGCTACTTGAGCCTCGAGGGCCTCTCCAGCTCGGTGAACGGCCCAGGCCAGACGCCGTTGGGGCTGTGCCGGGCCTGTTTCAGCGGGTGTTATCCGTTGGAGCTGGTCCACACGAGGCTTCGCTCGTCCTCCTCTTGACGAATTCAAAGGTCGTTTCAGGAGCGAGGGGGGGCTTGGGAGCTGGGGCGGCGACGCTGGGCTCGGGAGCGGGTCGCTGGCATTGGCGCGGGTTTTCGCGCAGAGCCGCCGAGCCGCAGAGGGCGCTGGCGAGGTTTTTGGGGCTTGGGAGCAGGGGCGGCGACGCCGGGCTCGGGAGCGGGTCGCTGGCATTGGCGTGGGTTTTCGCGCAGAGCCGCCGAGCCGCAGAGGGCGCGAGGGTTCGCGCTCGCCTAGTCAGGCAAATCCACGCCCACGAACCCGACCTCGAGCGCCTCACAAGCCCCGAGCTGCCCTTTAGTATCCCAACCCCAACAGGCGACTTGCCCGGTCGCGAGCAGCGCACACGTGTGCCCCCAACCCGCCACAATCTTGGTGGCAGGCGCCGGGAGCTCGACCTTCGTGGGCGGCGCAATCGCCGGAACATCGGGGCCGACCTGTAAGTCCTCGTTGTATCCCCAACACGTCACCTCGCCATCGCTGTGACGGACGCAAGAGAAGTACGCGCCGCACGCGACCTCGACGGCATCGTCGACTCCCGGGATCTCTGTGGGCTCGACCAACAGCTCCGCTCCGCCAGGGACCAACATTCCCTCGGGGTTGACCCCCCAGCAGCGGACTCGGCCGTCTCTCGTGACTACGCAGCCATGTGTGCGCCCGACGTCGGCCGCGAGCACGGCGGCATCGACCACAACCTCAAAGGGGGTCGCGGCGGCGAGGTTGGCGTGTTCGTATTCAGAGACCTCGCCCCATGGGTCCTCGGAGCCCCAACACGCCACTCGACCTTCGGCGCTCCAGACGCAGGCGAGCGTGGTCCCGACCGCCAGGCCCGCGAGGTCTGCTGGGAGCCCCATGACCTCGTGCCATTTCAAAGGTATTCCTAGCCTTGAATCGAGACAGTGGACCCGATCCCTTTCACGCACGCAGGCCAGGCGATCCGACCCATCGAGCTCGGCCGACTCGGCCGATAGCGTCAGGTCTACGAAGGCATCACCATATGGTGTGGCGTGGACCTGCGCTCCGTCGAAGGTCAAGGTGCCGCTGTCTCCCCACATGGCGAAGCCGGCCTGTGCGTTTTCCACCGTCGACGCAGGGAGGAAGCAGCTCGTGTTCCCTTGATACCCGGCGCACAAAACCTCGCCGCCAGCGCGCCGAATACAGGTCTTGAAGGTGCTGACGTCCACATCGACGGCATTGTCGATGGCCATCGGGCCGTTGGGCGAAGGGGAGCCGTCGAGCGCCAGGGTCGGCGGGAGCGCGCCACGAAACGTGTGGCTCCCCAGGTATCCGAGGTCGCCTGCGCACGACGCCGTGCCGGAGAGATTCCGCACACAGCTCGCTCGTCCTCCCACGGCGACCGCCACAGCGGGCTCGACGAGGGTCTCCGAGGTGGTGAAGAAGGGCGAGCTCTCGGGGCCTGTGTAGCCTGTCCCCCAGCAGACGAGCTGTGTGCCGGGGCTGCCCGGCGTCGCATTGATGTCGGCGAGGGCGTTGGACGCTGGGGCGTTGGGCCTCCCATGCCTTGTCGTAACTGTGGCAGTGCCATCGCCGAGTCCGCAGCAACGAGAGCGGTCGCAGTCGAGCTCGCTCAGGCCCGTGAGGGACCAACGCTCTTGCCCTGATTTGCCCCAGCCCCTGATCGAACACTCCCAAGTGCCGTCGGTTTCCTGACAGGCGTCGTCGTCCCCCATGGCCTCGAAGCGTGAATTGGGCCTCCCGATTACGTTGATCCTGATTTCACTTGGCGGGTCGGCGGCTGCAGTGGCCTCCTCCTCCGAGGCGGCAACGGCAACAGCCTTCTGCCCCCAGCTTCCTAGACGCACGACGCTGTCGTGCACTTTCTGTGCGATCCAAGGCCCCTGGATTGCGCAGCTGGAGTGATTGAGGCTCCAGCACCACAACCCACCGTCGGTCGCGCGTACACACCCGTCCCCGCGCAGCCGAAGCTCTTCGAAAGTTACATTCGGAAGCCCCAGGATTGGCGTCGGAGGAGCGTGGCAATCCGCCCCTTTGATCGGTTCTTGAGCGGTGTCCCAGCACCACACCGTGTTGTCCTGAGCCAGCGCGCAGACCGCGTGACCATAGGTGCCGACGGACACCCGGCGCGCGGCCGGGATGCCCTCGACCCGCTGCGGGAGCCCGGCCGAGAAGTAATTGTGCTGGCCCCAGCAGTAGACCCCGCCGTCCTCTGCCACCGCACAAGCCAGCGGCCCTTCAACCGAGAGGTCGACGATCGCCCGGCGAGGCTGGTCGGGCGAAGGGTTGTCGGCGTGCTGGGGACCACAGCCGACGAGGGCCACAACGGACCCGAGCAGCGCGAGGTGCCTGAGCATGGGGGCTCCAGAGTTGGGGAGGCTAGTGGTCGTACTGTGACCAATGGGCTTTCGAAGGTCAACAGCGGTTTTCTTGGGGCTTGGGAGCTGGGGCGGCGACGCTGGGCCCTCGGCGTCGTCGCTGGCATCGGCGGCGCGGCTGAAACACTAGCCGACTTCGAGCAACCGCACCGCCGCCAACAAACTCGCCCCCGACTCCGTGGGCTCTAGCCTCTGAGCGTTCACTAGGTCGCGCAACGCCGCCCTCAGCGCGCCGCGCAACAGTGCTTCACGGGCCGCTTCACGCAGGCGCCACGCGTCTCGGGCAATGGTCATGAGCGGCTCGAGGTCCGCGCCACAGCGCGAACACAGAAAGCTCCCGCGAAAGCCTGCTCGGCAGACCGGACAACGGCGCTCGACGGCCATCAGGCCCCTTCAATGAAAAAGAGGAGCTCCTCCAGCTCGGCGGTCAGTGTAATGACCTCTGCAAACTCGCGCGCGGTGAGGCACTTCTCGAGTGCGCTGAGCAGCCCTCGGGCCTCCTCCCAGTCGTCGGCGTGCAGGGTTGTCTCTAGCGCGCGAGCGCGCTCCATGACGCGTTCGGCTTTGTTCTCCTCGGGCGAACGCGGGGCGCCATCGCGCGATGAGCCGACTTCGACTCTTGGGTCGTCGTTGGGCACGGGGACGGGCGGCTGGATGGCTTCGTTTCGTGCGTTCGGGCGCCGCGCATAGAGGGCGCTGATGTTCTCGAACGCGCCCGCGAGCTCTGCCTCTGTGGCCGACCGAAAGGCTCGCTCGATCACGATCTTTTTCGACAACCCGGTCTCCTTCTCCATGGCGGACACACTAAGGATGCCGTTGATGTCGAGCTCCATTCGTACCAAGATCTCGTTGGCTTCGAACATGGGACGCAGCCCCTCGATCGAGAAACGTCCCACCTCGAGGTTGTTGAGCGCGTCTGGCTCTTCGCCTTGGTAAATGAAGATGTCCGCCACCGTCTGGTTTGGGGAAGAGGTGAAATAGGAGTCGGTCTTCGCCAACGGGAGCGGGGAGTTGCGCACGATGATGGGCTTGTAGCAGTTCTCGGACTCGACCCCCCGGAGCCACCCCAAATAGGAAGGTCCGAAGGAGTAGGGGGTGACGTCTACCAGCACCTTGTCCACCTTATGTCCGGCCAGGCGGCTGGCGAGCACTCCAGCGCCGAGCGCCACACAGAGGTCGGCGTGAATGGCGGTGGAGGGCTCCATGCCGCTGGCCTCTCGCAGCAGCCGCGCCACCATCGGTGTGCGCGTCGTCCCGCCGACCAGCAGCACAGCGTCTAGGTCGTTGGCGCTCACGTTCGCATCGGACAGGGCTTTGGTGACGCTCTCGAGGGTCCGCTCGAGCAGCGGGGCGATCAACTCCTCGAGGGTCTCTCTCGAGAGCTCTACGTCCAGGTGAAGTGGGACGCCCTTGTGAACGATGAGCGACTCCTCCTGGACCCGCGCGTAGGGCGCGTCACTGAGCTCGATTCGGGCGGCCTCGGCCGCCCAGCGCAGGCGCGCCAGGGCTTGTGAGTGCTGCTTGGCCGTGAGCTTGACTCGATGGGCTTGCCAAAACAGGTCGCAGAGGAGATCCCTGACCAGAAGATCGAAGTCGTCCCCACCCAGGTGGTTGTCGCCGTGACTGGCGAGCACCTCTGTGACGTCGCCCTCGATGCAGACCACAGAGACGTCGAAGGTCCCTCCGCCCAGATCGTAGATCAGGGCCAGATGCCGGCCGTCTCCTTCGTGTCCATAGGCGAAGCTGGCGGCGGTCGGCTCGTTGAGGATGCGCAGCACCTCGAGGCCCGCCAGCACGCCGGCCTCCCGCGTGGCCTGCCGCTGAGCGTCTGAGAAGTAAGCAGGCACCGTGATTACGGCCTTCTCGACCGGACCGCCGAGCTGAATCTCGGCCCGCTCCTTGAGCGCCTTGAGCAGCAGCGCCGAGACCTCTTGGGGCCGCAGCTCGAGCTCGCCCAACCGCACTGGCTCGCTCGTCCCCATCTTGCGCTTGATGCTGCTGATGGTCCGCTCCGGAAAGGCGACCGCCTGGTTGCGCGCGCTTTGTCCGATGAGCATCTCGCCCGACGGCGAGAGTCCCACGACAGAGGGCAGCAGCTTCTCTCCGGTTCGGCCTAGGACCACTACATGCCCCCCATAGACGCCAGCTACGGCGGAGTTTGTAGTGCCCAGATCGATCCCGACCACTCGCTCGATGTCTTTCATCAATCATTCACCCATTTCTGGCGCGCTACCTTCACGCGTGCGACACGCAAGACCTCTTCCCCTCTCAGATATCCTGGACTGTAGACCTCGACGACCTGCCCGGCGGGCACCGCGTCGGTGAACTCGACGTCCACGGCGTTCATTCGGTGTGGATCGAAGGGTTGAGCTTGGGCGTCGAGGGCGCAGATGCCGACTCGCCCGAGCTGCGCGTCGAGCCGCTCCAAGATGATCGCCTGAGCCTGGTGTTGGGCGCGGTTGGCCTCATGAAGCTGCTGCACCTGCTCTTCAGAGGCCCCAAAGAGCCGACGCCACCATGAAGTCGGCCTATCGCTCTGCTGTTGCAGCGCAGCCCCGGTCTCTAGGCCTCGGTGCAGTCGGTCACGGGTATCCAGCAACGCCTCGATGAGCGTCTTCTCGAGCTCGCTCTGCTGTGCGAGGCTCGAGCGCAGGAGCGCGAGTTCCTCCGCCAACTCTGGCGCTGCGGGCGCAGGGCGTTCGGCCTCCAGCGCGTCTTTCAGCTGTCCAAAGGCGCGCCCCTGCAGTTTGGTCTCCTGGACCAACGCCGTGAGCGCCGACCAGATGGGGTAGAAGCCGTAGAGATCAGAGGCCTCGGGGCTGGGAGCGGCCTCGGCGCCCGACTCGGCAAACCCATCGGGCAGCCCGTGGGGCGGAGCTTCTCTCTCCAACGCCTCGGCGAAGCGCTGAACCAGTGCTGCCTTGAGCGCCTGTGGGCGCTGAGATTCGGCCGTCAACCTCCACCTCCTCGCCGCTTCAGCACCGCCAACCAAGGCCGGGGGCCGACGAAGCGGGGCTTGGTCCCGTGCCCCTCGAGGAGGGACACCATCGGCTGGTGCCCCTCGTCTCGGGCGAGCGCACGAAGAAAGCGCTGCTGCGGGTCCTTGAGCAGCTCATAGGCCGCGCGCACACGCTGAAACTCCTCGGGCGCCGTGTCGGGAGGCCAACGAGCCACCGCCTCGAGGTAAGCGCTGCGAAGCTCCTCTGGAGTGGCGTCGGGCGAGACCCCGAGCACGGCATGAGGCTCCAGGGGAGCGCTGGGTGTTGGCAGAGGGTGCTTCATCGCTCAATCCCCCTCTTCGTCGAAGGGAATCCAGAATTGCTCGCGAGGTGGGAGCTCGTAGGACGTGGTCTTCGCTCCACAGTGGGGGCACCGACAGGGTCCGTCGTCGAACCCGTCGTCTTCATCGAAGTCTTCCCCTTCGGAAAAAACCGTGTTGAACACAGTGAAAATGGACGGCTCATCAATGCGCCGGTCCACGTACTCCTCATAGCCGTTCTCCACCCTCTCAACGACAAGCACATCCTCGGCCATGCGCACAAATTGAGAGACGCTTGGGTTGAGGCGTTCGGGGGGGATGAGGCTTGGCTGGCCCCGTCCACAGACGCTCCACCACAGCTGCACACACTCCTCGACGAGCTCGACTTGCCCACGCTGCCGGCCCAGCACAATGGCCGCGCAACAAAGATCATTGACGCGGTCGACCCAGAGCCCAAGACACTTCGCCCGCGCCAGTAGGAACTCCACTTCGAGGTTTCCCGGCCTCCGCAGCCCGGCGACCGTCGCCTGAAAGCCCACTTCGCGGTGATGCTGCGCATTGCCGTTGGCGAGGCGCAAGAGGTCGCGCTCCGACAACCCATTTGCTCCGCGGGAAAGATGCCTCTCGATGGCCTGGGCCCAGGGCTCTATTCCCATGATGGGGCGGTCGAGCAGCTCCGCGACCGCTCCCAAACGCGCGGCCGCCAGGGCCAGCTTCTTCGCCGAGGTTTGGGCCGGGAGCTTGAGCTTGCCACGCTGCAAGTCGCCGACTTCGGCCCAGGTCGCGACGACCCAAGCGAGGAGTCGCGCGAAGACCGGCTCGACGGGCGCTGCGGTGGAGCGCATGGCGATCGCGAGCGCCGGGACGCCAGCTGCTGGCTCGCTTCGAGCCAGCTCGGTGCCGGGAATCGAGCGGAATCCAATTGAGGAGCCAGGACTCGCGCAGAGAGAGACCTCTTCGAGGGCCGCACAGAGCGCCACAACCTCCCCCGACTGCGCCGCCAGCTCGCCGAGCTTGTCCAAGTCTTGGCGCAACAGCTTGGGTTTCCCGATGTGCCCCAGCGCGGTGTTGGCGAGCAACCGCAGCCGCGCCTGTCGGGTGGCCGAGTTGAGGCCGTCGAGCGCCTCGGCCTGCTCCAAGTACCCGAACGCCTTCTTCAGAGCCCCTCGCCGCTCAGCCGACTCCATCAGCAGCAGCAGCGGCCGGGCCTCCTGCGGCAGCGCCTCGTGCCACCGCTGGGCGATCTCATCCGCGCGCTTCCTTCCCCTGGAAGACTCGACACCAGAGCGCCAACTGAACCAGGCCTGGAAATTCTGGGCGCTCGGCTCACACCGGCACACCCGCTCGAAGAGCCAGTCGATGTCGAGGAGCTCCATCCTCGACGCCCAGTGGACCCGACCCGCCAAGATGGACACTGACTGGCCCTTGTAGAGCGAGTCGTTTCGATCGAATTGTTGGAACCGAAGGCTCACGGGGACGCAAGTCCGCAACAACGAAATCATTCGACGAGAGACGGCGGAGACCTCCGCACCCTCGGGTCCCCAGAGCCCCTCATGGATTCCCTGCGAGAGATACTCCTCCCACATGACGCAAGCCAGCCAGGGCTCGTCGACGAAGACGTCGGCGAGCAGCCGCCAGAACCTCGAGCTCATCGCCGGGCGGAGCTTGAACTCGAGCCAAAGAATTCGAGGGTCGGCGCCGTCGGCCATGATGATCGCATAGAGCTGCTGCTCGACTCTGTTCAAGAACTCCGGGTAGCGCTCGGCGCAGAGACGCCTCAGCTTTCTCTGCGCGGACTGGAACTCGTCGAAATTGAGGTCCCCCGCTTGAGTTCGGAGTCGCGCGAACGCTTTGTCGACGCGAAGCAACGCGCGTTCGAGTTCTTCGCTGTCGGGCGCAATCGCCTGACAAAGTTGGCCGACAGGCCCCCGAAAGTCTCTCTCCGCGGCCGGCGCCAGCAGCGTCTCGAAGACCGGCACGAGCCGGCGCACGGCGGCCTTCTCCGGGAGCCGCAAGAGGTGCTCGCGGACTTTGTCGAGCTCCCCGCGATAAAACAGGGCGATGGCCCGGATCATGAGCTTCCAAGCCGCAAACGGGCTGCGCCGCGGGATCGCCCCGAGCGAGAGGACCTCGTCGTCCACCGGCCCAGAGCACACCGCCGCAAAGGCACGGGAGATCTCCCCCGCCTGCTGCCGAAGCGGGTGCTCGACAGGCAGCGCCTCCGAGCTCGCCACCCGACTCGGGTCGTCCAACTCCTCGAGCAGGAACGTCTCCAGCTCAGCGCGCTCGGCGCTCGACAGCGTCTCGTCGGCCAGCCTCGCCAACACTCCATCGAGCCCAGCCTGCGCCGACTCCAAACCCTTCCGGGCCGCGTGGATGCGCTCCTGAAGCGCTCGCACACCCGATGTCGAATACCGCTCGACGACGACCTCGAGCAGCGCGCTGGCGTCGCCATAAGCCCCTTTCGCGACAAACTCCTCGAGACGCGCGAGATAGGCGTCGACGAGGAGCGCGAGGCTGTCTGGTGAGGGCGCCGCTTTGTGCAGGCTCTTGGCCGCCTCCAAGGCTGCTTTGGCCTTCCCGCGGGCGAGCTGCAGGCGCACCGTCGCGAGCTGAGACGGCGAGTCGACCTGACGCGATGCCTGAGACTCTGGGCTGCGTCGCCCTTTTTTCTTCTTGGCCAAGACCGATTCCCTGTTCGCGGGTTCCGCCGTATCGACGACGAGATGTAGTGAACGCCGCGCAGAAGGTCAACCCGAGGATTCACGCGCCTGAGCTCTGTGGCGGGACTCGACAATTCGTCACCCATCGAGGGTCAACTAAGTTCGCTAAGCGGCCGGCCACGCAAATATTCTTGTCTAGCGGTCAACGGCCAGCAAAAGAAATTCACTTTTCCACGGCGAAGGCCACCATCCTCGGCCAGTAATGGTCGCGCATAGCCCGACTCGACCCAGTCGCGCGCCCGACCGCACAGCGCAACGGTGAGCGCCTGACGCGCCTCGTCGGAGCCGTGACCCAAGAAAAAACGTCGGCCGAGACCTCATGGCGTGAGCTGGTCGCTGGACAGGGTCGGTCCGCGAGGCCGCTCGGATGCTCGAGTCGCCGGTTGACCTCGAGTCGCTTTGGGGCTTGGGAGCTGGGGCGGCGACGCTGGGCTCGGGAGCTGGTCGCTGGGTGGGTCTCGGCCATCCCAAAACGGCAAGCACCTTCCCAGAGGTGGGTCTCGGCCATCTCACAACGGCAAGAACCCACCCCCGAGGTGGGTCTCGGCCATCCAACAACGGCAAGAACCCACCCCGAGGTGGGTCTCGGCCATCTAACAACGGCGAGAACCCACCCCGAGGTGGGTCCTTGCCATGCCACAGTGGCAAGTCGGCACCTGGGGGTCACTCGCTCGCCATTCCAGGGTGGGTCGCGATGTTCGAGGACCTGTATGGTGCCACTTGGCAGGACCGGCGAACCGCCCTACACGGGCGTCGGCGTAACGGGCTTCACCGCGGAGGCCTTGGCGCGAGCCGCAGCGAGGCGTTGCATCTCGTCGAAGAGGCCAAAGAGGTCGGCCTCGAGGGTCTGCACGAGGCTCGAATCGTTGCGCACAGCTCGCTGAACCACGGCGCGCAGCTCGTTGAGGGTGCCAATGCCTTGGCTGCGCAAGAAGCTGGCGGCACGTCGCCCACCGTCTTGGGCGAGTTCCTCGGCGCGGACCGACAGCGCCTTGCCAGTCTCGAGCCCCGCGTCGATGAATTCACGCAACGCCCTAAGGAAACCAACGTCGCTCTGCGGCCAGCCACGTCGATTTCTTTGTCTAGCGGTCAACGGCCAGCAAAAGAAAATCGTCGACCCATGCCGCCGCCGTTCGCCCGTCTGGCGTCGGAATCTTGGCCAACGCATCGTGCATCTCGTCGCGCGGCTTCTGCAGCGTCTCGGCCTTGGCTGCGGCCAGCGCGTACGGGTCATGACCGCTCTGGTTGGCGACGAACGTCTCGACCATCCGCGACGCGGTCTCCTGGGTCTTCGCCGAACAGGTCGAAGAACCGGCGATCATCTCGCCGAGTTGGCGAATCAGCCGCAGGTACTCGTCACGCCGCCCATCGACGGTGGCCAGCAACTGCGCCTGAGGTATGCCCCGAAGTTCGGGGGAGAGGTCGACGATGCCTTGCAGCAGCCGCTCGAGGTCCGGAATGTAGGTGCTCGCCACGGCGAGCAGGTCGAGCTTGGACCGCCGCGAGCCAAAGAGGAGATCCTGCAGGCCGGTGCGAACTTCTTCGAGGGTGAGATTGTTCATGGTCTAGCTCGAGTCCATCTTGAAATGGCGTGTCTTGCTGAGATCGGTGGAAAAATCGAACGAACTTTGAACTCTTCCATGAGGACATATTGTGAGTGCCCGTTCGGAAATGCCCAAGGTGCAAGGAGCCGACGACCGAGCGACGCAGGCGTACACCGGTACGCCGAGGAGCGAGGGAGAAAGGCGACGCCGCAGATGGGGTATTTCCGGACGGGCACTAGCTCCGCGCAAAGGGGCGCAGCGTAGGGCACACTCTGGACTCTGGACTCCAGACTTGAAGTGGAAAGCGGAGGATTTCTAGCCTGAAGGAGGGAGCCGAGCAAGGGGTTGTGGCCGCAAGTTGGAGCCCCGCGATTCTTGCGTTTACTCGGTTTGGGTGTCGCTGGGGCCTGTGGGCTCTGGGGGGAGTGCGTCCAACATCGCCTCGACCAACGTCGTGTAGTCGGCGTGCAGGAGCTTCAGGCCCCCGGTGCCCCCGTTTTGGGCCCCCGAGTAGATGCCCAAAAACTCTTCCCGCTCCTCCTCGGTGACACAAAGGCCACGGGCTTCCAGCAACGGGAGCAGGTTCCCCAAGTCACGATCGCTGGGGTAAAGCACGGCGAGCAGCGCTTGGTCGACTGGCCATCCGTGGCGGACGACCAACAGCCATGCCAGCACGACGCCCGTGCGGTCGCCTCCATAGCGGCAATGGATGAGCACCTCTTCGGGGGTTGCCTCCAGCAGGGGCCCCAGCTTCTCGACCTGTGGGAACGAGCGTCCCGAGTAGGCCGCAACGTGTGCAATGCCGGCGTCGCGCAGTGCGCGTCGAGTGTCACGGTCCAGGTAAGCGAGGCTCACCACGACGCGGATTCCCCTCTCCTGCAGACCCTCGACGTCGGTGCTGCTGGGCATTGCGGAGAGCCAATAGCCCTCGCGGACCTGGCGCAGGTTTTCGGGCTCGGCGTGGGCCGTGGAGGCCATGGCGAGCAAGAGCGCCACGCCGAGCCCCAAGACACCCACGCCAAAGGGGCTCGGGGACGAGGGTTGGAAGGGGGTAGACATCATGGGAGGTAGAGGAACTCCCACTCCCGCCACTCGTCGGTTCGGTAGCCGCCGCAGGTGCCGGACTGCACGGGCGATTCCTCTGAGGTCCACACCACGCATTGGCCGCTGGTCTTACAGTCTGGGTCAGTGCTGGTCTTACACTCTGGAGGCATTTGTTCTTCACAGTCCGCGTCTGTTTCGCATTCTACTTCCACCCTGCCGAATCGAACCTCCTTTGCGTTCTCCACATCGAAGAGGAGGTCGGCTTTGTTTCTGGGCAGGACCAAGTAGCGGCCGTCGCGCGTCACGCTAGCACCTTGTGAACGCGAGGTGCTGTTGGCGCTGTCCTCATAGGTGAAGCGCGACTTCAAATCACTGCCGAAGACCGCCACGGTAGCCGACCACCCGGAGGTGCCCGAGGAGAATCTCTGGACCCGCACGAGGTTGAGGCCGCACAACTGCTCGACGGAAATCGACTCCCCCCAATAGGGCTCGGTCCGGCCAAGCTCGACGACTTTCTTGTCCAGCTCGACACTCGCCACCTCAATCTTGTCTTGCTCCACTATTTGCACGGGAAGAACGGTGCAGCTGCTCACCGGGACATAGGTGACCTCTGGCGCCGCAAGGAGTTTCACTGGGTCTGGAGCTGAGAGGACTCGGGTTGTCTCGGACCAACCGAACTTGTCCATCATCATGCCGACCTCGTCCTCAACTTCGGCCCAGGCGTCCGATTCGTAGTCGACGTCATTCTCGTTGATGCTCGCCAGCACGCGGATTCCCTTATCCGAAAGCTCCAGCCGAGTCTCCATGACAGGGTGGACCAACCAAGCAAGCTCGCTCCACTCGCGAAACTCGATGAGGGGCCACAGCTCTTCACGACCGTCCAGAAAGTGGGTGGTCGCTCGAAAGCGGCCGCTGCCCTCGAGCTTCTCCACGACGGTGATGGCGTCGTGATAAGCAAACCAATCGGTGATGGCATTTTCGGCCTTGACGACCACCCGAGTGGTGTGGTCGCAGAGGTTCTCCACCACCATCTTTGTCCCGTCGGCGTAGAGCACCGAGCCGCAGCCGCTGCCCCCCCAAGCCTGCGCGAGCCCTGTAGTTGCCGTCGCTTCGGCGGCTGGATCGGCCGCACACCGGAAACCACTGGTGAAGGTTCGCGCGTCTACCGCGACGACCTTTCGTGCAGTAGTGCGAGCAGTGGTGGGGTCGCTGACAAAGGACCCACCGCGCACGACTCCCTTGCTCTTCTTATCGGTTCGGCAGGGTCCGCTTTCGGGTCGGTCTGCAGGGTCGCACGCGTCGTCTTCGACCCATTCGTAGACGTTGCCCGCCAGGTTCTCTACGCCCGCTGGCGTTCGGCTGTCGGTTCGCTGAGCATTCGTGGCGAGGCGGGCGTCGGCGGCAACATTGATGACCACGTCTTTGGATGCACTCCAATCCGCTCCCCAAGGGTAGACCCGCTTGTCCACGCCCCCCGCGGCAAGCTCCCACTCGGCCTCACTCGGCAGTCGACCGCCCACCCACTCACAGTAGGTGCGGGCCTCTTCACGAAGCACGCAACGCTGCGGCGCGCCCTCAGGTTGCGAGGAGAGCTCTCGCCCTGTCCCCCAATCCACGTTGTCGTAAATGGAACACGTCGCCGCATCGATGGCCGTGCACGCTCCAGCCTCCACGCAGCGCGCATAGGACGTTTCGGAAACCTCATATTGATCGAGCAGGAAGGTCTTCACCTCGACGAAGCGGCCAAGCTCTTCCACGAGCTGCTTCTTGGTGCACCGTCTCGAGCCGCTGGCCTCGCACTGCTGAAGGTGTTGTGCGGCCGAGATTGGGCCCAACCCAATCTGGTAGCGCGCCCCATCGACCTTCACCATGCAGGAGCCATCCAGCGCACGTTTGGTGGCACAGGTGGTTATGGTGGCGGAGCTGGGCGGGTCCTGTTCGGCCCAGACGGCGTCAGCTGAAATCAATCCAACAGCAAACAACACAACGACCCGGACCAAGCTTGGCGTGTCCATTCATCCCCCAATATTTCGACTGTCGTACGGTACCCCAATGATCGCGTGGTCAGACGCTCGAGGCGACATTTGATTCGCGGGCTATGAAAGTTCTGCGGTTTCATCTCGAAACCTCGCCTACCCAGTGGACGTCGTGCACGGCCAAGCGACTAGCGTCTCTACTGCATCCGACTCAGAATCCCCGCCGCCGTGATACTGAGCCTCACCTCATCCCCCACATCAGTCGCAATCGCCTCGACGATGGTCTCCTCACCCGGCAACAGCACGGTAAAGTGATCCGCGCCTGGCACCTCGATGAACGTGATGGGCGCGTCGCCGCGTCGCTCCTCTAGCAGACGCAGCTGGTAGAGGTTCCCCTCCTCACCTTCGATGACAAAAGTGGGCGTCGTGATGTCCGCCATGTGTTCGACTGGAGCCCGCAAACGACGCTCTTCTCCCGTGGTCCCTTCGGGGACGCAGTCTTTGTGGAGAGTGGCGTCCTCACGTGGCCCAAAAGCGAAGACCGCCCGATAGCGGTTCGAGCTGGCCGCCGCCAGGAGCGCCATGGTCCCGCCCGTGCTGTGTCCCCCGAGATAGATGCGGTCGGGATCCACGTCAGGACGGCTCGCCAAGTAGTCGGCCGCCGCGATCACATCATCGACCTCGCCCAGAAAGCACTGATTGTCCCCCGGATTGTCGTGCCAACCCCGCAGCGCCGGCAGCATGAGCACCATATCCGCCTTGCGAAACGCCGAAGCGCTCTGGTCGTTCTCGCGCGGCTCGTCCCGCCACATGGTCTCGCTCACTCCCCAGTCGGAGCCCCCAACCAACCACACGATCGCCGCGCGTCGCGCACCCTCCTCGACCGGGCTTGCATAGGCCACGTTCGACCCCAGCGGCGCGTCATAATGCACGATGGAGAAGAGCTCTGGAGGCGGCTCGTCCACCCGGTCCGCGCCACGAATCGGCGACGATCTGCGTCTCGAAGTTGCAGCGCGCCTGGGCCAACGGGAACGTCGACCCACACGGGCCAGGCCGGGACACGGCGCAGCTGCAGAGAGCGGTCGCGCACAGCACGGCCAAGAACGACGAAAATTTCCACATCTCAGTCCTCCAGTCGGTTGAAAACGTCACCGTCGCACATTCTCGGCACTCTTGGGGCTTGGGAACTTGGGCGGCGACGCTCTGCTCAGCGACGGCTCGCTGGCACGGACGACGGGTTTCGCGCAGAGGCGCCGAGCCGCAGAGGGCGCGAACTTGCCGCTTGGGAGCTGGGGCAGCGTCACTGCCCAAGTATCCGAGCCGGCTTAGACTCTCTTCGGCAGCTTGCCAAGTACAGCCTCCAACACCGCCTCAGGATTGAGCTCCGAAGTGTCGACCACCACCGGCTCGAAGGTCAAATACACTTCGACGATCTTTTCACGAATCGGTTTCTGGCGCTCGAGCCGTTGCTCTTCCACAGTCGCGTCGGTGCCACGTCCTTGGTGCCTCGCCAATCGTGCGCGCTCATCGGCGGTGAGCAGGATGAGGAGGTCTGGCTTCAAGAGCTCATCTGGATAGCGCCCGAGCCACTGGGTGACCTCGACGGATTCACCGTTGCCGACGGCGAAGGCCACAGTGCTCGGCCAGTACCGATCGATGACGACGGGTCGGTCGACTCGCAGCGCGCGCGCCTGCTCGCTGACCACAACATTGCCGAAACGATAGAAGGCGCGTCGGACGACCGCCGGTTGATCGTCGAAGTGTTTGCGAGCAAAGCCCAAAACCTCGAGCTCAAACACAGGAGGTGTGCCGAGGAGCACGCCACCGATGGCCTCGGTGAGCTTGCGGGTCAACGTCGACTTGCCGACGCCATCCAAGCCTTCAATGACGATCACGGGATAAGATTCACGATTCTGCTGAATGCTCATTCGAAGTTCTCCTTGAAGGCGCTCGGGCGATGACCCGAGCTCCCAGTGGTGGTGCGGATTAGTAGTCGTAACGGCCACCGCGGGCCTCGAACTTGCGCGGGTCGTAGCCCACCTCAGAGAGCGCCGCGTGAACGCCAACCTCGAGGATCGAGCGGCTCTCCCGATGGCGGCCGCCAGTGTCTCCAAAGAACCGTCCCATCGGGTCGATCATCACGTAGGAGTCCGTCATGGCCTCGTGGTCCTCTGCGACAAGGCGAGTCGTGGCCGAAACCAGAGGTGTGTGGCGTTGTACGAAGGCTTCGAACTGCTCAGGCGTGACCAACAACGGCTCCACTCGCCCGTCGTTTTGTCCCTCGACCCTGAGGACCTGGAAGACCTTCCACCGCTCGGGCTGCAGGGCCAGGACCAGTCGGCTCATGTCCTCGTGCCAAGTGAGAGCGGTCACGACGGTGTTGAGCTTCAGCCGAATCCCACGCGCACGGACGAGCGCGGCGAGTCGCACGCAGCGCTCCACATGATCCCCAGCGCCGCGCCCGAGCTCGTGCTGGATTCGCTCATTTGACGAATCCACCGAGAGCCCGACCCAGTCGAGCGACTCGCCGTGGCTCTCGAGCAGAGGTTCGAGCCTGCGTCCGTTCGTCACGATGCCGGTGACAAACCCGAGCTCCTTGGCGAAGCGCAATACCTCGCCCAGGTGTGGATGAAGGGTTGGCTCGCCTCCCGCGAAGTTGAGCTTCTGACCGCCCGCGGCACGGAGCCGTCTGAGGAGCTCGAGTCCTTGCTCGAGGGGCAGGTGGTCTTTGACGTTGGCGAAGCGAGCGAAGCAGAAAAGGCACTTCGCGTCACAAGCTCTCGTGAGGTGGTAGTTGATCGCGACAGGGCTCAGCGCTGGGTTTTCAGACTGCATGACAACCTCCTAATTGCGACGGTCCATCCGTCACTCGCCCGTCTCATGCAGTCGCGAGGAAAGTGTGACCGACTTTTTCGTTCTTCTTTTCGAAGGCCCCAAACCCACGTCGCACCAAGGAGCACCCGGCTGTGCGTAGTGCTTCTTGGTGCGGTGAGTGGCGCTAGCGCGCTTCGAGCAGTTGCCTGAGCCTCAGATTCTCGGCCCTGAGTTGCTCGACCTGTGCGAAGACGCTGTCGCCGTTGGCGGCGAGCGGAGCGCGAGGGCCTGAGAACCACCGTGCCTGCTCGAGGTCGTACCAAGAGTCCTGGTTTTCGGGGCTCTCGATGGTGGGCGCTGACGTAATGAAGCCCGACTCGACCCAGTCGCGCGCCCGACCGCGCAGTGCAACGGTGAGCGCCTGACGCGCCTCGTTGGAGCCGTGCCCCAAGAAAAAGATGTCGGCCGAGACCTCGTGGCGCTCGCCGAGAGTCTCGAAGCACCAATCGACCAGCTTTCCCTGGTCGGCATGACCCGAGTAGCCAGCGACCGCAGCGACGTCCGCGTTGATGTCCGACAGCAAAAACTCGCTGCCGTCCGAGAAACGAAGCGTGTCCGTGAGGAGTCGCCGATGCACCGCTGGCAGTGTTTCGAGCTTGAGCAACCGCCCGCCATTGGTCGACGGCGAGCAGTAGCCGGGGAAGAGAATGGTGCTCGATGCGCGTCCGAGTATGGCTTTGAGGTACTCGGTCGAGGTCCCGCCATCGCACATGCCGCCGCTGGCGATGACGAGGCACGGGCCGTCCAGCATCCCACGTGCGATCGCCTGCTTTCTGTGTTCGACCCGGCTCCAGATGGGTTTCCAGGCGCCGGCCAAGGGCAGCCAGTGGGCCCTTTGCAGAGCCCCATCGGGCTCGCTCCCCAACAGCGCAACCTTGAACATGGCTCGGACGAGCTCGAGGTGCTCGGGGTTGTCGCGGTCGAGCCCCAGGTCTGCCAGGAGTCCTCGAGAGAGCCATAGGGGCTTCACTTTGAGGGGGCTTTGGGACTTCGTGTTGTAGAGCTCAAGCGTCCCGATGCGCTCGACGTAGATCGAGTTGACCTTGCTCGCCATCGGGGCGTCGAAGAACACCGGGACCTTGGCTCTGAGCTCCGGTCGCAGGGCGAAGAGCTGAGTCAAATCGAAGAGCAGCTGCTGGGTCCTCTCGATGGCGAAGGCCGGGATCAGCAGCACGCCCTTCTTGCGCAGGACCGTCTCTTCGATGCGTCGTTGCAAGGCGTCGAGCCGCTCTGCCCGAGACACAGGGGCGCGCTTTCGGGCGCCATAGGTCGACTCGACGACGGCGTATCGCAAGGCACTGCGCGTGTTCTTCACGTAAGGCAATTGCGGGCACCGCAGGAAGCTCGCCTCATCGCCCTCACTGCCCGCACCGAGGTCGCCCGAGAAGAGGATGGTGTAGTGCCTTTTGGTTTTGAGCGCTCACGAGCTCCTCGATGCAGGCATTGAACCGGGCCTGGGCTTCATTGGGCGCCTCGCGATACGTCCGAACGAGGTCGTTGGCGCCATTGAGCTCGAACTCCCCCGCGACATTGCTCAGCGCGGCGAGGCTGCCCGCCGCAATATCGTTCGACCGAGCGAACGCGCGGGCAGGAGGGCTGTGGCTCTCATAGAGCTGCAGACCATGAGAGGGGATTTCCAAGTCCGACGGCGACGGCGAAGCGATGCCCAACATCAAAGCCAGACCCGTGACCACCGCCGCCAGCGTTCGGTTGTGCGATGCCAGCCCATAGACGAGCGCACCCAACCGCCAGAGGAGGACGACCAGCACCAAAGGCAGGAGCACCAGGCCGTAGGCCAGCAGACCGAGGGTCGCCGAGGTCGAGAGGACGTCGGGCAGGTCGGTGCCGTTGAGCTCGAGCGGGAGCAGGACCGCGGCCGCCACTCCGAACCCCAGGCCCGCTGTCAGCACCGGCCTGGACAACACCGACGGCATCAGCGAGCCAATTCGCCCACTCAAGCGAGCCAATCCGCTCAGAACGAATGCCGACGCGAGGACGATCAGCACGAACCAGAACGAGAGCTGAAACGTGTCGCGGGAGAGCCCACCCGTGTGTTCGAGCGCCTCCGCAGCGTAGGGCAGCGAGAGGTTGACCGAGGCGGGCCAAGCCCAGGTGAGCGCCGCGTTCGAGAGGTACACGAGAACGAACAGCAATCCCGCCACGAGCACGAGGCGCTCGAGCAGCGGGAGCTTGGTCTTGGGGTCGAAAGCTCCGCTCAAGGTGCCCTCTCATTACATAGTGTCAGCCATCAGGGCCCCGATTCCACACCGCGGGGACGGCTCGTGTCTAGCCTTCTCGAGATGCGCTGGACAGGGTCGGTCCGCGAGGCCGCTCGGGCGCTCGAGTCGCCGGTTGAGCTCGAGGCGCTTTGGGGCTTGGGAGCAGGGGGCGCGAGGCTAGGTTCAGGGGCTGCTCACCGGCAGACACTTCTTGGTTCGGACACCGAGAACCTTTCGTCGAAAAGAATTTCCGCGGCCCTCTGGGCCAAGCCACCTACGGCCTCGAGCAAGCCGGCGACGTCCGCGAGGATGCGGCGACGGCGCTGCAGAGCCTGGACACCGAGCGCCGCCAGCTCGTCCGCCAGACGATCACCCTCATCGCTGAGACCGAGGTCGGGATCCTGACCCAGTTCAAGGGCCGACGAGATCTTGTCGACGCAATCCTGGCGCTGGACACCAGGCCCGCCAAGCGACGGCGGTCTCTGGTCGAGGTCGAAGAGGCTCCGATCGCCGACAGTGGCGACCTGACCATGTAGGGAGGGCACTGCAGACGGCACGGGAGGGTTACCCAATAGGGTTGGGTAACCCTCTTGGGTGTCTGCTGATGCTGACCTCACTCATTGGGTAAGGTCCGTTGGTGGTGCGGGGTGGTTGCCCCAGCCTATTGGGTAGGGTGGGGGCGCCGACAAGGGAGGCGACCTGTGGGGTTTGGGTAGGGTGGGGGCGTGGTTTGGAGGCAGAAACGGCGTTCTCACGATCACCGTCGCGCCCCAACTCGCTAATGGCCTCGCTGGGGTTGTGAAGGTTGTCGGCCAAGGCGGGCCAATTAGCAGCCTCGCTTTGTCCTCAAGTGGAGCCACTTCAAAGTGTTGTACCGATTCGGGGTGGATTGCGAGCGGTCCAGCTCTCAAATGCACTGCTGGCATGAAATGGATAGGGAACTTGTGAGAACGCTACTTGATTCGCGCCGAGACAGCGCGCTGGCTAGCGCTCCCAGGTGCGCTCGCGAAAGCCTGGGAGCGCGGGCGTCCCGCCCGCCAAAGCGGCGACGCCGAAGAGCCGAGGCGGCCAAGATGGCCGCGCTCCCAGGTGCGCTCGCGAAAGCCTGGGAGCGCGGGCGTCCCGCCCGCAAAAGCGGCGACGTCGAACAGCCGCCCGCCAAAGCGGCGACGTCGAAGAGCCGAGGCGGCCAAGATTGCCGCGCTCCCAGGTGCGCTCGCGAAAGCCTGGGAGCGCGGGCGTCCCGCCCGCAAAAGCGGCGACGCCGAGGGCAGAGGGTTGGGGGACGTGGAGGCAATGCCCCGAACTCGATTGCTTTGCAGCCCGGCATCCCACTCACCATCGCCCCCACGAACTCACGACGAAACCACACCTTTGCCCAAACTCTCTGCGCCTCGGCCGCCCTCCGCGTCTCTGCGATAAGATCGAAGCAATACCCACAACATGCCGCCCGATCCCGTCGATCTCCAGAGCCGCCAAGAGCTGGCTCTCGAGCCTCGCTCACCAATCACCCAACCAGACGATTCACGCGCCCAGCGATTTGAGCTATCAGGGAGCAAACGCATTTCGGCCGACGGGCTCCCCAAGACCCGTCAGCCCTGAGCGCGCGTCCTACACGCGATCGCTCGAGTCGGAGAGCAACATGATTCGCACGAAGCGGGTAATGGTCGTCGGTGAAGGCGGTCGGGAGCACGCGCTGGCCAAGGCGCTGGCGGCGTCGAACGAGGTCTCGTCGGTGCTCGTGGCGCCCGGAAACGGCGGCACCATCGGCGGCAAGCTGCGCCGCGTCGGCTGCGACCTGAGTCCCGAAGGCATCTTGCGCCTCGCCCAAACCGAAGGCGTCGACCTGACGGTCATCGGCCCCGAGGGGCCGCTGGTCGCCGGCGTCGTCGATCGCTTCGAAGCCGCCGGGCTGGCCTGCTTCGGCCCCACCGCTGCCGCCGCGCGCCTCGAGTCGTCGAAGGCCTGGGCCAAGCGCTTCATGCAGCGCACCTCCATCCCCACAGCCCCCTTCGAGGTCTTCAACAGCCGAGGCGTCGCCTTGCAGTTCGTGCAAGACGTCTCACGCCCCATCGTGATCAAGGTCTCGGGCTTGGCGGGCGGCAAGGGCGTGACCCTACCCAAAGACACCGATGAAGGCTTGCAGACCCTCCGCACCATCTTCGAAGGCGCCTTCGGTGAGGCCGGCGAAGAGGTGGTCGTCGAGCAGCGGCTCGAGGGGCACGAGGCCTCCTTGATGGTGCTCTGCGACACCAAGACCGCGCTCCCGCTCCTGCCGGTGCGAGACTACAAGCGGCTATTGGACGGCGACCGCGGACCCAACACCGGCGGCATGGGCTCCGCCGCGCCCGACCCCATGTTCACGCCGGCGCTGCGCGACAAGGCCATGGCCGAGATCGTCGAGCCCACCCTGCGCGCCATGCGGGAACAGGAAAAGACCCCCTTTCGCGGCCTGCTTTACGTCGGCCTCATGGTCCTCGGCGACGACCTGCGCGTGCTCGAATACAACGTTCGCTTCGGCGACCCCGAGACCCAAGCCCTACTGCCCCTCTTGGAAACCGACCTTTTCGCGCTCCTCTGGGCGGCCACCGAGGGCCGGCTCGCCGAGCAGAAACTGTCCTGGAAGAAGGGGGCGTCCGTCACAGTGGTCGCGGCCTCCGGTGGGTATCCCTTCGACGTGCAAGGCGGTAAGCCCATCACCGGCATCGAGGACGCCCTCACCCTCCCAGGCCTGACCCACATGGGAGCCTCCGTCGACATCAACCACGCCGGCACCAAGATGGGAACCGCCGGCCAGTTCGTGACCGCCGGCGGACGAGTGCTCAGCGTCAACGCCCAGGCCAAAGATCTGGCCCGCGCACGCACGGTCGCCTACCTGGCGCTGGACCAGGTCCGCTTCCAAGGCCTCTACGCCCGTCGAGACATCGCCCAGACCCTGCCCAACGACCCCGTCTGGGAAGCGGTCGAGGCCATCCCCTACGTCGCACCACCGCCCGAGAAGCCGCGCTACGCCACAGCCGGCGTCGACATCAAGGTCGCCGCCAAGGTCGTCGACCACATCCGCGCCGAGGTCGAGAGCACCCACGGCCCCGAGGTGCTCGGCCACTACGGCGGCTTCGGCGGCATCTACGACGTCACGGCCCTCAAGGGCCTCGACCGCCCCGTCCTCGTGACCTCCACCGACGGCGTCGGTACCAAGGTCCTCGTTGCGCGCACCCTGGGCAAATTCGAAGGCCTCGGCCGCGACCTCGTCAACCATTGCATCAACGACATCCTGGCCCAAGGCGCGCTGCCGATCTTCTTCACCGACTACATCGGCATGGCGCGGCTCGACTCCCGCGAGATCACCGCCATCGTCAAAGGCTGCGCCGCGGCCTGCCGTGACGCCCACTGTGCCCTCATCGGCGGCGAGATGGCCGAGATGCCTGGCGTCTATTCCGAACGAGGCCTGGACGTCGTCGGCAGCATCGTCGGAGTCACCGATCTGGCCGGCCTCATCGACGGCTCCCGCGTCGCCCCGGGCGACGGCATCGTGGCCCTCCCCTCGTCCGGCCTGCACACCAACGGCTTCACGCTCGCCCGCTCCGCCCTGGCCGCACTCCCCTGGGATGCCCCCTGCGACGAGCTCGATGGCGCCGTGCTCGGCGACGTCTTGCTCGCCGTCCACCGCTCCTATCTGAACGACCTTCAGACCCTGCGCGAGGCGGGCGTCGACATCGTCGGCCTAGTGCACGTCACCGGCGGCGGCCTCGTCCACAACCTCCCGCGCATCTTGGCCCCCACGCTCACCGCCCGCATCGAGCTGGCGAGCTGGAGCGTGCCCCCCATCTTTCAGCTCATCCAAGAACTCGGCGACGTGGGCCGACTCGAGATGTTCGAGGTCTTCAACATGGGCGCCGGGATGCTGGTCATCACCCGCATGGACGCCGTCGACACCTGCCTCGCCGCGGTCCCCGGGGCTTGGCGAATCGGCGAGGTGGTCAAGCGCACGGACAACCCCGTGGTGTTTACATGAGGAGGACGCTGCAGTCCGCATGGTCGCTCGGTTTCTTGCCTGTCCTGAAAGCGTCGCTGCAGAGGCGCGACGATGGGCCGCGCACCGCTCTGTGCGACACCAGTGACGCGACGGCGACGTGCTCCTCGCCGACCAAACCCCTGACGCGACCGCCGAGATAGGGCGCCAGCGACATGACCCACTTCGACCACCCCGTCGTCTGCGACATTTGGCCACAACCGTAGGATCGCACCATGACCTCCGTCGACTCCAATCCCTTCGCACCGTTCGCGCAGAAGATGCGCGCAGAGGGGCTTCCCGCCTTGGCCATCGCCGCCTTCGAGCGCCACTACGCGCTCGTTCGCAGCGGCGAGACGGGGCTCATGCCCTCGAACAGCATCGCTCCCGTCGCGTCCCTGCCCGATGCCGAGGATTTGAGCCCGCGCCTCGCCCAGGTCGGACAAGAAGCCCTAGCGCAGACCGTGATCCTGAAGCTCAACGGGGGCCTGGGCACGAGCATGGGGCTCGAGAAAGCCAAGTCGTTGCTGACGGTCAAAGGGGACGCCACTTTCTTGGACCTCATCGCGCGGCAGGCCGGCCGCTCGGGGTGTCCGTTGGTCCTGATGAACAGCTTCTCGACCCACGAGGATTCGATGCGGGCGTTGGAGCGCTACCCCGAACTGAACACCGGGCTGCCGCAGGCCTTCTTGCAGCACAAGGTGCCGAAGATCGAGGTCGCGACGCTGCAGCCGGTCGAGTGGCCCGACGCCGAGGACACCTGGTGCCCGCCGGGGCACGGCGATCTCTATACGGCGCTGGTCACCAGCGGGGTCCTGGCGGCGTTGCGTGGCGCGGGGAAGCGCACGGCGTTCGTGTCCAACGCCGACAACCTCGGGGCGGTCCTCGACCTGCGCATTCTGGGGGCTTTCGTCGAGGAGCGGATGCCGTTCTTGATGGAGGTCGCCGACCGGACCGAGGCTGACCGCAAGGGGGGCCATTTGGCGCTGCAAGGCGAGCAGCTCGTCCTGCGCGAGGCCGCCCAGTGTCCGGCCGAGGACGTGAACGACTTCCAAGACTTCGAGAAGTACTGCTTCTTCAACACCAACACCATCTGGCTCGAGCTGGACGCGCTCTTCGAGAGCCTCGAGGCGCACGGCGGCGTCTTTCCAATGCCGCTGATTCGCAACTCCAAGACCGTCGACCCACGCGACCGCAAGTCGACGCCGGTCTACCAGCTCGAGAGCGCCATGGGCGCGGCCATCAGCCTGTTCCCAGGGGCTCGCGCCGTGCGCGTGCCGCGCACACGCTTCGCCCCGGTCAAGACCTGCGCCGATCTGCTGCGGGTGCGCTCCGACGCCACCCAGCTCACCGACGACTTCAGCCTGATTCCGGCCCCCGACGCGGCGGTGTCCTCGGTGCCCATCGAGCTGGACTCGGAGTTCTATTCGTTCGTGACGGACCTCGACGCGCGCTTCCCCGCAGGGCCGCCGTCGCTGGTGCACTGCACTCGGCTGAAGGTCACTGGCGACGTGCGCTTTGGCGCTGGGGTGCGCTGCGTCGGCGAGGTCGTCGTCAGCGCCGAGAAGGGTGGCAGCTTGCAGCTCGAAGACGGCACGGTGTTGGGTAAGTGACGCCGATTGTGCTGTTAAGGTCTGTTTGTTCGGCTCTTATCGCAGAGCCACAGAGGCGCAGAGAGTTTGGGCGCGAGCTTCTTCGCTCGTCGGTTCAGACGAGCCGACGCTCGAAGCAGCTCCAACCCCCAACCTCTCTGCGTCTCCGCGCCTCAGCGACTCTGCGTTGAAATCGAAGCAATATCCGCAACATACCGCACGAGCCCAAGAGGCTACTCAGGGAACGGCAGCAACGGCGGGATTCGGCTCTTATCGCAGAGCCACAGAGTCGCAGAGAGCTTGGGCGCGAGCTTCTCCGCTCGTCGGTTCAAACGAGCCGACGCTCGAGCAGCTCCCAAATCCAAGTCCTTGCGTCTCTGCGAACCTTGCGCCCTTGCGTTAAAATCGAAGCAATATCCGCAACATACCGCACGAGCCCAACAGGCTACTCAGGGAACGGCAGCAACGGCGTCAGCTCCTTGGCGATGTCGTCTTCGTCGGAGCCGATGGGGTTGTCGAGCCGCGGCGTCTGGCGGTTGAGGACCTCGTAGGCGACTCGATTGCCGTATTGGGCGTTGCGCGAGAGCGACGAGTAGGTGAGGAACGGGATTTCGTTCTCGTGTTTGCGGCTGTCGGGGACGCTGGAGCGATGGTAGCGGTTGGCCACGATGTCGTGCAGCAGCGCGGAGAGCGCGGCGTCGCCTGCGCCGCTGGTGTTGGCCAGGCGATCCGGCCCACCGCGATAGGGGTGGATGTGGCTGAAGATCTGCAGCGGCTGCTGGCAGTCGCGTTTGCGCACCAGGCGGCTGAACTCCCACTCGTTGTAGTTGGCAATGGACTTGGAGCGCAGCCCCAAGCGGGTGCGGCGTTTGACGGAGTCGTCGGTGTAGCCGCAGAGGGTCAATCCCCGCGAGCCCTCGGTGATGAGGCCGACGTCGACCCAGTCCAGCAGCTTCCTTGCGGCCAGTAGCGCGTCGGACTCGCCGGTCAGCGCCTCGGCTTCGCGGACGTTCATGGCGACGACGGTGACGTAGGCGTCCATCAGCTCGATGAGGCGCTCTCGCTTCTCGCGGACCAGCGTCGCGGTCCCCAAGCCAAACGCCACCGGGACGTCGGCGCTGTGGGCGAGCTCCATCATGTGGATCGCGGCCTTGGCGATGGGACGGTCGCCCGCCAGGCTGTAGAGGCTCGCCAAGACTACGGCAGCACCCTTCACGACTGTCTCGGGCACGGCTTCCGGTGGGTATTCACCGGCGACATTGGGGGCGACGCCGAAGGTCCTCTCGCCGTCAGGAGTAAACAGGGTCAGCGCCGTACCGATGTCGCCGTCGAGAGGCAGTAAGTGCTCCAGCGACACGGCCTTGGGCGTCTGCGCCACGTAGGCGAACGCCGGCGAGCCGAAGCGGATGATGGGCTCGATGGCGCCGAGGAGGATGGCCGGCTCGCCGCTGAGGTGGGTGTAGCTGCAGAGCGTGTTGGCCACGGTCCCGCCGGCCTCATAACGCCACGACAGGCCGCTGTCGGTGATGGCAGCCAGGATCTCGCGCATGCGCTCGGCGCTCAGGTGGATTGATTCGCCGGGGATCAACCCCAGGCTCTGAACCATCTCATGGGAGCAGCCGTTGACCTCGAGGTCGACCAACACTTCGTCCAAGCCGACGATGTACCAAGCCCGCAGCTGCGGCTCCTCGGCTTGCTCGTCCACACGTGTACGTTTCTCGGTGACGGGGAAGTAGTACTTCGCTTCACGGATGCCGGGGAAATGCATGCTCACCTTTGGGGAGGTCATTGCCTCGCTTCCGCTCGGCAACTCGGTCGCGGGCCCAAGTTGGAGACGAGATACAGAGTTCTGGCGCGGAGGGCAAACGCTCCGAGCAAGCGTCGAGCGGCTCGAGAGCCAGTTGGGATGGCGGAGAGTCGTGTGAACTCGAAGGGTTGAGCGCACGATGCGCGCAACAACGTTGTGAAAGATCGGAGAACAGGTCAGGAATGAGGCCTATGAACGTTGTCGAGCGAGCGCGGACTGAGGCTTGTGAGCCTAGAGAGCGAAGCCGTGCTCTTGGGCGTCCGTTTGCGTGCTCTGAAACAGGGTGAAGACGAGCCGCAAGCCGCACCCTTTGGGGTCTGATTCGATCCTCTGCGGCTCCGTCGGACCTCGCTCGAGGCCCGGCGGGGCTCTGCCCTGATCCGCCGGGGGACTTGTCCCCC
>Ga0210044_10001687_pt1 | contig 33823 bp, 22 predicted proteins | sample CryGey13umfilter_2_FD_183959 | JGI IMG/M metagenome (GOLD analysis project Ga0210044, IMG submission 183959) | Groundwater microbial communities from aquifer in Utah, USA - Crystal Geyser 4/9/14 3 um filter (SPAdes) (version 2) | ecosystem: Environmental > Aquatic > Deep subsurface >...
AATCTGGCAGAAAAATATATTTCTCATTACAAATCTATAGTTCACAATTTGGATTTGATAAAGTTAAATGGAAAAGTAACTGATATAATTGGATTGGTAATTGTTTCAGCAGGTCCGAATGTTGCACTTGGCGAGATTTGCCGAATTATTGATAAGCAGGGAAATGAAGTTTGTCTTTCAGAAGTGGTTGGATTTAAAGATGGAAAAGTGCTTTCGATTGCAATTGGCGAAGTTCAAAATATTTCGCCGGCATGTGAAATTATTGCTACCGGAAGAACTTTTATTATTCCTGTTGGTGAAGGACTGCTGGGAAGAGTGATTGATAGTTTGGGTAACCCAATTGATGGAAAAGGCCCGATTGAGTTTTGTGCATTACATTCAATTTATTGTGAACCCCCTAGTCCGCTTGAACGTGAACGCATAAAATATCCGCTTCAAACAGGGGTGAGAGCGATAGATGCTTTATTGACGGTTGGAAAAGGTCAGAGAATTGGAATATTTGCTGGAAGTGGAGTTGGCAAAAGTGTAACTCTTGGAATGATGGCAAGAAATACTGCCGCTGATATAAATGTTATTACACTTATTGGCGAAAGAGGGCGTGAGGTTAGAGAATTTATTGAAAAAGATCTTGGTGCAGAAGGACTAAAACGCTCTGTTGTGATTGTTGCTACTAGTGATAAATCCGCTTTACTAAGAATGAAGGGAGCTTTTGTTGGAACAACAATTGCCGAATACTTTCGTGATAAAGGAAATGATGTCCTGTTGATGATGGATTCTGTCACCCGTTTTGCAATGGCACAAAGAGAAATTGGGTTGACAATCGGTGAGCCGCCGACTACAAAAGGTTATACTCCTTCCGTATTTGCATTACTGCCAAAATTTTTAGAAAGAGCCGGAGTTACAAAGAAAGGTTCGATTACAGGATTTTATACTGTCCTTGTTGATGGTGATGATATGAATGAACCTATTGCAGATGCAGTGAGATCAATTTTAGATGGGCATATTGTTTTATCGAGAAAAATTGCAAACAGAGGACAATATCCTGCAATTGATACTCTTCAAAGTGTGAGTAGAGTTATGCCTGATATTGTGACGGAAAGCCATTTTAAAAGAGCAATGTTGTTTAATGAAATAATTTCATCATACAATGAGGCTGAAGATTTGATCAACATTGGTGCATACGCAAAAGGCAGTAATCCGCAGGTAGATCATGCTTTGTCAAAAATTAATTCATTAAGAACATTCATGAAGCAAGAAATAAATGAGAGGACAATTTTTGATTCCTCAATAAAAAGGCTGGAAGAATTAATTGAGGAGCCTTTGCTCTGAAATGGGGAAGTTCAACTTTAAGTTTGAGACTATTGCAAGAATCAAAGAGACTCTAAAAAAGAAAATACAGAGAGATATCGCACTTGTTGATAGTAAAATTTTGAAAATTATAGACAATATTAATAGTCTAAAAAGTGGCTTTGAGAAAGAAAAGAAATATTATTTCGGAAAACATTCAAAAGTGAATGAGATACAATCTTTAGAGCGTCATGAAATTTTTGTTAAAAAAAAGATAATTTTTTTCGAAAATGAAATTAAGAAATTAAAAGGTATTAGAATACAAAAGATTGATGAGTTGGTAAGTTTATCGAAGGGAGAAAAAATATTGGAAACTCTAAAGGAAAAACATTTGGAGAAATTCAATTATGAAGAAAGAAAAACCGAAGGAAAATTATTTGATGAGCTTGCTTTGCGAAAATCGGCAAGAGGATTGAAATGAAGGATAAGTTAATAGTAGCAATGGTGTATACACTAACATTTGCAGCAGTAACGGCAGGTATTATTTTCTTGAATCAAAAGTATGAAAATATTTTTAAGTTTGATTTCCGACCCACAATTAAAATGGTCAGAATTGATCTCAAAAAACCCGAATACAAAACTGCTGTGGCTGATTTGCAAAAAGATATAAGGGAAAAACTCATTGATTCATTAAAAAGTGTTAATGCCTTAAACGAGTTTGCATCGCAGTTTGTTGATAAAACACCAATATTGAAAGACAGTATTAGCTTGCTAAAGAAAAAACTTTTAAGAATTGTTGAAACACAGCGTAAGGATTCGATTTTAGCTGCGAACATGAAATCTGAATCAGGTAAAAAAGAATATGAGGAATGGCTGAAAAAGACAGCTTCTTTGTATAATACTCTTGAATCAAATCAGGTGGCTAAAATAATTAAAAAATATTCCGATAATGTTGCCAGAGATATTATATACAAATTAAAAAAACAAAAAGCGGCTGAAATCCTTTCTATGATGAACCCGGATGAAGTCACTAAAATTACAAAGGCGACAAAATGATATTTAACCCAATTTTTCTTCAGGAATTTTTACCCCAAATACAGCCAAACGCTTCTGCTTTAAAATTCCAGAATTCAAATTATCTTTTTGCTGATATCATTAATGTTTATGAGGAAAGCAATTCAAAAAACTCATCCGAAAGCCTAATTAACAAGCTTGGCAATAATTTATTTAATACTAATAGCGGAAATGTTTCTGAGCCACAAAAAGTTACCGAATCAGAGCTTATAAAATTATTTCAGGAAATTCCGAGTGCCATTCAAGTAGTTGATGATTTGAAGGCAAATACAAATATGTCTGAAATGAACACTAAATCTGATGCAAAACAGGCTAAAATTTTGTCGGTTGAAGAAATGTTGAATAAATTAAAAACCGAAGGCAGGTTGGAATTAAAAATAACAAATGAACCGGGGAAACGAATCGTTATCCAAACACAAATTTCGCCCCTCCACGAAGAATATGATTCTATTAAAAATATAGTTCAAGAAGAAAGTGTTGCGATAGCTATTAACCATGCGATGAATAATGGTGATCTGATTGACAAATCTTCTGATGCCCACACACCGACAGAAAAAATAAAAAACATTATGGAGTTATTAAAGCAGTCAATTCCTCTGTTAATGAAGGCAAAACTTCAGAGAGATGAAAACATTGCAAAAGAAAACAAAGGCAATGAGAAGGATAAAAATTCAGAGTCGGATACAAAAGATAATTCGTTCAAAATATTACTGAATAATCTTAATCAATTAATATCAAATATTGAAAGCAATAACTCTTTTATATTGAATCAAGGAAACGCAAATCAATTAATACAATTGTCGGGGCTGATTGAAACAACGGTTAACACAGCCAATGAAATTGCGATAAAAGTTCCTGCTGCAGCAAAAAGCAATACAAATAAAGAGACAACAGATAATTCTGACATTTTAAATGCCAATTTATCTAAAACAAACAGCAATCCATTTTCCTACAAAATAACTGGAGATGCATCTGGTTTAAATGAAGCGGTTCAGCAAATAAAATTTAATCTTTTGAGATTAAGTGAAAAAGTTGAATCAAAATTATCTGCTGCAAAAAACACAGGATTGCAAAGCAACACAGGCAAAGAATTGAAGTCTCAACAAAATGTATCGTTAACTCCGGATGATTCCACAAACATACAAAACACAAAAGCAGAGAAATCTCAATCCGCTGAAATCAGCTCAAAAGTTTTGTTCAATGAAGAAAAAACAATAGTTGATTTGAATGCGAAATTATTATCGATTAAACCTGCTTCAACTGAAAACGATGAAGTAAAACCATTGAGTCCGGCAGTAAAATTTGAAGTTGAATCAAAATTATCTGATGCGGATAATACAGAGCTACAAAGCAACACAGGCAAAGAATTGAAGTCTCAACAAAATGTATCGTTAACTCCGGATGATTCCACAAACATACAAAACACAAAAGCAGAGAAATCTCAATCTGCTGAAATTAGCTCAAAAGTTTTGTTCAATGAAGAAAAAACAATAGTTGATTTGAATGCGAAATTATTATCGATTAAACCTGCATCAACTGAAAACGATGAAGTAAAACCATTGAGTCCGGCAGTAAAATTTGAAGTTGAATCAAAATTATCTGATGCGGATAATACAGAGCTACAAAGCAACACAGGCAAAGAATTGAAGTCTCAACAAAATGTATCGTTAACTCCGGATGATTCCACAAACATACAAAACACAAAAGCAGAGAAATCTCAATCTGCTGAAATCAGCTCAAAAGTTTTGTTCAATGAAGAAAAAACAATAGTTGATTTGAATGCGAAATTATTATCGATTAAACCTGCATCAACTGAAAACGATGAAGTGAAACCATTGAGTCCGGCATTAAAATTTGAAGTTGAATCAAAATTATCTGCTGCAAAAAATACAGGATTGCAAAGCAACACAGGCAAAGAATTGAAGTCTCAACAAAATTTATCGTTAACTCCGGATGATTCCACAAACATACAAAACACAAAAGCAGAGAAATCTCAATCCGCTGAAATCAACTCAAAAGTTTTGTTCAATGAAGAAAAAACAATAGTTGATTTGAATGCGAAATTATTATCGATTAAACCTGCTTCAACTGAAAACGATGAAGTAAAACCATTGAGTCCAGCATTAAAATTTGAAGTTGAATCAAAATTATCTGCTGCAAAAACAAACACGAAAGCTGAAAATGAATCTGTTAAGATTGTTATGGGAAATTTAAAGGAAGCAAAGTACAACTCGTCCGAAAGCATTTTGAAAGAAGTACATTTAGAAGAAGAAGAGCTTCTGAAGAAGGACAAATCTTTAGTAAAGCCAAAAGAAATTCGAGTACAAACAGTTGTCAATGATTTCAAAGATATCGAGAGTTTCAAAGAAACTTTAATAAGATCGAGTAAGCTTAATACCATATCGAAGAAAGATTTTTTCAATGCGAAAATTTCTGTCAGTAATTATTTTAATACACAAACAAAAGAGGTTGGATCAAAAATTAATGGTGTAACCCCTCCGGAAAAAACTTATACTGTTCAAATTATTGATGAGAAAAAAGAAGCACAATCCGGTAATTCAGAGTTATCCAAAGTTTCTAGTAATGAATTCAATAAAACTTTTGTGGAACCGGCAGGCAATTCTGAACTAGCAAGTATCAGTTGGAAACCAAGTTTGAAAATCACAAAAGGAAATGTTGCTATTGGAAGGTTAATTGATATAAACTCAAAGGCCATAGCAGATGAAAGTAATGAGACGATACCAACTTTCAAACAAGATGTTTTGGAAGAAAAATCTTTAGCAAAAGTAGGAAAGGCGGAAAGGTTTGGAAAAGCCCAACATGTTGTGGAGCTAAAGGATGAACATCAAAATTACACAAAGCAGGAAAAAGAAAACAAGTTAATTCTTGAAACTTCAGCCAAGTATTCTGATACGAAAATCAATAGTGATTTCAATTCCGGTCGATTAAATGATCAGCAGACAATTTTGTATACAAATAGTTTGGTTGAGGAAAACAAAAAAGCCGGATTGAAGACAAATGAAACAAAGAATTCAGAAAAAGTTGATCAGCCAAAAGATATAATTGAGTCTGCGATAAATTCAGAGAAAAATAATAATACTTATCAGCATTCAAGTGAATCAAACGAGAAATCCACTTCAAATGATAATATGGCAAAAATCAATTCGCATTCGATGACAGAGCTTAAAACTTCTTTTGGAGAAGCCATTGATAAAAACATGCAAAAGACTACAATCGAGAATAGACAAAATTCCATGAATGAGACTATCAAAACAATTCAGCATTATGAGTTGCAAGACGAACTCAAAAAAATTATGATGACACCTGAATCAAAAAATATCACTTTGAAACTCAGTCCGGAAAATTTAGGCAAAGTGAATGTGACTATTGATATTGCAGATAATGTGATGAATACAAAAGTAAATGTCGAAACCGAAAGCGTAAAACAATTGGTTCAGTCTACTTCAGAATCTCTTCGAAATTCGTTGAATGAAAATGGAATTCAGCTTGCATCTTTTACCGTGAATCTATCCAGTGCTGAGGATAAAAATAATAATAGACACGTTATTAAAGCTAAAAGAAAAAATAATCATTCTTCAGATAATTTTACTGTTGAGAATGAGGCTGTAGAAATTAAGCAGAAAAATTTTGGATATAATACTTATGATTACATTATGTAAGGAGCAGGAAAAATGTTAGATGCCGTTACAAACACAAATACAACGAACAATTATCAATCATCACAAAGTCAAGGTGTGATGGGCAAAGATGATTTTTTGAAATTGATGCTGGCACAGATTAAATATCAGGATCCGCTTAATCCAATGGATGGTACTGCGTACTCAGCACAACTTGCTCAGTTTTCTTCATTAGAGCAGTTGACAAATCTGAATAGCTCAGTAAAACAAAGTGTTGATGCCAATTATTTTTTAACACAATCAATTAACAATACTCTTTCTGCAAACTTGATTGGCAAAGAAGTAAAAATCGGAAGTCAGTACTTAGTAAACAATGGTGAGAACTCGGTAAACATTGGTTATACACTTCCGGATAATGCCAAATCAGTAACGATTAATGTTCTTGACCAGTATGGAAATATTGTAAAATCATTCGATGAAAAAAATATTCAAAAGGGAAGCTCTAAACTTTCGTGGGATTTTACCGATAATGATGGAAACAAATTAACAAATGGTGTTTATACAATGCAGATATCAGCAACAAATTTTAATGACCAACCGATAACAGTAGAGTCGTACATTACCGGAATTATCAATGGCATTAGATTTACTGACTCCGGCACTTCGATGATTGTTGATTCAACAGAATATTCAGTATCAGATATTCTTGAAGTATTAAATCCTGAAGGAGGTAATTAATATGACCGAGATGAATGGCATTCGGGTTCCATTTGTTCCCATTGTTAAAAATTCCAAAATAAGTCAGTTTAATTCGAAGTCATCTAAATCAAATTTTGATGATATTTTCCAAGGGGAACTTGAAAAGGTAAAATTTTCTTCTCATGCATTAAAAAGATTGGAATCAAGAAATATTAATGTTTCAGAAAACGATTTATCAAAAATCCAAAATGCATTAGAAAGAGCTGAGTCGAAAGGTTCAAAAGATTCATTAATAATGATGGATAACAAAGCATTTATTGTAAATATTCCCAACCGCACAATTGTTACTGCAATGGATGTGAAAGAAAGCAAAGAAAATGTTTTCACAAATATTGACAGTGTGGTTTTTGCATAAAAATTAATTAAACAACCAGAGCGGGACCTTTTGAGGACGCTCTTGACATAGCTGACTGATTGATGCTGTGTCGATTAACAAATTAAAACCTTAGGAGGTTAAAATGGCACTTCTTAATTCACTTTTCGCTGGTGTTTCTGGTCTGAGAAATCACCAATCAATGATGGACGTAATTGGAAATAATATCGCAAATGTTAACACAATTGGTTATAAAGGTTCGCGTGTAACATTTAGTGATACATTTAATCAATTTGTAAAATCAGGAACTAATCCTACTGAAACTTCAGGCGGTACAAACACATTTCAGGTTGGATTGGGAATGAAAATTAATTCAATCGACCGCAACTGGAATCAAGGCACATTTGAAAGAACTGGTATCACAACAGATTTAGCATTGCAGGGACCAGGCATGTTCATACTTGAAAGCAATGGACAAAGATTTTATTCAAGAGCAGGTGCGTACGTATTTGACGCAAACGGTAAGCTGGTCAATCCGCAAAACGGTGCCGTTGTTCAGGGAAAAGTTGCAAGCTCTGATGGAGTAATTCCTCCGGGAAATAATCTTGAAGATATTTATATTGATACTAATCTTAAACTTCCCGCTGTTGCAACAACTGAAATCAAATGGGGAGGTAATCTGAAAAGTGATTCAACTCTGACAAGAACACAGGAAGTTGTTCAGCGTGGAAATATTAAATCTTCAGATGCCGGTCCATTAACAACTTCAACGACGATTTATAACAGTTATGGTGAAGAATTTGAGTATCAATTAACTTACACCAAAACTGCCGCAAATACATATTCAGTCAGTTGGGATTTACTTGATTCAACAGGAACTTCTGTCGGAACAGGTTCTTTGGGGACTGATGTTGTTTTCGAAGATGACGGAAACGGTACTTATGTCTTGAATGCTGCATCCAAAGCTTTATTTGACGGTACAAATAATAGAGTTAATTTAACAGCAGGAAATCCGGCTGGTGAAGTTGATTTTACTTTTAATATTTCTTCTGTAAGCAACAATGACACAACAAGCACTTTAAGTTCATCTGCTGACGGAAACAGAACAGCAAATGTAGTTTCTGGTTCTGTTACAGTTTTTGATTCATTGGGAATTTCACATCAGGTTACATTAAAATTTACAAAAGTAAATGATAATCAATGGGCTTATCAGGCAATAATTCCATCTACAAGCACTGTTGACAGTCAATCGGTTTCTGCGGTTGGAACAATCACATTCAATGCTGATGGTACTTTAGACGCTGCAAATATTTCTCCGAATAACCCTCAATTAACATTTGTTCCAAAAGGTGGTGCCAACATTGCAGTTCTTGATCTTAATTTTGGTTCCGGATTTGCCGGAGTTACACAAACATCATCAAGTTCAGTAGTATCAGCATTGTATCAGGATGGTGCTGCTTCGGCTTCTTTGTCGAATATCAATATTGATCAGTATGGTAATATTCAGGGAATTTTCACAAACGGAAATTCAAGAACTTTGGCTCAGTTGATGGTTGCAACATTCCCGAATCTGAACGGATTAATAAGCGTTGGTGATAATATGTTTACTGCCTATGCAAACTCCGGTGATCCACGTATTGGACAACTTGGTGAAGAGACAAGCACGACAGTTCAATCAGGTGCGTTGGAACAATCAAACGTAGATTTGTCAGAAGAATTTACTCGAATGATAGTTTCACAAAGAGGATTTCAAGCTAACGCTCGTGTGATTACAACAGCCGATAATTTACTTCAGGAAATAACAAACTTGATTAGATAATTCGTTAAATAATATTTAATTACTCAAAAGGCTGTCCAAAAGGATAGCCTTTTTTATTGGCAAAGAAGCAATTAATAAGTAATTGTTTTCAGCAAAGAATTAAAACCAGCACAAAAATCTATTTCAAATCAGTAACGAGAAATTTACTCCCGGCATTTACAATTATTATAGAAGTTTTTAGTTCTTGCTCACCGCTTTTAAAAAGGACTTCAATTTTGAATAAATTTGCTTTTGAATCCTTTACAAGTTCTAATTTACCGAAAGAGTATGAATCGCTAATATCAACAAAGGCTTTTACTCTTTTAACAATCCTTTTGATTTTGATTGCTTCTTTTGTATCAGAAAAATTTAAAGAAGTATTAAGAAATCGAGTTTGGTCATTACCGTCATAAGCGATTAATTTTCCGCTTGCTTCAAAATTTTCGGCTTTACTAAACTTAAATAACTTATCGATAGTTGATTTAATACTATCTGCCTGAGAATCCTGTGCATTAGTAACAATTGTTAAAAATAAAATCGCAACAATTATGTTTATTAATTTATTCATTTTAACCTCCTGATGTCTATTCTATTCAACAATTAAACTTGAAAACAAAGCTTAATCATTTTTTAATTACTTAATAAGTCAATAACAATGCCAGTTTTCTTAATATGTGAAATGTTTTATTTGTTCTCCTTTAATACCGATTTCAGTCATCGCTTCAATTCCAATTTGAAGATGCAGATCGACAAAATTTTTAGTTACTTTTTTGTCAGATTCTTCGGTCTTTACTCCTTCAGGAATCATTGGAAGATCAGAAACAAGAAGCAAAGCACCGCGAGCAATTTGATTTGCATAACCGACAATGAATATAGTAGCAGTTTCCATATCAATTCCGATTGCTCCGACCTTTCTTAAATATTTTTTAAACTTTGCGTCCCATTCCCACAATCTTCGATTAGTTGTGTAAATAACCCCGGTACGATATTCCTGCTCTTTTTGAATGATTTTATCTGATACAAATTTATGCAACTTAAATGAAGGTAATGCCGGTACAGATTTGGGAACATAATCTTCACTTGTTCCTTCGCCACGAATAGCAGCAATCGGCAAAATAAAATGCCCAATTTCTGTCGATGTTTTTAATCCGCCGCATTTGCCAAGAAACAAAACGCCTTTTGGATGTCGGGCTGTCAGTAAATCCATAATAGTGGCGGCATTTGCAGAGCCAATTCCGAAATTTACAATTGATAAACCAGATGTATTTGTACTTGTCTGCATCGGGCGTCCGATTCCTTTAATTTCACTACTGAAAATGGAGGCAAATTTCTCAACATAATTACCAAAATTCGTAATCAGAATATAATCACCGAACTCATCTATCATTGTTCCCGTATATCGAGGAAGCCAATTTTTAGCAATCTCAAGCTTTGTTTTCATAATAACTTTCCTTAAAAAACAATAAATTAATTTTCACTGTTAAAATATAAAAAAGATAGCCGAGTAAAAAACCGAGTGCTGCTCCGCCTATAATATCACTTGGGTAATGAAGTCCAAGGTAAACTCTGGAAATTGAAATTAATACAGCTGCACTAACGAAAATATATTTGTATTTATTAAAGAAAAGAGACAAAAAAGTTGCAGCAGCAAAATTATTCAGAGCGTGTGACGAAGGGAATGAGAATGAATTTAAGCAGCCAGTCAATAGGTTTAGTTCTTGATGAACATGACAGGGTCTGACTCGTGAAATTAAGTTTTTAAGTAAATGGCTGCTGATTTGATCGGATGCAAGGATTAACAAAATTAGCATCACAGCTGTTAGCTTGCTTTTTTTCCCGCCTTTGAAAAACATTAGAGACCAAAAAATAATATAAACTAAATACCAATTTTTAACGTTGGTAATAAAGACAAAAAACTTATCAAAAAGCGGATTGGATAATGTTTGATTAAAGAAGAATAGTATCGAAACGTCAATGTTATAAAAAAAATCGAGCATTTAATTTCCTTATTTATTTTATTAGCAAAAGAAAAATGAAAAAATCATTATGTTTGTTATGAAAATTTGGCAATTCTTAAAAAAACAGGAAAAAATATTTTCACTCTGAAATTTATAGTTTAAGAATGGAAAACGAAACACAAAAAATATCGTTCGATAAACACCAACCTAAAGTTAATTCGATTAAGTTGATCGCATTGGGTTTAGTCATTATATCACTTTTTACATCCTTTTTTTCTATGCCCGATGATGTCTTGCTGGTAAAATTAAGCGTTTCAATTCTTGCCGGGGTGATCTTTATCTTAGTGCTTTTTAAAGTATTATTAAAAATAGCAGATATTTATGCATACATTTTGATAATATCATTAAGTACAGCAAGTTCCTATTTGTTAATAATTAGTACGTCCGTAAATTCTTATTATTTTTATTCAATCTCGGTCATAGTTTTTCTGCTGTTAATTTCCATATCATATAATTGGCATTTTGTTCATCAGATATTGAGTGTAGTCTATTCAATAGTGATTTTTGCAGTTGCTGCAAAGCTAAATCCCGAATACTATAATTTTATTCTCCAGCATTCCTCGGAAAGTATTTTTTATGCAATGATTTTAGGTTCATCCATTATAATAAGTGCAGTCAGTTATTTATTAACCGTATTCGGCAAAAAAGAAATTTCAAACGAAATTATTAAAGAAACGGAAAATGAAAATTTAGGAGTCTTTAAAGAGGTTTTTGAAAATTTATCAGATGGATTATTTAGAAGTACAGTTGCAGGTAAAATCATTCTTGTGAACCCTTCTCTTGTGAAGATACTTGGATATAATAATTCAGAAGAAATTTATAATTTGGATATTGCCAGAGATTTATATGTTGACGAAGAAGAACGAGAAAAATTAATCGAGATATTAACAGCACAAAAAAAGGTCAAAAATTATCGCATCAAACTAAAGAGAAAAGATTCATCTCAGATAATTGTTAAAATAAATGAACGATTAATTGTTGACAAAAAAGAACAGCCTATGTTTATTGAGGGTTCCATTCAAGATATTACACAGCAAGCTATTGCCGAAGAAGAAAAAATTCAGCAGTTGGAAGAATTAAAGAGTGAAAAAATAAAGGCTGTAAAAGATGTTAATGCCGCAGTTTACACAAGCAATGTAAAGGCACAATTTTTAGCTTCAATGTCGCATGAAATTAAAACTCCTATTAATTCAATAATTGGATTCTTGACGTTAATTGAAAAGAAAATGTTTGACTCGGAGGAAGAACTTCAGGAATTTTCTCAAAATGCAAAAACAGCCGCAGATTCACTTTTGGATATCATCAACAATGTTCTTGATATTTCAAGAATTGAAGCCGGTAAAATGGAGCTTGATGACGCAGAATTTAATTTCAGGAATGAAATTCAAAAAGCTACGGCAATTATTACTCCACAAGTATCAAGTAAAAAATTAATCCTTACTGTTGAGATTGATCCGCAAATTCCCATTGTTGTTTTTGGGGATGAAGTTCGTTTCAGACAAGTTGTGTTAAATATTCTGAGCAACTCTGTGAAATACACAGACCGTGGTGAAATTATTTTAAGAGTATCTATTTTAAAAATTACTCAAGCCACGATTAAAATAAAGACTTCAATAATTGATACAGGTCGAGGAATACCAAAAGATAAACTCTCTCTGATTTTTAAACCGTATACACAAGTGAAGCAAAAAAAATGGACAGAAAAAGATGGAAGCGGTTTGGGTTTGATGATTTCAAAGCAACTTGTGGAATTAATGGGTGGAGAAATACAAATCATCAGTGAAACTGGAATTGGAACAACGGTCGAATTTACTACTGTACTGAAACTTCAAAAACAATTTGAAATGCAGTCCCAATCAAAATTAAATGCAGTTGGATTAGCCTCAAATAATCAAGAAGTTTCATCCGTCTTGAACGAAACAAATAATGTTGAAACCACTGAAACAGTTGTAAAGAAAGTGATTTCTGAGGAAGAAATTCCATCGCAAAAAAACGATCAATCAATTAATCAAATAAAGCCAAAAATCGGTAAAAGAATTCTTCTTGTTGAGGATAATCCGATTAGCCAAAAAGTGGAGAAAAAACTTTTATCTGATATCGGCTACGATGTTGAACCTGTCTCAAGTGCTTATGATGCAATTGAAGCTATCAAAACAAATATTTTTGATTTGGTTCTGATGGATATTGAAATGCCGGATATGGATGGATTAACAGCAACACAAAAAATTCGTTCACTTGAAACACCGGTAAATAAAATACCGATTATAGCTGTCACCGCTCACTCAAGTATGAAAGACAGGGAGAAATGTCTTGCAGCCGGAATGGATGATTACATCGCCAAACCAATAAATATAAATTTTATGAAAATCATAATTGACCAGTGGCTGAACAAGTAAAATTATAATTTCTTTTTATATTCTTGCTCTGGTAAGACAGTAATAAAACTATCAATACCATCAATTTCAGATTCACCTTCGTAATAAGCTTTTTCTAAAAACAGTCCAGATGGTGGCGCAGTAAATTTTGCAATATCAGTTGACGAGATTTTCAAAAAATTTTTAATATCCTTAATCGAAAAATTGCCTCTGCCGGTTTCCACAAGAACGCCGATAATTCTTCTTACCATTTTCCATAAAAAATGAGAACCAATGATTCGAATGACAATTAAATCCCCCCGTACTGTAATGGAAACGTCACTGATTAAAACTTTTTGTGATTTTCCTGAGATGTCATCGTTTGAGAATGAACTGAAATCATGCATTCCGATAAATTCATTGCAGGCTTTTTTCATTATTTCTACATCAAGTTTGTCTTTTATCCACCAAACAAAATTTTTACCAAACGCTGTTCTTCGCTTTGATATTTGATAAATATAACTTCTCTTTTCTGCATGATGACGGGCATGAAAATTTGGTTTGGCTTTTTCAACAGAAATAATATTTATATCATATGGCAGCAAATCATTAATCTTCATCCGAATCATTTCCGGCGAAAAGTTAGTATTGATTTCAAGATGGGCAACCTGACATAAAGCATGAACACCCGAGTCGGTCCGTCCCGATCCGTAAAATTCATATTCCTTATTCTTGAAAATCGTTTTCAAAGCCTCATCAATCTTGCCTTGAATTGTTTTTGCGTTTTTCTGAATTTGCCAGCCGCTGTAACGCGTCCCTTCATACTCAATATAAAATTTAAATCTTGCCATATCAACTCATCTTTTTTAATTAATTATTGGGAGCTCAATTGTGAAAGAACTCCCAATTCCTATCTTGCTTTTGGCTTCAATTTTCCCTCTGTGTGATTGGACAATTTTTTTGACGATCCACATTCCCAAACCCGAACTTTTTTCGTTCCCTGTCGGCTTGGGACTTAATTTGGCACCCTTCTCAAAAATTAAGGGAAGCTCTTTTTCAGAAATGCCAACTCCATTATCTGAAATTTCTATATAAAAATTTTTCTCAGTCATAAAAGTTCTGATTGAAACATCGGTTTCGGCTGGAGAATATTTGATTGAGTTATTCACCAAGTTGTCAATTGCTTCTTTTAATTTTAATGGATCAAGTTTGAATTTAGGAAGTGATTTTGAACTGTTATTTATCAGGCGGATTTTTTTCTTTTTTGCATAAGCAGAATTAATTGTTATAACTGTATCAACAATATCCTGCAAAGACGACATCTCAAAAATATATTCATCATCAAAATTCTCTTTTGCAAATGTTTCTGATATGCTTTGTACAAGTTCAACAATATTTTCCGAAGAAGCTACAATTGATTCCATAATTTCCTGCTGTTCGGTGGCTGTTAAATCGTAGGATTCCAGTAACTCAACAAGTCCGTGAATTGCATTTGCAGGGTTTTTAATATCATGAAATTTAATTGCAAGAATTTCATCCTTTTGTTTTTGCAAATCTTCAAGCTGAACTTTTTTTGCCGTTAAAGATTCCTTTTGTTCAATTAGACTCACGTTTGCATCTTCAAGTTTTTCTATTGTCTTGTTCAATTCGTTTATGATTTTTTTGTAATGTTTAATTTCGTTATTCTTCCTGCCGATTTCCAATTTGAAATTTGCAAGTGCTGATTTCAATTCATCAATTTCATTGGTAATTGGCGTATTTGTTTGTTGGATCGAATTTTTAGATTTAAGCTTGACTAATAATACAACCACAAATAAAAGTAATATTAAACTTAATGATGCAAAAACAATTTCTATTATGGAATAATTGTTTTCAGCAGCGATCTGTTTTTCAGTTTCAAAAGGAACGTCGACATATAAAATTACTTCAGCAGGAACTGCTTCATATTCATTCCCAATGAAAGCCTGCACTTTGAGTTTATAAATTCCTTTCAATAAAGGATTGATCTCAAAAGTGTTTGTCGAAAGGCTGTCAGCTATGTTTTTGTCATTCAGGAATATTCTGTACAGAACAATTCCTTTGTCTTCAAAATTTTCACTATTGAAAAATATTTTTAATTTTTGATTCACTGCAACGCTAATCTTTCCTTCCGAAAAATTAGTAACTGAATTTTTGCCGTAATCGATTCTTTCAATAATTGTTTGACTAATTGCTCCCCAAATATTTGTGGAAACGAAGAGAAAATACAATACAATTGAAATTCTTTTGATGTTAATATTTAAATTTTGCATAGCCTTAGTTAGATGTTGATTAATATACCATTAGAATCATCGAAAAATAGTCATACTTTCTTTATAGGCAATAAATAATAAGATAAAAAATGCGTAATTTTTCACTAATAAAAATTACTTATAATAAATTGAATACAGCGAAAACACAAAATACATTAAAAAAAAGTCTGCTTTTTCCGGCAATATTTGTGCTGACTTTGTGGGGCATTAAATTGATTGAAATTATCTTTAGTGTGAACCTCACTCGGTATGGAATTATTCCCAATAAAATTTCAGGATTGATTGGATTGTTGTTTTTCCCATTGCTGCATAGTGATTTCGGTCATTTAATTTCGAATTCAATCCCGCTGCTAATTTTGGGAATTGCAATAAATTATTTCTACCCGTTGAGCTCAAAGAAAATATGGTTTTTAATGTACATAATTCCCGGGCTGTTCGTTTGGTTTTTTGGTCGAAATGGAATTCACATAGGAGCAAGCGGAATTGTATATGGACTTTGGTCATTTATTTTTTTTAGCGGGGTAATCAGGCGTGATAGAAGGGCAATTGCACTAGCATTACTTGCACTTTTTATTTATGGTGGATTAATAATCGGAATTTTTCCGATTAAAAAAGGTGTTTCATGGGAAGGGCATTTTGCCGGGTTTTTTGCGGGGATTGTTTTTGCTTTTTTATTCAGGAACAAGGATAAATATCAGCAGTATGAGTGGGAAAGTGAACCAAAGACAGAAGAAAAACCGGAAATATCGTATGATAAAAATTTTGAAGATGATGAGACAGGAAAATGAAGCTTGTAATTGATGAAAATATTGTTTTTGCAAAAGAAGCGTTTTCAGAGTTTGGTGAAATCAAATTAATTCCTGGAAGAGAAATGAAAAATTCTGATTTGCATGATACTGATATTTTGATAGTTCGCTCAGTAACTAATGTTAATAGGGATTTATTGAACAGCAGCCGTGTCAGATTTGTCGGAACGGCAACAATCGGGACTGACCATCTTGATGAAAATTATCTGAAAGAAAACGGAATGTTTTTCTGCTCAGCTGAAGGTTGTAATTCAATGTCAGTTGCCGAGTATGTTTTTGCTGGAATTTTTAGTTTGACAAAAAAACATAAATTTAATCTGACAGATAAATCTATTGGAATTATTGGTTTAGGTAATGTTGGTTCAAAAGTAAAAAAGATTGCCGAGGCAGTCGGCTTAACTGTTTTTCAAAATGATCCGCCACGGCAGAAGAAAGAGAATCTAAAAGGTTTTGTATCACTCAACGAAGCTTTGAATTGTGATATTGTTACTTTTCACGTACCGTTAAATGAGAGCGGAGAAGATTGCACATACAAATTGTTGAATGAAAATAACCTCGGCAGAATTAAAGCAGGTTCAATTTTGATAAATACATCAAGAGGAAGTGTTGTAGATAATGCTTCGCTGAAGAAAAGGCTAATGACTCATAAAGATATTTTTACAATTCTTGATGTCTGGGAAAACGAGCCCGATTTTGATCTGGAGTTGCTTCATCTTGTTGATTTCGGAACGCCGCATATCGCAGGATATTCATTTGAAGGCAAAGTGAACGGAACAAAAACTATTTATGATAAATTGTGTGAATACCTGCAGCGATCTGTTTTATGGAGACCAAAAACTGAGAAGCCTAATGAAAATAAAATTTTCTGGGATGAAAATAAATCAGTCCAAAATAATCTTGAAGAAATTTTTCCGCTTGTATATTCAATTCAATCTGATGATAATAATCTGAGAAAGTATAATTTGCAAGAATCAATGAGTCATTCTCAGTACTTTGATTATTTACGAAAATCTTATCCGAGACGAAGAGAATTTTCTGCTTATAGAGTCAGTGGAAACAAAATTAGTACTGATGTAATTAAAGTTCTGCAATCTTTGAATGTTGAATTAAACAATAACACCAAATGAAAACAAAACTGATATTCATACTGATTTTTGCAAACTTAATTATCTTCGCACAAACAAAAGATGGTTTCCAAATTGCACGATTGAAATACAGTGGCGGCGGTGATTGGTACAACGATCCTTCTGCAGAAGTGAATTTACTTAAGTTTGTTCAGGATAATACAAGTGTAAAAGTAAACCCTGAATATGTTTTTGTTGATGTTTCCACATCTGATATTTTTCAGTATCCTTTCTTGTTTATGACAGGACACGGCACGGTTTTATTTTCGGATTCGGATGCAGAACGATTAAGATTATTTCTTGAAAATGGCGGGTTTCTTTATGTGGATGATGATTACGGTTTAGATAAATCATTCCGAAAAGAAATTAAAAAAGTTTTTCCTGAAAAAGAATTGGTGGAATTGCCATTTAATTATCCAATTTATAATATTTTGTATCCCTTTCCTTATGGTGTGCCAAAAATTCATGAGCATGATAACAAGCCACCGCAGGGATTCGGAATTTTTATCGATAAAAGGCTGGCGGTATATTATACGTATGAATCAAATCCAAGCGACGGTTGGGTGGACGGAAATGTTCATAATGATCCGGAAGAGAAAAGGATTGAAGCATTAAAATTTGGGACAAATATAGTTTTATTTTCAATTACGCAATGAATAAAGAAATCACAAAAATAGAGTTAATAAAAACCCAACTTAAAGAACTTTATCGCAAAAATTTAATGCGGAAAGGTTCTGAAGGAATAATTATTCTTGTGGGAATTGTGTTTTTGGTTAATCTGTTTTTATCACTCCTTGAAATTGCAGGACTGAATTCTTCACTTAACCGGATAATTCTTTTTTATTCGGGGATTATAATTATCGGTTCATTTTTTGTTTGGATTGTCTTTCTGCCTTTGCTGAGAATATTCTTTCACGTTTCAGATTATGAAATACTAAGTCTCACAAAATTAATTGGCACCACGTTCAAAGAAATTAAAGATGAATTACAAAACGCGGTTGAATTGGATCGCGAAAAAAGCAAAGGGATTTTCAGCGAAGAATTAATTGAGGCAAACATACATTCGGTGTATTCAAAGTTTTGCAAATTAAATCTCAATAATTGTATTGATTATTCAAGGCTGAAAAATTTAACAAAACTTGTTACCGGATTTGTTGTAATTAATATACTTCTCTTTATTACCATTCCTCAATTAGGCTGGGCTACATTCAGAATCATTAATTATCAGAAGGAATTTGCTTTAGCTCCGGATATTATGTTTGAAATTTCTCCCGGCGATACTGTTATCACAAAAGGGACAGGGTTAAAGATCAGGATATCAGTTTACGGTGACATTCCCGACTTAATCGATCTGCAAACCAAATTTGAAGGCAGCACAAAATATTCGTCGAGGAGGATTTTTAGAAATAAAGATGGGTACTTCATTTTAAAATTTGAAAAAGTCAGGACTCCATTTGATTATAAAATTAAGGTCGGCAAATTCTTAAGCCGACGCTATACTATAAAAATTATTGATAGACCAATTATAACGAGTTTGCGGATTAAAATATCGCCGCCGCCTTACAGTAAAGTATCAGAGAGTGAACAAATTGATAATGGTAATATTTCATCATTGAAAGGCAGCCTGATTTTGTTGTCACTCAAATCGAGTAAATCATTGATGAGTGCTAAAATTATATTTGATGACAGTTCGTCTTCAACATTGAAAATTGATGATTTGAACGCTTCGACAATTTTCAAATTAAGTAAATCCTGCAGCTATAAAATAATTTTGAAGGATAAGTTTGGGGTAAATAATATAAATCCAATTACTTATTCAATAAATGTAATCGAAGACTCGTATCCTTCGATTGAACTTGAAAAACCATTTCAGGATGTTCAGCTTGGAAATGATAATACTGTACCAATTTTAACTGCGATAAAAGATGATTATGGATTTAGCAAACTTCTGCTTAAATACAAACTAATATCTTCCCAATTTGAAGATCCATGGATTGAAGAAAAATACCGTGAACTGCCGATAAATATTGAGGAAACAGATCAGCAGGTTGGATTCAATTGGAATATGGCGGAACTTAATCCAACTGTTAATGAAGTTTACGCATTCTATCTGGAAATTTATGATAATGATAAAGTTAGCGGACCAAAATCAGTAAAATCAAAAACAATAACTATCCGAATTCCATCTCTTGATGAATTATTTAAAGAAGGTGATAAGAAACAAGAAGAGATTAGTAACAATTTGGAAGAAACGCTGAAGGAAGCAAATAAACTTAAGGAAGAAATAAAAAAAATCAGTAACGATTTAAAGCGGGATAAAAAAGAAATTACATGGAATGAAAAAGAGAAGATTCAGAAAAGCATTGAAAAATTTCAACAGATTCAGAATAAAATTGACGATGTGCAAAAGCAGCTTTCTGAAATGAAAAAAGATGTGCAGGAAAATAAACTTCTATCGAATGAGACGCTTGAAAAATATCAAGAATTGCAAAACCTGATGGATGAACTTACAGATGAAGACTTGAAAAATGCTTTCAAAAAATTAGAAGACGCATTAAAAAGTATGAACAGAAATGATACTCAAAAAGCACTTGATGAAATGAAGTTTGATGAGGAAACCTTTCAAAAAAGTTTGGAGCGGACAATTAATTTGTTGAAAAGAATTCAGATTGAACAGAAACTTGACGAATTGGTTAAACGGACTGAAAATATTTCAAAAGAATTGGAAGAACTTGCAAAATCAACCGAACTGGGAAAAAGTGATTCGGATAAATTGGCAAAGAAGCAAAACGAACTGACAAAGCAAATTCAAAAGTTTAATGAGGAAGCGGAAAAACTTTCGGAAAAGATGAATGAATTCAAAGATATGCCAAAAGATGAAATGGAAAAGCTGAATGAAGAAATGGATGAACAGAGTAATGAGGAAAAATCGGAAAATGCGGAAAAGCAATTGCAGAAAAACAACAGGCAGCAGGCTTCTCAAATGCAGAAGCAAATGCTTTCTAATATGAAACAAAACATGAAAAAGCTCAGTCAGATTCAAAGCAGCATGCAAATGCAAAATCAAATGTCAACTATGATGGAAATGATGAAAGCTTTGAATGGTCTGATTTCATTGTCGAAAGAGCAGGAAAGTATCAGACAAAAAAATCAATCCGGGAATTCATCTGCATTTAATGAAAGTGTAAAATCACAAAATCAGCTTAAAAATAATCTTGATAAAGTTATAAATCAGTTATCTGAATTATCGCAGAAATCATTTGCAATTACTCCGGAAATGGGAAAGGCACTGGGAAAGGCTAAAATAAACATGCAGCAGGCGATTCAGAATATCCAAAGCAAAAATGTATCTTCTGTCCTGAAGTCGCAGCAGGAATCAATGAAATACCTGAATGAATCTGCATCTTTATTGAAAAGCGGAATGGAACAAATGATGCAAAGCGGCGGACAGGGCGGCGGAATGATGTCTTTGATGCAGCAAATGGAAAAACTTTCGCAGCAGCAAATGGGTTTGAATCAAATTACACAACAACTTAATCAGGGACAACTGACAGAAGGGCAGCAGGGAGAATTACAAAGACTTGCACAGCAGCAGGAAATGATAAGAAAATCTCTTGATGAAATGAACAAAGAAGCAAAAGAATCCGGGCAGTCAAAAAGACTTGCAGCAAATCTCGAAGATATTCTCAAAGAGATGAAAGAAGTTGTTGAAAATCTGCAATCGGAAAAAATAAATGATGATGTTATCAAATCACAGGATAAAATTCTGTCGAGAATGCTTGATGCACAAAGGTCTGTCAATGAGCGGGATTATGAGAAAAAAAGAGAATCGGCGGAGGGAAAAACATTCAGCAGAAAATCTCCCGGTGAACTGAGTGATACTGAAAAGAAAACAAAAATACAGGAAGAACTACAAAAAGCAATCAGGGAAGGCTATAAAAAGGATTACGAAAATTTAATCAGAAGATATTACGAGTCACTTGAGAAGAATAAAAAACAATAAAATTTGTGTTCTGTGAAAATCAATAATTCTGTTAATTAAAATGCTCATGGAAAGTAAACAAAATTTATTTGATACAAATAAAATGATGCAAGCGAGTTGGTAAAAGTTTCACCGAAGTTTCCTGTTATTCCAAAATCAATTTTTGAATCGGTGAATGAAAAAGCGGTCATGTAAAATCCTGCCGAAAGCATTAATCCAAAGTCAATTTCAATCTCACCAGCAAAAATTCTGTCCTGTATTAAAAGCGGACCAATTCCTCCCTGCAAATAAAACGAAGAAATGTTTTGATTCATCGAACCGGTGACTGCAAAGATATGCTGAAACGGATAATATTTTCCGGTGCGGTTTTCGGGCAATATTGAGTTTATTTTTGAGGCATAAATATAATTGACTCTGAAAATTATATCTCCGGTCGATGTGTGTTTCAGTCCGATGAATATTGAGTTGCTGTAAGCAGATTGTGAAGGAGAATTTCCGGAAATTGCACCAATGCCAATGCCACCTCCGATGTGAATTTCATTAAACTGGCTGAAAACTGAAGCCGAACTCAGCAATAAAAGTATAATTGTTTTTTTAATTTTTTTCATTTTGGATAAATTACTTATTGCAAAGATAAATTAATAGGAGAAAATATGGAAAATCCTTTTTATATCTACAAAGCATTTGTGACCGGCGTATATGACGGAGATACAATTACAGTCAATATTGATGCGGGTTTTAATATCTGGCTTTACAAAGAGAAAATCCGACTCAACCGAATTAATGCACCGGAAGTTACCGGCAGTACAAAATCAAAAGGAATTGCGTCCCGTGATTTTCTGAGAAATTTAGTTCTCAACAAAGAAGTGCTGATTGAAACAATTAAAGACCGCAAAGAGAAATACGGACGTTATCTTGGTGAAATTTATCTGAAATCCAGCGAAACGGAAACAATCAACATAAATGATTTACTCGTTGAAAAAGGTTTTGCAGTTTATAAAAAGTATTGACTCAGATTTGTCACTATATATTTAGTTAAAAACTGAATGCCGATTTATACCTGCTTTTAGCAATTAGGTTCAGAATGACAATTAATAAGTCACCAAACGCATTTGTCATGCTGAACCTGGCTGCCGTCAGGCAGGGGTTATTTCAGCATCTAATAAACTTAACAAAAGAAGAATCTGAAACAAGTTCAGAATGACAATGTTGTAAACTTTGCATAAGGTGAGTTAATAACTTTTGGAGAGTCAACCTTCCTCAAACATTTCCATAAAAGCGGAGAAAATTCGTTTAGAATTCAGCAAAAAATGGTGCTTTTAAAGAGCGCCAATAAGTCGAAACGGATGCTTAGAAAAAGTAAAAGCACTAAAAATTACTTTACCTCAAAATAGCCCATTGGCAAAGTTTAAAACTGACCCAAAAATTATCTTCGTCTCATTTTAAATCATTCCATATTTTTTTAGAACAAAAATCCTTTGAAAATTGCTTATAAACGCAATATCTCTGATGGCATTAATGTTGGCTTAGTAATCCCGAACTTAATAAAATAAATGGAGAACCCTATTTAAGATGAAACATCTGATTAACAACAAAACAATTGCAGCCCTTTTGGCGATATTTTTTGTCCTCAATATATCTGTCATAGCCGACTCGGGCAACAAAAACAAAACTCAGGATCATACCAGTTTGGCAAAAATTACTGGTACAGCTGATGGTCAGAATACAAAGATTACCAATCCATACACAAACAGCCAGGTAACATATTTTGCTGGTACGTTCAATGGTTCTTTGAATTCAAGCAACGCTAAATTTTATTGTATTGATTTACAACATTATTTAGTGTACAATGAAGATTATTGGGACGAAGGAAATACACCTTCAGAAATAACTTATATTTTGAACAATTATTTTCCGTTCAAAAATGGTTATTCAGGACAATTGTCATCTACAAATAAAGAAGCAGCAGCAATTCAGACTGCTATTTGGCATTTTAGTGATGGACTTGATGTTTCGACGATTGCTAATGATAATGATGTCAAGAACAGGGCAATTGCAATTGTAGCAGATGCAGATGCAAATCATAATAATGTTGTTCCGGTTCAGTCACTTCAGTTTATCCCGGCTTCTTTTAATCTGCCACAGGGAACACCTGCAAGTTTCAAAGTCAAAGCCATGGATATAAACGGTAATCCAGCTTCTGGTGTTGTTATTACTATTTCTACCAATTTAGGAATTTTAAGCTCTATCTCTGAAGTAACAGATATTAATGGGGAGACACCTGTAATTACATTGACGAATAACAGTGTTGGAATAGCAACACTTAATGCTTCGGCAAATGTCATTATTCCTCAGGGTACAAAATACGTACATAAAAATAACCCCAATGGAAAACAGAAATTAGTTCTTGCTAATCCACAGACAGATACAAAACAGACAACAGCGAGCGTAAACTGGAATTCAAATACAACTGTTGTTAAGACAACTGAAGAAGAACTTTGCGCCGTAAATAATAGCAATATTACATATACGATTGGAAAATTAATTACTGAAGAATTATCAAACGGAGATATCAGAGTAAAGATTGAAGTTTCTAAAGCTTTGAATGATAATACTTACGGTACAAATAAAATCGGCTGGTCAAGCCATACTTTTGATCATTTAATAAAAAGCGACAAAGCTCAGTTTTTATTTAAAGATGCAAATGGAAACAGTGTTCTGGAATTTGTTCTCGATTATATGAGTGCAACCTCTTCGTATCCTTCAGGTTACGGAATACAGGGAGTTACAGGAAATGACGGAAGCATGATTTCAGGAAATGCATCTGATATATTGAGTTACAATTCGTCATTAAACAGAAATTTCAATGAATTTGGTTACATTCTGACTTCAAATTCACCTGCAACGGATGCAAATTATACACCGAATCCAAGCTATCCTAATTGGATTTATGAAATGGTTTATGAAGTAACAATCAAAGGTTCAGCCTTTGGTTCAGCAGGTTTTGGATCGGTTGAAATTCCCTCGATGCATCATTCTCCGAATAAACTGAATTTTGATAATGCAATTTATCCGGTAAAATGTAATACCAAAGCCTCAATAGGCGATAAAGTATGGAATGATTTGAACGGAAACGGAATTCAGGATTCAGGCGAACCGGGTGTTCCGAATGTAACTGTCAATCTTTATGACTGCTCAAATAATTTTATTGCAACCACAACAACAAATGCAAATGGTGAGTATTTATTCGGAAGCTTAATTCCAAACGATTATTATGTTGAATTTGTTCTTCCTTCAGGTTCAATTTTTACAACGAAGGATCAGGGTTCAGATAATGGAAAAGATTCTGATGCTGATATTACGACCGGAAAAACAGTTTGCACGACTTTAACCTCCGGCGAAAATGATTTAAGCTGGGATGCCGGTTTGCAGCAAAATTGTATGAATAAAATCGGAAATTTTGTATGGCATGATAATAATGTTAACGGAATTCAGGATGCCGGTGAATTAGGAATTGCCAATGTAGTTGTTGAATTGCTTGATAATGCAAATAACGTCATTGCAACCACAACCACAAATTCAACCGGTGCTTATGAATTTTCAAATTTAGCTAATGGAACTTATAAAGTAAGAGTTGCTGCTTCCAATTATTCAGTTGGTGGTGTTTTAGAAAGCACTTCACAGACAAAATGGTATTCAACAAAGAAAAATCAGGGCAGTGACGATACAAAAGACAGTGATGCTGATAAATACGAAATCGTTTCAACTTCACTTTCATGCAACGATGATTTAACAATTGATTTTGGCTTCTATAAAACAAATGTCGATATTATTAAAACTGCTGATAAAACAGAAGCTAATCCGGGTGAAGTAATTACTTACACATTTACGGTTTCAAACAATGGAGATATTCAGCTTCATGGCGGTGTAACAGTAAAAGATAATATGCTTGGTTTGGATACAAATTTTGTTCTCAATGCTAACTCAACAGCGGTATTTTCAAGAAAATATACAGTTAAATCAAGTGATTGCGGAAGTATTGTTAATATTGTGACAACTGAAGGTCATCCGGTTGATGGTTCAGCAATCGTTACAGATCAGGCTACATTCACAGTAAATATTATATGTAAAGCAAGTCTTGGTGATAGAGTATGGAATGACTTAGATAAAGACGGAATTCAGGATGCTGGCGAACCGGGAATGCCATATGTAACAGTATTTCTTTATGACTGTACAACAAATATTATTATTGCAACTGCAGTTACTGATGCTAATGGTAACTATTTGTTCTCAAACTTGACCCCTGGCAATTACTATGTTCAATTCCTTTTGCCTTCAGGCTATGCATTTACTTTGATGAATCAGGGAAGTGATGATGCTCTTGATTCTGATGCCGGTTTGATTGGGAAAACGGATTGCATAACATTACATGGTGGCGTTAATAATTTAACAGTTGATGCCGGCATGTATGAAACTCCGATTGCTTCTTTGGGTGATAAAGTATGGGAAGATTTAAATAATAATGGAATTCAGGATTCCGGTGAACAGGGATTGGCTTATGTAGTTGTTAAATTACATGATTGTGGCGGTGCAGTGATTGCAACAACAATTACAGATGCAAACGGAAATTATTTGTTCACTAACTTAAATCCGGGAGATTATTATGTAGAATTTGTACTTCCTACAGACTATGTATTCTCAGCGCAGGATCAGGGTTCTGATGATGCAGTTGATTCAGATGCAGATGTAAATACAGGAAAAACAGTTTGTACAAACTTAATTGCAAATGAAAACGATGTTACATGGGATGCAGGTATGTACAAGGTTGCAGCAATTCATCCTGATATTAAAGTTGAAAAAACTGCAAGCAATCCAAATCCGCAGGACGGAGATCAGTTCAGCTATACAATTACAGTTACAAATCTTGGTGCCGGAAATGCAACTGACGTAACAGTAAAAGACGTACTGCCGGGAAAACTTAATTTTGTATCATCTTCAGCAACACAAGGCAGCTACAATCAGATTACAGGAATCTGGACAATCGGTAATCTTAATGAAAATCAGTCAGTTCAGTTGATAATTAATGTTCAGGTTGACCTTGGAAACTGCGGAACAATAGATCTTAAAGAAGCCGAAGGTTATAACTTGTTCATATTTGAAGATTTGACACAACCTTCATCTGATACAGAAGGTAAAGTAGCAGTTGGCGGAAATGCAACATTATCTAATTACAGTGTTGGCGATAAATTACCAGCAAACAGCGGTGATGTGTTAATAGTTGGTGGTAATCTTCTTTTCACAAGCGGTGCTGTATTGCATGGAAACGTAGTTTACGGAACTGCAACTAACTTACCGATTTATCCGGTATCAATTGATGGTACATTGAGACAGGATACAGTAATTGACTTTGCAGCAGCAGAAGTTAATCTTAAAGCATTGTCCTCTGAATTGTCAAGTTATTCCTCAAATGGTTCAACTGATAATCTTTGGAATAATATTACATTAACAGGAACAGACCCATTATTCAACGTATTCGATTTGAATGGTAACGATTTATCAGCAGCATGGGGAATGACAATAGATGTTCCTAACGGCGCTGTTGTATTGGTTAATATAAGCGGAACAACAATTAACTGGCATGGCGGATTAACAGTAAACGGTACTGCAGTTAATAACATTCTATATAATTTATATGAAGCAACAGATTTAACAATTCAGGGTATTGATATCCGCGGATCAGTTCTTGCACCATCAGCAGATTTGAACTTCACAACAGGTGTTGTTAGCGGTCAGGTAATTGTAAAATCAATGTCAGGTGCAGGTCAATATAATATGGGTCAGTTCAATAATAACTTGTTTACTGGTAATATTCCTTGCTCAGGTTATATTACAAACTACGCTCAGTTACTGACTTCTTCTCCTGAAGATAATAACACAGCAAATAACTCTGCTTCAGCCCAAGTATTCATTGGTGACATGAGCAATCCTGGAAATGAAGGCGGAAACACTGAAGATCAGGGTAACTGGCAGTCAGTAGCCAACTTTGCAATCAATGAAATAATCTGGAGCATTACAAATGATTTGAGCGGAAACTTGTTGGTTGGTACAGCAGGCGGAAGTATTTACAAATCTTTAGATAACGGTATAAACTGGACAAAGATAAACAGTTCAATGCATGTCGGATATATCTGGTCATTAGCTGTTGCATCAAACGGAAATATCTATGCCGGAACAGAGCAGGGCGTATTCTCATCAACTGATAACGGTGCAACATGGAATGGTCCTCTTGGCGGATTAATATATGATACAAGATCAATTGCAATAGATCCTGTAACCGGCGATTTGTACACAGGTCACTGGGGATTTGGAATCTATAAGAGTGTTGATGGCGGTGCAAACTGGACAGAAGTAAATAACGGTCTTTCAAGCAAAGTTGTTAACTCGCTTGTAATTGATGCAAACAGAAAAATATATGCGGGTACATTTGGCGGCGGTGTTTCAGTAAGTAATGATTTTGGAGCTACATGGACAAAGAGCGGATTAAGTTATGATTACGTATGGGCAGTTGATGTTACAAGTACAGGTGATGTTTATGCAGCTACTTACGGAGCCGGTGTATTCATGTCAGCAGACAATGGAACAAGCTGGTCAGAAATGAATAACGGTTTATTTGCACCTTATGTATATAGTGTTGCAGTAAACGGAAATGATGATGTGTTTGTAAGCACATGGGTTGGCGGAATATTCAAACTCAACAATTCAAATGGTTCAACCGGCGGAAATGCACCTGCAAGTGTATTAGCATGGCAGCCAGTTGGAATGAGCGGTTTCGGAATCAGTGCTTTGATGGTAGATAAGAAAAACAGTGTAATATATGCTGGCGGAAAGAATGGTTCAGTATTTATGATGAAAGACGGTATCACAGGCGTTAATGATGAAGAAATAATTCCAAGTGAATTTTCATTAAGCCAGAACTATCCTAATCCATTCAATCCGACTACAACTATTGAATTCGGAATTAAAGACAATGGAAATTACACAATAAAACTTTACAATCTCCTTGGACAGGAAGTAAGAACTTTGATCAATGAAAATATGAATCCTGGTATGTACAAAGTTTCATTGAATGCAAGTGACTTAGCATCAGGAGTTTACTTCTACAGATTAACAGGAGATAAAGTAAACTTAACTAAAAAGATGGTTCTCATGAAATAGCATTTTCCTGAATAAAGCGGCGTCCAAAATCATTTTTGGCTGGGGTGATTGCAAACGCCGCTTTTATGCTCCTCCTGCTATTTTGTACTTTGTCAAAGGCTGCTTTTAAGGCAGCCTTTTTTAGTTGCTAAATTTATATTGCAAAGCCTTTGTCAATTCTTTTTTACTTTGATAAAAAATGAATATTTTTCATACAGTATTATTTATTATCAATTTATGAGAAAGCAATGAAAGAAAAACTCATTTCGGTTTTAGTGCTAAGTTTGTTTGCAGGCACTGTATTTTCACAAAAGTTAAATTATCCGCAGACTAAGAAAGTCAATCAGACTGACAATTATTTTGGTACAATGGTTTCTGATCCTTACCGCTGGCTTGAAAATGACAGAGTTCCGGAAGTGGAAGAGTGGGTTAAAAACCAAAATGAGCTGACTTTTTCTTATTTGGAAAAAATACCTTTCAGAAATCAGATTAAAAAAAGACTGGAAGAAGTTATAAATTATCCGCGGTATTCAGCTCCTTTCAAAGAAGGCGGATATTATTACTTTTATAAAAATGACGGATTGCAGAATCAGTCAGTGCTATACAGACAAAAAGGATTGCAGGGCGAAGCTGAAGTTTTCATTGACCCGAATAGATTTTCTGCTGACGGAACCGTAAAACTTAGCTCGGTTAATTTTTCAAAAGACGGAAAGTATCTGGCTTATTCCATCTCACGAAGCGGCTCTGACTGGCGTGAAATTTTTGTCATGGACGTTGCGACAAAATCAAAACTGAAAGACTCGCTTGCGTGGGCAAAATTTACAGATGCTACTTGGTTTGGAAATGGTTTTTATTACAGCAGATATGATGAACCGAAAAAAGGTGACAAGGCATATTCGGAAAAGAATACTTTCCATAAAATTTATTACCATAAAATTGGTGACGGACAGAACAAAGACAAATTGATTTTTCAGGATACAACAAAAGTCCTTTTCCATTCGGTTGCAATTTCTGAAGACGAAAGGTTTTTATATTTATTCAAAAGTGGTGGTGGCAGAGGGAATTCTCTTTATATAAAAGAAACCAAAAATGAATCGCAGGACTTTTCTCCGATTGTTGAAACTATGGATGATGATATATCGCCTATTGACAACGACGGAGATATGATTATTGCATATACTACAATTGATGCACCGAACGGCAGAATTGTAAAAATTGATTTCAGGAATCCGCAAAAATCAAACTGGAAAGAGTTGATTCCTGAAAAAGAATTCACTCTTCAGTCAGTAAATTCTGCCGGCGGGAAATTGTTTCTAACTTATTTGCAAAATGTTTCGACAAAAGCTTATGTCTATGATTATAGTGGGAAGTTGGAAAATGAAATTCAGTTCCCGACTTTTGGATCTGCAGGAGGTTTTGGCGGAAAGAAAAATGATAATGAGGTTTTTTACACTTTCACTTCATTTACATATCCTCCGACGATTTATAAATATGAAATAAGTGAAAAGAAATCCGAAATTTTCAGAAGGACAGATATAAAATTCAATCCTGAAGAATATGAAGTGAAGCAGATTTTTTATCCAAGCAAAGACGGCACAAAAATTCCGATGTATATTATTCACAGGAAAAACATCAAAATGGATGGCAGCAATCCGACTTTGCTTTATGGTTACGGCGGGTTCAATATCAGTTTAACTCCTTCGTTTGATGCATTTAAAATTGCATGGCTGGAACAGGGTTATGTTTATGCTCAGCCGAATCTGCGCGGCGGCGGTGAATATGGTGAGAAATGGCATCTGGCAGGTACAAAATTAAACAAGCAGAATGTTTTTGATGATTTTATTTTTGCTACCGAGTTTTTAATCAGTAACAAATATACTTCATCATCAAAACTGGCTATTCACGGAGGCTCAAATGGCGGTTTGCTTGTCGGAGCGTGCATGACTCAAAGACCCGAACTTTTTGGCGTTTGCATTCCTGAAGTTGGAGTAATGGATATGCTTCGTTATCACACATTTACAATTGGCTGGAACTGGGCTTCGGATTATGGCAGAAGTGACGATTCTACTCAGTTTAAGAATTTGTACGGCTATTCTCCTTTGCATAACATCAAGAATACAAACTATCCACCGACATTAATAACAACAGCTGACCATGATGACCGTGTTGTGCCTGCTCATTCTTTTAAGTTTGCTGCAACTTTGCAGGAAAAGAACACATCAGACTTTCCTGAATTAATTAGGATAGAAACAAAATCCGGGCATGGTGCAAGTTCAACAACAAAAAGAATTGAAATATTAAGTGATATTTATTCCTTTATTTTGTTTAACATACAAGTTGAACCAAAATATCAATGATAAAAAATCATAATCATCATAAAGATCTGCGTTCCATTAAGATTGAGCAGATTTACGCAGATAAAAATATTTTATTACGCTATTGACAAGTTATTATTATTATTATTATTATTATTATTATTGTGCAGCAAAAAGTAAATGAGTAAAAAAATGAAAGCAATTCATTCATATTATTCAACAAAAAAGACTGGCATTGTAAAAATTTTTATTCTGTTGATATTAACATTTATAATCACCACGAGCTGCGATTTAACCGATCCGAAAAAAGACAAACCAAAACCCGAAGGCTATCAGGAAGATATTCCATGGCCCAGCCTTGCCGATTCGCCTTGGCCGATGAGTCTTCATGATCCACAGGCAACAGGGAGAACAAAATATATTGGTCCGTCGCAAGGAGTTCTTGAATGGTATTTTGATAGTTTATTTAATTATAGTAATGCTCCGGTTATTGGTACTGATGGTACTATTTATACTTGTATCCCAATGAGTGATAAAGGACTTCTTGCCATAGATAAAAACGGGAAAATAAATTGGAAGTTTAATATTGGCAGAACTATGGAGTTAACAGTTGCTCCAATATTAACATCAGATAATACTATTTTTGCTGGCGGAGGAAGAAATGCAGTGGATACAATTTATGCTGTAACCACAGAAGGAAAATTAAAATGGAAAAAGAATCTTACACATCTTCATCTTAATATTTTACAATCGTCTTTTATTGTAGATAAAATCGGGAATATTTATTTCGCAGATGTTTATAATAATGTATATTGTTATGATAAAAATGGCAACCAACTTTGGATTACAAATCTTAATAACAAAATATTCCATAATACTCAATTTTCTTTTTCACCGGATGGTAAGACTCTGTATTCTCCGGGTTTATCATCTTCTGTAATCGGAATTTCAGCAGAAACCGGTGAAATAGTTAAAGAATATGGAACTCATAAAACTTATATAACTCCGGTGATTGATAATAGCGGAAATATATACACAATCGTTTACAATAGTTCGGAGAAGAAGTATAATTTCGTTTGCTTTAATCCAGAAGGTAATGAAAAGTGGTCATATTCAGTTTGGGGGAATGAATATGTTGATTGGAATCAGCCATGTATTGATAAATATGGAAATTTTTATTTTGGGGAGGATACGCTTTATTCAATATCTTACAAAGGGAAGTTGAATTGGAAATTTCCACTCGATAATGCGATTATTCATAGTCCCATTATTTGCGATGGTAATAATGACTTGTATATGGGTATTCATTTAAAAAATTCAGGAGGAAAAGCTGCATTTATTTCTGTTTCCGGGAAAGGGAAGTTACGTTGGAAACTGATTTTGGAAGATGATGTTTATGCAATTGAATTTGGTGGGTGTCCGGCAATTGGATTAGACAACAGAATATATTGCCCAACTTTTATATCTGGTTATAAATTATTTTCGATAAAATAGGGGATAAAATGATTTTAAGAACATTTTTAATTTTTGTTATTATCACCGGTTTTTTATACTCGCAGGAAAAATTATATAATGGACATGAGATATTTCTCTGGTCAACTAGTCATGAATATGAAGATTCTTTAACTTACAAAATGCAAGCTGTATCCCCTATCTATGACAGAAATTTCTTGATTACAGGTAATTACCAGAATTTACAGGAAACAATTCCGATACCACATATTAATGATAATATGTATGGTTTTGAAAATATGTTTGAGTCCATACCCAACCTGACATTTGGATATGGACTATACAAAGTTTCGATAGGATATGATGAAAACAGTTCAATATTTGAATTTTATCTGGACTGGCGGGATTGTGATTATCCATACTACTATAATGGAAAGAACGATATATGGATTTTATTTGATGATTATTGGCAGAGATGTAAAATCTGTTGGAATCATGAATATAATCATGATTTCGATGAAACTATTTCATGGAAAGATATCGAAAGCAATCATGTTTATCGAATTTGGGAAGAAAAGCAGAAAGGAATTAGGATTGGGATTCAAAACACAAGTGGTTTCAAAAACTTCTGGAAAAACTGTCTGGCAGTAACAGATGGAAATGGTAACCCTCGGTTATTTTGGAGCAAGCATCCAACATTTACAACGACAAATTATAAAATTTATCGGGCAGTCAGTTCAGTAGCAAATCCAAGGACACTGACATATAATCTTATTCATACAACGGCTACAGATAATGTATTTGAATACACAGATCAGGATGTAGCATTGGGTAATTCCGACTATGTTTTTTATTATGTGGCAGCATACAATTCAAACACGAACAGCACTTCAGAACCAAGTAACGTAGTAACAACAAGGGGTGGAATGTATAAGCAAAATCAATTGAGTGAGGAACATAAAACAGGTAATATCAAATATGAACTCAGTCAAAACACACCAAATCCATTCAATCCAAGCACAACAATAAGTTTTACAGTTCCCAGTAGCACAGAATACTATTCTGTGTTACAAAACGTAACTCTAAAAGTTTACGATATTTTGGGAAACGAAGTAGCAACTTTAGTAGATGAGAATAAACCTGCGGGAATGTATAATGTACAATGTATAATGAACAATGCAAGTTCGGGAGTTTATTTTTACAAATTGAAAGCAGGTTCATTTACAGAAACAAAGAAAATGTTGCTGATGAAATAATTCAAAACATAAGAGTATAACAAATTAATTGTAGGGACAGGGCTTGCCCTGTCCGAAAACAATTTGTTCAGTTTCAAAACCTGCATGAGTGTATAATGTACAATGTGTAATGAATAATGTTAGTTCCGGATTTTATCATTATGCATTTTCCACTATACATCA